>ERZ773103.1739-NODE-1739-length-22245-cov-3.658315_pt1 | contig 22245 bp, 19 predicted proteins | sample MGYA00511118_ERZ773103 | MGnify/ENA primary metagenome ERZ773103 (study PRJEB29015, sample SAMEA2737821) | human gut metagenome | biome: human gut; feature: human-associated habitat; material: faeces | place: China | collected 2012 ... | reverse complement strand
TCCTTTTCCATGTGCAGCTGCATCTTATCTAAAGCAAACAGGAGAAATAAATATTCCTTTAATCACAGTGATGACAGATTTTTGTGTACATCAATTTTGGTTATATAAAAATATTGATATTTATTTTACTGCTAATGATTTATTGAAAAAAGAAATGGTAAATCAAGGTTTATTAGAAGAACGCATTTTTGTTACAGGTATACCTGTGGGATATAATTTCCGTGTAGATTATAATCGAGATGATTTATTGGCAAAATTCAAATTGGAAAAAGATAAACCTGTAGCTTTGATTATGGGTGGCGGTCTTGGTTTAGGTGGCGTAAAAAATGCACTTTGCCAATTAGAACGCTTGAAAAAAGATATTCAAATTCTCGTAATTACAGGAGCAAATGTAGCGCTTTGGTCAGAGATGAATGAATATGCACAGCATTCTAAACACAAAATTTTCGTATGGGGATATTCGCATAATATTCAAGAATTTATGTCTGTAGCTACATTTTTAATCAGTAAACCTGGTGCGCTTACAATAAGTGAAGCATTGACTAGAGAATTACCAATGATTTTACACGACCCAATACCAGGACCAGAGGTGGATAATGCAAAATTTGTTTCTGATAATGGAGCTGCCATTTGGGTGAAACATCAAGATACCTTAGATGCGGTAGTACGTGAAGTATTATCTGATGCAACTATTTTGCCAAAACTTAGAAATAATGCTAAGGTGTTAAAGAAACCATATGCTTCCGATAATATAGCAGATGTTATTGCAAATATGTTAGGTTTAGATTAGTATTAGGGAAATATAAATTAATAGGTGAAAATATGTTCAGAAAAATAATGGAGCGGTTTATAATATTCGCTTTTGTGATAATGATTGGTTATCTGGGATTTATAATTATTAAACAAGAAGTATATTTAAGCCAAGTAGAAGAACAGACTATTATAGCCGAAGAGCGATTAAATAAAGCAAAGCAAATAAATGAAGAATTAAGTAGAGAAAAAGATAATTTAAATAAGTTCGAATATGTGGAAAAAGTAGCTCGTGAAGAGCTAGGTATGACAAAACCAGGCGAAGTGCCATATATTTCTGAAGAAAAAGAATAACATTTTATTGACACTATTTGTTTAGCAAGGTTATAATAATAAAAGCTTAAAGCTAATTATCTTAAGGAGGACATAAAAGTAGTATGTCAATCGAAGTTGGCAATATCCTAGAAGGTGTTGTAACAGGTATTACTAAATTTGGCGCTTTTGTTGAATTACCTGGTGGAAAAGTTGGTTTAGTACATATCTCTGAAGTTGCAGATGTTTACGTTAAAGATGTAAATGATTTTTTGAAAGAAAAAGACAAAGTCAAAGTTAAAGTACTAAGTGTTGATGACCATGGAAAAATAGGTTTATCTATTAAACAATTACAGGAGAAAAAAGTCGAAGAACAAAATACTCGTCCTGCACAGAGTAGTAATTATCGTCCTGCTCCTCGTAAGCAATTTAATAATGACTTCCGTAAACACAATAATAGCGGCGCTTCTTTTGAAGATAAATTATCCAAGTTTTTAAAAGATAGTGATGAAAAACTTACTGATTTACGTCGTAAGACAGATTCTAAACGTGGTGGCCGTGGTGGCGGTTCTCGTAAATATGAATAAAACTAAGAAGCACTCTTTAATTTTTTAAAGAGTGCTTTTTGTTAATAGCTGGAAAATTATATGAATATGAATTTAATCTTGAGGTAATTTTTTATGAGCGTAAATAGTAATGTAGATGTAATAAATATAATGGAAATAATTGAGTGCGTAGAAAATTTTGCTAGAGAATATGATTTATTTAAGGCTCATGATAAATTATTGATTGCTTGTTCTGGTGGGCCAGATTCCATGGCACTTGTGGATATCTTCCAAAAACTTAGTGTTAAATATAAATTAGAGATTATTGTAGCTCATGCTGAACATGGTATTCGTAAGGAAAGTTCATTAAATGATGCATGGTATGTAAAAAATTATTGCGAGCAAAAAAATATTCCTTTTTTTATGGAACATTTAAATGTATTAGAACATCTTAAAACAGAAAAATTATCTGTAGAAACTTTGGCTAGAAAATTGCGCTATCAATTTTTACGCAAAATAGCGAAAGCACAAAATGCCACAAAAATAGTAACAGCACATCATTTAAATGACCAAGCAGAAACTGTATTACAGCATCTTTTAAGAGGTGCAGGAACAGCAGGTCTTAGCGGTATGAAAGCTAAAAATGAAGATATTATACGACCATTTTTATGTTTATATCGTGAAGAAATTGAAGCATATTGTTTAGCTGAAAATATCAATCCTTGTTTAGATGAAACGAATAATTGTTTAGATTATGAACGCAATCGCATACGTTTAGATTTAATCCCTAGATTAAAAGCATATAATCCAAAAGTAGTAACAGCTATTTGCAATAGTGCCAAGATTATTGCTCAAGAAAATGATTTTATAAATTACTATGTAAAAAATTTTTATCGAGATAAAGTCATAGTAGATATAGATAATCAAGGTAGAAAATATATAAAAATAGATATCAAAGTATTAAAACAAGAACATAAGGCAATAAGAAATGCTTTATATAGGTATATTATAAAAGAATTTAAAAGGAATTTAGAAAATATTAGTTTTGTTCATATTGATAAAATTGATAAGTTTTTATACAATGGACATACTGGTTTAATTTTGCAATTACCGAAGAATTTGCAAGTAAAGATAAATTATGATAGATTAACTTTTAGTGAAAAAGAAATTTTGCCAATTGAAAATTCTGAGGAAAAAGAGCAAAATATATCCATAAAAATAGATTTAGGTTTACTTTTGACGAAAAAAGAAATAAAATTGCCTTATGAACAATCATTGATTATAGATAAAATCTGCGGGCAAGATGAGGTCATGAAATTATCTGGTCGAGAACATTGTTTTATTGATATGGATAAGATTAATGGAGATTTATTTATTCGCAAAAGACAAAATGGGGATAGAATAACTCCTAAAGGCATGACAGGTAGTAAAAAAGTAAAAGACATTCTAATTGATAGAAAGATACCGGCAGAAGATAGAGATAAAATTCCTTTGATTTGTGATGAAAAGGGAATTATTTGGATAGCTGGTATACAACAAGATAATAATTATTTAGTAAATAAAAATAGTAAACATATACTATATTTAAAATTAAAAAAATAATAATTAGGTGGGTTTTAAATTATGAAAACAATGAAAGATGATATCCAGAGTGTACTTTATACAGAAGAGCAATTACGTGAAGGTGTAAAGAGAATTGCAGATGAAATCAATCGTGATTATGCTGGTAAAGAAATTTATGCTATTGGTATTTTAAAAGGTGCTATTATTTTCTACGCTGATTTAGTACGTGAAATCAATGTTCCTGTATCTTTTGATTTTATGGCAGCATCTAGTTATGGTAAAGGTTCTACTAGTAGCGGTGCAGTTAAAATCTTAAAAGATTTAGATTTTAGCATTGAAGGCAAACATGTTATCATCATTGAAGATATCGTAGATTCTGGTCTTACTTTATCTTATTTATTGAAAAATATGGAATCTCGTCATCCAGCTAGCGTAAAATTATGTGCATTATTAAATAAACCTGAACGCAGAGAAGTTGATGTAAAAGTTGATTATGTAGGATTTGAAGTGCCTAACGAATTTTTAGTTGGTTATGGTTTAGATTATGATAGCAAATATCGTAATTTACCATATATTGGTATTTTAAAACCAGAAGTATATACAAAATAATGATAATTAACATAGAATAACTATTAATTAACTTGTTTATATGATATAATTAATCATTATGATTTGAAGACAATGCTATGAGGAGGCGTAAGATTGAATAAATTTTTGAGGAATGTGGGTTTTTACTTGTTAATCATTCTTGTAGCAATAACTGTAATCGACCATTTTTCAGTAGATACAAGCAATAAACAAGAAATAAATTACACTGAATTTGTAAAACAAGTCGATGACAAAAATGTAGCTAAAGTTGTTATGCAAAATAGCAATATTAAAGGTACATTGAAAGATGGTACAGAATTTACAACTATTACTCCAGGATATCCAAATAGCGATGAAGAACTTGTAAAAACTCTTCGCGATAATGGCGTAGATATAAAAGCAGAAAATCCGCCTGAAACACCATGGTGGACAACATTATTTTCTTCTTTACTTCCTATGCTTTTACTCATTGGTGTATGGTTTTTCATCATGCAACAGTCACAAGGTGGCGGTAGCCGTGTAATGAGCTTTGGTAAAAGCCGTGCCAAAATGATGGGTGATGGTAAAGTAAAAGTTACTTTCAGTGATGTTGCTGGTGCTGATGAAGCAAAACAAGAACTTGCTGAAGTTGTAGAGTTCTTAAAACATCCAAAGAAATTTAATGACCTTGGTGCAAGAATTCCAAAAGGTGTGTTATTATTTGGCCCTCCAGGTACAGGTAAAACTTTACTTGCTAAAGCTGTAGCTGGTGAAGCTGGCGTTCCATTCTTCACTATCAGTGGTTCTGATTTTGTGGAAATGTTCGTTGGTGTTGGTGCATCTCGTGTTCGTGATTTATTTGAACAAGCTAAGAAAAATGCACCATGTATCGTATTTATCGATGAAATCGATGCAATCGGTAAAAGCCGTGATTCACGTTACGGTGGAGGCAATGATGAACGTGAGCAGACACTGAATCAGCTGCTTGCGGAGATGGATGGATTTGATACTTCAAAAGGTCTTCTGATCCTCGCGGCAACCAATCGTCCGGAAGTACTGGATCCGGCACTTCTGCGTCCTGGCCGTTTTGACAGACGTATCATTGTTGATCGCCCGGATCTGAAAGGACGTGTGGAAATTCTCAAAGTCCATGCCAAAAACGTCATGCTGGATGAAACGGTCAATCTGGAAGCAATTGCGCTTGCTACATCAGGGGCTGTGGGATCGGATCTTGCCAATATGATCAATGAAGCTGCAATCCTTGCTGTCAAAAATGGCCGCAGAGCTGTTTCGCAGAAAGATCTTCAGGAATCTGTTGAAGTTGTACTTGTTGGTAAAGAGAAGAAAGATCGTATCTTAAGCCCGCAGGAAAGAAAAATAGTTTCCTATCATGAAGTTGGCCATGCGCTTGTCAATGCATTACAGAAAGATGCAGAACCTGTGCAGAAAATAACGATCGTGCCGAGAACTATGGGAGCACTTGGTTATGTTATGCAGGTACCTGAGGAAGAAAAATATCTTAATACCCAGAAGGAACTGGAAGCAATGCTGGTCGGATATCTGGGCGGACGTGCAGCAGAAGAAATTGTGTTTGATACGGTCACTACCGGTGCTGCCAATGATATTGAACAGGCAACTAAAGTCGCACGGGCAATGATCACACAGTATGGTATGTCTCAGAAATTTGGACTGATGGGACTGGCATCTCAGGAAAATCAGTATTTGTCAGGACGTGCGGTGCTGAACTGTGGTGATGATACTGCAACAGAGATTGATCATGAGGTTATGCAGCTTCTGCATTATTCTTATGAAGAAGCCAAGAGACTTCTGAATGAGCACAGAGAGGCACTGGATAAGATTGCCGGATATCTCATCAGCAGAGAGACGATCACTGGTAAGGAATTTATGAAGATCTTCCGTGCGGTTGAGAAAGGACGGGAGATTCCGGAGAATCTGGATGACCTTCCGGATGAAGTACAGATGACTGCCGACAGGACAGCAGCGGAAAATACAGAAGGGTTGACAGCGGAAGAAACACCGGCAGAACCTGTACATGAAATTTCTGCTGTTGATGTGACTGAAACAGACAACGACGAATCTGATTCTGATTATTAATATGTTTCAGATTGAAGAAGAACTAAAAAAACTTCCCGCGAAACCGGGTGTCTATCTGATGCACGATGAACGGGATGAGATCATTTATGTAGGAAAAGCGATCAGCCTTAAAAACCGTGTGCGGCAGTATTTTCAGAGTAGCCGTAACAAAGGTGCCAAGATTGAGCAGATGGTCACCCACATAGCCAGATTTGAATATATCATTACAGATTCTGAATTGGAGGCCCTGGTCCTTGAAAGCAATCTGATCAAGGAACATCGACCGAAATACAATACCATGCTGAAAGATGACAAGAGTTACCCGTTTATTAAGGTGACTGTTCAGGAGGCTTATCCAAGGGTATTGTTCGCCAGAAGAATGAAAAAAGACAAGAACCGTTATTTTGGTCCATATACCAGTGGTGGCGCTGTAAAAGATGTCATAGAACTGGTACGTAAATTGTATCAGGTACGTTCTTGTAATCGGAACCTTCCGAGAGACTGTGGAAAGGACCGTCCGTGCCTGTATTATCACATGAAACAGTGCATGGGCCCGTGTACCGGCCATGCGGATCAGCGTGCCTATAAAGAAAATATCCAGAAGGTCATTCGTTTTCTAAACGGAGATTTTCAGGAAACGATCGATCAACTCACTGAAAAAATGCAGAAAGCATCTGAAGAAATGCGCTTTGAGGATGCTGCAGAAGCTCGAGATCTGATACGAAGTATCCAGAAGATCGGCGAGCGGCAGAAGATTACGAACAGTGACGGCGAGGACAAGGATGTCATTGCGCTTGCGATGGACAAAGAGGATGCGGTGGCGCAGGTCTTCTTTATCCGGAACGGAAAGCTGATCGGGCGGGAGCATTATTATCTGCGGATCGGCGAGGAGGAGCAGAAAAGCGAGGTGCTGCTCACGTTTATGAAACAGTTCTATTCCGGCACGCCGTTCATCCCACGGGAAATCATGATTTCCGAGGAGATTGCCGAGCAGGAGCTGATGGAAGAGTATTTAAGCAGCAAACGGGGCCAGAAGGTCCGCATCCGCGTGCCGAAAAAGGGCAGCAAGGAAAAAATGGTGGAACTGGCAGAGCGGAACGCACAGATCGTTCTCGACCAGGACCGCGAGCGGATCAAGCGGGAAGAGGGTCGGACGGTCGGTGCCGTAAAAGAGATCGCCAGATGGCTGAACCTGCCGTCGATCGACCGCATCGAGGCGTACGATATCTCCAATATCAGCGGTTTCCAGTCGGTCGGCTCAATGATCGTCTACGAGAAAGGAAAGCCAAAGCGCGCCGATTACCGAAAATTCAAGATCAAATCCGTCGAGGGACCGAACGATTACGCCAGTATGAAAGAGGTCTTAAGCCGCCGTTTTCTGCGCGGCATCCAGGAGGACAGCGGTTTCGAGCGGCTGCCGGACCTGATCATGATGGACGGCGGACGCGGCCAGGTTAACATTGCGCTTGAGGTGCTTGAAGAAATGGATCTTGCGATTCCGGTCTGCGGTATGGTAAAGGACGACAAGCACCGCACGAGGGGTCTGTATTTCCGAAACGTGGAAATCCCGATCGACCGGAACAGCGAGGGCTTCAAACTGATCACACGCGTGCAGGACGAGGCGCACCGCTTTGCAATCGAATACCACCGCCTGCTGCGGAGCAAGGGCCAGGTCCACTCGATTCTCGACGACATCCCGGGCATCGGGCCGACAAGAAGGAAAGAACTGATGCGCCACTTTCAGGGAATTGATGATATCAAGGCGGCAACCGTGGAAGAACTTTCCGGACTTCCGGGCATGAATAAAAAGGCGGCGGAGCAGGTTTACACATTCTTTCACGCACCTGCACAGGAGGAAAATGAGGATTCGTCAAAATAGTTAAATTTCTAGGTTGCCCGTGATGCTTTATTGTGCTAAAATCATAGAAGAGACGGATTTAAAAAGACGTCGAATGAAGTCGGAGGACAGGAAAATGAAAGAAATTGAAATGACCAAAATGGTGGAGGAAATGGATCTCCGCAACCTGACACCAGAGGTTGATATGACAGATCTTGTCATTGCCACACCGGATATCAACCGTCCTGCACTGCAGCTGACCGGTTACTATGAGCATTTTGCCAATGAGCGTGTGCAGATCATCGGTTATGTAGAGTTCACGTATCTGCAGCATCTTGAAGAGAGCGAGCGCGTCCGCGCGTTTGAAGAGTTTGTAAGCCGCAAGATCCCATGTGTCATTTTCACCACGAAGATGATTCCGGGACCGGAAATTCTGGAGCTGTGCAATCGTTATCAGGTACCGGCCTTTGCGGTAGACAAATCGACTTCCGTTTTCATGGCTGAAATCATCCGCTGGCTGAATGTCCAGCTTGCCCCGATGATCTCCATCCACGGCGTGCTGGTCGATGTATTCGGCGAGGGCGTTCTGATCATGGGCGAGAGCGGTATCGGAAAGAGCGAGGCTGCACTGGAGCTGATCAAACGAGGCCATCGTCTCGTCAGCGATGATGTGGTTGAAATCAGCCGTGTCAGCGACATTACGCTGGTCGGAACGGCACCGGATATCACGCGTCACTTTATCGAGCTGCGCGGTATCGGTATCATCGACGTCAAGACGCTGTTTGGTGTCGAGAGCGTAAAGGATACCCAGTCTATCGACCTTGTTATCAAGCTTGAAGAGTGGGACAAAGAGAAAGAATACGACCGTCTGGGCCTGGAAGAAGAGTATATTGAGTTCCTTGGAAACAAGGTTGTCTGCCATTCCCTTCCGATCCGTCCGGGCCGTAACCTGGCGATCATCGTAGAAACCGCTGCTGTCAACCACAGACAGAAGAAGATGGGCTACAATGCCGCACAGGAGCTGTACCGCCGTGTACAGGCTAACTTAGTGAAAAAAAGAGAGGAGAAGTAAGAAAATGGCAAACTATGTATTTGGAATCGATGTTGGGGGTACTTCAGTAAAATGCGGACTGTTCCAGACAGACGGAACTCTGTTGGAAAAATGGGAAATCCCGACCCGCACCGAAAACGGCGGAAGCGAAATTCTGCCGGATATCGCAAAAAGCGTAAAAGCAAAAATGGCTGAGAAGGGTATCGCAGCAGATGATGTTGCCGGTGTCGGCATTGACGTACCTGGCCCGGTTAATGACAAAGGTGAGCTTTCCATCGCAGTCAACCTGAACTGGGGATATAAAAATATCGTAAAAGAGCTTTCCGACGAACTCGGCGGAATGGCAGTAAAAGCAGCAAACGACGCAAACGCAGCAGCTCTCGGTGAGATGTGGGCAGGCGGCGGAAAGGGAAGCAAGAACCTGGTTATGGTTACCCTTGGAACCGGTGTCGGCGGCGGAATCATCGTGGACGGCAAGATCGTAGCAGGTGCTCACGGCGCAGGCGGCGAGGTTGGTCATGCATGTGTTGAGCCGGAAGAAGAAGCGGTCTGCAACTGCGGAAACCACGGATGCCTCGAGCAGATGACATCTGCAACCGGTATCGTTCGTCTGGCAAAGAAATATCTGGCATCCCATGATACTCCGTCTTTTTTAAGAGAAAGAGGAGAGTCCATCAGTGCAAAAGCTGTCTTTGATGCATTAAAAGAAGGCGATGCAGCAGCAGAAGCAATCGTTCAGGAGTTCTCCGAGTACCTCGGAAGAGCACTTGCAGTATTCGCATGCGTTGTTGACCCGGAAGTTATCGTAGTCGGCGGCGGTGTATCCAAAGCAGGCCAGATCCTGATCGACGGCGTAGCTAAATACTACCGTGAAGCAGCATTCATCGCATGCAAAGATACCCCGATCGTACTCGCTTCCCTTGGAAACGATGCTGGTATCTACGGCGCAGCAAAAATGCTGATTGACTAATTGATTCAGATGGAAAAAGAAGTATAGAAAAACCGGTCCTGCTGGCATATGCCAGAGGGCCGGTTTTTTGTGTATAGACTGACTGAAAAAGTTATTCGGAAGAGCCGCTCTCTTCGGACTGCGGCTGTACTTCCGATATCTCCGCCGGGGTATCCGGTTCTGACGGTGCATCAGGGGTCTCCGGTGTGTCAGGAGTCTCCGGTGTATTAGAAGGCGGATCGGCAGGTGTTTCGGGCGGAGCCGGAGTTTCCTGCGGTGCCTCCGTCGGTGTCGGGGTTGCCTGCGGAGTTGATGCTGCAGAAGGGGTTCTGGTCGGCGTCGGTGTTGAGGCCGGCGCGGTGTAGTGGCCCTTGCAACGCTCGGTCGGCAGATCGGATACCGCAAAGTATTCGGTGATGGACGGGCAGCTTGAGCGGGCGAGCAGGCCAGTCTTCGTACAGATCGTTGCCTCCTGTACTGTTGCGGAAGTCTCGAAATCCATATCGGCAAGGCCTTCGTGGATTTCATTCATGACCTTTGCCCAGAGACGTTTGTGGAATTCACGGTCGCTCTCCGGAAACTCCGCGTGTGTATCATACGTTGCCCAGATGGCAGCGGTATAATACGGCGTAAAGCCTGCAAAAACAAGATCCTTGGCCTCGTTCGTCGTACCGGTTTTTCCGGCTGCGTGCATATTGTCGAGGCGGGCGGCAACACCGGTACCTTTTTCCAGAACATCCTCCATGACATTGGTGAGGAGGGAGGCAGTGCTTGCCTTGAAGACCTGCGTTGCCTTGTTTTCTGTGTTGTCAATTAAAACATTTCCCTTGCTGTCGGTAACCTTTGTGTAGAACACCGGCTTGCGGTACTGGCCGCCGTCTGCGATTGCCGCGTAGGCTGCCGTCAGTTCGAGATCACTGACACCGTAGGTGATACCGCCGAGAGCCAGCGGCTGGATCACATCGTATTCCTCGGAGAGTTTGGAAAAACCAAGCTTCTTCAGATAATCAAAGCCGACCTTCGGCGTAAGCTCGGTCAGTACTTTGACGGCCGGGATATTGATGGAATTGATGATCGCCTGGCGGACGGTAACATCACCATGGTAGGTAAGATCCGAGTTCTGCAGCGGTGTGCCGTCGCTGTAGTTGAACGGCTCATCCTTAATTACCGTAGCGAGTGTAATCTTTCCAAGGTCGAGCGCCGGTCCGTACGCGGAAAGAATCTTGAACGTGGAACCCGGCTGGGAATAATTATCGGTTGCGCGGTTGAAGGTAAGACTTGCTGTTTTTTCGCCGCGTCCGCCGACGATGGCTTTCACGTAACCAGTGCGCTGATCCATAACGGTCATGCACGCCTGCGGCTGCGGGGTGAAGCTGCTGCGCTCGGCAACAATCGTATCGCCCTCCTGCATGATAGCAGCTTTGTACTGGTCGATATAGCTCTGTGCCTCCTCCTGGGAGTCAAAGAGCAGATCGAAATTCGGATCGCTGTTGCGGAAGTAGAGCTGCAGCATCTCTTTGCTGTAGTTCTGTACCTCGCCGTCTGCCTGCTCTACGGTGAGCGCCCAGTCGAGACCGATCTGCGTGTTCGCCGGGAAGTTCTCCGGATTCTGGAATTCCGTATCGAGAATCGACTGCATGTAGGAATCCTGTGTGGTATAGATTTTGAGGCCGCCGCTGTAGACAACGTTCTTTGCCTGCACTTCGGTGTAGCCTTTCTGTACCATCAGATCGTTGATCAGGTTGGTGATGACTTCATCGATAAAGTAGGAGTACGGCGCGCTCTCCGCCTGGGACTGCGTGTGCATGGCGATGCGATCGTAAACATTGTCGTTCATGGCAATGGTGTATTCTTCTTCGGTGATGTAGCCCTGCTCTTTCATGTTGTTCAGGATCTTGTCGCGGCGCTGCTGGTTTTTCTCCGGGTGGTTTTTCGGATTATATGCCGTCGGAGCCTTTGGAATTGCGGCAAGAACGGCGCATTCAGAGAGCGTCAGATTTTTTGCATCCTTTCCGAAATACGTCTGCGCTGCCGTCTGGACACCGTAGCAGCCGGAACCTAAGTTGATCGTATTCAGATAATTTTCCAGAATAACGTCTTTGGCGTTTTCACCCTCTGCGGTCAGTGTTTTTTCCAGCTTCAGCGCCAGGTACTGTTCCTGGATCTTCCGCTTGAAGCTCTGCATCCGCGTCTCTTCCATCCAGTCAGTGAAAACATTGTTTTTTAAGAGCTGCTGTGTGATCGTGCTGGCGCCCTCGGTAAAATGAAAGCCGTGGCTGACGCCGACAACGAAAGCACGGATGATACCGCTCGGATCGATGCCGTTGTGCTCATAAAAACGGGCATCCTCAACCGCGACGATCGCGTGCTGCATATCGAGCGGAATCTCCTCAATCGAAATCGAGACACGGTTTCCCTGAGCCCCGATCAGCTTCTGTACCTGGTTGCCGTCAGCATCGTAGATAAACGACGCGTTGCCGAGCGGCATGATATTTGCCTCTGAAATATCAGGGGCACTGTCAATCACGCCGCGGACAGCGCCGATCACAAGCCCGGCACCGCAGACGAGAACGACAAGAAGAAGACAGAACGCGATGCGCAGCGCCGTCACGCCGGCCGTCTTTTCAATCTTTCCGTAATGGGACCGCAGATCTTCACGTTTGTCTTCCAGATGACTTTTTCCAAAGTGCATATAGAAAATCCTCCTTATGTCATGTTCCTGCAAAACTGATTTAGTTCAGTAATCAATGGTGTTCCTGCCCTGCAAAAAGCAGGGTATACTTATTTTTATTATACCAAACAAAGGGCTGGAATAAAAGTATTTCTGAAAAGAATGCTGATTTTTCAGAAATGATATGGTAAGATAGGTACATATTTGGGTGAAGGAGTAAGGACATATGATCGATCAGTTTCGGACGGTTTACCGGGGTGGAACCGGGGAAATCGTGGAGAAGAAATCACGTTTTATTGCGACGGTGCGTCTGGTGGAATCTGAGGAGGAGGCACTTTCCTGCCTGGAAGCTCTGCGGAAAAAATACTGGGATGCGCGGCATAACTGTTTTGTGTATATTATTGGAGAAAATCAGGAGACGGTGCGCTGCAGCGACGACGGGGAGCCTTCCGGCACGGCAGGGCGGCCGATGCTCGATGTGGTACAGGGAGCAGGACTCCGCAATGTGCTTGTTGTGGTGACGCGGTATTTCGGCGGTACGCTGCTGGGAACGGGCGGCCTGGTGCGCGCGTACTCGCAGGCGGTGCAGGAGGGGCTGGCAAACAGTGTTCTGATTGACGAGATCTGCGGCGTGCGTCTGTTGATTGAGACGGATTACAACGGCATCGGTAAAATCCAGTATCTGCTCGGCCAGCGGGGGATTCCGATTCTGGAATCCGAGTACACCGATCAGGTGAAAATCCGCGTTCTCGTTCCGAAAACGGAGGTGGACCGTCTCTGCGCGGAGATTACCGAGGGGACGAACGGAAAGGCAAAACTGGAAAAAGAAGAGGAGCTGTACTTTGCGCAGAACGACGGAGAGCTGATCTTCGGGGATGCGCTGACGCAGTATAAGAATCTGGAGGCAGAAGAATTAGGATAAAGGAGGATGCGACATGAGGTTTCCGGAAAATCTGAAAAAGGGCGGAACGATCGGCTTTGTGGCACCATCGTTTGGATGCACAACAGAGCCATACAAGTCTGCATTTGCAAATGCACAGAAAAAATGGAAAGAGATGGGATATCAGCTGGATCTTGGGCCAAACTGCTATGCAGAGCACGGCATCGGAATCAGCGCGGCACCGGAGGAGTGCGGAAAAGAGCTGACGGAATATTATGTCAGTGAGAAGAATGACTGTCTGATTTCCTGCGGCGGCGGAGAGCTGATGTGCGAGGATCTCGATTACGTGGATTTTGAAAAGATCAGAAAGGCACCGGCGAAATGGTATCTCGGCTATTCTGACAATACGCATTTTACGTATCTTCTGCCGACCATCTGCGATACGGCGGCTGTTTACGGTCCGTGTGCGAGTGATTTCGGCATGGAGCCGTGGCATAAATCCGTAGCGGATGCGTTTGGCGTACTGACGGGAGAAGTGCGTACCGTCCGCGGCTATGAGGGATGGGAAAGAGACGATGCGAAGGGCAGAAGCGAGGAAAATCCGTATCTGCCGTACCAGATTACAGAACCGCGCGTTCTGCGCCGCTTCCCGGATGCGGACAGTGCATTTGAGGGACGACTCATCGGCGGCTGTCTCGACTGTCTCGTCAATATTCTTGGAACGAAGTACGACGGAACGGTTGATTTTGTGGAAAAATATAAAGAGGACGGTTTTGTCTGGTTTCTGGAAGCGTGCGATCTGAACGTCTTTGCGATCCGCCGCGCAATCTGGCAGATGGAGCACGCCGGCTGGTTCCAATATGTGAAAGGCTTTCTGATTGGCCGCCCGCTGCAGTTCGGACAGAAATTCGGGGAACTCGACCAGTACCGCGCCGTGACGGATCTGCTTGGAAAATACAACGTGCCGATCGTGATGGATCTCGACATCGGACACCTTCATCCGGCGATGCCGCTGATCGTCGGAAGTTATGCGAAGGTGGCCGTGGAAGGAAATGAGATTGAAATTAAGATGGAGTGCCGTTAGAACGCTTTTGAAAAATATTTTCTCGAGCGGCAGGGCAGAGCCTGTGGGAAAATGTTTGCGCACGTAGAAGAACTATCGGCGCATCCGGCAGATGCCGCGGAGCTTTTTGACATCGAGAATCGTGACCGTGCCGCGGGAGAGTGCGACGATGCCGTCTTTCTCGAACGACTTTAAGGTGCGGGAAACGACCTCTCTGGCACTGCCGAGGTTCCGCGCGATCTGTTCGTGCGTGGTGGAGAGCACCGGGGAACCGGTGCGGATGCGTTCATCCTCGAGATATCCGGCAAGGCGCTGGTCAAGCCGCGTAAAGAGAAGCTGGCCCATCGCCCACATGACTTCGGAAAAATGCTCCGTTGTTTCCCGGTAAATGTAGTTTTCAACGTAAATATTCTGATTCAACAGTCTGCGGAACGTGCTGGCCGGAGTGATGAGAACTTTCGTCTCCTCCTCGGCCTCAATCAGAATATCAAAGCTGATTTCCTGCATCGCACAGGAGGCAGACAGCGTGCAGACTTCGCCGGGACCGGTGGTAAACAGGGTAATTTCCCGCTGCTCGCCGGACTGGATAAAGATGCGGAGCTTGCCGGAGAGGACAAGCAGAACGCCGAGACAGTCATCGTCACAGCTGTAGAGAAAATCGCCGCGCTGATACGTCGTCAGGACGGAAGAGAGCACGAGTGTCTGCTGTTCATCGGCGGTAAGCTTTGAATAAAATGGATAATGCTCCTGAAAACAGGATTCCAGAAAAGATGACATAAATAAAACTCCTTTCGGAAGAAGAACGTTCTTTTGTAAACTACGGCAGCAGCCGTTTCTTCCATGATAGAAAAGAACAGAAAGAAATGCAAGAAAAAACGTATCGGTTTTTGCGCCGATACGTTTTTTCTGCATTTCCAATATTACGCTGTTTATTTTACAGAGTTAATCAGTTCTTCCAGCTCCTCATAGGAAACGGCGCCGACGTTTTTCTTTACGAGCTCGCCGTTTTTGAAGAAAGCGAGGGTCGGAACGCTCATGACTTTAAAGGATCTTGCCAGCTCCGGTGCTTCGTCAACGTCTACTTTGTAGAACTGGATCTCCGGCATATCCTCAGCTGCCTCTTCGATGACCGGGGCGAGCATTTTGCACGGTCCGCACCAGGTAGCAAAGAAATCAACAACGGCAACGCCAGGTGCTGCCTGCAGAGCTTTTTCAAAGTTTTCGGATGTAACATGAATTAATGACATAATAGAAGTCCTCCTTTTTATTGTACGGGTAATTCCCGGTAAGTGTTTTCCTGTTATGTCTGTAGAATACCACAGCGGAACGGGAATTTCTGTGACTAAGTCACAAAGTGATTTCTTAGTTTTATTTCGGTTCTTTCCCCAGGCGGAAGCATTCGATCATCTCGCCGGTCAGGCTGATGAGGTTCGGGGTCTCCGGGAGGGAAGCACGGTCAAACCATTCGGCAACGGAGAGTTCCTCGCGGTCGAGGGTAATGGACGGATCGCCGTCCACATCGCAGTAAAATCCGGCGAGCAGCGAGCCGCTGAAGGACCACGGCTGACTCTTATAGTATCTCAGATTTTTGACCTTTAATCCGACTTCTTCCATGACTTCACGGTGCACCGTCTGTTCCAGCGTCTCACCGACCTCGGTATAGCCGGCCACGAGGGCGTACTGGCGGTGGCTGCTGTGGGAAGGTGCGTACTTCGTGAGCAGCAGGCGGTCACCGTCGGTGATGGCAACGATGACGCTCGGGCAGATGACCGGATAGGAGAGCGCGCCGCAGGAAGGGCACTGCATCGCGCGTTCATTTCCAGGCGCATGCATCTTCGTTCCGCAGCGGCCGCAGTAGGTGTGGTCGGTGTACCAGGTGTGGATCTGGTAACCGGTGATACCGGCAAACCCGAGCCATCCCGGAACAGCGCTGCGAAGAATTAGTGTATTTTCGTATTTCCAGATGCCAAATTCCGGAAGCTGCGGACTGCGCAGTTCATAATAGTCCGTCTCATCAATGCGGAACAGAAATTTTGCCTTTTCTTTAATCTCCGGAAAAACAGCTGCAATTTCCGCAATGGAAGGGTAGCAGATCTCGGGATCTTCGAAATTGCACAGAATTGTATGATGACCGTAAATTAAAACAAGATCCGTATCGTTCGGAACAGAAGGCTGGTAATCTACATAATATTTATGCGGAGCAATGTCCTGAATCATAAGAATTCCTTTCTTTGGTAAAAAAGTTTTTGGAAAAACAAAAAACCGAAATTCCTGTGAAGAAATTTCGGTAATAAAAAGAGCGCGAGACGGGATTCGAACCCGCGACCCCAACCTTGGCAAGGTTGTACTCCACCCCTGAGCCACTCGCGCATATACATCCTTTTGGATGAAGCGGGTGATGGGAATCGAACCCACGTATCCAGCTTGGAAGGCTGGTGTTCTACCATTGAACTACACCCGCAGATGATGGGCACTGATTTTTTTTCTCTGTCTTGTTGACTGCCGTGCCTCACTGACAAAACGTATTCTACAGGAAAGCTGAGAAAAAGTCAACCCCTTTTTTGAAAAAAATTAAAAAATTTTCAAAACACTGAAAAAGGAGAAAATTCAGGGTGAAAGGGGCGTGAAAATGTCCGCAAAGATCAGCCTTGTTCCAGAACGGGAAATGTACTATAATAGAAAAACGGAAAAGCAAAAAAGGGGGAATTTCCCTATGCAGGAAAATGGAACAGAACTTCTGGTTTGCTGCACCGGTTGTCAGAGCTGTATGCCGTGCATGGTAAAAATCAACATCCCGGGTTTGTTTGCGCTTTACAACCGGACAGCGACGGAAGGCGTCGAAGCGGTTCGTGCAGAGTATGAGCGTCAGGACAAACGTGCCGATGACTGCATCAACTGTTATCGCTGTGAAAAGCAGTGCCCGCAGCACCTCGGGATCGGCATTCTGATGCAGGATATTGCAGAAACCTTCGAAGAATAGAAAAACCGGTATCTGTGCAATTTAAAGAAAAATTCTAATCTTTCTATAAAATATTTTGGGAAAAACTGGACTTATCTGAAAAATTTGATATAATAGAAAGGTAGTGACAGGGAAATTTTATGCTAAAATCTGGAAAGAAGAGCCCTGTCAATTCTTATGGGAGGAAAAATACATGGATGCCATTGATTATAAGATTCTGAAGATATTGCAGAAAAATGCCCGCGAGACGGCTTCCAATATCAGCAAAGAGATTCATTTATCGGTTTCTGCAGTCATCGAGAGAATCCGTAAAATGGAAGAAACCGGAGTGATTAAAGAATACACCATTATTGTAGACGAAAAGAAAACGGGAAATGAGATGACCGCGCTGATGGAAGTCAGCCTGGAGCATCCGAAGTTCTTTGACAGTTTTGCAGATGCGATCCAGAAACTGGAGTACATCGTATCCTGCTATTATCAGACTGGAGATTTTGATTTGATTATCCGCATTTCCTGTCACTCATCCGACGAACTCGAAGAAATCCACCGCCAGGTGATGAGCCTTCCGGGCGTCGATGCGACAAGAACGCATGTAGTGCTGAAAAATGTAAAAAATATCTATTCCGCCATCCGCAGACCGGACAAATAAAAACCGGCACAGCCGGAATCTGATACGAGAGCGTGTCTGAAAATAATCCGAAAGAGTTTTCAGGCACGTTTTGGCGTCTCAGAAAAAGTACGGAAAGAAAGAAGGAAAAAAGTGAACAGATACTTACGCTGTTATGCAGAGATTTCACTCGAAGCGATCGGGCATAACATCAGAGAAGTGAAAAAAAGACTACCGGAGGGCGTGAAACTCCTTGGCGTTGTAAAAGCGAACGCCTACGGCCACGGTGCCGTTCCAGTAGCATCCTATCTGGAAAACCAGGTTGATTATTTTGCAACCGCAACCATCGAGGAGGCTGTCGAGCTCAGAGAAAACGGCATTTCCGCGCCGATCCTGATTCTCGGCTACGTGTCCCCGTCCCAGTACGGCGACCTTGTGGAATACGACATCACTCAGACGATCGACAGCTACGCACAGGCACTTGCCCTCGAAAAAGAGGCAGCACGCCAGAACCGGAAAGCAAAAGCACACCTTGCGGTCGATACCGGCATGACGCGGATCGGCTTCCAGGTGACGGAGCACGATGCGGATGAGGCGGCAAAAATCGCGGATCTTCCGCACATCGAGCTGGAAGGTATGTTTACGCATTTCTCCTGCGCCGATCAGGAAGACAAGACGTACTGTTCGATGCAGATGGAAAAATATGATAAGATGACGGCACTTTTAGCAGAGCGCGGCGTGACGATTCCGCTTCGCCATATCTGCAACTCCGCCGGAATCATGGAATTTGACGATCACCGCTTTGAGATGGTGCGTTCCGGTATCATCACCTACGGCATTTACCCATCCGAGGAGGTAAAAAAAGAGCGCCTCGATCTGATCCCGGCGCTTTCATGGAAGAGCCATGTCATCCATGTGAAGGAAGTCGGCCCGGGCATCGGCGTCAGCTACGGTGCCACGTATGTGACCGAGAAACCGATGACACGGATCGCAACTGTTTCAGCCGGCTATGCAGACGGCTATCCGAGAGCTCTCTCGAACCAGGGCTGTGTGCTGATCCACGGGAAAAAAGCACCGATCATCGGAAGAATCTGTATGGATCAGATGATGGTGGACGTGACCGACATCCCGGATGTGCAGGTGGAGGACGTTGTAACGCTTGTCGGAACCGACGGGGATGAGACCATCACGATCGAAGAGATCGCCAACCCGGCGGCACGTTTCGATTACGAGATGCTCTGCGATATCAGCAGCCGTGTAACAAGGGTTTATAAATAGTTATCCAAAATAGAAAAATCAAAGTCTCCGAAGACGGAAAAAAGCAGAATCTGCTGACCGTTTCGGAGACTTTTTTGTGTTGGAACAGGTTTTCTGGATTATTTAACCGGTGCGGGTTGACAGGCGGTGCCGGAGTATGGTAGGATACCAATTAGTTTAGCGTAGTACAGTGATAACATGATCACGTAGAAAAGGAGAAGATTATTATGAAAAAGAAAATGGTTAGCATTTTGACAGCAGCCTTTTGTGTATCTGCCCTGCTGGCTGGCTGCGGCTTTGCAGACACAGCAAAAACATCTGCCTCATCAGCAGGAGCAGCATCCTCTTCCGCAGACGGAACGACAACCTTTACCGTGGGCTTCGATGCAGAATACCCGCCGTACGGCTACATGGACGATGAGACCGGCGATTACACCGGATTTGACCTGGAGCTCGCCGAGGCAGTCTGCGAGATTTACGGCTGGAAGCTGGTAAAAACCCCGATCAACTGGGATGCGAAAGATACCGAGCTGAATTCTGGTGCGATTGACTGCATCTGGAACGGCTTTACCATGAACGGCAGAGAGGACGATTACACCTGGTCCGATCCGTACGTGGACAACAGCCAGGTGATGGTCGTATCTGAGAATTCCGGCATCAACAGCCTGTCCGATCTGGCAGGAAAGACGGTTGGTGTGCAGGCAGCATCCGCAGCACTCGATCTTTTACAGAGTGAGGAAGAAGGCGGTCAGAAAGAACTCGCCGATACTTTCGCCGCTCTGCAGCAGTTCCCGGATTACAACAATGCGTTTGTAGAGCTTCAGGCAGGTTCCATCGATGCGGTTGCCATGGATATCGGCGTTGCCAAATATCAGCTGGAAAGCCGCGGAGAAGGATACAAAATCCTCGACGAGCACCTGAACTCTGAGAAATATGCGATCGGATTCAAAAAAGGAAATACCGAGCTCTGCGATAAAGTAAACGAAGGCCTGCAGCAGGTTCTGGCCGACGGAACATTCGACAAGCTCGCAGAAAAATACGGAATCGCAGACATGGTGTGTCTGGAGAAAAAAGGAGAGTAAAGCAGCATGAAGTTGTCCATAATTCTATCACAGCTTAGTACCGGAATGGCGGGAACGATCTCGATATTTGTCCTGACGCTCGTATTTTCCCTGCCGCTCGGTCTGCTGATCGCCTTCGGGCGTATGTCGAAAAACCGGATTGTGAGCGGAATTTTCCGGCTCTATATCTCCCTGATGCGCGGCACGCCTCTGATGCTGCAGCTCATGGTGGTTTACTTCGGACCGTTCTATCTGTTCGGTATGAACATCGGAAAATGGCGCTTTCCGGCGATTATCACCGGATTTGCCTTAAACTACGGCGCCTATTTTGCAGAAATCTACCGCTCCGGCATCGTTTCGATGGATCGTGGACAGTACGAGGCAGCAAAGCTTCTTGGTTATTCGAAGGGACAGACGTTTGTCCGCATTATTCTGCCGCAGGTTGTGAAACGGATTCTGCCGGCGATCACCAATGAGGTGATTACGCTGGTCAAGGATACGTCGCTGGCCTTTTCCATTTCCTATGTGGAAATGTTCACGATCGCAAAACAGATCGCGGCGGCCAAGACCACGATGGTTCCGTTCGTCGCCGCCGGTATTTTCTACTACATCTTCAATTTTGTCGTGGCGTGGGTGATGGAACTTTTGGAAAAGAAATTTTCTTATTATCATTAACTAAAGAAGAAAGCGGAAAACGATATGATTTATCTGGAAATGAACCATGTAAGAAAGAGCTTTGGGGATCTCGAAGTGTTAAAAGATATTTCCCTCAAAGTAGAAGAGGGCGAGGTGCTCTCGATCATCGGCCCGTCGGGATCGGGAAAATCGACGCTGCTGCGGTGTGCGGCGATGCTGGAGATGATGGATGGCGGTGACCTGACGTATCTTGGCGAGCAGGCAGTCACCATGCAAAATGGAAAATCCGTTTATGCAAAGCCGGCCGTGCTGCGGAAAATTCAGGAAAACTTTGGAATGGTATTCCAGAGCTTCCACCTGTTTCCACATTATGATGTGATGAAAAACCTCTGCGATGCGCCGATTCATGTGCAGAAACGCAACCGTGCGGAGGTGGAAGCACAGGCAGAAGAGCTGCTGCAGAAAATGGGGCTCACAGGAAAAGAAAAGGCGTATCCGTGTCAGCTTTCCGGCGGTCAGTGTCAGAGGGTTGCGATTGCGCGCGCGCTGATGCTGAACCCGAAGGTGCTCTTTTTCGATGAGCCGACATCGGCACTCGATCCGGAGCTGACAGGCGAGGTTTTAAAAGTCATCAAATCTCTTGCGGAGATGAACATGACGATGGTGATTGTTACTCACGAGATGAATTTTGCCCGGGAAATTTCCGACCGCGTCATCTTTATGGACCAGGGTGTGATCGCCGTGGAGGGAACACCGGACGAAGTTTTCGATTCAAAAAATGCCAGAATGCAGGGATTTCTGGGAAAATTTCGTGAGAAGTAACGACGTTGCACTTGCCTAAGAAAAGAACATGCGTTATACTAGAGCGTGGTTGAAATGTATTTCAAACACGCTCTCATTGTGTCCATTCCCGCTTCCGGGATGGAAAAAGAGCGGGATAAAACGAAACCGAATACACAATTGACAAGAAAAGGAGAATCGTGTCTATGAGCGGAACTGACAGATATGTAAGCCCTCTTTCCGAACGTTATGCAAGCAAGGAGATGCAGTACATCTTCTCCCCGGATATGAAATTCCGTACCTGGAGAAAGTTATGGATTGCGCTGGCTGAGACAGAAAAAGAACTGGGACTTTCTATTACAGATGAGCAGATCGAAGAACTGAAAGCAAATGCCGAGAACATCAACTACGATGTGGCAAAAGAAAGAGAGAAAGTCTGCCGTCATGACGTAATGTCCCATGTGTATGCCTACGGCGTACAGTGTCCGAAAGCAAAAGGAATCATCCATCTGGGAGCAACCAGCTGCTACGTAGGCGACAATACCGATATCATTGTCATGAACGAAGCCTTAAAGCTGGTGAAGAAAAAACTGGTGAACGTTATCGCTGAGCTGGCAAAATTTGCGGATACCTACAAAGACCAGCCGACCCTTGCCTTCACCC
>ERZ773103.1734-NODE-1734-length-22264-cov-3.853978_pt1 | contig 22264 bp, 20 predicted proteins | sample MGYA00511118_ERZ773103 | MGnify/ENA primary metagenome ERZ773103 (study PRJEB29015, sample SAMEA2737821) | human gut metagenome | biome: human gut; feature: human-associated habitat; material: faeces | place: China | collected 2012 ... | reverse complement strand
CACAGGCTCCCGTTCCCCGGATGACACCGGTTATGGTCTGTTCTTTATTCATAATAATTGTTTCCTCATATTCCTGATTTGTTTTGAGTTTAGAATATTTTGATTATCAAAGTATATATCCAAAAAAATTAGTTGTCAAGCATAATTTCAACAATTATTTTCTCTTTCCTTTATTTCTTTTTCTCATTTGTACGAATCAGACCAAACTCCTGAAACATGCTGAAGATATATGAGATTCCAAAGATCTGCCCGATTGATTTTGGTCCGCGGTATTCCGGAGGAAGAAGATATGCTGCTCCATTGATTTCTTTGAATTTCATCTCGGCGAGGACTTTGTGGAATGCCAGCATCACGGAGCTTCTGGTCAGGGTCTTGCTTGTCTCCTTACGTGAGATCAACAGTTCTCCACTGTAGTCTCCGTTTTTCTTATGTTTTACCGTGTAGGAGAATTCCAGACCGGAAAGCGTGTAAAATGTTTGATTCTGGTATGCGAGCACCCCCGCCCAGAGAAGCCCCTCTAGCTCCTCCATATTCCTTTGCTCCACGATTGCCTGATGGAGTTCCTCCATGACTGCTGTATTTGCTGACATAACGCTCCGCCTCTTCCTTCTGAACTTTTTCTGCTCTTCTTCTGCTCTTTCTTTTAAACATACCCATACCAGCCATGATTGTCAACAGGTGTCTTTTATATGTTTTTGTCAGAGTCGAATTACGCTTCCCTCTGTACCTTCCTCCTACAGCTGTCCTGGGGACTGCATTTGCAATTTTTCCCATTTGCAGATTATCCCTGCGCTATACTTGTGACCGCATTTCCTTTTTTTCGCATTTGTAGATTATCTCCTGCTCTATACTTGTGACCGCATTCGCAATTTTTCCCATTTGTAGATTATCTCTGCTCTATACTTGTGACTGCATTCGCACTTTTTTTCATTTGCAGATTATCTTCCCCTCCGAACCAGTGACTGCATTCGCAATTTTTCTCATTTGCAGATTATCTCTGCTCTATACTTGTGACCGCATTCGCAATTTTTCCTATTTGAAGATTATCTTCTGCGCCACACCTCCCCTACGACTGTGTCTGGGGATGCTTACAGGCAGGATTATCCCATGTATGGACAATGAATACTCGCGAGGCTTGCGTCACGAGATGCAGGCTAGTTTCCGCCACCAAGCCCACTGTCTGAGCGACAGCGAGTTTGGGCGACTGGCAGATAACAGACGCATGCAGCGAGTAGCAAACGCAGCGGTATTACAAGTCCATACACGGGATAATCCTACCGTAACTCCCCACCACATCCATTCATATAATGCATATCTCTGCCCCTTTTTTTCATGCTTCCGCATCCCCCCAGGAGGCTTGTTTTCCCCCTCCATTTTGTTAAAATATAAACAACACAAAGAACTGTGTTATCTCCCAAATAAAGTGCATGACCTCCACATATTAATGCACATTCAATTCAACCCATAAAAAAGATACTTCCAATCCGCGGGAAGTATCTTTTTTATAGTGTTTCCAATTCATGATCTTCATTCATGACCGCAAATCTTTTTCCCAGCTTCTCAGCCAGCTGCCTGTTATGTGTGATCGTGATCAGCGTTTTTCCAGCCTTATGAAAATCCTGCAAAAACTCTGTCAGCATATCCTGTGTTTTTTCATCCAGTCCTGCAAGCGGCTCATCAAGAATCAGCACCTCCGGATTCAGTGAAAGAATACAGGCAAGAGACACCTTTCGCTTCTCGCCTCCACTCAAATGATATGGCGGTCTTTCCCGAAGCTTTTCTATTCCAAAGAGTCTCAGACAATCTTCCGTCCGCTCACGGACTTCTGCTTCTGACAGTCCCATCTGGATCGGTCCAAATGCAATTTCTTCCTCTACACTTCCGCAAAACAACTGCGTATCCGCATTCTGAAACACATATCCCATCTGCTGATGGAACCATTTTGCAAATTGTCTGTCCTTCAAAGTTTTTTCCGAAATCTCATGGTCCTTGTAAAAATAACTTCCTTCGGATGGAAATATAATTCCATTCAGCAATTTGATAAGTGTTGATTTTCCACATCCATTCGGTCCCTGAATGACCAAAGAATCACCCTTTTCAATATGAAGATCAATATATCTGAGCGCCACCTCATGCTCATAAGCGTAGCACACTTTTTGCAGATCGATCATATTTATCTCCTCTCAATCACATCCATCACGCAGCTATTTTATTCAGATAAATAAACAACGCTGCACAGCCAGCCATTATCAAAATATAAAAAATATCACTCACGCACGGCTCATATTTTTGTTTTTTTTCATACTCTCCTGTAAATCCCCTGCAGCACATAGCCGCATACATTTCCTCAGCCATCTCACTGGATTTAAGAAATGTGATGCCAAGAACACCTGAAAAAGATCTCGCCTTGTCCGGATTTTTCCCGACTGATCTCAAGCTGATTGACCGCAGAATATCCACACAAATCTCACCCAGGACTGAGATATATTTTAACGTAATATCCAATGTAAAAATAAACAGTGCCGGAACATGGAAAGTCCTCATGCTGGCGGTAAGTTTATTCCACGATGTCCCTGCCGAAAGGATGCCGACAAGAGTCACTGAAACATACACCCGCGCAGTAATATTCGCCATAGTCTGTGGATTTCCCATAAATACTGCCGGCAAAAGAAGAAAAATCGAGATCAGCACCGCCCCGGCTGTTCCGCTTAATATCTGCCGGATCGCTGCTGCCGAAAAGAAAGCCAGACGGACCGTCACTGCTGCACACATGATCAGCACAAACAGATAATTTTTTGAAGAAGCAGTCAGAATTATAAATAATATCGTATAAAACAATTTAAGAGAAGGAGCAGCAGAAAATCTGCCATCCTTCCCTTCGTTAAATCTTAATTTAGAAAGCACAGACAAAACAGATTTTGTACTTTTAGTCAGAAAAGCCTCTTTGTCTCCAGAAGGCGTGTAGTCCTCTTCCTGACACATCCATGATGGAAGCTCTGTTTTTTCTGTTCTATGATCATTCATCTTTATGCCGCTTTCTTTTTAAAGTCAACCTTGTCCTTCATAAGCGAAGAAACAATTTTAAAGAAAATTACCAGAAGTGCCACACCAACGACAGCTGAAAGAATATATCCCGTCCATTCCGGCATACCCGCCATCGAGTAATCCGGAAACAGTGTGGAAAGTTCAAATCCACTCGCCATTCCTGCCGGAGTGTAACCCAGCTGCATACCACCGCTGACAAGCGTTGCCATCTCATCTACGCCCCATTCACCCCAGGCTGTTCCTGTAGCCAGAAGGCCAATCGGTGTCAATACGATAAGTACTGCAATTAATATATACAGTGGTTTAAACGATGTCTTCTCCGGAACTGCATCTAATGCCAAAGGAGATACTTTTTCTACGAATGTCAGCACTACTACCGTAAGCACGATCTCTGCCAGGCCAAATAAAGTAATGTGTCCAATCATCATTGCCGGTATCGATACACTCAAAGGATATGGGCAATAAAGAGCCTGTCCTGCCGCATCCTTAAACAATAATGGCTGTATTCCAAATTCAACTGCCGCACAAAAAGCTGCTGCATTGATTCCCACATAGGATCCAATCGCTGCACTGAGCTTGCGTTTTCCGGTCTTTTTGAAAAGCAGTTTATACAGGAAAAATCCCAGATACGGCAATACAAACGCCATGTTAAAGCAATTTGCACCAAATGCAAGAATTCCTCCATCTCCAAAGAGCAGCGCCTGTATCAACAATGCAATGGAGACCGATATGCACCCGGCCGCCGGACTTCCTGTAAGGATTGCAATAAGAGTTCCTCCTACAGCATGTCCTGTTGTTCCCCCTGGAAGCGGTACGTTAAACATCATTCCAAGAAATGAAAAAGCTGCACCAATACCAAGAAGCGGCATCTTAGCCTTAGGTATTTCTGTTCTTACTTTGTTGATTGAATATCCCCATACCGGAAGCATGGCCGCTGTCATTACAGCACATGTTGACGGGCTTAAATAGTTCTCAGGTATATGCATAAATATACTTCCTTTCCCTTTGAAAACTTTATTTCATTTGGTGCGCGCCTCTTAATAAGCTGTATTGTAGCACCACATTAAAGCGTCAACAACCCACCCTGGGGGATGCATAAATATTCCATTTTGATATACGTAGCTATCTTTTTGTTATAGGTCGAGACTACCGTAAACATCCGCTTCCAGTTATCATCATACGCATAATCTGCCACCTGCCGGTGGAACAAAAGCCCCCGACTATAAAACTGACTCAACCAGTTTCTTTGTATAATCCATCTTCGGATGATTGATGATCTCATCCGGAGTCCCGCATTCCACAACCTTCCCCTGATAGAGCACCAGGACTTTGTCGCAGAATTCCTGCACCAGTGCAAGGTCATGGCAGATAAAAAGAAACGACAACTCTTCCTTCTCCTTTAATTCTTTCAAGAGCTCCAATATCTGCTTCTGCACCGTCACATCAAGCGCACTCGTGGCTTCATCACAGATCAGTATCTCTGGTCCGACTGCCAGAGCCCTTGCAATCGCTGCTCTCTGGCACTGACCACCGCTGACCTGATGTGGATATCGGTCCGCATATTCCTTATCCAGCCCACATTTTTCAAGAAGATTTCCCACGCGTTTGCGTGTTTCGTCACGACTTATCCCCATGTTTCGGAGACTTTCCCCAATTCCGTCTCCCAGCGTACATCGCGGATCAAAAGATTCCATCGGCATCTGAAAAACCATCTGGATATCCTGATAAATATCACGCAGAGCCTTCCCCCTGGCATGCGTAATATCCTGCTCTTTAAGAAAAATCCATCCCTCTGTGGCAGCTTCCAGATGCGTGATTATCTGTGCGATCGTGCTCTTTCCGGATCCAGATTCACCTACAATCCCGAGACACTCACCCCGCTCCAGTTCAAAGCTCACATCATCCACTGCTGTAAACTCTTTTTTCCCCGATACAAATACTTTTTTCAGATTCTCTGCCCGCAAAACAATTTCTGACATATCAAACATTCCTCTTCAGAATACAAACTTTATAACAATCCTGGCATATCTACATCCCTGACTTTTTCAGTCTCAGCACAGATTCCATCAGCTTCTTTGTATACGAATCCTGTGGATTTTCCAGAACGTTTTCTGTCTCCCCATACTCTCTGACATGCCCATTCTGAAGCACCAGAACCCGGTCTGCCATCATCCTCACCACACCGATGTTATGGGTTACAAGAATCATCGCTGTGTTGTATTCCTCCCGCATAAACAGAAGCTCTTCCACCACCTGTTTCTGTACTGTCACATCAAGCGCACTCGTCGGTTCATCTGCCAGCAAAAGCTTAGGCCGCATGATCATGGCTGTACAGATTCCCACTCTCTGATTCATTCCCCCTGAGAGCTCAAACGGATAGCTGTCCAGCACCCGATCCGCGTCATTAAGCCCGATCTTTTTCATGATCTCACCGGCACGGTTTCTGACCTCATGTCTGCTTGCTTTTTCATGTTCTGACACTGCCTCATGTATCTGAACCCCAATCTTTCGTACCGGACACAGTGCAGATTTGCAGTCCTGAAACACCATTCCAATCTCTTTTCCAAGATACCTGCGGAGTTCTTTTGTACTCATATCGGTAAGATTTTCTCCCTTGTACCAGATATCCCCTTTTGTAACCAGACCTTCCTCGCCCAGAAGCCCCATGACTGCCTTGATGATCGTACTTTTTCCGCTTCCAGACTCACCTACGATCCCCAGAATCTCGCCCTGCTTCAGTTCAAAACTTACGTCCTGGACCACCGGTTTTCCATTATAAGAAATTGTCACATGCTCTACACGAAGCAATGAACTCATACTCAATCATTCTCCTCAGAATTTAGCTGCTGCAAACAACCATAAAATTTACTCTACATCCAGATCTGCAGTGATCTCATAATAATCACATGGATGTGCTGCCATTCCCTTAACATTGGATTTTGTCACGATTCCCATGTTCAGATGAGATACAAAGAAGAATGCATCATCATCTAAAATATCCTGCTGAAGTTCCACTGCAAGCTTGCCTCTTTCGTCCTTATCAAAGGTCTGATGAAGCTTCTCTGTCAGCTTGGTAACCTCATCATTCTGGTATTTTCCATAGTTCTTAGAACCGACTACTGTACTGGTAAAGAAGTACTCCGGATCACCGGTCGGTGCAGTTGTTGTAGAGCTTACATACACATCAAAATCTCCATTTTCTGCAAAGGTTCTGTGGTCAGAAGTGTTGTTTACCTGCACGTCAATACCGATATCTTTCAGTGTAGCCTGTGCATATTCTGCAAGCTTTGGCTGCTCCAGACGAGTCGGATAAGTCAGCCAGTTGATGCTTAATTTTTCTCCACCCTTATCCACATATCCGTCACCATCCGTGTCTGTCCAGCCGGATTCTTCAAGGAGTTTTTTCGCTCCATCCGGGTCATAAGAAACAGTTTCCACTGCATCATTTCCATAAGAAAAACTGCTCGGGAAAGCTGCCTTAGCCGGCACTCCACGGCCCTGCATGATCACAGAACAGAAGCCTTCTTTATCGATTCCCATCTCAACAGCCTTGCGGATATTCTGATCCTGCATAAGCTCTGATTCCATATTAAACTGTCCAAAGAAACAGCGGCTGGTCGCACAAGAATTGATGGTATAATCCGGATTATTTTCAAACAACGGATAGTTATCATACTGCAGTCCATATGTACCCTGGATGTCCCCTGTCTGCAGTGCTGCAGTCAGCGCACTTCCGTCTGCAAAGGATTTTACTGTGATATTATCAACCTTTACATCGCCGCCCCAGTAGTCTTTATTTTTGACCAGATCGATCTGGGTAGGAGTTACATTTGTCGCAACATATGGACCTGTTCCAGCTACATTTGCAGAGCCGCTCTCACCCTGAATTCCATATTCCATATCAATGATCGCACCATATGGATCGCCAAGATAATTGATGATTGCCGGGCATGGTTCTGTAGTATAGATGGTAAGTGTCAGTCCGTCTGCATCGATATGATCGATCTTCAGATCATAAGGTGCACGGTCATGAACTGCAATCAGATCTTCCAGACATTCCTTGACAGCCTCTGCATCCATAGTGCGTCCACTGGAGAATTTTACCCCGTCACGAAGTGTGATCTTTACGGTTGTATCATCCACAAATTCATAATCTGTTGCCAGCCACGGCTCTACTTCCATATTGTCATTATATTTAAAAAGAGTCTCGCCAACACCATAACGAAGAGCACTCCAGCCAGAATAATTGTCATGCGGATTCAGACCTGCATCACCCATTTCTTCACTGTATCCGGTTGTTCCATAGACAAAAGATTTTCCTCCGTCTGCCCATACACTTGTTGTCATTCCTGCTGCAAGCATAGCTCCTGTAAGAATTGCTGCGATCAGTTTCTTCTTCATGATCTGTACTTCCTTTCTACTTTTTAGCTCTTTCTTTTGGGTCCATAAAATCCCTGAGCGTATCGCCCAAAAGATTGAATATCATAACTGTAACAAATATTGCCAATCCAGGCGAAAGTGCCATCCACGGTGAAATCTGAAGCATACTTCTTCCATCATTGATCATACTTCCCCACTCTGCCATCGGCGGTTTTACGCCAAGGCCAAGGAAGGAAAGCCCTGCCAGTTCCATCATCATCGTTCCGATATCAAGAACCGCTGTGACCAGGATTGGCCCTGCAATATTTGGCAGAATATGCTTAAACATAATCTTAAATGTACTGCTTCCTGAAAGCCTTACCGCCATCAGATACGGTGCCTCCTTCTGCGAAAGCGTCAGCCCTCTGGCAAGTCTGGCAAACTTTGGCCAGCCGATCACGGCAAGAGCTATAACTGCATTTTGTATACCGCCACCAAGCACCCCCGCTACCGCAAGTGCAAAAACAAGGCTTGGAAATGCCAGGAAAAGATCCGATATACGCATCAGAATCGTATCAGCGATTCCACCGCACCAGCCACAAATAATGCCGATCACTGTTCCAACTACCGTGACAATTGCTACCAGAAGAAGCGTCGCATAGATACTGATCGTACTTCCTACCAGCACCCTTGAAAACATGTCTCTTCCATATCGATCTGTCCCCAAAATATGCTCCGCGCTCGGTGGTTTCTGCGCCTGTAAAAGATCCTGAATGTCCGGATCATACGGGCATAACTTCCGCGCAAAAGCTGCCACGATCAACAGAATCAACGCCAATATTGCAAAGAAGATCAGCTTCTCTCTGACATGATTTTTACGCACCTTCTGCCTGCGGACAGAGACTGTTTTTTTCCTGTTTTTCTGCTCACTCATGCTCTGTCACCTCCCAGTCTTACGCGAGGATCCAGATAATGATAGATGATATCTGTGATCAGATTTACCACCACATAGATGATCGCCATCCACGCCACATACGCCTGGATGATCGGATAATCTCGCATTGTAATAGCATCCACTGCCATCTTTCCAACGCCATCCCACATAAAGATCGTCTCAACGATCGTTGTACCTCCAAGCAAGTTTCCGATCGACAAAGCAAGCAGAGTAATGATCGTAAGCATCGAAGATTTCATAACATTTTTCCAGATGATCACGCTGCCTCGTACTCCTCTTGCACGCGCTCCGATCACATAATCCTTGTTCAGTTCCTCCAGAACGGTTGCTCTCACCTGCCGCGTATACTTGGATGCCATCGATATCGCAAGCGTAAGCGTTGGCAAAACAAGGCTCAATGCCACGTTGTCTGTGGTGATCACCGGAAGCCATCCAAGCTTGATCGAGAAGAAATACATCAGCACCAACGCTGCAAAAAAGTTTGGCATGGAGTTCCCGATAAAGCTTAGAAACCGTATCAGATAGTCCCCCCATTTATTATGTTTTACCGCTGAAATAATACCCAGCGGAATTGCAATCAGCATCGTTAAAAGCACCGAAGATACCGTAAGAAGGATCGTTGCCGGAAGCTTTTCTGCAAAAGTATCGTAAACATCTCTCTTGGAAACATAGCTCGTTCCCATGTCCCCAGTCACCATTCCTGCAAACCACTTAGCATACTGTACAAGAAACGGCTGGTCCAGTCCATACTCCTTTTTCGTCTGGTCAATGACCTCCTGCGAGACAGAAGCACCTGCGTTATCATACATATAAGTAACCGCATCACCACCCGCAAGCCGCATCATCGCAAAAGACAAAAAAGTGATCCCGATTAAGATCGGAATCAACTGAAGAAGCCTTTTAATAATGTATCTAATCATGAGCACTCCTTTATGTCAGTCTAAAACAAATCAAATATCCGCACATTAATTCATTAAATAAAGTCTAACAAATCAAAAAAAAGCACACAACCCCTAGGGAGGGTTATGTGCTATTCCAAAAGGGAATATCACTTGTACATTATGGAATAAGTCTTTTTTAACTTTTATGCAGCCGAGTCATCAGGAAATCAATCAGTTCCTGTACACTTTCGTCAATTTTTTCCCCTTTATGAACAATATAACCAAAGAGCACCTTGCTGTCCCCCATATCCAGAGGAATTCCTGGTGTTGTACCCGTTTTATTCTCTGAAAGATAGCTTCCACTCACATTGGAAACCCTGCTGTTTTTCAGCATCTTTTCCATAATGTAGTCACTGTTTGTCAGTACGGAAATGTCAATAGCCTTCCACTGAAAAGAATCCTCATGCACAGAACCAATGTCAAAAAACTCATCCTGATAGTTCTGAATAAACCGGACTCCCTCCAGATCCTGCAGCTCAACTTTGCTCCGTCCAGAATCATAAAGTTCCGTCTTTCGTCCCGGATAAAACACCACATCCGTCTCATACATCGGAACAAACTGCAGCTTATTCCGGGATATTTCATGCAGAAAATTCTCCTTCTGCTGACTCAGGATATAGACAAAACCGATGTCGTCCACATAGTCTCTGACACGGTCCATAACGCTCCGAACACCTGCCGTAGTCAGCTGAAAATGATAGTTTTTCTCATAAGTTTCGTTATAAAAATCCACAAACTGATTCGCAAACCAGGAGCTCGGATTCAGCGAAACACGGATCCATTTTGTCATTCCGTGCGACGCCATATTCTCCAGTGCATCGATCTCATTTGTAATCCTGCACGCATATCGATATACCTTCTGCCCCTGTACAGTCAGCCGGATTCCCCTCGGAAGCCGCTCAAAAAGCTGCATTCCAAGAGCATCCTCCAACGCCTTGACAACCTTGCTCACACTCGGCTGCGTAGAATAAAGAACCTTCGCTGCATCACTGAAAGATCCCGTCTGCGCGCATACTACAAAATACTGTAATTGTTTTAAATCCATATTATTTTACCGTCCTCAGCATAAACAGCGGTGTCGGATTATAGAACGCATCCTTCTCCAGATAGATCCTGCTGCTGATGCCCAGATCCACCTGGAACTCCTTCAGACTCATTGCTCCCAGCGTCTCCAGATCCCACGCCGGACGACTGTAAGAACTGATCGGAAGCTGCCGTTTGATCTCCTCACACTCACGCATCATCTCGTTTCCAAGCATATTGTGGGCATGATTTTCCGGCAAATCTTCCACATTCGAGAAGTCTGTAATTCCATAATTCGCATCAAAATTCAGCAGCACGCCGCCCTTTTTCAGCACACGAAGCCACTCTCCATATGCATGCTTTACGTGCGGCAGTGTCCAGGTCAGATTCCTGGAAACGATCACATCAAATGTACCATCCGGGAACTCCGGATTCTCTGCATCCATCACTGCAAACTCACACTCTGCCTGCTCCTCTTCTGCCAGCTGCTTTGCATTCTTGATCATATCCGGTGTCAGATCAATACCCGTCACCTGATGACCCGCCTTTGCCAGAAGAATCGTAAAAAATCCTGCTCCACATCCCACATCCAGGATACGAAGCTTTTTATTTTCTTTCGGAAGCTGTGCCTGAATCTCATTCATCCAGCGGTCCGCCATCGCACTGTGAAGCTCCGCACGCCTCTGTTCCAGAAAGCTGTCGCTGCGTTTTTCCCAGTAGTTAACGATACGCTCTTTGCGCTCATCATAGCGGCTTACAATACGTCCATAGGTCACCATCGGACCATTTCCAACCACCTGCAGCGTGCCCGTCTGATACAGGATCACCCCGTCAAACTCCGCCTCACTGACTTCCTTAACCTTGCCTTCATAGTCACGGACTTCACCCAGGATATCGCCCTCCTGGATCATGTCACCGACCTTTTTAAACGGATACCAGAGCCCGTTTTCTTCCGCATCCTGATAGCGCACATCTGCCACCTCGAGCGGATAATACGTACGAAAATCCTTCAATCCCTGATAGATTCCCATGTGACACAGAATATTCCGGACGTCTCTTCGAGTCGAACGGACCTCCTCATAATTCCAGTCGCCCATGCCGCCACGCTCGATCAGGATACTCGGGATTCCCTGCGAAGCCGCATAATTATACGAACCACCCGAAGCCACGTTGGACTTTACCATATATGGCACATCCACCTGCTCCGCCATCTCACGAGAAACCTTAACCACATCCTCCGGTGCAGCTCCCGCATAATACACATACGGAGTCAGCTTCTCATAATCATCTCCACTGTGCAGATCAATATAAAGATCAGCCACCGGCTGCAGCTCCTGCGAAACCGCCCATGCCAGACGTTCCATCTCCGTACCATCCGGGTTTCCCGGAAATTCACGGTTCAGGTTCTTTGCATCCGCCAGCCCCATACTTCCATTACGCGCCTCAAAAGCCGGACGGTTCAGCACCTTCACGATAATGATCGTACCAGTGACCTTCTCAATCTTAAGCTTTTGTGAAAGCTCGATCGCCGCCTGGATTCCCACATACTCCCCGGCATGCACACCGGCAGTAATCAGCATCGTCTTACCTGTTCCATGTCCATGAAGCACCGTTGCCGGAAAACGCAGTTCTCCATTCGCCAGTTCCAGCTCGCCATTCCATTTTTCACCAGGCTCAACCGTAATGTTTTTCAGATGAAAAGCCTCTCTTTTGCGTCCACTTAAAAGGAAGATTGGAGAAGAACTATTGTTAATGATCTCTTCTTCCGTCCAGACCTCTTTCCAGACATTTTCATCACAAAAAACATCCAGAAAACCAGTTTTTTTCATCGTATCCAGATCCCACTTCGGACGTTCCAGACGACTTAACGGAACCTGACGCGCAATCTCTTCCATCTTCTCAATGTCCGTACCACTGTAGTAGTCTTCTACATTCTGCGCTTCTGTCTGCTGACGATCCTTCTCGTATCCGCTGCGTTTCTCTTCATTATATAAATGTCCATACCAGTCTGCATCAAAATTATAGAGAACTCCGCCCGGTTTCAGCACACGAAGCCATTCTTTATATGCCAGATCCGGTCTTGGCAGATTCCAGGTCACGTTTCGCGTCACAACCACATCAAAGCAGTTGTTCTCCACATCAAGTGCCTGTGCATCGCCGGTTTTCCACACTATACACTCCGCTAATCCACCGGCATTCTGCTGTGCTTCCTTCAACATTTCTTCTGTATAGTCAATCGCAGTCACCTGATAGCCGGCCTCCGCAAGAAGGATCGCAAAAAATCCAGGACCCGTTCCCACATCAAGGATCTTAATCTCACGTGGTTCCCGCTCTGGAAACTGATTTCCCAGCAAAACAAGGAGTTTGTCCCTCCACATCGTTCGTCTCGCATCCGCCATCTCCTGCTGATTATATTCCGAATAACCCCTGGCACGATTCGTCCAGTAGTCATGAATTTCATTTTTCAAGTCAGTCATAATTATTTTCTCCGCCTAAAATAGTATTCTTTTGGTATATAAAAAAAAAGCCCCCGCCACAAGCCTGTGGGGGGGATAGGGGAAAGTTTATCTTTCGTCCTTTTTTCCAAAAAATCCAATCATCCAATTCACAAGAACCGCACCAACCATGCACCCCAATCCATTGTGAATCATGTCATCCCATTCGAACAATCCACGCATTGTGATCAGTTGGCTCGTTTCTATTGTGGCTGATATCAGCACGCCAAATACCAGCGCCTCCTGCCATTTCACCTTCCGGTTCATGATCAGCGGCAGCAACGCTCCCGCCGGTAAAAGCAAAATACAATTCAGCAGATTCTCCTTCAGCAATTCCATATCATGGTACCTGAGTATGGCACTCCATGACCAGAATGGAATCAGTTCATACTGCCGGACCGAACCCGTCCTTGTAAATACTGTAGAACCAAACACAATCCCAAGAAAGACCAGTTCTGCCAGAATCGCTACCGCCTGGAGCTTATTCATTTTTTCCTTACGTAATAAATAAATCATAAGAATAACCGCGATCACCATAATACACGAGAAACAAAAGATTTCCCGGCTTGACCACGGATTATTGTATTCCGTCAAGATCTGATAGATATCCATCTACTGCTCCTTCACATAAAACATTCCAAGTGGTCTTATTATACACTATCTGTCAAATCTTTTGTAAATGTCTCACGTTCTCCTGCATTCTCCCTCCGCCAAATGGATTTTCAATAATAAAACTGCAAAAACTACTTGTAATATATAATCATATATGCTATTTTATTTTTATTCAAATCATTTTTAATAAAATCAATTTTAATAAAATTTTCTCAAATAAAAGGAGGCTATTCATATGTTTGTTGGAAGAGAACAAGAGCTGGCATCGTTAGAAGAATTTTATGCCAAAGACGGCATTGGCATGACCGTTATCTATGGGCGAAGACGTATTGGAAAGTCTACTCTTATTACCGAATTCGTCAAAGATAAAAAAACTGTATTTTATACGGCAACAAAAATCGGAAAAGCCAGAAATCTGGAGCTATTTTCCAAACAAGTGTTAGATTTATTCATGCCCGGAATTGAAAACATCAGTTTTAACAGTATAGAAGCTGTTTTTGATTTTATTGATAAAAATATAGCTAATGATAAGATAGTACTTGTAATAGATGAATTGCCATACTGGGCTGAAAAAGATGACTCTCTTTTATCTATTCTGCAGAAATATATAGATACGATTTGGAATGACAAAAATCTGAAAATAATTTTATGTGGTTCAGCATTAAGCTTTATGGAAAATAAAGTGCTCAGTGAAAAAAGTCCGTTATTTGGAAGACGTGATTCACAGATAAAATTAGAATCATTTAATTATTTAGATTCAGCCAAATTTGTTCCTGACTATTCAAACGAAGATAAAGCAATCTGCTATGGCATTACTGGCGGTGTTGCAAAATATCTTTCCATGATCGATCCGAAAAAAAACATTGACGAGAACATTATAAGATTATTTTTCAGGACAGATGGTTATTTATATGACGAAACCAGGAACTTACTGACACAGGAATTTTCTGATATATCACTCGTAAATAATATTGTGGAACAGATTGCCTCCGGAGTAAATACACTTAATACAATTTCGGGAAAAATTAACGAGAAAGAACCAACTGTCTTATATTCATTAGAAAAATTAATCAGTGTTGGGTTAATTGAAAAAAAAAAATGTATCACAGAAGAAAAAAACAAAAAGAAAACTCAATATGTTCTAAAAGATTTTATGTTCAAATTCTGGTACGAATTTATCCCAAAAGCAACCAGTGTAATTGAAATGGGACAAGGTGCACTTTATTATCAAAAAGCTGTCAAACCATTCTTACATTCATTTATGGGTTCTGTATTTGAAGAAATGTGCCGATACTATACTCTGAATCAAGGAATAACCGGTGCATATGATTGTTTCGTTACTTCAGTCGGAACCTGGTGGGGTGTAGAAAATATTACAGATAAAAACGGTTCTATACGAGCACAATCTGCCGATATAGATATCGTTGCCTTATCTGATATAGATAAAAAAGCAGTTATTGGCGAATGTAAGTTCAAAAACGAAAAAATTGACAAGGGTATTTATGAAACCTTGGTCAGAAGAGGAACTCTTATATCCAATAAATACAAAATTTCAAAATATATTTTCTTTTCTCTATCAGGATATACAGATTGGTTCAACTCATTATCTGATGAAGATGTTTTGCTGCTTACATTAGATTCACTTTATAGGTGAATAATTGATGCAGGGGGAGTATCCCAAAGTTTGTGTAAACCTTCAAACTGATGTAAGATAGAATTACTCAGTTTGGAGGTTTATTTTATGGCAAGAAAAAAGGATTCACCACAAAAAGCAGCGCTTAGAGAACTCATGGGAAACTACCTGAAAGAAAACAATGTAAAAGTAAAAGATGGAACAGATGTTAATTCCATTATGCGGGATATGATGTCTATCATTTTGGAAGGCGCCCTTGATCAGGAACTGGATGAAGAACTGGGATATTCCAAATATGATTATCGCTGTTTCACTTTTATTAATTTTCTTTTTTCACGTTTTCAATGCTGATTGCAAAATCATACTCCACCATTCGGATCACCATTTTCGAGTCACCTGTACTCTGGCATTCGAAATGATAACCTTTTTTTCCAATTCTGAAGTATGAATCAGTAATTTTTTCACCATTCAGCGTCTGGTGTTCATTTCGTAGCTGTTCCAACGGAACATCAAGTGGATAATTTGTTCCAAATATCTCATTGAGCACTGGCACAATCAGCTCCGGCATCTTCTGTAGATGAAAGTAACCCTGCAAATATTTCATCCAGCATATTTTTCAGGCTTAAGGTTTCCACCTACCTCTCCCTTTTGTTCTATTTTAGCATATCCATATATAGAACTCTATGCATTATTACAAATTCTCTTCTACTTCTCCTACTGCAGGAAGATACTCCACAGACAGATCGTTGGCAATGACAGCAGCGTGGAAAAGATAACCATCTTCGTTGCAAACGGAGAATCGACCTGATATTTCTCTGCGAGGATACTGGTTGTCGCACCCGCCGGCATCGCTGCCAGAAGCACACAAAGACCAAGAACTGTTTTATTCAATGGCAGGAAACTGCATGCAATATAAACGACCGCCGGAATAACGACCAGTCTGTGTACGGTATATTTTACAACTGTCCAGTCCCAGAAATCTTTGAGATCAATGTCCGCAAGGATCATGCCAATGACCATCATGGACATAGCAGTGTTGCAGTTTCCAACTGCCGTTACTGCACCGTCAAGTCCAAGTGGCAGTGGAAGTCCTGTAACCATCAGAATAATTCCGAGAACGCATGCCAGAATACACGGATGGGTTACGACTTTTTTCAGTGTTTTCATCTTATCACTGCTTCCGGAAAAAACAGCCAACCCGGAGGACCACATCATGATTCTCTGTGGAATCAGATAAACACTGGCAAGCACCAGACCTTCTGCGCCATAAATTCCCTCTGCGATCGGATTTCCAAGAAATCCCGCATTCGAGCAGATGGTTCCATACTGAAGACATTTATATCGTCCTTCCGGTTCTTTTCGGAACATCACTTTTCCATAAATCACACAGAATACCTGAATACCTATAGATATAAGAAGGATTTCCAGATATTTTATAAAATTTCCATCTGCTGCACTCTGCGTAAACGCATGAAGAATGTTGCACGGCAGGATCAGATAAATAACAAGGTCATTGATGTTTTTTTGCCCCTGTGGTCCGATGATATGTATTTTTTTCATCAAAAATCCTACAGCTACAAGTAGAAAGATCGTGAGCTGTAATGTAAGAAGTGTTTTCATAATATTCTACTTTCCGCATGTTTCCTTCCTTTGAAACACCTGCTTCCTTTCTTCTTAATTCATTTTCATCCTCATCATTTCAAATCATACTTTAGTGTAGCACATTGTTGAAATCCCCGCAAGAAGGCCAGTTGTACAGAGTTGTATACAATAATCTGCGAACGATTCCGTTTATATTTAATACATTACTCCACCCATACGTTTCAAAAGAGATCACCCTCCAGCAGCGAAATCCATGGACGAATCAGAAGATCCGTGATCTGGAGATTTGACGGAAGGAGATACCTGACCATCCAAATGAGGTCGGACATCTCCTTTTTGTACAATCTTCTTATTGACGTTCTTCTTATTTATATGCTACAATCTGTGTCTGTAAACAACGATTCTGTTCTTTCATGTTTACAACAATTTTAATTTCCAAAACATAGTGTGGATTTTTCTGGTCCGACCATTTTTCGCCACACAATTACCCATTGCGGTAGTTGTGCGGCGTTTTTTTATGTCTGCTCCGCCGATACAGATTTTTCAGAAATACCGGCACTTGCAGATGTTTTTATTTGAAAGGAGTTTCTATGAACGATACATTTATGAAAGAAAAACCGGTCTTTCCACTGATTCTGTCCATGGCTTTGCCAATGGTCATCTCAATGCTCGTAAATTCTCTGTACAATATCGTGGACAGTTTCTTTGTCGCACAGATCAGTGAAAATGCCATGACCGCGCTGTCGCTTGTTTTTCCTGTCCAAAACTTCGCCAATGCGATTGCGATTGGTTTTGGAATTGGTATCAGTTCACAGATTGCCATCTGTCTTGGTGCCGGAAACAGGGAGACTGCCAGCAAAGCAGCCACACACGGCCTGATGTTTTCTGCACTCCACGGAGTTATTCTGATGATCGGATGTATTCTTATCATGCCGGGTTTTCTGTCTCTGTTTACTTCCGATGCAGATGTAACTGATCTCGGGATCCGCTATTCTACAATTGTTTTTCTCTTTGCTGTCATAAACACCATAAATCTTGCCTACGAAAAGATCTTCCAGGGTGTCGGCAAGATGAAGGTTACGATGATCGGTCTGATGATTGGCTGTGTTTCCAATATCATCCTCGATCCGCTGCTGATCTTTGGCCTTGGTCCGTTCCCGGCACTCGGTATTGAAGGCGCTGCACTGGCAACCGGGTTGGGACAGGTATTTAATCTTGTTTTCTACCTGATCGTATATAAAATAAAACCTCTCCAGGTTCAGCTCAGCCGCAGCCATCTCCACCCGGACATGGCTCTGGCAGCAAGATTATACTCTGTCGGTATCCCGGGAGCACTGAATCTTGCACTTCCTTCTGTCCTGGTTTCTGCACTGAACGGACTTCTGGCAGCCTATTCCCAGAGTTATGTGGTGATTCTGGGAATTTACTACAAATTGCAGACTTTCCTGTATCTTCCGGCAAGCGGAATCGTACAGGGAATGCGTCCGGTCATTGGTTATAACTATGGTGCCGGGGAACATAAACGTGTGAAAAAAATCTATTATATTACGCTCTGTATGAGTGGTGTGATCATGCTTGTCGGAACGATCATCTGTCTGACTGTTCCGGGACAGTTGATGGGAATGTTCACCACAAATCCGGAGACGATCACCGCCGGAAAAACAGCACTTCGAATCATCTGTGCCGGTTTCCTGGTTTCTTCTGTATCTGTTACAGCATGTGGTGCACTGGAAGGACTCGGCAGAGGAACGGCTTCTCTGGTCGTCTCTCTTTGCAGGTATCTGATCATCATTCTTCCAGTTGCCTTTGTTCTGAGTCATTTCTTCGGAGCTGTCGGAGTCTGGAATGCATTCTGGATTGCGGAGGCGATGACCGCGGGGGTATCGTTCCTGATCAGCAAGAGGGTTATCGGGGTATAATTCCCTGATATCCCTCTTTTTTTATATTTTCCCTTGACACATACCCTCATGGGGTATATATTACAAGTATAGTGAATATACCCCTGTAGGGTATGCGATTCAGGAATGCCATCGGCATTCTTGCTGCGAGGTGGAGTCATCTCACATCTGATATAATAAATCTCGAACGAAAGGAAGTTTGCTTATGGATCATAATAACTTTAATGCCAGTTCCTCTACAAAGACAGAAGAAATTATAAAGGAACAAGCAGCTACTCAGGAAAAATCTTGTTGCAGCAATGATAATGCCACCCCATCCGCTCCTGCCTGCTGCTGTACCAGGCACACCGACCGTTCAGAAGCTGACCGCAAGAAACTCATCAACCGTCTGAAACGTATCGAAGGGCAGATCCGGGGAATCATAGGAATGTTGGAAAACGATGCTTACTGCAACGATATCCTCATTCAGTCAGCCGCCGTTAATGCCGCCGTCAATTCTTTTAACAAAGAACTTCTCGCGAATCATATCCGTACCTGTGTGGCTCGTGATATCCGCGAAGGTAAAGATGAAACCATCGATGAGCTGGTTGCAACTCTGCAGAAGCTAATGAAATAGGAGGTAATACAATGGAACAATACAACGTCACCGGGATGAGCTGCGCTGCCTGCAGTTCCCGTGTGGAGAAGGCCGTATCCAAAGTGCCGGGAGTTACATCCTGCTCGGTCAGCCTTCTGACAAATTCTATGGGAGTTGAAGGAACCGCATCCTCTCATGACATCATCACTGCCGTAGAGCAGGCAGGTTACGGCGCATCACTCAAGGGTGCAAATAAAGAACAGGTTTCCATGTCTGAAGCCGAGGAAGCCCTGGAAGATCACGAGACACCAGTTCTCAAACGCCGCCTGATCGCTTCCATCGGATTTTTACTCGTTCTGATGTACTTCTCCATGGGACACATGATGTGGGGCTGGCCACTCCCGGCATTTTTTAACGATAACCACGTTGCCATGGGACTTGTCCAACTTCTGCTTGCCGGAATCGTCATGGTCATCAACCAGAAATTCTTCATCAGCGGATTTAAGAGTCTGTGGCACCGTGCCCCCAACATGGACACACTGGTTGCACTCGGCTCCATGGCCTCATTTATATGGAGTGTCTACGCACTTTTTGCCATGACAAGAGCACAGGTAGACGGTGATTCCGCTGCCGTTATGAACTACATGATGGAATTTTATTTCGAGTCTGCCGCAATGATCCTGACGCTGATCACTGTTGGAAAAATGCTCGAAGCACGTTCCAAGGGAAAAACGACCGATGCTCTTAAGAGCCTCATGAAACTTGCCCCCAAAACCGCCATTGTTCTTAGAAGCGATCAGGAAGTAACCGTTCCGATCGAACAGGTTCACAAGGGTGATATCTTTGTCGTACGTCCTGGTGAAAATATCCCGGTCGATGGTGTGATCATTGAAGGAACCAGCGCCGTCAATGAATCTGCCCTTACCGGCGAAAGCATCCCTGTTGACAAAGCTGCCGGTGATCTTGTTTCCGCAGCAACCGTCAACCAGTCCGGATTTATCAAGTGCGAGGCAACCCGTGTAGGCGAAGACACCACACTCTCCCAGATCATCAAAATGGTCAGTGATGCCGCCGCCACCAAAGCTCCGATTGCAAAGATTGCAGACCGTGTTTCCGGTATTTTTGTCCCGACAGTCATCACAATTGCAGTCATTACAACCATTATCTGGCTTCTGACCGGACATGAATTTGGCTACTCACTTGCACGTGGAATTTCTGTTCTTGTCATCAGTTGTCCATGTGCACTTGGACTTGCCACTCCTGTAGCAATTATGGTCGGCAATGGTATGGGCGCAAAGAACGGCATCCTTTTCAAAACAGCGGTTTCTCTCGAAGAAGCAGGCAAAGTCCAGATCGTAGCACTCGACAAAACGGGTACCATCACAAGCGGACAGCCAGAGGTAACAGACCTTCTCCCGGCTGACGGAATTTCTGAAACAGAGCTTCTTACAATGGCATTTGCCCTTGAGAAAAAGAGTGAGCATCCGCTTGCAAAAGCAATTTTAGAGCATGCCGAAAACCTGCACCTTACTGCACCGGAAGTTTCCGATTTCCATGCACTTCCGGGAAATGGTCTTTCCGCGGTATTGAATAATGAAACCCTGATCGGCGGAAGTATGAAATTCATCAGCAGCAGGGTACACGTTCCTGCTTCTCTCTCCCGGAAAGCAGAGAAACTTGCCGAGCAGGGAAAAACTCCCCTCCTTTTTGCACGAAACGGCAAACTGGTCGGAATTATTGCAGTCGCTGATGTTATCAAAGAGGACAGCCCACAGGCAATCACAGAACTTCAAAACATGGGCATCCGCGTAGTTATGTTGACCGGTGACAACGAACGTACCGCAAGAGCAATCGGTGCCCAGGCAGGCGTAGACGATGTCATTGCCGGAGTTCTCCCTGATGGCAAAGAAAGCGTAATCCGCTCCCTGAAGGAGCAGGGCAAAATTGCCATGGTCGGTGACGGTATCAACGATGCTCTGGCTCTTACACGGGCTGATATCGGAATCGCGATCGGTGCCGGAACAGATATTGCAATCGACGCTGCCGATGTTGTCCTGATGAAGAGCCGCCTGAGTGATGTTCCTGCTGCGATCCGTCTCAGCCGTGCTACCCTGAAAAATATCCACGAAAATCTTTTCTGGGCATTTTTCTACAATGTCATCGGTATTCCGCTCGCTGCCGGTGTCTGGATCCCGATTTTCGGCTGGACACTCAACCCGATGTTTGGCGCTGCAGCAATGAGCCTCTCCAGCTTCTGCGTCGTTACAAATGCACTTCGTCTGAATCTGTTTAAGATTCACGATGCAAAAAAAGATAAAAAAATGAAACAAGCTACTTCCATTGAATTAAAAAATGATTATAATATATATATACGAATTCCGAAAAATACCGACAATTTATGTAGGATTACTGTATTTAATTATGAGAAATAAAATGGGATGGGGGGAGTAAAAAGAAAGCGTTATGAAGGTAGAAAAAAGAATAATAGCAATGATTATGGCAATGTATATAGGAACCAGTAATGCATTAGCCCAGCCGGTATCGGGTGAGAAAATAAGTGAGGCACCTATAAATTATAGTTACACGACAGCTAGGGCAAAAACACAAAACGGTATAGTAATAAAAAATGTAAATTTAAGTATTATTATGTAAAATAAGTTATAATTAATATAGTAAATAAAAAAGAAGAATTATAGGGGGGATTGGATTGAAAAAAAGGGAGGCTTTTGCAAAATTACCTTCAGTTGATAGTATCCTATCGAATAATAATATAAAAAATTTATTAGACAATTACCCAAGAGAATTAATATTAGAATCGATAAGAGATGTAATAGAGAGTAAAAGGCAAGAAATCATCAGAATAAAAGAGGATGAAGTAGAAACATTTGATATAGAGGAAGACATTTTAATAGATGACATAATCCAGTCTACAAAAAATAAATTTCAATTATCTATTCAAAAAGTTATAAATGCAACAGGTATCGTAATACATACTAATTTAGGCCGTTCAAAACTTAGCCCAAATGTACAAAGTGAATTGATAGATATTGCATTTGGATATTCTAATTTAGAATATAATTTGGAAAATGGGAAAAGAGGATCTAGGTATGACCATTTAGTTCAA
>ERZ773103.1732-NODE-1732-length-22271-cov-3.125945_pt1 | contig 22271 bp, 22 predicted proteins | sample MGYA00511118_ERZ773103 | MGnify/ENA primary metagenome ERZ773103 (study PRJEB29015, sample SAMEA2737821) | human gut metagenome | biome: human gut; feature: human-associated habitat; material: faeces | place: China | collected 2012 ... | reverse complement strand
ATTTTTACGGAGCCTGACCTGATGAAAAAAAAATATTGTAAAATACAGCCGCCTTCTATATAATAGGAAAAGAAAAAACAGGAAAAGCAAACGAGCGCTTTGCTCATAGACAACTCTCAGGAGGAAAATAATGAAAAGAGAAACAGTTGTTGTACTTGATTTCGGCGGTCAGTATAATCAGCTTATAGCCCGCAGAGTACGTGAGTGTAACGTATATTGCGAGGTTATGTCATACAAAAATTCTATCGAGAAGATTAAAGAAAAAAATCCGGTAGGTATCATTTTTACTGGCGGTCCGAACAGTGTATATGACGAAAAATCACCACACTGCGATAAGGCGATTTTTGAACTTGGTATTCCTATTTTGGGTATTTGTTACGGCAGTCAGCTTATGGCATATACTCTTGGCGGTCACGTTGATACTGCTCCTGTAAGTGAGTACGGTAAGACGGAAATTACAACTTCTGAAAGTAAGTTGTTTGAAAATGTTGATAAAAATACAGTAGTTTGGATGAGTCATACGGATTATATCGATAAAATTCCGGAAGGTTTCAAGATTACTGCTTATTCTAACGATTGTCCGTGTGCGGCTTATGAAAATGAAGAAAAGAAATTGTATGCGGTACAGTATCACCCGGAAGTAAATCATTCTGTACAAGGTCAGCAGATGTTGAAGAATTTCTTGTTTAACGTTTGTGGTTGTAAGGGCGATTGGCTTATGTCCGATTTTGCCGAAAAATCAATTCAGGCTTTGCGTGAAAAGATTGGTGACGGTAAAGTTTTGTGTGCTCTTTCAGGCGGTGTGGATTCATCTGTTGCGGCAGTTATGCTTCATAAAGCGGTAGGCAAGCAGCTTACTTGTGTGTTCGTTGATAACGGACTTCTTCGTAAAAATGAGGGCGATGAAGTTGAAAATCTTTTCAGAAATCAGTTTGATATTAACCTTATCAGAGCAAATGCACAGGATAGATTTTTAGGTAAGCTTGAGGGTGTAAAAGAACCCGAAAAGAAACGTAAGATTATAGGTGAGGAATTTATCCGTGTGTTCGAGGCGGAAGCTAAGAAAATCGGTAAGGTTGATTATCTTGTTCAAGGTACAATTTATCCGGACGTTATCGAAAGCGGTGCAGGTGATGCGGCTGTTATTAAGAGCCATCATAATGTAGGCGGACTTCCGGAACACGTTGATTTTAAAGAAATTGTTGAACCGCTTCGTGATTTGTTTAAGGATGAAGTTCGTCAGCTTGGTATCGAACTTGGTTTGCCTGAAAAATTCGTATGGCGTCAACCGTTCCCGGGACCGGGACTGGCCGTAAGAGTTATAGGCGAAATTACAGAAGATAAACTTGAAATTTTGCGTGACGCAGACGCTATATTCAGAGAAGAAATCGCAAATGCAGGTCTTGAAAGAGATATAAACCAGTATTTTGCCGTTATTACAGATATGCGTAGCGTCGGCGTTATGGGTGACGGCAGAACATATGATTATACTCTTGCTTTAAGAGCCGTAACCACAACCGACTTTATGACAGCCGATTGGGCAAGAATACCTTTCGATGTCCTAGAAAAAGCATCAAATCGTATCGTAAACGAAGTAAAACACGTTAATAGACTTGTCTATGATATAACTTCAAAACCACCTGCAACTATTGAGTGGGAATAACGCTTTAAGTGTTATAAGCCGCATAGGTAAGCCATTTTTGAAAGTGTGATACTAAAAATAGCAACACTTTGGCAACATTTGAATTATTCATAAATATAAGAGCTAACTGATTTTTGTAATCGGCTAGCTCTTTTTTGGTGGAGTGCGGAGGAATTGAACCTCTTCATGGCGCTTGTTAAATGCTGTACCTATCTCTATATCGTTATCCGCAGTATACATTTGGACACCCCGCGCGCACCACTTACCACCTTGTATTTAAAGCTTTCCATTGACAATTCTCCTTTCAACATCACAAGTAATTGCACTAACGATATAAATAAGGCTACTATGTCAACTGGGATACCTATATAGAGAATTATAAGTACAAACATAACCAACAAATTAAAATATATAAGTTTGAAAAATCACTTTTTAGATTTTTCAAAGTCATTAACAAGCATATCACTAAGTTCTTGTGAAGGGATTATTTTGTGCCACTTACCAGAAGTATCAAATTTAGGATAATTATATCGCCATTGGTCATACTCCTCTTTGGTGATTTCACCATTTCGTAGCTTTGTAGCTTCTTTCTCCCATGCGGAGAACATCTCGAACATAGATGAAAAAGTTGTACTGTTGGACTTGCTTAAGCGCAAACAAACTTCTCCGTTTATGTTTCCGATATTAAGACCATATAAATCCTCTAACGCAAACAGAGTGTGCATTAAACCTACATAGCTTTCGATATTCGGAACATCTAAGGCTGCCGGAGAAACCTCTAATACTCTTGCAAGATCATTAACTAAATTCTCTTTGGGTTTTCTTGTCCCTGCCTCATATTGAGCCATACGGACATCTGCGGCCCTTTCAGGGAAACCGACAGCAAGACCTAACCATTTCTGTGTCATACCTCGCAGGTTGCGTATAAATCGTATTCTTTCTCCAATAGCCATACAATCACCTCTGTTTATATTTGTTATGATAAGTATAACATATATGTTTAGTGCTTGTCAAGACGATATAAACAAAAAAGTTTAATTTTTATAATTAAAACTCTTGACATAAACATAAATGTTTAGTATAATATAAATAAACTTAAACAAATAAGTTTAAAAACTGAATGACCGTCCGAGCAGATATATCCCGCCAAGATCTCGTAAGAACGAGCGAGCGTTTGTTATATAACAAAACGGCACAGCGCCAAGCAAGGTTGCCTGTCAGGAAACTGTATCGGATAGAACGGCGAAAATAAAGATTATTATAGAAAGAAGGTATAAAATGGTAAATAACAAATTTATGACGGCAGATGACGTTGCCGAAGAATTAGGCATTTCAAAATCCCATGCTTATAAAATAATGAGAGAACTCAATGCTGAATTGCGAAAAATGGGCAAACTCACGATTGCCGGAAAGTTAAACAGAAATTATTTTTTGAAAAAGCTGTGCTTTGATGATAATGGAGGTGATACAAGTGCCAGTTTATAAGGACTCAAAAACAAATACATGGCGAGCCATATATCGTTATACCGATTGGAAAGGCGAACGCAAACAATCGCAGAAACGAGGTTTTGTTACTAAGCGTGAAGCGCAGGCGTGGGAACGTGAGCAGCTTAACAAAGCAAAATCAGATTTGGATATGACCTTTGAAAGTTTTGCACAGACCTATTCCGAAGATATGAAAATACGTATTAAAGAAAATACTTGGCATACAAAAGAACATATTATGCGGACAAAGATATTACCATATTTCAAAAATAAAAAGATGTGTGACATTTGTCCAAAAGATATTATTGCATGGCAAAATGAAATGATGAACGCAAAACATAACGGAAAGCCATATTCTCCTGTTTATCTTAAAACTCTGCATAATCAGCTTAGTGCTGTGTTCAATCATGCAGTGCGGTTTTACGGATTATCGTCTAACCCTGCCGCAAAGGTCGGCAATATGGGCAAGGAAAAGAGCAGAGAAATGCAGTTTTGGACGCAAGAGGAATACGAAAAGTTTTCAGAAGCTATGATGGATAAGCCTATGTCATACTATGCTTTTGAAATTCTGTATTGGTGTGGCATTCGAGAGGGCGAACTGCTCGCGCTAACGCCATCAGATTTTGACTTTGAAAAAGGCACGTTGTCAATTTCAAAGTCATATCAACGTTTAAAAGGCAGAGATGTTATAACAGAGCCAAAAACCCCGAAAAGCAACAGAATTATAAAAATGCCTGATTTTCTGATTGAAGAAATACAGGAATATATAAATCTGTTATATGAAGCAGAATCGAATGACAGGCTGTTTGAAGTAACAAAAAGCTATTTATATAATGAAATGAAACGAGGTACAAAAGCATCAGGAGTAAAACGTATCAGAATACACGACCTTCGTCATTCTCATATATCGCTTTTAATTGAAATGGGATTTTCAGCGGTTGCAATCGCTGACCGAGTGGGACACGAAAGTATAGATATTACATACCGTTACGCTCACCTGTTTCCTACAACTCAAACGGAAATTGCAGATAAATTAAACCATATAAGAATAGGAGATGAAGAAAATGTCAGCAAAAAATCTTGACAAAAAGAACAGATGGAGAAATGTAATCGTTTCATTCAGAGTATCGCCGGAAGAAAGCGAGGACTTAAACAGGCGTGTGAAGCTGTCAGGGCTTAACAAGCAGGACTATATAATTAAACGCCTATCAGAGCGTGATATTATTGTTCAAGGCAATCCGAGAGTATTCAAGGCTCTGCGTAATCAAATGACAGAGATTTTAACAGAACTGCGGCGAATAGAAAGATGTTCAGAAATCAGTGATGAATTTCTTGATATACTTAAAATTGTCGCAAAAACTTACAATGGATTGGAGTGTGGTAATAATGATAAATAAAAATACGACTGCCTTGGAAACATCTGTTGGCGCAGATGAAAGACAGCCGAATGTGATTAACACTGATGATATTATATCAGATAATTCGACAGAAAGCAATAGCTATGACGAATATATCCGTCAGGAAATGCTGAATAGTATAAATCCGTATTATCTGAAAACTGTGCCTATGAGCAAATTGTATGACAATGTGTATCAGAGCAAGCCGCCGATAATAGACGGCTTACTCTATCCCGGAACTTACTTGTTCGTAGGTGCACCTAAGATTGGAAAGCGTTTTTTGATGGCACAGCTTGCGTATCATGTCAGTACAGGGACAGAGCTTTGGGGATATGAAGTCAAAAAAGGCGCGGTGTTATATCTTGCTCTTGAAGATGATTACCGTAGATTGCAGGAAAGATTTTATAGAATGTTCGGTACGAACAGCACAGAGAATTTATATTTATCGGTGTCAGCCAATCAGCTTGGCAGCGGTCTTTATGAGCAATTAACAGGTTTTATAGGCGAGCATAAGGACACAGCACTGATTATTATTGATATTTTGCAAAAAGTCAGAGAATGCGGCGGTGATAAATATAGCTATGCCGGTGATTATGAGATTATCAATAGCTTAAAGAAATTTACTGATAATTATGGAGTTTGTCTGTTGCTTGTTCATCACACGAGAAAACAGCAGTCAGATGATAGATTCGATATGATTTCAGGCACAAACGGTTTATTCGGAGCTGCTGATGGTGCGTTTATGTTCCAAAAGGAAAAACGTACAAGTAATTCAGCGGTGCTTGAAGTATCAGGCAGAGACCAGCAAGACCAGAAATTATATCTTATCCGAGATGCTGAAAAATTGATATGGAATTTAGACAGAACAGAAACGGAGCTTTGGAAAGACCCGCCCGAACCTGTTTTAGAAATGATAGCAAATTTTATAACAGCAGACAATCCGCAATGGTGTGGTAGTCCTACCGAGCTTGTCAAAATTTTAAATGCTGATATTCCTGCTAATGTATTAACTTTGAAATTAAATGTTAATGCAGGGCGATTATTCAATGAATATGGAATACAGTATTTAAGCAAATGGACGCACAAAGGCAGACGCATAATATTTTCGTTTGAAAATATATCAAATGCGTGACGGTGTGCGACGGTTGTGTCGGTCTTTTAGATAGTGGCGTGGTATCAATAACACCGACATCATCGACGCAGACCGACACGGCAATTACGGAATGAAATGACGGATTGCCGATTGTAAATATGAGGTATTGCGATAGCTTTACCTCATATTTACCATAATAGCAAGCGAAAATAATATTTTCCGCTTGCGTGTGTGTAGCCGCAGGCGAAACACATCGGCGGCAGCCGATATGCCCTCTGCAAGAGCGCAAACAGTCGCAGACTGTCGGCATTTTTGTTGGCTCGGCTGACAAAAGTGCTTTTGAGTTTACTTTCGGCAAAGTAACAAAGGCTAATGTTCGCTACTGCTCACAAAAATAGTACCCACATAGAGAAAAGAGAGGTGATGTTTATTGGGAAGAACTATAAGTGTAATGGTTGGTAAAGGCTCTATCAGACATAACAATAGAGATTTTACCGCAGAAAATGTTGACGCAGAGCGTACAAAAAATAACATTACATATTGTAATGAAAATATAAAAGATGTTTATTACAAGCTATTCAATGAAGCTCTTGTGAAATTCAATGCACGACAAACACGCAAAGATAGAATGATTGATGATTACTATGAAAAAATCCGTACAGGTAAGCAAGAAAAATTATTTCACGAAGTAATATTACAAATCGGAAATTTTGAGGATATGCACGCAACATCAGAGAACGGTCAGCTTTCAAAAACTATTCTTGATAAGTACATGAAAACATTTCAAGAACGCAATCCGAATTTATATGTATTCTCGGCTCATCTGCATATTGACGAATCAACACCGCATTTACATATAGATTTCGTTCCGTTCACAACAGGCAGCAAGCGAGGACTTGAAACAAGGGTTTCGCTTAAAAAGGCTCTTGAAGCACAAGGTTTTGTCGGTAAAGGCAGAAGCGATACGGAATGGAACAGATGGGTTTATTCCGAAAAGGAAAAGCTGTCTGAAATTATGCTTGAATACGGTATTGAATGGGATAAAAAAGGAACTCACGAAAAGCATAAGTCCGTCAGTGAATTCAAGCGTGATAAACTGATTGAAGAAATTGAAGCCTTAACGGAGCAAAAAGAAGAATTAGAGCATAAAACATCTGCTTACAAAAATGCGGAAGAATACGCTTTGACAACGGCTCAAAAACTGAATGACAATAAGGACTTTGAAATTACAGAGCCGACACCGTTTATGTCGGCAAAAACATATAAAACAAAATACATAGAGCCGTTTATAAATAAACTGATTAAGATTGTTAAAAATCTCACTCGAAGATGTTATCGAGCAGAAAGAGCAGAACAGCAATCCGCAGAGAAAATCTCAACACTGACTGATGAAAATCAAAAGCTGAAATCAAAAGTTTGGGATTTGAATTTAGAAAATAGCCGGTTGAGAGTTGAACTTAGGAATTTTGATAAAATCAAAGATTTTCTCGGCATTGATAAGATAGAGGAAATGCTGAAAACCATAAATAAAACCAAGCACAAGAAACGCTCTGATATATCAAGATAAACAGACTATTTCGTAATTACTCGTACAGGAATGTGCCACATTCTTACTCAAGTAATTTTTCACGGGGATGTGTTGACTTTTGTAAACTTTTGTAGTATAACATTATATAATAATTGTATTTTATGTTCAATTAAAAGAGGTGTTGATATTGGCTGAAAAGAAACTTGTAATATCTTCAAAAAAATATACGGGTGAAACTGCGGTTGTTTCTGCAAGATTACCGCTTGATTTAATTAAAAAAATTGATGAAATATGTGATGCAACAGGTAGAACTAAAAATGAAATTATACAAATATGTTTGGAATTCTCTGTAGACAATATAGAAATAGAAAAATGAGGAGGCGTTCATAGATGTCAAAAATAGCAGATGTAATTAAATACGAGGGAGATAACAGTACATTTATTTGGAAACACCCTTGTGAAGATTTCAATAGCCTTACACAGTTGATTGTTCGCGAAAGTCAAGAAGCTATCTTCTTTATGAACGGTCAGGCACTTGATTTGTTTGGTGCAGGACGCTATACACTTGAAACACAGAATATTCCTAAGATAGGCAAACTGTTAAATCGTACTACCGGTGATGAAACTCCGTTTCATTGTGAAATTTATTTTATAAACAAAACAGAACAGATGTCTATTAAGTGGGGTACGGATAGCAAGGTTCAGTATGTAGAACCTACTTATGGATTCCCTCTTTCGATAGGTGCAAGCGGTGAAATGAGCCTTCGGGCAGAAGATTCAAGAAAACTCCTCTTAAAACTTGTGGGTACAGAGAGTTTTTTAGGTCAGCAGAAGTTAGTAAGTTTCTTTCGTTCATTTTTGATGACCAGAGTTAAGACCTATATTGCACAGGTTTTAAAAGCAAAAAGCATCAACATTTTCGAGATTGATGAACACCTTACCATATTCTCAAACGAAATCAAAAACCTACTGGTTTCGGATTTTGCTGATTACGGTGTAAGCCTTGAGCAATTCTTTGTTACAACAATTGTAAAACCTGATGGTGATAAACAGTATGAAAAGTTCAAAGAGCTTCATTTCAGGCAATATGCTGATGTAGCAGAAGCAAAACTCAAACAGCAGACAGATATTATTCACGCGCAGACAGAAGCACAAAAAACGGTAATTGAATCACAGGCTATGGCAACTAAGAGAACGCAGGAAGGATATACATATCAGCAGGAACGTGGGTTTGATGTTGCTGAAAAGGTTGCAGAAAATGAAGCGGTTGGTGAGTTCACCAATATGGGCGTTGGTTTTGGAACAATGGCAGGTGTTGGCGGTGCTGTAGGTGGTATGGTTGGTGGTATGATGAATGATGCAATGGGTTCTGCAATAAATCCAAGTACCCCAGCTCCCTCATCACAATCTGCGCAGGCTTTCTGTGATAACTGCGGAGCGAAACTCAGTCAAGGCTCTGCGTTCTGTGAAGAATGTGGAACGCCCATTGTGAAATTCAACAAGACTTGCATAAAATGTGGGTACGAATTTGAAAGATATGGAAAGTTCTGCCCTAAATGTGGAACTAAGCGGGGGGATTAAGCGATGAAAAAGACGTTCAATTATTATGGTATTTGCTGGCTGATTACATTGGTTGTTTTTAATGTAATTACATTTGTAACGCCAAGCAAAATTGCAGGTATAAGTAAATCCACCGGTGCATTTTGGACTGGGTACATATTTATAACTCTTGCGTTCATAGGACAACTAGGATGCGCTTATAAAGTATTTAAGGCAGAAAACTTAAAGAAACTGTTTTATAATATCCCTTTGATTTCTATAAGTTACACAAGTCTTATTATTATGCTGATTGTGGGAATTATTTGTATGGCAGTTTCGTTCATTCCTTATTGGGTAGGCATAATCGTATGTTTGTTAGTTTTTGCTTTTTCTGCTATCAGTGTTATAAAGGCGATTGTTGCAGTAGATGTTGTAAGTGAAATTGACGAGAAAATCAAAGAACAAACACAGTTTATTAAATTACTTACAGCGGATGCAGAACATTTGATGTCAACGGGTAAGACTGCTGAACTTAAAGCAGAAGCAAAAAAGGTGTATGAGGCAATCAGATACTCTGACCCGATGACAAGCGAAGCGTTGGATGATGTTGAAGGACAGATACAGAGTGAATTTAAATTCTTCTCGCAGGCAATCAAATCAGAAGATTTGGAATTGGCAAAGTCTGTGTCAGAAGGACTACTCAGTCTGATTGATAGTAGAAATAAAAAATGTAAGGTGTTAAAATAAAACTGAGGGGGAGATAGAGATGGCAATGATACCAGCAAAGTGTACCAATTGCGGAGCGAATATTCAAGTTGACAAAACCAAAGAAGCGGGTATTTGTGAGAGTTGTGGTACGGCTTTTATTACTGAAAAGGCAATTAACAACTATAATATTAATCTTGAAAATGTTATTATTAATTCTGATACCGTCAATATATCACACTCAACAAATTTGCTCGATTTATCTGCTATAGAAAAACTTTTAAAAAATGGATTGTATGATGATGCAAAAAAAAGACTAGAAGTATTGATAAAAGATTTTCCAGATAATTATCGTGTTTGGTTCGAGGATGCAAAATTTGACTATATTTATAATGATATTTGGCTTGATGACAATCCCAATTTTATCAAATCAAAGGCTCTTGCTGGAAAAGCGGGGAATGAAGAAATAACAATCTATAGAAATTCTGAGCATGCGAAGATTATTCAAAATAGTAAGAAATTAATAGATTTTTGCAATAATATTGATGTCTCTCAACTTGATTGTTGTTATATTAATGCATATGGATACGCGTATAATGATAACCACGATGAATATATTGGATTGGAAATGACAGGAAAAGATTTAAGGCTTGTTTGTTACCGCAAGCATAGTAAATTTGGGTATATACGTTATGAAATGAATAACAATATAACAATAAAACCTAAAATAAAGAATAAAAGATACGTCGGACAAGTTATTATAGATGGAAGCGGTGAAACAATTAATTGTACGCATATAAAATATCCTGAAGTACACAATGGTAAACGGTGGATTTCTTGTGGACATAGCGGACTCTATATCTCTGACCTATCCGAAAAAGGAGTCGTATTTAATGAACAAGAAAGTGAAATGTATTATGGTAATGATTTAAAGGCTAAAAGCACTGATTTTGAAAAAACAGGCGATGGATGCTATATAGCAACTGCTGTATATGGTTCATATGATTGTCCGCCGGTGTGGATGCTCCGGCGTTATCGCGATGAAACACTTGCATCAACGTGGTATGGAAGAGCATTTATTCATATATACTATGCAATCAGTCCAACGCTTGTCAAATGGTTTGGTGATACAGTTTGGTTCAAGAAAATATGGAAAGGCACTCTTGATAAGATTGTTGATAGATTACAGGCAAATGGTATTGAAGATACACCTTATCAAGGCAAAAAATGGTAATTCAAAGTTCATAGGAGGAATTCAGAAATGAAACAATTAACATGTGAGATGTGTGGAAGTACAGATTTAGTAAAGCAGGACGGTGTATTTGTATGCCAGAGCTGCGGTTGCAAATATTCTGTTGAAGAAGCAAGGAAAATGATGATTGAGGGTACTGTTGAAGTAACCGGTAAGGTTGATAATACAGCTAATGCAGAAAAGTATAGAAAGATGGCGGATGATGCTTACGCAGCTGGAAACTATGAAGAAGCAAGCAATACATATAATAAACTTTTAGAAATTTTGCCTGGAGACCATAAAGCATTATTCAGAAAAGGATTGTGTCTTTTAAATGTTTCTAAATTAAATGATATCAAGGCGGACGAGATGATAAGATATGCAAATCTTGCAGTTAAAGCATTTGAAGAAACCAATCCCACTGTTGAAAATATTGCCCAACATAGAAGTGAAATGGCGAAGGAACTCTTGATGGCTACCAATATGGTACATACTGCTGCAATAAGTTTTATTAGAGATAATTGGAAATTACAGTCTAACCACTCAGTATATTGGAATGCTGAAATCTGTAGTATTGCCATTGCGGAATATGGAAAATGTCTTTTGGAAAAAGATGAATATTTATTATATGAAGACAATCTTTCATTATATCAACACTTTTGTAACGATATTGCAAATAATTGTAGTAGCTTGTGTCAGCGAAGAGAATATGTCGATTCTATTGTAGACGGTGGAATATTAGGACCAATGGAATGTAAGGGCAAGGTGTGGCTGAACGATTCTATTGCAAATAATTATAGAAGAAGTGCAACAAAAGCAAGAGAAGATAGCACAAAAGCTCAAAACAGAATTTCAAAGTTAAAGGCTGAAGCCAAAGAAAGAGCAAGGTTAGCCGCACTTAAAGCAAATCCAAAGGAATTAGCAGAAAGGATTGCATCGTTTGATAAAAGATTGAATCAATTAACGGAAAATGAAACGGTATTAACAAACGCCATACAAGCCTTGCTAACAAAACTTAAAGAACAGCAAGCAATATATGATAAATATAGAATCAAATTATTTGGAGAGGGTGCAAAACTCAAAAAAGAAGCTCTTGGGAAAATATCAAATATTAAAAATGAATTATCATTAAAACAAAATGAATTGGATAAAATTAAAAATAATCTGCAAGCAACAAAAAATGAAATTGCAACACTTCGCGAATTATTATAAGTAATATTATGATATAGGAGATAGTATATGAATAATGATTATCCAACAGGAAAAGACCTATATAATATTGAATACGGTATAAAAACAAGACCTCATGTTGTGCTTTTGGGTGCAGGAGCCAGTTGTGCTACAATTCCCAACGGTGATAAAAACGGTAAAAAAATATCAGCAATGAGTGGATTTATTGACACATTAGATTTATCAGATGTTCTTGCAGATATTTCACTAAAAACATCTTCAGATAATCTTGAGGAAATATATATGGAATTAGATGAAAGAAGCATTACTGAAGCTGATTGTATGAATGCTAAAACAGAGTTAGAAAATCGTATCAGAGAATATATGTTAGAATTTAAATTGCCAGATACACCGACCGTATATGATTTTTTGCTAATGAGTTTAACATCAAAAGATATTATCGCTACATTCAATTGGGACCCATTGTTGGTTCAGGCGCGGATGAGGGTCTCTGCTTATACGGATAATTTACCACAAATGGTCTTTTTACATGGTAATGTGGCAGTAGGATATTGTGAGAACGATAATGTGATGGGAAATGCCGGATATCCTTGTAAATGCGGTGAAATACTTAAACCAACTCAACTTCTCTTTCCTATCAAAAAGAAAGATTATGCAAGTGATACAGCTATTGCGAAGTCTTGGAATGCATTGAGCAATGCATTAGAAGTGGCATATATGGTTACAATTTTTGGGTACAGTGCTCCCAGAAGTGATGCTGAGGCTATTGCTATGCTGAAAAAAGCATGGGGAGATTTTAATGATAGAAATTTAGAAGAAATAGAAATTGTTGATTTGCGTCCAGAAGATGAAGTTGTAGAATCTTGGGATGAATTTATACATACACATCATTACTCGTATCATAATAGCTTTTTTACAACTACCTTAGGAAGATGCCCACGCAGAAGTTGTGAAGCTACTTTTGATAGATTAATGAATAATGTTTTTTTAGATGAAGATAGAGGTTTTAGAGAAAATATGGACTTTATCGATATTGACAAACTGACTTGTGACCTTATCATCGAGGAACAAGATAAAAAAGGAACAAGAAAAACACTTTCAAATCCTTATAAAAACTCAGATGTACAAAATAAGTAGGTATCTTCAGCGACAATCGGGAAACCTTAGCCGGTGAAAAATACAGCAGTCGTTTCTTTGCCGGTGTGCCCAATATTCCCAATAAAGACAAGAGCAGCATGGCAGTGTACCTGATGTTCTTGCAGCACATCATCTATTCTATGGATACAAACGGCAAAGCTGCAATCGTGGTTCCTACCGGCTTTCTGACTGCCGGTTCCGGTATTCCTAAAAAAATTCGGGAGCATATCGTGAAAAATCGTATGCTGCGTGGCGTTGTGTCCATGCCCTCCAACATCTTCGCAACTATTGGTACGAATGTGTCCATCATCTTCTTGGATAAAGAGAATAAAGATGGGCAGGTAGTCCTGATGGACGCTTCCAAGCTGGGAACAAAAGAGAAAGTTGACGGTAAAAATCAGCGCACGGTGCTCAGTCAGCAGGAAATCAACAAAATTATTGACACCTTTAATGCTGGAGAAACAGTCGATGATTTCTGCGTGGCAGTCAGCTACAAAGAGATCGAGAAAAAGAAGCTGTCCTTCTCTGCCGGTCAGTATTTTGAGGTCAAAATTGAGTATGTAGAGCTGACTTCTGATGAATTTGCTGAGAAGATGAACGGATTCACCACCCGACTGGACAAGCTGTTTGCAGAGAGCCGTCGGCTGGAGAATGAGATTAAGCAGCAGTTGGGGCGGGTGGAGTATGAGTAAAGTGGAATATAAAAATACACTCATAAAAGATATTGGTCGTGTTGTTACAGGAAAAACGCCCGAAACCAAAAAGGCTGAATTTTATGGTAATGGGTATATGTTTATAACCCCAGCAGAATTACATGATGGATATAATGTTCAAGTATCGGATAAATACATAACGGAATCTGGACTTCAGAGTATTAAATCCAACTGTATAGATGGGACGAGTGTAATGGTTGGATGCATTGGTTGGGATATGGGAAATGTGGCAATATGTCATAGAAAATGTGCTACAAACCAGCAGATTAACTCTATTACAGATTTCAACCCAAAGTATAATCCATTTTACACATACTATTGGCTTTTAACGAAAAAAGATTACCTGTTCACCATTGCTTCTGTTACTCGAACACCAATTCTTAGTAAAAGTACATTTGAAGAAATTGTTATACCCATGCCGGATCGTTCGATTCAAGATAATGTAGTTGGAACACTTAAACCCATAGACGATATGATGGAAAACAACAAAAGAATCTGTTCTGAGTTGGAAGCTATGGCAAAAACCCTCTATGATTACTGGTTTGTGCAGTTTGATTTCCCTGATGAGAACGGAAAGCCTTACCGCACATCCGGCGGTGAAATGGTTTGGAATAAGCAGCTTAAACGGAAAATTCCAAAGGAGTGGAAGCCTGGAAAATTATGTGACATCGCTAATATTACTATGGGACAATCTCCGGCTGGGGAATCATACAATGATGCTGGTGATGGTTTGTTTTTTTATCAAGGTCGTACAGATTTTGGCTTGCGTTTTCCAACTCCCAGAATGTATACAACTGCTCCTACTCGGTTTGCGCAAAAGGGTGATATTCTTTTAAGTGTTCGTGCTCCAGTTGGGGATTTGAATTTTGCTATGGAAGATTGCTGTATTGGACGAGGTTTGGCTGCTCTGAATAGTAAATTGGGTTCTCAAATGCATTTGTTCTATACATTAGCTGGTTTTCAGCAAATATTTAAAGTGATGGATGGAAACGGGACAACCTTTGGGTCAATTACAAAGGACAGGCTCTTTGATATGAGTGTTGTTATTCCTCCTGATGAAATATTGATGTGTTTCGAGAAACGAGTAAAACCGATTGAGTCAAAAATAGAAAAATGTGAAGAAGAAATCCGTGAACTAACAAAACTCCGTGACTGGCTTCTGCCCATGCTGATGAACGGACAGGCACGGGTGGAATAGCAGGACATCATGTTTCAGGAGGTGTAATAATGATTCTATCTGATAATGAAACAAAATTTGACTTGCTTAATAATAAGGCTATAGCCATGACGGTTGTTAATCTTATAAAAGAAAGTAATAATCAACCAATCTCAATTGGAATTCATGGGGATTGGGGAGCAGGAAAATCCAGTATTCTTGAAATGATAGAAGATCAGTTTAATCAAACTGATTCTGTAAATGGGAAAAAATATTGTTGTATCCGATTTAACGGATGGAAACATCAAGGCTTTGAAGACTCTAAAATTGCATTGATGAGTGCGATAGTTTCTGAGTTGACAGCCAAGGAGAAACTTCAGGAAAGAGCAAAAGGTGTTTTAGAAAAACTTTGGAAAAACATCAATTGGATGACTGTTGCTAAAACTGCTGGAAAAACAGCTTTGGGGATTGCGACAGGTACAGCCCCAATAGCAATTCTCTCCTCCGTGCATGATATACTGAAAAATACTGTGTCCACAGAAGACGGTATTACAAACGCAATAGATTCTATTGGCGGATATTTAAAAGAATCAAAAATTACAGAAGATACATCAAGCAATACAGAGTTCACAGAATTCCAAGAAAACTTCAAAGAGCTGCTCGAGAAAGCGAATATAAAGAAATTAGTAGTTTTAATTGACGACTTGGATAGATGTTTACCAGATGTAGCAATTAGCACCTTAGAAGCAGTAAGACTTTTCATGTTTACAGGCGAAACTGCTTTTGTTGTGGCAGCAGATGAAAGTATGATTCGATATGCGGTCAAAAAGCATTTTCCTGATGTTGTGGATGAAAATAAATACAACGTAGGAATTGAGTTTTCTAATAAGTATTTAGAGAAACTGATTCAAATTCCTTTCCGAATTCCAGCATTAGGAGAGGTGGAGGCATGTAACTACATAATGCTGCTTATGGTTGGATCGGTACTTTCAGAGAGTAATATGCACTACCAAGCTTTGTGCTCTGAAGGAATAACTCGCATTCAAAAGCCTTGGAATGTACAATACTTCACTGTTTCTGACGTGCAAAAGATTTTGAGTGATGACTACGATAAAGCGTCAAATGAGACTCTAATCGCAACTCAAATCGGCCATTTACTATCACATAATACGGACGGAAATCCAAGAAAAATAAAGCGGTTTATAAATATGCTATTGCTTCGGTTCGAAATTGCCAAAAACAGAGGATTTGGAGCAGAAATTGACTTGGCAATTCTGGCTAAAATGATGTTGGCTGAATACTATATTCCAAACTTTTATAAACAGTTACCGACGCATCTTACAAGTGATGGCGTTTGGAAAGATGCAAAAGCTGTAAAAGATAGTATTGAAAATGAACCTACTGAATCTGAAACGACAAAAACGGACGTCTCATCACATAATGAAAACTGGTTTGATCCTAAAGAAATTAGAGATTGGATTTTGTTAGAACCAGATATTACAGATATCGATCTGCGTCCTTACTACTATGCGTGTAAAGAAAAAATAGATTATTTTGCGGGTCGAGTAGAATCCAGCGATCTCTCGGAGATTGTCGATATTTTGTTAAAATCAGAGATGGTTGTTACTCAACATATCGAAAAAATAAAAGCACTTAATGACCAGCAATCAGAACTGGTTTTTGGAATTATTGAGCAAAAAATCATGGAAAAAGGTAACTTTGAGAACAAACCAGATGGAATAGAGGGGCTAAGAATACTTGTGCAACATAAAGCTGGTCTTCGAAAACAGTTGGCAGACTTCATAGCCAGATTGCCGAAGACAAAAGTAGGGGTCTGGGTAACCAACGGTTGGAATAATGCGATTCCAAATGACTGTAGAGAGCATACTATCATAGATAAATACTTTGAGGAGTTGAAAACGGAAGGAAGTCCTATAGTTCAAGGAGCATTAAAAAATGTAAGGAGGAAAGATGTAATTGGGCACATCATCTCATAATATCGGACAAAAAGGGAACACTCCGTTGGTGCCATCATGGCTAGATCAGCCAGACGTTGAAAAGCAACAGAATACAGAGAATGACGAAACTTCTTCGATACCAATTGGAGAACCAAATCGCTTTACGCAACCGAGAGGAGAATTTACACGATATATAAATTCTGCCGGACGTGATACCGGTATGGCACGGAAAAGCATAGCTAATTATGTGCGGAATTCCATGGGTGGAAGTAAAAATGCCGCTCAACGCTTGGGGGCAGCAAGAAACAGTAGTGCAAGGTTGTTGAATGTCACTGGCATCTTTGCTTCCGGCGGTGCTCAAGCTGTTGAACGTTATCTTTCTCTTAAAAATCTTTCCAATAGAAATGCAACGGACGCATTGCTTGCTATAGCAGATTTTGTTTGTCCGGATGGAGGACCTCAGGACGAAGGAATTGCCAGAAATGCCTATATTACAGCGATTGAAGAGTCGCCTGAAATAGCATCAATTCCATTTGAAGAATTGACTGCAGAACAAATGTTACTTATTGTTCAAAAGAGTATGGCTAATGTTGTTTGTGGACGAATATTAAATGATATCGGTAATAAGATTATTATGCTTCCGGATGATATAGATGTAGCAGAGAGACTGGTTGCGCAAATTAAAGAATTTGTAAAAGGAGCAATTTCAGACGCTGTTTCAGATCTAAAGGTCGATGTGAATAATCTGTCACAACACCAGTCGATAGATATTGTAAACGAAGTATATCAAACAACCTTCGAGATTATGGCCAGGGTAGGTGATGATGAATGAGTAAATATTATTTAAAAGCGGGCTATGATATCGAATCGCTTAAATTCTGTAAAACTGAAGATGCTATTGTTGTGGATATTCCTATGCTCTTACATGGCAAACTCAATTATGGTCTTGAACATGTTAAAAACCTGCTGCGTAACCATAATATCTTTCCTTCAGAGCTTGGTTTCGATATTCTTACTCTGGCAACTATGGTTTATTTGGCGGATACGAGAATAGCAAGACTTATTCATGGGCAGGATTCATGGACAAGAGAAATAGTAATTCAACTTCCAGTGTCAGATGTTGATTTATGGAATAAACAGATAACAACGGTAGAACGAATGCTAAAATTTCTCACAGGAGATTTGTGGGGCTTTGAGTTTGTGAAACGAAATTGGTCGTTCGAACAAAATGAAAAACCAGAAGAGAAAACTGCATTATATAGCAGAGCTTCCTTATTTTCTGGTGGGATGGACAGTCTCATTAGTACAATAAATCTTATGGAACAGGAAAAAAATACACTGTTGTTTGGGCATGCAGGAGAGGGACTAACAAAAAATGCACAAACCAATATTCTTGATGTTCTAAATGCAAAGTATCCCGAAATTGAGCACACCTTAATTGATTTATGGATGAGCTTTCCGGACAATTATATTTCAGAAGGCGGAAATGATAGTAATACCAGAAGCCGCTCCTTTTTGTTTATTGGATTTGCCCTTTTTTCAATTACAGGTACAAAGAATATTAAAGAGCTAATGATTCCAGAAAACGGGCTCATTGCATTAAACGTCCCTCTTGAAATAACCCGAGTCGGTTCATTCAGCACAAGAACGACACATCCATTTTATTTAAACCTCTGGAACAATCTACTTAAGAATTTAGGCTTGGAACTATCAGTTTATAATCCATACTGGAATAAAACAAAAGGTGAAATGGCCGATGAGTGCTTAAATAAAGATGTATTGTTTAAAACTATGGGATTATCCTTTTCATGTTCTTCTCCAGGAAAAGCTCGTTGGAAAGGACTAAGTCCTCAGCATTGTGGTTACTGTGTTCCTTGCCTTATAAGGAGAGCTGCAATGCATAAAGCTTTTGGTAGAGATAGTACAGTCTATACCGAAACATCTATTCATCACATGCAAAATAGTAATGCATCTGGTATTGGAGTTCAGTTGAGATCATTTCAGTATGCAATAGAACATATTAAAAAATATCCGGATATAGAGAGAATATCAATTCACAAATCAGGTCCACTGCCTCAAGATGAAGGATACTTATCTGAACTTGCGTCAACATATAGACGGGGGCTATTAGAAGTGGATACGTTCATTCAGGATATGCTACATCATGAGGAGTGTCGACATGATTTATGATTCACATTGCCATTTGGATTTGATGGATAATATGACACCTATTGTTCAATCTATTTCAAAAGAAGATGTTGGGATATTATCAGTCGGTACTACTCCAAGAGCATATTTAAAAGAAGTAGAAATGTTTGGTGATGTAAAGAATATTCATGTCGCATTAGGATTACATCCGCAACTTATTGGAAGTGAATATGATGATTGGAGATTATTTGAGGAATTAGCAAAAAATTGCCATTATATCGGTGAGGTCGGTCTTGATTTTAGGAAAGATTATATTGCAAATAAGAAGCAACAAATAGAAATTTTTGAGAAAATATTGCTTTGTTGTGAGCAATATGGTGATAAAGTTGTATCTATCCATTCACTGCGAGCAATATCAACTATATTGGATATTCTTGGTAGCATAAAGAAGTGTCAGAAAAATATATATATTTTGCACTGGTTTACCGGATCTTTACATCAGATGAAAATTGCGTTGGAATTGGGATGTTTTTTTTCAATTAATCCCAAAATGCTTAAGACAAAATCTGGGATTGATCTAATCCAAAACATTCCTCGACAAAGGATTTTACTGGAAACAGATGCTCCTTTTTCTGCTAATTTTAAAAATATAAAGCAGTTAAATACTATACTTCAAAGATTAATTAATGATATATCAGTTTTAAAAAAAGTAGATATAGGAAAAAATATAACTTATAATGAAAAAACAATTTTCAAATACATATAAGCATTCTGATGGTATAAGATTATTTGGCTAAATCCCAATGATAAAAAACTATGAATAAAACTACTCCAGCTATCCTTTTTATTTATTGGATGCTGGAGCAGTTAGGACGAATAGCTATTATTTTCTAAAAATGAGATTGTTATTTATAATTTCCTCCGCACGATTGCGGATGCTGTTCATAGCTCTGACCCATGCCAGCGGATTCCGTTCTTTCAGATGCTCATTGATACCTTCTTTTTCTGCCATCTGTGTTACAAGCAGGTCGAGCTTATTGCGAGCCTGAGTATCAATGTCAGCAAGATAGCTGTACAGCTTGCCGCTGAGAACCAGATCGGAGTAAATGATTGGACGATGTTCTGTGAGGTACTGCTGGTGCCTTCTGCCCCAGATACCGATGGTGTGTACTTCTTCCTCCGGGATGACCAGACACGGCAGATAATAATCTCCATGCAGCTCATACCAAAGGCCGTTGCTGTTGTCGTAGATGTATTTTTCCATGTTGCAAACCTCCATGTATTATTTGAACTCGATAGTTCCGAGTGGCTTTGAGGTGAATCAGCCAGCGGAGGTTGCATTGTAGCCAGTGGCTACAAAATGGCTACAGAATTCTTGTAGACGCTACGGATAGCTTGAAATGTGTGGAATATGTGGACGAAAAGCGCACTATCAGTGCATATTATCACGAGAAATTAAGGTCTGGCGCTCGAGTGGGAGTAGTGGTCTTTGGTTTAGATGTGGCAAAAAACCCGGTAATGTCAAGGGTTTCGGGATTCTACACTTTTTGAACTATCGTTTTTGCAGCACTTTTTTTTAAAACGTGTTTTCGTGCAGATGAAATAGTCGCACTTGGCTTGCAACTAAACATAAAAATCGCATAATTTATAAGGCTTTTGTCCGGTTTTGGGCAGAAGCCTTATTTGCATATTTGATAAAATTTCCTATTTAATATATCATCGATCAGATAAAAACAGCGAGGTGAATAGTATGAGAGAAGAAAAATACCATATATATTTAAGTACAAAGGCAAGAAATGAAATTGTCGCTTGTCTTTTCCTATCTTGCGTCATAAATTTATCCTCTCTTGACAACGGCTTTTTCAGGACAAATATTAAAGCAATTCCCACAGTGCAGGCAACTGTTTTGAATAATTCTTGCGTATCCGCTTGTAAAATCAATACATTTCTGCGGACAGACTACAATACATTTCTTACAACTGATACACTTATCTGTTATATAATAGCCGTCAACTGTTTTTATACCGTTTCCAAATGAAAAAGATTCTCTCTCAATAGGTTTTTTTGAAAGGTTAAACCATTCTCCGCATCCGTCATAGATTTTAAACACGGTAAGAGCCGTGCGGGACTCTTTTGTGGGATAGATTTCGTACATATAGCTGTTTTTCTCAAACAACCTGTTCAGATAATTGTTACCGACTTCCTCAACCTTTCCTCTGACAGAAATTGCAATGCATGAAAGCGTGTCAGTGCCTTTCATCCCTGTCAAAGAAACATATCTGCCAGTCTTTAATCGAGCATAAAAATTCTTGCCTCTTGCGGTAAGAAAGTACAGCCCGTTTTCGTCATAGTCCATAATGTCGATGGCACACGTTACAGGCAAGGCGTTTTCGTCCACAGTTGCCATAACGGTTGAATGTATTTCTTTTGTAAGATATTTAAGATAATCCATTATTACCTCCGTATAAAGGCAGAAAGTAACGCAAGAAATGGCTTATGCGACTCCCACATTCATTAAAATTTGCCGTTTTGATTCTGCCAAGTTGATTTATCGGCAATAGTCTCCATTACATCCCAATGTTCTGCAATTTTGCCGTTTTCAATTCTCCACAAATCATAATAAGATGTAGGTGCTCCGCCGAAAGTTCCCTCGCTGACTGCAAGCACATAATTGCCCTGTGCAAGCACCTGATGAACAGTAGTATAAATCATCTGGATGCCTTGTTTGCCGAGTGATTCAAGTGTTGCACCAAGTCCTGAAAGCCCGTCGGCAATACCTGTGTTATGCTGAATGTAAGTATCGCCATCAAAGTAATCAGGCGTTTTTTCGGGACGATTGCCTTGCATTACATCATAAAGAAAGTTTTTTATGAGTCCGCGGTTTGACTCTGTCTTATCAAGGTCGTTGATTTCCATAGTGCCGTCTGTTTGCGTGTGACCTGACGGGTTCGGCTCTGCCTTGTTTGCAAGGTTGTCCCAATGTTCTGCAATTTTGCCGTTTTCGTCGAAGCGGAAAATGTCAAAGGCAACCTGCTCGCCCACACCTGCAAAGTTATAAACTGTCTGCAAGAACACCTTGTCGCCGTCCTCAAAAGCACGAATGTTGTTTACAGTTGTTTTTATGGGAGCTGAAGCAAGGTAGGAAACAGAGCCTACAAAAGCATCCCTGCCTGTGTCGTATGCGAGATTGTGCTGAATGTAATTTTCTGCAAGAAGCTCGGAAGCCTTTTCTGTATCGCCTGTGGCAAAAGTGTTAATAAGTGCAATAGCTTTTTCTGTATTTGTCATTGTGATTACCTCTCTTTCACATTTTTGCTTTTAGGTTTCGGCTGCTGGTGTACGGTCTGT
>ERZ773103.1719-NODE-1719-length-22392-cov-9.422259_pt1 | contig 22392 bp, 18 predicted proteins | sample MGYA00511118_ERZ773103 | MGnify/ENA primary metagenome ERZ773103 (study PRJEB29015, sample SAMEA2737821) | human gut metagenome | biome: human gut; feature: human-associated habitat; material: faeces | place: China | collected 2012 ... | reverse complement strand
GTTCATTGTCATTAACAGATCCCGGTACTTCTCTGGCTCCCGGGCGAGGTTATGATTTTCTTCGGGGTCGTTAACCAGATCGAAAAGTTCAACATCATTATTCTCCAGCAGCTCGGCCAGGGTAGCAGGAATATGATGCTGCTTGAGCGAAAAGTAGCGGGCAAATTTATAGTGTCCATCGTTGATCATACGGATCCCTGAGCGATGGGAAAAATCAGGATGGAGTGACGCGATCGCTTTTTTAAATTGATCGTGCGGGAGTTTCTCTCCAGCCAGCTTTCTGAATTTTGCCGTGTATTGCGCATCCATATACAGGATCATGCCGTAACAATAAAGCGAACCCGGACGCAGCGCATTTAAGCCCGCTTGCTCAGGATGCGCCAGTAATGGGCTCATATCCCGGCCTTTTCTGCCCTTCAGGACTTTCTCTCGCAGCGAGCGATCGCGTCCAGTCAGACCAATCAGGGTCGGTACTAAATCCAGATGATTGGTCAAACTGTTGCAGCAGATATTTCCCGGATACGCCGGATGGCGAATGATCATCGGCACATGGATCTGCTCTTTATACACCGAGGAACCTTTACCATGCATCTGGTGGGAGCCACCGAGTTCCCCATGGTCGGCGGTAAAGACGATAATCGTATTTTGCGTCAGCTGCAGGTTATCCAGCTCATTGAGAATCGCCTCAAGATGCTGGTCATTATCGCGAATACAGTTGAAATAATAATCCAGTAATTTGCGCCAGCGCCGGTCTTCATCGGGGAACTGTCCCTCCATCACCGCCCTGGCATTCTGGTACTCTTTATGGGCGGCAGGTCTGCCAGGCTCATCGAGCGGCTGGTGGCGGTTTGCAGGCAGCGGATAGTCTGGCCAGCTTTGCTGATAGATTTGGTTGTGCGGGGGTTGGGTTGGCAGCAGGGTGTGGTTTTCTTTATCCATTGGCCCTTTCCACTGCACCTGCTCACCATGCTCATCGGTGTCGATAAACATGACATCGTGGGGGTTAACCAGGTTTACTGCCGCGAACCAGGGTTTATTTTCATCATTCAGCGGGCGGCCGGTGTTACGTAGCCAACTAATGGTCTGCCCCGTGGTGACTGAATCAAAGAAATAGCCGCCCTTACTTTTCCCGATGACATCGCCAATGCCGTGATAATCAGAGAAACCATACTTTTCCATAATTTCATGCAGTCGCGGCGTCGGGATCTTGCCCAGGTCCATTTCTTCTACCGATTTACCAGCGACCGGCTGATCGATCTCCCGGGTAAGATGCCATTTACCTTTATACGCCGTGTAATAACCCAGTTCACGCATCATATGGCCCACGGTACGTAATTCCGGGTCCAGATCGTAATTCATCCAGGGGAAGCCAAGATTATCAAACATCCGGGTGTGCGGCATATGGAGCCCGGTGTACATGACAGAGCGCGATGGCGTACAAACGTTGGCCGTGTTCTGATGATTGGTAAAAGTGATACCCGTTTTCATCAGGCGTTCCCGGCCCGGCACCGGAAAGGGATACCGCTCGAAATAACGTTCCTGATCGCAGGTTATGAGTAAAATATTGTAGCCTTCGGGCAGTGTGTCAGGGATTTCGCCGGTGAAAGGAATATCCCATGCCGCTTTCGCGGCGGCATTATTTTGTGCGGCGTTTCCCGTCTCTGGTAACAGGCTCACGACAGCGGCAATCCCCAGACCTTTGAGGAGATCGCGGCGATTTCCATCTATTTTATTTGGTTCTTTCATCTTCAGACTCCGTTAATTGTAATATATTTTGCCGAATCTCCGGGATAAGACTCATAATGAGCGCGGGCGGCTGGCAATTTAATAAAAGCCTTCGCATGACGTTCATATAGGGCGTGATATGGCCGAAAAAAGTTAAATAGCCGCTGCACAGGTAATTCTGTGCTTCGTCGTCATGGATGGTAAAACGGTGTTTAGGGCATCCCCCATGGCAGGCAAAGCGCCAGTGGCAGCCCTGACAGCGGGCAGAGAGTTGGCCCTTTTGCTTCCCGAACTGTTGCTGAAATGGCGAGCTCGCCATCGCTGCCATAGCATCTTGCTTCAGATTACCCAGCTTATATTCCGCTGAGACAAAGTGATCGCAGCTGTAGACATCTCCGTTTTGCTCCACCAGTAAACTCTGCCCACAGACAGGCTGCATGGTGCAGAGCGTGGCGGGCTGGCCGGCCCATACGCCGAGCAGATTATCAAAGTACTGGATAAACACCCTGCCAACATCGTTTTCCAGCCAGTCGTCGAAAACACTGCACAAAAATTTGCCCCAGCCCTCAGGGGTAACTGACCAGGGAGCAGGGGAGTCAACGAGAGGAATAAACTGGAGATGGTGAAGGTTTAGCTCGCGGCTCAGGCAGCGATAGAGACTTTTCCCCTGGCTTGCAGACTGGCGGCTGACCACCACCATGGCATTCACCGGAACGTCATGCTGCTGCAGGCAGCGTATGGCCTGCACAACTTTTTCCCAGGTGGGTTTTCCGCAGCCCGTCGTACGCCAGGTGTCGTGGAGTGACGCAGGACCATCAATGGATAATCCGACCAGAAATCCATGACGACGCAAAAAACGAGCCCATTTATCGTTCAGCAAGATGCCGTTGGTTTGCAGGCTGTTGGCGATGATTTTGTTACCACGGTAACGCTGCTGGAGCTCGACCACCTTTGCAAAAAAATCCAGCCCGCATAAGGTAGGCTCACCGCCCTGCCAGCAAAACTCGACGTTTTGCGAGGGGGTCGATGAAATGGTGTTGTGAATGTATGCTTCCAGCGTGAGGTCGTCCATGGTGGCATACCCTGGACGCGGAACCTCGTTTTCCAGATAGAAACAATACCGACAGGCCAGATTGCATCGATTGCCGCCGGGTTTTGCTACGGTATTAAAATTAGCGCTCATTCTTTGCTATGCTCGAACGGTTTCGATGAGGAAGAGAGTAAGGCTAATTGTGTTACCGGAGGTGTGGCTAATGTTACCGATGGCGACTGGCTTTATTTTGTGGATCATTATGCAAGCGAAAAATACAGGCGGTATCGTTATTTTTCGCAGGTGACAGCATGCCCTGCTATTCTCTTAAAAATTTCATCATTGATTTGGTGAATGTATTTTCATTAAAAATTTATAATATGAATAATGCCTGCCATATGGCTATAAGGGCAGGCGTAAATTATCAAGGGCGTAGTGATCCACGTTTACTCTTCAGCAAGGTTGTTTTTGGCTATCGGTTGGTCAACGGCCGCTGCCGGATATTCTACATTACGTTCATCCTGCGCCTTACCCGCCTCGCGCACCATCGCCAGCGCCAGTCCGGCAACGATCAACGTTAACCCGGTGGACACCCACATTCCGCCGATAATGCCCAGCCGGTGGTTCAGCCATGCGTAGGCAAAGGGTGAAACAGCTGCCATCAGTTGCCCGGGGATCAGCAGGAGACCCGTGCGGCTGGCGTAGCTTTCTGCGCTAAACAGCGCCAGCGGCAGCGTCGCTTTGACAATCGTCACCAGCCCGTTAATCGCGCCATAGCCCAGCACAAATCCGGCTGCGCATCCGGCAAAGGTCGTGCTGCTCAATCCAAGGAGAAAACAGAGCGGCATGGCGAGCGCAGTAAAACGCGTTAGCGTAAGTGAGGTGACCCGGGGACCGGCCAGCACTTCCCCCAGCCGGGCGCCGGTCTGGCCGAATCCCCACAGCATACCGACGGCAACCGGCAGACCAAAGTGGCTGATAAACTCCGGCAGATGGGTAGAGGTACCGTTAGAGATGAAGGTGATCAGCGCAATAAAGATCGCGTAACGCGCCCCGTTACGCCGGTCGCCCTCTGCTGTCGCTGGCGAGGCTGGTGATTTCGCCGCTGAATTGAGCCGCTGGCGAGGCAGTTGATAACTCAGCCATGCGCTCAGCAGGCCAAACAGCGCATAGATCCGCAGGGCATTCTGCCAGGGCATGATGGTTAATAACGCCTCGCCCAGCGGCCAGAAGAGGGCAGAGGCCAGACCGCCAGCGAGAGTGATATGAGAGATAGTTTTCCGCGCCTGCTGACCGTACAGATTCACCACTGCGGCGAACAGCGCATCATACAGTGAGAGCCGCATGCCGATGCCGGTCAGCAGCCAGGCGCCGTACCAGCCGGCCAGCGAAGGGCGCCAGGCCATCATGGCGCAGCTGGCGGCTATCAGTAAGGTACCGCTGGTGACCACCAGCCTTCCGCCAAAGCGAGCCAGCAGCCTGGCAACGAACGGGGAGACAGCGGCCATCATCAGCATCGCAAGCGTCAGGCCGAGATAGATCTGCGGCAAGGACCATCCTTTGTCGGCGGCGATAGCCCCAGCAAAGGTGCCGGGCATATAAAAAGAGATCCCCCAGTTGATGAGTTGCTGACCGCCCGCGGTGAAGGCAAGGCGTCGGGGAATAGCGTTTATTTCCATGGTTTTTCATTCCGTTAAGACAGTTGTCCTGAGCATACCCGGCAGGCTATTGTTCTGGCAGAGCGGCTACCTTATGCGCGGTATAAGAGAAACTTTTATGACAACACTGAACCTGGGAAATCTGGCGACCTTCCGGCTGGTCGTACAGCGCGGCAGCTTTTCTGCCGCCGCCGACGCGCTGGGGATCTCCCAACCTGCCGTCAGCCTGCAGGTACGTCAGCTGGAGCAGTTTTTACAGACCAGGCTGCTGGAGCGAACCGGACGTGGGATCAAGGCGACGGCGGCGGGAATGGCATTGCTGGCCCACAGCGAGCAGATCGATCGGGCGGTGAATAGCGCGGTGCAGTCGGTCAGCGCATTCAGTCAGGAGGTTAATGGATCGTTGACGCTGGGGACAGGCGCGACGGCCTGCATTCATCTTCTTCCACCGCTGCTGCAGCATCTTCGTCAGCAGCACCCGCTGCTGACGGTGGGGGTGACCACCGGCAACACGCTGGATATCGTCCGCGCGGTGGAAGAAAACCGGCTCGATCTCGGGCTGGTCACGCTGCCCGTGCAGGGGCGCAGTCTGGCGGTGACTGCGATGATAGATGAGGAGTTCGTGACCATCTATGCCAGCCGCGAGACGGAGATGCCGGCGGTTTATACTCCCGCCGAGCTGCAGGCGCAGCCGCTCATTGCCTTCGAGGCGGGTAGCGGCACGCGGGATCTGATTGACCGCTGGTTCCGCTCGGCGGGACTGGCGGTGACGCCGGTAATGCAGTTGGGGAGCATCGAGGCGATTAAGCGCATGGTGCGGGCAGGGCTGGGCTACAGCATCGTGCCCCGCATGGCGGTGGAGCGGGTGGAGGATCGCGACGGATTACGCGTACACTCGCTGGCGCCGCGGCTATACCGACAGCTGGCGGTAGTCATGCGTCAGGACAAAATTGTGACAAAAGGTATCGCTGAAATGCTGCGCCTGCTGCATACCGTGCGCTTATAAATCGCCGACGGCAAAATTACCGCATCAAAGACAGTACTTCAGCAGCGAGCGGCTCTGCCTGCGGAGTGTGGCGCTTGCAGTATTAGAATCAAAGGATTACTCGCGGGGGGAGGGCTCGACGGTGAGCGATGACTCCTGCGACGCTTTTTTATCCTGATGATGGTACCAGGCGCCGATGGAGGAGTAGACAAAGCGTCCAAAGAAGAAGAGAAAGCTGATAAGCAGTACGATACGGGTCATGCGACGGTTAAATCGATGTCGTTTACGCATACTGGGTGCCTGACTCACAAAAGGATCCTTGAAGTATACCCGAAGATGGGCGATGGGGGTATTAAGGCACAGGAACGAGATGGGGTCAATTGATGCAGATGTAAAAGTGCGGCAGTGAAAACATTAATTAATGTTATATAAGATAATCGTCGTATTTACATGCTCACTTTATTAGCCGTGAAATGTCGGGAAAAATAAGATTTATTAATGTTGGTGTCAGCATTTGTTGATTTATATCAATAGTCTCCTTCTCTTGGCCACTAAAATCAGCGGACGTTACCGTATCGTTATTATTTACGCGGTCAGCATGGGTGGTTGGATGCCTGCCTGAATATGCCTCGCGGGAGCAGAGGCACTCTGTAGAGCACCTATGAATTTATTAAAATACTATCAACAATATCGCGACAAGTGGTGGGCTTTACCGCTCGTTCTGCCTGCGCTGTTATTACCGGTCGCCAGATGGGCGAATACCTACACCATGCTCAATGGTCATATGGTATTTTTGTATTATCTTCCCCTGGCGCTGGTGCTCAGCCTGATGATGTTTTTTGGTTGGGCGGCGATCCCTGGCATTATTATTGGCCTGCTGTTAACTCTGGCCCACGGCATGATGTTTGAGCAGTCCATCGGTGTACTGTTCCATTTCCTTATCCCCTGCGTGCTCTGCTGGGGCGGCTACCGCATTTTTGTCCCCCAGCGTCAGCAGGTCTCACACGGCAACGTCCGACTGATGCCGCATCGTCTGTTCTGGCAAATGCTGCTCCCCTCGGTCATTTTTCTGATTTTGTCACAGATTGCCGAATATCTTGGACTCCATCCGCGCACAACGGAAATGACCGGCGTTACGCCATTTAGTTTACGTTCATTAATCACCTTTCAGGCGCTAATGGTAGGGTGCCTGACCGGCATGCCGCTGTGTTATTTTGTGTTACGGGTCATTCGTAATCCTTTTCATTTACGCGGCTTTATTTCTCAGGTTCGCTTACAAATTGATCCAAAAATAAAAAAAATTGAAATTATTTGCTGGGCGACGGTATTAATTCTGCTACTGTGGCTATTATTGATGCCACTTAATGATAGCAGCACCATATTTAGTACGAATTATACGTTGTCATTGCTGATGCCGGTGATGCTCTGGGGTGCCATGCGTTTTGGCTATCGCTTTATCTCACTGATCTGGACGCCGGTGCTGATTGCCGTGATCCATTTTCATTACCGTTACTTACCAATTTACCCAAGCTATAACACCCAGTTGGCGATCACGTCATCAAGCTATCTGGTATTCTCGTTTATTGTCGCCTATACGGCGATGCTGGCGACACAGCAGCGGCTGATCTACGCTCGCGTCCGGCAGATGGCCTTCCTCGACCCGGTGGTTCATATGCCGAACTTGCGGGCGCTGAGCCGGGCGCTCAACGGCACGAGCTGGTCGACGCTCTGTTTTCTGCGCATTCCTGAGCTTGAACTGCTGGGGCGCCACTATGGGGTACTTTTGCGAATCCAGTATAAGCAAATGCTGGCGAACCACCTGAGAACGCTGCTGCAGCCCAACGAAGCGGTATATCATCTTGCCGGTCACGATTTAGTGTTCCGTCTCAATAGCGAAGGGCACCAGGCGCGCATTCACTTAATTGACCGCTCCCTGCGACAGTTCCGTTTCCACTGGGACGGGGTCCCCCTGCAGCCGCGGATCGGCATGAGCTATTGCAGCGTTCGCTCGCCGGTCAAGCATCTGTATTTACTGCTTGGCGAGTTGAACACCATTGCCGACATGTCGTTAGCCAGCGGCCATCCGGAAAATTTACAGCGCCGCGGCGCGGGCCATGTTCAGCAGGATCTGAAAGATAAAGTCGTGATGATGAACCGCATTCTCAAAGCGCTGGAACATGACCATTTTGTCCTGATGGCGCAGCCTATCCAGGGCATTCGCGGCGATCGCTATCATGAAGTGCTGGTGAGGATGGAAGGGGAGTCGGGTGAGCTAACGGGGCCAAACGAGTTCTTGCCGGTGGCGCACGAGTTTGGGCTGTCCACGCGGGTGGACCAGTGGGTTATTGAGCATACGCTGGCCTTTATGGACGCCAACCGGCGGGCGCTGCCCGGTCTGCGGCTGGCGATCAATCTTTCTCCGGTGTCGCTGAGCCGCAGCCAGTTTTCAATGCGCGGCGCATCAAAATGCCGCACCAGAATGCCGTTTTTCTTTAACTCCTTGTATAGCTTGCCGCCGTTTATCCGCTCTGTGCTGGCAAATACAAAGTTTGCGCGGCTGTCCAGCACGGTAAAGCACCGGTTGGCCAGCTGCTGCATCGTCCATGCGCGGGTGTCCATAATGGCGGCGCGGGTCTTTTCAAAGTAGGCAGTATCTTCCAGCGCAGCCTGCCCGGCCTTCAGGGTCAGGCGGTTGATGTTGTAGGGGTTCAGGCTGAACTTGACCCGGTTCAAATCGGCGATCAGCGCCGCGTTGCCCATGGCAAGCCCAAGCCGCGCACCCGCCAGCTGCCGGGATTTCGAGAAGGTCTGCACCACCAGCAGGTTTTCGTATTGGTCGATGAGGGGCACGCAGCTCTCGCCGCCAAAGTCCACATAGGCTTCGTCCACAATGACCACGCTGTCCGGGTTCGATCGCAAAATGCCCTCGATGGCCTCCCGGGGCAGGCACAGCCCGGTGGGGGCGTTGGGGTTTGCAATGACGATGGTCTCGTGCAGGCCGTGGTAATCGGCGGGGTCAAGGGTGAAGTCCTCTTTTAAGGGGATGATATGGGTGGGGATGTGCAGCAGGCTACACCACACGCCGTAGCAGCCGTAGGTGATATCCGCAAAGGCCAGCGGGTGGCTCTCGTCACAGAAAGCCCGCAGCGCAAAGAACAGGTTCTCGTCGCTGCCGTTGCCGGGCATGACTTGGGAAGGCTGCAAGCCGAAATGCGCCGCCGCCGTGCGCAGCAGCTGTGCACAGGCGGGGTCGGAGTAAAGGCGCAGCTTTTCCACCTCGGCTTCGCTCACGGCTGCCACCACCCGGGGAGACGGCAGATAGGGGCTTTCGTTGGTATTCAGTTTGATGTACTGCTGATCCTGCGGCTGCTCCCCGGGCGTGTAGGGGGTGACAGCGGACAGGGCAGGGGAAAGAAAACGACTCATAATGGTTTCCTCTTACTTCTCATACCGGATGGTCACGCTGCGGGCGTGGGCGTGCAGACCCTCGCGCTCGGCAAAGTCTGCAATGCGGGGTGCAACGGCTTCCAGCGCGTCCCGGGTGTAGTAGATGAAGCTGGACTTCTTGACGAAGTCGTCCACGCCCAGCGGGCTGGAAAAGCGTGCGGTGCCGCTGGTGGGCAGGGTGTGGTTGGGGCCTGCAAAGTAATCGCCCAGCGCCTCCGGCACATTGCGGCCAAGGAAGATGCTGCCCGCGTTGCGGATCTCGTTCAGCACGCCGAAGGGGTCCTCCACGCAGACCTCCAAGTGCTCCGGTGCGATGATGTTGCAGGCCTCGATGGCCTTGTGCAGGTCGGTGCAGAGGATGATCTTGCCGTTGTCGTCCACGCTGGCGCGGGCGATGGCGGCACGGGGCAGCTGCGGGATCTGCACCTCCAGCTCCGCCTGCACGGCCTTGGCCAGCTCCGGGCTGTCGGTGACGAGGACCGGGCTTGCCAGTTTGTCGTGCTCGGCCTGACTCAGCAGGTCCGCCGCCACCCATGCAGGGTTGCAGCCGCCGTCGGCCAGCACCAGAATTTCGCTGGGGCCGGCGATCATATCGATGCCCACCTTGCCGAACACCTTGCGCTTGGCGGTGGCAACGTAGATGTTGCCGGGGCCAACGATCTTATCCACCGCAGGGATGCTCTGGGTGCCGTAGGCGAGAGCCGCCACAGCCTGTGCGCCGCCGGTCTTGAAGATCTTGGTCACGCCTGCGGTGGCAGCGGCGGCTAGGATGACCGGGTTCACCCTGCCGTCCTTTCCGGCGGGGGTAGTCATGACGATTTCGGACACGCCTGCCACCTTTGCCGGGATCACGTCCATGAGCACGGTGGAGGGATAGGCCGCCGTGCCGCCGGGCACATAGACACCGGCCTTTTCAATGGGGGTATATTTCTGGCCCAGCACGATGCCGGGCTTGTCGTTCACCACAAAATTCTTGTGCACCTGCTGGCGGTGGAAGCTCTCGATGTTGGCAGCGGCTTCGCGCAGCGTTTCGAGGAAGTAGGGGTCCATGCCCGCAAAGGCTTCGTCGATCTCTTCCTGCGTCACCTGCAGGGCATCGATCTTCGCGCCGTCAAATTTCAGCGCATAATCCTTCAGGGCATCGTCGCCCCGGGCGCGCACATCGGCAATGATGCCGTCCACCACATCCTCCACGTTCTTTTCCGCGCGGATATCGCGGTTCAGGATCTCTTCGGGCCTGAGCTCGTCAAAGTTATACAGCTTGATCATTTTGCTTCCTCCTTGTTCTGCAGTTCCGCCCGCAGCTTTTCCAGCATGGTATCCATTTCGGCGTGCTTGAACTGGTAGCTGGCCTTGTTGGCAATGAACCGGGCCGAGATGGGCATGAACTCGGTGACCACCTTCAGGCCGTTCTCCCGCAGGGTGGTGCCGGTCTCCACGATATCCACGATGACGTCCGAAAGGCCCAGAATGGGGGCCAGCTCAATGGAGCCGTTCAGCTTGATGATATCGATGTCCCGCCCCATGGATGCGTAGTAGCTCTTTGCGATGTTGACGAATTTGGTGGCCACCCGCACCGGGCGGCTGGGGTCGTCTTGGTAATCGGCCGGGGCGGCAACGCACATGCGGCATTTGCCAAGGCCGGTGTCCAGCAGCTCGTACACATCAGCAGAAGCCTCTGTGAGGATGTCCTTGCCCACGATGCCCACATCGGCAGCGCCGTGCTCCACATAGATGGCAACGTCGCTGGGCTTGACGAGGAAGTAGCGGATGCCGGCCTCCGGGTTTTCCACCACCAGCTTGCGGGTGGCGTTGTAGTCCTCCGGGCAGCCGTAGCCGATGCCCGCCAGCAGGTGATACACCTTATCGCCCAGACGGCCCTTGGGCAGAGCCACGTTCAGCATCACCCTGTCGGTGCTGTTCTTCTGCACCGGCGGCAGCGGGGCGCTCAGGCGGTCCAGCTCGTCCAGATAGACCGCAAAGCCGATGGCACCGGCACCGGGGGTGAACTTCTGCATCAGCAGGTCGTAGCGGCCGCCCTTGAGCAGGGGGCGGGGCAGGGCTTTCAGGTAGCCCTGAAACACAAGGCCGTTGTAGTATTCCATCTCACCGGCCAGCGTCATGTCCAGCCGGATGACGCCGCCCGCCTTTTCCAGCGGCACAGCCAGCGCTTCCAGCTCGGCCACAGCCGCGCGCATGGCGTCATTGCGGCACAGAGCAGCGGCCTTTGCAAGGGTATCGGCATAGCTGCCGCAGAGGCTCAGCACGCTGCACAGGGTATCGGCGGCATCGGCAAGACCGGCAGCTCCGGCGGCGGCCCGCAGCTCGTGGGCGTTTTTCTCCCGCAGCTTTTCCAGCAGCCTTGCGCGGGCGGCATCCGGCACGCCCAGCGCGTCGAACAGGCCGAACAGGTAGCCCATGTGGCTCACTTCCAGCACCCAATCGGCCCCCAGCGCATCCAGCGACCGCGCCGCCAGACACACCGCCTGCTGCACCTGTGCTTCGCCCACCGCACCCAGCATCTCAAGGCCCATCTGGCTGATCTCTTTAAAGGTGTGGCTCTCGGCGGAAGGGCGGTAGACGTTCTCGTGATAGTAGTAGCACAGGGTCTCGCTGGGGGCGGGCTGCGCCGTCTTGGCAATGGAGAGGGTCACGTCCGGCTTGAGGGCCAGCAGACGGCCATCCAGATCAGTAAAGGTGATGACCTGCTCGGACGACAAAAAGCTGCGGTTCTCCTGATACAGGCCGTACTCCTCAAACCGGCCCATATGATACTTGCGGCAGCCCGCCGCTTCGTACAAGGCGCGCAGCGCAAAGGAGGCGCGCTCCTTGGGCTGCAGGTTTGCAATGCTGAATTCCATCTCAGTTCCCCCTGTTTCTTACATCCATCGCCGACGTTCTCCGGCACTTTTCGGCTCCTCTATCGTCCGGGGCACACTGCCCGGCGCTTTGCACTGCGCGGCACCTCCGCGCCTTTTCCACACGGAATCGGTTCTATTGTTATTTTACTTTATCCAGATAAAGTTGTAAAGTAGGAAAGTGCCAGTGTTTTCAGTTTTATCATACGATTTTTCTGTGCGATTGTACAGAGGGCGGCTTTGCCGCAGTTCCATTTTGTCTTCCCGCCGCATGCAAAGCCGCCGGTGCCCGCCAGACAGCAAAAGCCGGAGCGGCATTACACCGCTCCGGCTTTTGCTGCCAGATGGGGAGAGATGGTCAGGGAAGGCCTCCGGCCGTGTTACAATTCACTGCCGTTGGTCGCGATCACATTTTTATACCAGTAGAAGCTGTCCTTCCGGATGCGCTCCAGCGTACCGCTGCCCGCATTGTCCTTATCCACATAGATAAAGCCATAGCGCTTCTCCACTTCGCCGGTCGAAACGCTCACCAGATCCATTGCGCTCCAGGGTGTGTAGCCAATCAGCTCCACACCGTCGTCGATGGCAAGGCGCATCTGCTCGATGTGTTCCCGCAGGTACTGGATGCGGTAATCGTCATGCACCCGGCCATCCTGCAGGGTATCGCGGGCGCCCATGCCGTTTTCGGTGATCATGATGGGCAGGCCGTAACGGTCGTAGACATGGTTCAACGTGTAGCGCAGACCCACCGGGTCGATCTGCCAGTTCCATTCGGTCGCCTTGAGGTAGGGGTTCTTTGCGCCGCCCATGATGTTGCCGGATACCTGCGCTGCGTCCTTCTGTGCGGTCACGCAGTTGGTCATGTAATAGCTAAACGAATAGAAATCCACTGTGCCGCGGCGCAGCAACTCTTCGTCGCCCGGCTCCACATCAAAGTGGATGTGATTACGCTCAAAGTACCGCTTTGCATAATAAGGGTACACGCCCTTGCACTGCACGTCGCCGGACATGCAGTTGCGCAGCTGATCCTCCTGCTGGGTCAGCAGAACATCCTCCGGGCGGCAGGTGAGCGGATAAACTGTGATGTGGCAGATCATGGTGCCAAAGCGGAACTCCGGGTTGATCTGCCGACCCAGCAGCACAGCCTTTGCGCTGGCAACGAACTGGTTGTGCAGGGCTGCGTAGCGCTTATCCGGGTCGTCCACCTGATGGCTGAAATCTTCTGTACCGTGGTTCAGGATGCCGCCGTGGTTCCAGTTGCCCACTGCCGTGGTCAGGTCGTTGATCTCGTTGAAGGGGATCCAGTATTTTACCACATCTTTATAGCGGCGGAACAGCACCTCCGCAAAGCGCAGATAGCAGTCGATGCTGCGGCGATCCACCCAGCCGCCCATCGCAGTGACCATGTTCAGCGGCATCTCATTGTGATACAGGGTGACCAGCGGCTCAATGCCGTATTTTTTCAGCTCTGCAAATACCTTATCGTAAAACTGCAGACCCGCTTCGTTGGGCTCCGTCTCGGTTCCTTTTGGGAAGATGCGCGGCCAGTTGATGGACATCCGATACACCTTGAAGCCCATTTCTGCAAACAGCGCAATGTCCTCTTTATAATGGTGATAGAAATCGGTGCCGCTGTGGCTGGGATAATAGTTCCGGCTCTCGTCGATCTCAAGCGTAATGCGGCGCGGCAGCTGATGGGTGCCGGCTACCATTGCATCGGCCAGGCTCGGGCCTTTGCCGTCCGCATCCCAGGCACCTTCTACCTGATTGGCCGCCGTTGCACCGCCCCAGAGAAATCCTTCGGGAAAGCTCTTACGACACTGTTCCATATCAAAGCTCCTTTTTAGTAAAATAAATTTGACTAAATCCAGCCTGTCTCCATCAGGCTCATCATTTTTATTCTAGCACGTGCGCGAATGAAATGCAATATATTTCATCGATTTATCTAATTTTTTTGTCAAAGCAAAAATTTGTTCATTATTTTTCAATTTTCTCTTGACATTTCCCTATTGCAATGCTATCCTGATGTCAATGAAATAAATTTCATTCATACACATGGAGGCATTGCGATGAATCAGATCATTTCCACCCCGGCAGCTCCGGCTGCTATCGGCCCTTACTCTCAGGCAATTCAGGCTGGCGGCCTGCTGTTTCTGTCCGGCACCATGCCCATCGATCCTGCTACCGGCGCACTGGCCGAGCCGCAGATCGCCGCACAGGCAGAGCAGGTGATGAAGAACATCGGCGCTGTGCTGCAGGCTGCAGGCTGCACCTTTGAGGACGTAGTCAAAACCACCTGTTTCCTGGCAGACATGGCTGACTTTGCTGCGTTTAACGAGATCTACGCCCGCTACTTTACCGGAAAGCCGGCTCGTTCCTGCGTGGCAGTGAAGTCTCTGCCCAAGGGCGCACTGGTTGAAGTTGAAGTCATTGCTTCTCATTAAAGCAAAAAAGGCACAAAGCCTTTTTGGAATAATGCAAAATCATAAGGAGGCAACAATATGGCAACAAAGGTATCCATCCCGGCTCTGATACAGGCTCTTGGCGGCAAAGAGAACCTTGCACAGGCCACTCACTGCGCGACTCGTCTGCGTGTGACCACCCGCGACAAGAGCAAGATCGATGAAGCCGCTCTGAAGGCGATCCCCGGTGTGCTGGGCGTTGTGAACAACGGCACACAGACCCAGATCATCATCGGTGCTGAAGTAAACAATGTTTACAAGGACTTTATTGCGCAGGCCGGTGTGGACGAGGAAGCCCCCATCGATGAAAACCTGGATCTGAAGGATGAGCTGAAGAACAAGAAGGGCAAGCTGCTGACCCGCTTCTTTGAGACGGTCGCCGCTATCTTCAACCCCATCGTTCCCGCTCTGGCCGGCTGCGGCTTCCTGTCCGCACTCATCTGCATCTTCATGGCGCTGGGTTTTGACTCCTCTGCTCCCACGTTCAAAACCATCATTGCCATTTCCATGGCCATCTTCACCTTCCTGCCCTTCCTGCTGGCAGCCAGTGCAGCCAAGGTATTTAAGATGAACATGTTCGTTGCCATGACCATCTGTGCAGGCATGATGTCCTCCACCTGGTCCGGTCTAATTGCCGACGGCGTGTCCAGCTACAGCTTCCTCGGCATTCCCTTCCGCGTGATCAACTATTCCTCCTCTGTGCTGCCGGTGGTATTTGCCGTTCTGGTGGCATCCTATATCGAGCGCTTCCTGGACAAGATCATCCCCGGTGCGCTGAAGATCATTCTGGTGCCCGCACTGACTATCCTGATTGCCACCCCCGTCACCCTGATCACCGTCGGCCCGCTGACCTACTGGCTGGGTGAAGAGCTGGCCATCGGCGTCAACTGGCTGTTTGAGAACGGCGGTGTGTTCTCCGGCATCGTCTACGGCGGCATCTACTCCTCCATGGTTCTGCTGGGCATCCATCACGGTATGGTTCCCGTGCTGACCCAAATGCTGACCGCACAGGGCTTCAACTACGTATCTCCCACTTCCGGCGCTGCCAACATCGGCCAGGCCGGTGCCGCCTTCGGCGTGTGGATCAAGAGCCATGATAAGAATCAGAAGGCCAACGCCCTTTCTGCCTGCATTGCCGCCTGCACCGGTATCACGGAACCGGTCGTCTACGGCGTCACGGTCCCCCTTGGCAAGCCGTTCCTGTTTGCCGGCATCGGCGGCGCAGTTGGCGGCGGCTTTGCCGCAGCTCTTCACCTGAAATCTTTTGCAATGGGCGGCCCGTCTTTCCTGAGCTTCGGCATGTTCACCGGCGGCGAAAACCCCTTCCTGAACTGTGCACTGGTCATGGCCGGTTTTGTCATCGCCTTTATCGTGGCTGCCGTGCTGACCGTGCTGTTCTGGAACCCTGACGAAAAGAAAAAGGCCTGATCGCACTGGAAATTTTCCGGTTTCTGTGATAGGCTGAATAAAACGCAGAACAAAACGGGAGTAACGGTGTTTGCTCCCGTTTTGTCGGTTATAGGAGAAGGCTATGCAAACGATAAAAGAAAAGATGATCCCCGCGTTCCGCGATGCAAACGGCGGCCTGTTTCAGGCCGTGGAAAAGGCCGATGTGGGCAGTGCATATCAGGATCTGGAAAAGCAGGGTGTTGCCCTGATGGGCTGGGCGGATCCCTTTATGCCGGATCGTTCGCTGCCGGAACCGGTAGCAGCTGCCTGGCTGGACGCAGTGCGCGCCGAGAGCGCACCGCACTACACCGCGCCGATCGGCGACCCGGCACTGAAAGCCGCACTGGCCAAAAAGCTGAAGCAGCAGAACGGTCTGACTGTGGATCCGGAGCGCAACATCCTGATCACGCCCGGTTCGGACTCCGGCCTGTACTTTGCGATCCTGCCTTTTGTGGGTCAGGGCGATGAAGTGTTGATTCCCTCGCCCAGCTACCCCAACAACTTTCTGGACGTAAAGATCATGGGCGGCGTGCCGGTCGCCGTGGAACTGGATGCTGCGGACGGTTATCAGCTGAGCCGCGCACAGCTGGAAGCCAAATATACTGCCCGCACCCGCATGGTGCTGCTGACCCACCCCAACAACCCCACCACCACCATTTACAACCGTGCCTCGCTGCAGGCGCTGGCCGATTTTGTGCAGGAGCACGACCTGATCCTTGTTGTGGATCAGGCTTTTGAGGACTACACCTTTGGTGCTGAATGCCTGACCCCAGCGGCTCTTCCGGGCATGTTTGAGCGCACAGTGACCGTTTTCAGCTTTTCCAAAGGCATGGGACTGAGCGGGATGCGTGTGGGCTACATCGTCTGCTCAGACCAGATCATGGATTCCATGTACGCCAACGCCGTAGGCGTGATCGGTGCCACCTCCACCTCCGGCCAGAAGGCTGCACTGGCTGCACTGGAGCATCCGGAGTTCATGCAGGTGTTTGCCCGCGCCTATGAGGTGCGCCGCCGGAAGGCTTACGAGATCCTGAACTGCGTGCCCGGTGTCCACATGGCGCTGCCGGAGTCCGGCTTCCTTGGCTGGATCGATGTTTCGGAACTGGGCAATTCCACCGAGATCGCACAGTATCTGGTGACCCATGCACGCGTCTCGCTGAACGATGGTGTCAACTATGGCCCCGGCGGTGCCGGACACCTGCGCATCGTGCTGGGCGTCTACAAGGACGACCAGAAGGTGATCGATGCACTGGAGCGCATTCGGGACGCGCTTTTGGCCTACCCCCGCAAATAAATTCGCGCTTTCCCCTTTTCAATTTCCCCTGTGTCGTGCTAAAATGAAGGGTAGTAAGAAATCAGGCAAGGACAGGAGAGAACAATGGCAAAGGGAATTGGCCCCGTGAAACTGACACGGACAGATCAGAAGATCCTCAAATCGTATATCCCCACTCTGCAAGGGCTGGCAGCTTATCTTGGCAGCAGCTATGAGATCGTGCTGCACTCGCTGGAAGATTACGATCACTCTGTGATCGGCATCATCAACGGCGAGCACACCGGCCGCAGGATCGGTGCCCCCATCACCGATCTTGCTCTGGATATGCTGGACGAGCTCTCTGCGGGCGGCAAGGCCTCCACGGTGTATTTCAGCCGGAACAAAAAAGGGGAACCGCTCAAATCCACTACCATCGCCGTGCGCGGCGAACATGACCGGATCATCGGCCTGATCTGCATCAATCTGTATCTGAACACCTCTCTGTGCGACATTCTGGACGGGCTGACGCCCGGCACCGTGCAGGCCATGGCCGCGCGGGAGAATTTTGCCGCCGATGCGAAGGAGCTGATCGTTTCGGCGCTGGAACCTGTGCGTGCACGGGTCATGGCAGACGATTCCATTCTGCCTTCCAACAAAAACAAAGCGATCGTAGAGGAACTGGATCAGAAGGGAATGTTCCGGCTGAAGGACTCGGTGGTTTTTGTGGCCGAGCAGCTGGGCATTTCCCGCAATACGATCTATATGCACCTGCGCAACCATCGCAAGCGTACTGAGAACAACTAAAATGCAAAGGAGCCGCTGCTCCGGGAGAAGTTTCCCCGGAGCGGCGGCTCCTTTCTTTTTTGTTTTTACCCCAGCAGCTCCAGCACACTGGCCTTCGGGCGGGCACCCACGGCCTGACGCACCAGCTTGCCCTGCTCAAACACCAGCAGGGTGGGGATGCTCATCACGCCGAACTGGCCTGCCAGCTCCGGCTGCTCGTCCACGTTCACCTTGCCCACCTTCACATCGGTGCGCTCCTCGGCCACCTCGTCCACAACGGGACTGAGCATGCGGCAGGGGCCGCACCAGCTGGCCCAGAAGTCCAGCAGGACAGGCTTTGCGCTCTGCAGCACCTCCTGCTCAAAATTTTCCTTCGTGATCGTAACAACTGCCATATTTCTACCTCCTGAAAGGGTTCGTTCGTGGTTGTTCTTATGGCATCAGTATACCCAAAACGCCGGGGCTTTTCCGTAACCGGGTCACATTGGGGCGCAAAAAAGCCCGGAGCAGGAAGAAAGAATACTGCTCCGGGCAAGAGAATCGCTTATTTCAGTGTTGTGTCAGCAGGGTATCAGACACCGGCCACGCAGTTCTTGCCGGCGATGTAGCCGTAGTAGACGCACAGGCTGTGGCTGATGCCGCGCATGCAGATGGGGTATTCCACTGCGTAGCGGCTGCCCTGCACATTGCCGCAGACATACAGGCCCTTGATGATGTCGCGCTTGGGGCTGGCGGGGTCCTCCTCGGTGAAGGTGTGGCAGTTCTCGTCGCTCTCCAGGCCGCCCACGCACACCAGCATGGAAGTGGTGCCCCACTGGCATGCATAGTACGGGGGATTCTCCAGCGCGAACATCCGGCTTGCGGGCTTGCCGAAGTCATCGTCGGAACCGGCCTTGGCCAGCTCGTTGTAGCGCTCGACGGAAGCCAGCGCATTATCCAGTGCATCGCCCTCAAAGCCGCACTGGGTCAGCAGGTCTTCCAGTGTATCGGCCTTGAACTGGTAAGCCTCGGCCTTTGCGCTGATCTTGGTGTACTGACGGTCGGTGTAGTTGGGGTTGGACTCATCCTCATCCTCGGGGATGATGTAGCACAGGCCGCCGTGGTTTGCGGGCATGTAGGGCACCTCTTCGCCCCACTTGGAGTCGTACAGCTGGAAGGAGGTGCACTCGGGCTGCAGCTCGATCTGGTTTTCCAGCTGCTGGCCGGGGATGCACTCGTTCATGAAGCGGTCGCCGCGCTTGTTGATCTGCAGGAAGGGGGTCACGCCCATGCCGCTGCCCATGTGGTGGGTCATCGGTGCGTGGAAATCCTGCACCTTTGCGCCGATCCATGCGCCCATGCGCAGGCCGTCGCCGGTCTCCACGGTCTTGCCCTCCACGTCAACGCCCAGCATACCCATGGCGCCCATATTGGCGATCTTCTTCTCCACGATCTCGGGAGCAAAATGCTTCATGATCTTCTCGTCGCCGGAGTTGTCGCCGGTAGCCAGGATCACGCCCTTGGAAGCGTTGAGCTGGATGTACTTGTTGTCATTCTGTGCGTCGCGGATGATCACGCCGGTCACGCGGCCGTCGCTGTCCTTCAGCAGCTTGGTGCCGAAGCAGCCGAAGAAGGTCTGTGCGCCGTTCTCAATGGCCTTGTTCAGGTTGGCTTCCACTATAAAGCCCTGCTGATCCTTGCGGGAAGAGCGGAACTCCATGCTGGAAGGGAAGGTGGGGAACTCTTCGTTGCGGTAATCGTAGTGCTCGGGCTGAGGCCATGCCAGCGGCACCAGAATACCCTTGTCGAACTGCTCCTGGGTCACGGCCTCACGGGTGGAGTCGCAGATGGTCAGCTCGGGGTAAGCCTCGATGAACCAGTCCATGACCTCGTGTGCATGGGAAGCCCACTTTTTCAGGATGGAGCGCTTGTTGCGGTAGGTGCACTCGCGCATCAGGCGGTCGACCACAACATCCTCGTCCACGATGTTCTCACGGCCCCAGCGCTTGTTCAGGGTGCCGTTCAGCAGGGCATACTCGCCGCTGCGGCAGTTGAAGGAAGAGCTCTTTTCCACGATGGCAACTTTTGCGCCCTCCTCGGCAGCCGCACGGGCAGCGCAGACGCCGGACAGACCGGCGCCGATGATGACCACATCAAAGTCCTGGGTCTCACTGGCCTGCACGTCCGGCTCTTCGCCCAGCCAGTCATCGCCGGTATCCCCGGCGGTATCTGCAGCAGGCTCTTCGGAAGCAACGCCCATAGCCTGCTCGATGCAGCTGGCGGCAGCCTTCTTGACCGCGTTGGTGGTGACGGTGGCGCCGGAAACATTGTCGATCTCAGCGTTCTGTGCCGCCATGATGGCATCCTGCAGGGTGGGAGCAGCCACGCCGCCGATGCTCTCGGTCTCGTTGGAAGCATCGATGACCACATCGGTGATAGCGGTCTCGCTGAAGGTCATGGTGACCTTCACCTCGCCGATGCCGGTAGCCGTGCCGGTGTATGTGCCGGGGGTGTAGACGGCATCGCCGGAAGCGGATGCCGCAGTGCCGGAGGAACTTGCGGAGTTGCAGGCAGTCAGAGCGCCGGCGGTGACACCGCTCATTGCGGCGGCAGCGGCAACTTTCAGAAAGCCTTTGCGGGAGATCTTTTCCATCTTGTTTGCTCCTTTTTCTTTCTTCTCTTCTTCTCGTTTCTGCGGGATTTTTATCCCGCTCCGACACTTAGTATAAAATATAACGAAGTAAAATGGAAACAAAAAATTTTTGCCACAGTGATAAAAGCTCTTTATCAGTCTCCATTGATGTGCTATACTGAAAGCAATCTTATTCTGCCCGCCGGGAAAGGAGAGGTTTCGCCCATGAACGACCGCCAGCTGCTGTGTTTTCTCACCCTGAGCCGGACGCTGAATTTTACCACAGCCGCCCGGGAGCTGTACTGCACCCAGCCCGCCCTGAGCTACCAGATCCGCAATCTGGAAAAAGAGCTGGATCTTGCCCTGTTCACCCGCAGCACCACCCAGGTGGCCCTGACCGAGGCCGGCCGGGCTTTTGCGCCCCGTGCGGCAGAGATCTATCGCAGCATCCTGAACGCCCGCACCGCACTGAAGGGCTTTGCCCGGCGGCGCACACTGACCCTGCGCCTGCCGCCGGTGCTGCTGCAGCGGGATCCCATTTATCCCATCCTGATGGCACGGCTGCACGCCGCGCTGCCGGGATATGAGTTTGCGGTGGACACTCGGCCCGTGTCACGCAACCCCCACGAAATGCTCTGCAGCGAGGCAGACGCAGCCCTCTATCTGCCCTTTGGGCCTCTGCAGCCGGAGATCGAGCGCACCCCCATCCTGCACAACACCTTTTACCTGATCGTATCGCCGGAGCACCCGCTCGCAGGGCGCAGCGCTCTGGCGCTGGCCGATCTTGCCGGGCAGCAGCTGTTTTATGAGCCGCTGTATCAGGAAATGGTGGATCTTGCCGTTGTTCAGCCCGGCCTGCCGTTTTCCGCACCAAGCTGGCACATGGTGGAAAACTACGAGTGTGTTTACAACGATCTGCTTGCCGGGCGCGGCATGTTTTTGTGCCCGATGAAATACCCGGCCTTTCCGGCGGCATGGTATCTGCCGCTGCAGCTGCCGTTGCCGGACACCTGTCTGCTGACCCTGCGGGACGACCCGCGTCCCGAGATCCAACGGCTGCGGGAGGTATTCACCGCTGTATACGCCAGCCGTGCAAAGCTGCTGGGAGAAGAATGAACGCAAAAAGGGGCTGCTGCACATCGTTTTGAACGAACGTGCAGCAGCCCTTCAGCTCTTATAATATTCCGGACAGCTTTATTTGCCCAGCATTTCGTGGGCAGTCTTGCAGATGGTGGCAGCATCCAGACCGTAGAACTTCAGCAGATCCCATGCCGGGCCGGAGCAGCCGAACACGTCCTGCACGCCTACGCGGCGCACAGGGGTGGGCAGCTTTTCGCTCAGCACGGCGCAGACGGCCTCGCCCAGACCGCCGATGACATTGTGCTCCTCGGCGGTGATGACCTTGCCGCACTCCTTTGCAGCCTTGAGGACGATCTCCTCATCCAGAGGCTTGATGGTGTGGATGTTGATGACCCGGGCGTGGATGCCCTCAGCAGCCAGCTGCTCCGCAGCCATGCGGGCTTCGTTGACCATCAGGCCGGTGGCGATGATGGCAATGTCGCTGCCCTCAGTGATCTGCTCGCCCTTGCCGATCTCGAAGTGATAGTTCTCGGCATCGTGGAACACAGGCACAGCCAAACGGCCAAAGCGCAGATAGACGGGGCCTTCCATTGCGTAGGCAGCACGCACAGCGGCGCGGGCCTCCACATCGTCGGCGGGGCAGATCACGGTCATGCCGGGGATGCTGCGCATGAGGGCAAAGTCCTCGCAGCACTGATGGGAAGCGCCGTCCTCGCCCACCGAGATGCCGCCGTGGGTGGCACCGATCTTCACGTTCAGGTGGGGATAGCCAATGGAGTTGCGCACCTGCTCAAAGGCACGGCCGGCGGCGAACATGGCAAAGCTGGAAACAAAGGGCACGTAGCCCATGGTGGACAGGCCCGCAGCCACGCCCATCATGTTGCCCTCGGCAATGCCGCAGTCAAAATGACGATCCGGGTAAGCCTTGCGGAACATACCGGTCTTGGTGGCAGCAGCAAGGTCTGCGTCCAGCACCACCAGATCCTCGTGGCCTTCTGCGGCCAGCTCCTTCAGGGTGTTGCCGTAGCTTTCACGGGTAGCGATCTTCTTCA
>ERZ773103.1715-NODE-1715-length-22416-cov-9.736684_pt1 | contig 22416 bp, 21 predicted proteins | sample MGYA00511118_ERZ773103 | MGnify/ENA primary metagenome ERZ773103 (study PRJEB29015, sample SAMEA2737821) | human gut metagenome | biome: human gut; feature: human-associated habitat; material: faeces | place: China | collected 2012 ... | reverse complement strand
GAAAAGGCCAAGGATTTTGTGACCAAGGCATTTACCGTGATCTTCCTTGCATCGGTGATCATCTGGTTCCTACAGACCTTTGACACACGGCTCAATGTGGTAACGGATTCGGCCCAGAGCCTGCTGGCACTGGTGGGCAGCTGGATCGCTCCGATTTTTCGGCCCCTTGGGCTTGGAGACTGGCGGATCTCTACGGCATTGATTACCGGGTTCACAGCCAAGGAGAGTGTGGTAAGTACGCTGACGGTTCTGTTGGGTGGTTCCACGGCGGCGCTGGGAAGTTTGTTCAGCGTCCGGACGGCGGTAAGCTTTCTGGTGTTTTCGCTGCTCTATACTCCCTGCGTGGCTGCCATTGCATCGGTCAAGCGGGAGCTGGGCGGCAAATGGGCGCTGATTGTGGTAGTGTCCCAGTGTGCAGTGGCATGGCTGGTGGCCTGCGGTGTTTATCAGCTGATGGTGCTGTTATAAGAGGGACAATGAAATGGACGTGCCAAGTATAGTGCTGCTACTGTTGGTGATCCTGTGGGCGCTGTGGGCGGTGTGGTACCTTTTGCGCCATGGAGCCTGCGGCTGCGGCGGGAAGAAATGCTGTGGAAGCTGTAAGAACTGCGGCGGCTGCCATAGACAAAAATAGAACATGCCGGAGACGAATCCCGCAATGGGGAAGGTTCTCCGGCATTTTATTTTAGCTGCCGGGAACCTTTTTCGTTTTGCGGTGTCATTATGGTCAGATAAAATCGAAGGGAATGGTTTCTATGAAGAAGTTCAAAATGGCAGCGGCGCTTCTGCTGAGCCTCTGCATTGGCTTCTTGGTGACGGCCTGCGGCAGCAGCCGGGATGCCGTTGCCGATTCATCGATTCGGGCGCCCCAGAGGGCAGAGGATTCGGGGGATGCTCAGATTCCCAATCCATGGGTCAGCGAAGCGAATCAGCAGGCGGCGGAAGCGCAGGCGGGCTTTTCCATTACACTGCCGCAGGCGGTGCCGGAGGGCTATGAAGGGCCAAGCTTTCAGGTGATCCCCGGTGATATTCTGGAGGCGGATTATGAGGGCGTCAATGGAGCGGAGCTCTGCATCCGCAAGGGGGCGGGAACCGAGGATCCCAGCGGGGATTATAATGATTATTCCGGCAGCTGGCAGGTGACGGTGGAAAATACGGAGGTCATCATGAAGGGAAATGACGGTGCGGTCAGTCTTGCGGTCTGGCAGGCGGACGGTGCGGCGTATTCCATCGGAATCTACGATGCCCCGGGCATAACGGTAGAGGAAATGAGCAAGCTGATTCAGGAAATGATGGAACGCACGGGGGAATGATTGTGCAAAAGGGACGGAGCACGCCGGGGGAGTCAGGGAATTTGACGAAAATTCCGGAAGTCCCGGAAGAATGCATGAAAACAGAAAAAAACTGCTCCGCCAGACAGAAAATGTGCTATAATAGTCCCCAAGATCCTTCCGCGGAACCGAATTTATGCACGGAAGGCAGAAAGGACAAGAAAATGGATCAACGCAATCTTTCCATGCTCTGCGACTTTTATGAGCTGACCATGGGCAACGGCTATCTGGAAATGGGCTTCGATCAGAAGATCGCCTATTTCGACGTATTCTTTCGCAACGTACCGGACGGCGGCGGATTTGCCATTGCGGCAGGGCTGGAGCAGGTGGTGGAGTATATCCAGCAGCTGCATTTCTCTGAGGACGACATCGAGTTTCTGAAGAGTAAGAACATATTCAGTGAGAAGTTCCTTGACTACCTCAGGAATTTCCACTTCTCCGGTGACATCTATGCGGTTCGGGAGGGTACCCCCATCTTCCCCGGAGAGCCAATCCTCACCGTTCGTGCTCCGGCATTGGAGGCACAGCTGGTGGAGACCTATGTGCTTTTGGCGCTGAACCATCAGACCATGATCGCCACCAAAGCCAGCCGGATCGTTCGGGCCGCACAGGGGCGTGCCGTATTGGAGTTTGGCTCCCGCCGGGCACAGGGTGCCGATGCGGCGATCATCGGTGCACGGGCTGCCTACATCGGCGGCTGCGCTGGAACCGCCTGCACCCTGACGGATAAGATGTACGGCGTTCCCGCAGGCGGTACCATGGCCCATGCATGGGTGCAGATGTTTGACAGCGAGTATGAGGCATTCAAGGCATACTGTGAGGTGTATCCCGACAATGCCACCCTGCTGGTGGACACCTACAACACCCTGAAAAGCGGCGTACCCAATGCGATTCGGGTATTTAAGGAGATGCTGGTGCCCAAGGGCATTACCAACTTTGCCATTCGGCTGGATTCCGGCGATATTTCCTATCTGTCCAAAAAGGCAAGAAAAATGCTGGACGATGCCGGATTGCCCAACTGCAAGATCACGGCCTCCAATGCATTGGACGAGCACCTGATCCGGGACCTCGTTATGCAGGGGGCACAGATCGACACCTTCGGCGTAGGCGAGCGGCTGATCACCTCCCGCAGTGAGCCGGTGTTCGGCGGCGTCTACAAGCTGGCGGCTGTGGAGAACGATGCCGGTGAGATCATTCCGAAGATCAAGGTCAGTGAGAACACCACCAAGATCACAAACCCGGGATTTAAGTGTGTCTACCGCTACTATGACAAGGACAGCGGAAAGGCGCTGGCGGACGAGATCTGCCTGCGGGATGAGACCATCGACTTTGAACAGCCCCATGATATCTTTGACCCCAATGCAACTTGGAAGGTCAAAACGCTGGACAACTATGTGGTGCGGGATCTGCTGGAGCCGATCTTCAAGAATGGTGAGCTGGTATACCAGCTGCCGGAGCTGAAGGAAATTCAGGCCTACTGCAAGGCACAGCAGGATACCCTGTGGGACGAGGTTAAGCGCTTTGAGAATCCCCATAAGTACTATGTGGATCTCAGCTGGAAGCTCTGGACCCTGAAGCGGGATCTGCTGGCAGCGGCAAAAAAGTGATCAATCAATATTGGCGGACGGAGAGCGTTTCTCCGTCCGCATTTTCACTTTTTGACGGCCTGCTTGTAGATCTGGTGGATCCCGGTGGCCGCAAAGCCGGACACCGCCCCTACGGCTGCGGCGGTAATGGGATCAGAGGCAGGATAGCCGGGGATGACCTGCCAGCCTGCAAGCCCCAATAGACATCCTGCCAGTCCGCAGAGCACCGGAATCCATTTGCACAGCTTTCCGGTGAGCTTCATGGCCTGTCCCAGAAGAAAGCACAGGGCAGTAATGGCTGCCACGCCGGTTATGCCGAAGTCCAAGATAATCACCTCCCGGGCTATCCTATGCGCCGGAACGGTAAAATGTACAGGAAATGATAGCAGAGCACAGAAACTGCTAATTGTTTCAAAGAAACAGCTGTGGTAAAATATGTTGAGTTGAAAGTAACAAATGGGAGGTAATTGATTATGATAAAGAAGCAGTGCGATCTGGTGGTCATCGGCGGCGGCGGAAGTGGACTCATTGCAGGCTGCCGCGCGGCAACGCTGGGCAAGCGAGTGGTGGTGCTGGAAAAGGACAAGCGGCTGGGCGGCGGTATGGTCATGGCGTCCACCATGCGTACCTTTGGGAGCCAGTGGCAGAAGGAGCGGAACCTGCCGGACACCACTGCGGAATATATGCGCAACCGCATGGACGAGACCTTCTGGCGGCTGGATCGGAAGCTGGCCGCTTCCATGATAAAGGGTACCGGGCAGTTTTTTGACTGGTTCTGCTCCATTGCGCCCAAGGAGGAAATTGATAAGTACTCCGTGGGGCGGTATGTATTTGACGAGGAGGACGGACCGTTGGGGCCCCAGTACGGCGGGCCGGGTCGAGGCTCCGGCAAGATGTTTGTGGAGATCACATCCCAGAAGCTCCGGGAATTGGGCGGCGAGATCCTGACAGAGACAATTACCGATGAGATCGTCACGGAGAACGGCCGGGTGACCGGCGTAAAGGCACACAAGGGGGAGGAGGCACTGGAATTCCAGTGCAGCGCAGTTATTCTGGCCTGCGGTGCGTGGATCCGCAATGAGGAGATGGTCAAGAAGTTCTATCCCCAGCTGGCGGCGGCGCAGCCCTATATGGGAGAGAGCCCCCATATGAACCGGAACTACACCGGCGATGGCCTAAAGCTGGCGGAACTCGGCCTTGCCCCGGCGGGCATCGCCCAGCACCGTCACGGAAGACATGCGGTCCACGCGGTAGTTGCGGATGCCCGCAGGCTCTTTCTCGTCCTGATAAGCGATAAGGTAGTAGCAGCCGTTTTCCCATGCCAGCTGCCACGGGCTGACGGTGCGGGTGCCGCTGTCCTTGTAGCGGAACCGCACCATTCTGCCCGCATTGATGGCGCTGTGCAGCGCATCGATGCTGTAAAGCAGGGTGTGGCTGTCGCTTTTGGGGCGGCCGTCCACATACACCTGACGCTGCAGCTGGGTGCCCTCGTAGTCGGAGCAGAGGGCTTCCAGTTTATGGATGAGTTTACTGCTGGTGCGTGCCGACACAACCTTGCTGGCCTGTACGGCATCCACCAGCAGCTTCAGCTCAGAAAGCTCAAAGGTGCGGCTGGCCAGCCAGTAGCCGCCGCCGCGCCCGCGTCGCAGCTGGATGTCATACCCCAGACTGCGCAGGGTGTCGATATCGCTGTAGATGCTTTTGCGCTCGGCAAGAATGTCCTGCTGTTCCAGCAGCTCTACCAGCTGCGGTACATTGAGCAGGTGTTCTTCGTCGGTCTTTTGTTCCAGAATACGCAAAAGGGTCAAAAGCTTGGATTTCTGGCCTTCCTGCTTGGGCATGGGAGCACCTCCGGTTTATTCGGGCAGTTTTTTGTCGAACGCCGCGCGGCGCTGGGTGGAAAGACGGAACATCTCTTCCAGCTTGTTCCGGTCGTCGGCCACAAGGGCAGCGCGCATCTGCTGCAGCGCAGCATCGAACTGGTCGATCTCGCTGATGAGGTTTTCCTTATTCCACAAAAACAGCTCTGCCCACATTTTATCGTTGATACGTGCAATGCGGGTCAGGTCACGGAAGGAGTCGCCGGTGTACTCGCACAGCGAAGAGTTATCGTTGGCGCACATCAGGCTCACGGCGATGGCATGGCACAGCTGGCTCACATAGCCGATCATCTTGTCGTGCTCCTGCACCGTCAGGGTGCAGATGTGGTGGAAGCCCAGCACCTCGGCCAGGTCCTTTGCCCACTGAATGGCCTCTGGCGTGTTCTTTTCCGTGGGGGTGATGATGAAGTTGGCCGGGGCAAAGTTCACCTCGGCGGCGTGCTCCACGCTGGAAGTCTCACGGCCTGCCATCGGGTGGCTGGCAATGAACTCCACGCCCGCCGGGCACATGGCCTGCACCGGCTCCACAAGGCCGGTCTTTACGCCGGAAACATCGGTAAAGATGCAGCCGGGCTTGAGCAGATGGCCGTAGGTGCGGAACCACTCGATGAGGGCCGTGGGGTACAGACCAAAGATGATGTGGTCGGCGCTGCTCACAAGGTCCTCAAAATCGTGGGTCTTGCCGCTGGCGATATAGCCGTGCTCTAGCGCGTACTGCAAATGCCCCTCGCTGCGGTTGATGCCGTCCACATGGAAACCGGCTTTCGTCAGTTCCAGCGCGTATTTGCCGCCCAGCAGGCCAAGGCCCACCACGAGATAACGTTTTGTTTTATCAAGCATATTCCACCTCCGCGCCCAAGGGCTTGATGGCTTCAAAGAAATTCGGCCAGCTTTTTGTGATGGCTTCGGCATCGTCCACGGTCAGGGGGATGCCCGTACTCAGGGCCAGCACCGCAAGGCTCATGACCACACGGTGGTCATTGTGCCCATGCAGAACACCCGCCGGGGCGTGCAGCCTGTCCGCGCAGCCGTGCACCGTAATGGTGCCACCCTCGCTTTCCAGCACGCCGCCGCAGGCACGCAGCTCGGCCTCCATGGCAGCGATGCGGTCACTCTCCTTCAGGCGTAAACGCTCTGCGTTGCGGATGACTGTAGTGCCTTCGCACAGCAGGCCCAGCACCATGAGCACAGGGCCAAGGTCCGGGCAGTCCGCAAGGTCGATGTCCACCCCGTGCAGGGGGGCCTTTTCAAAAGAGATGCCCTCTGCCGTGCGGGTAAACACCGCGCCGCACCGGCGCAGGATGTCCAGAATGGCGGCATCGCCCTGCAGCGTTTCCGGGGCAAGGCCGGTGATGGTCACGCCGCCGCACGCGGCACCCAGCACCGCCGGGAACGCGGCCTGACTGTAATCGCCCTCCACGGTGTAATCGCAGGGGTGATAGTGCTGCCCGCCCGGGATGGCAAGAGTGTTTTCGTCCAGCCAATGGCTCTGCACACCGAAGGCTGCCTGCACAGAGCGGGTCATATCGATGTAGCTGCGGCTCTCCACCGGCGGGATGAGGTGCAGCGTGCTGTTGCCGGAAAGCAACGGCAGAGCAAACAGCAGCCCACTGATGAACTGGCTGGATACATTGCCTGCAAGGCGGTATTCGCCGGGGGTCAGTGCCCCTTCCACGGTCAGCCCGGCAGCGCTCTGTTCAAACCGCAGGCCCTGCTCCCGGTACAGAGCTTCATACACCGACTGAGGCCGCTCCATCAGCCGCCCGCGGCCGGTGAAGGAAACTGCCTGTCCGGTCAGGCTGGCGATGGGGATGAGAAAGCGCAGGGTGCTGCCGCTCTCGCAGCAGTCCACCGGCGCAGCAAGAGGCACAAAATGCCCCAGCCCTTCCACCACAGCATCGTCTGCGCCGGTGCGCACACGGGCGCACAGTTGTGCCGCTGCGCCCAGCGTGGCAGAGATGTCCTTGCTGAATTCCAGATTGGTGATGTGGCTGCGGCCCTCGGCCAGTGCCGCGCAGAGCACAGCACGGTGGGCCATGCTCTTGCTGGGTGGGGCAGTGATGGTGCCGCCCACGGAACGCGCGTTCTGAATCGTTACCAGCATAGGCCGTTACATATCCCGGCCAATGGCCCATGCCACCTGACGGCACTTTGCCATGGCCTGTGCGAAGGAATCAGGGGTCAGGCACTGTGCGCCGTCGCTCCATGCGTGCTGCGGGTCGTAGTGGACCTCCACTTCCAGACCGTCGGCACCGGCGGCCACGGCAGCGATCATCATAGGCTCGACCAGATTGGCCTTGCCGGTGGCGTGGCTGGGGTCCACGATAATGGGCAGGTGGGTCTTTTCGTGGATGATGGGCACTGCAGAGAGATCGAGGGTGTTGCGGGTGTACTTCTCGAAGGTACGGATGCCGCGTTCGCACAGGATGACCTGCTCGTTGCCGCCGGCCATGATATACTCGGCGCTCATGATCCACTCCTCGATGGTGTTGCACAGGCCGCGCTTGAGCAGCACGGGCTTGTGCATCTTGCCAACGGCCTTGAGCAGCTGGAAGTTCTGCATGTTGCGGGCACCGATCTGCACCACGTCCACGTACTCCTCAAACTCCGGGATACGGTCCTCGCTCATCAGCTCGGAGACGATGGGCATGCCGGTGGCCTCGCGGGCCTTTACCATATCCAGAATGCCCTCGGTCTCAAGGCCCTGGAAGGAGTAGGGAGAGGTGCGGGGCTTGTAGGCACCGCCGCGGAACAGGGTGGCACCGCCGGCCTTCACGCCCTGTGCAATGCGCAGAGCCTGCTCTGCGCCCTCGATGCTGCAGGGGCCTGCCATGACGGCGATCTTTTCCTTGCCGCCGATCTTCACGCCGCCGCAGTCGATCACGGAATCTGCCGGGTGGAACAGGCGGTTTGCACGCTTATAGGGCGCGGACACGCGGGTGACGTTGTCGATCCACGGGTTTGCCAGCACATCCCGTTCGTCGATCTTGGTGGTGTCGCCCACCAGACCGAACACGTTGTAGTCCTTGCCGGTGATCAGGGTCACGTCCAGACCCTGCTTCTCGAATTTGTCAACGATCTTTTCCAGTTCGTCCTTCGGAGTCCCTTTTTTGGTGGAGATGATCATGGTGATAATTTCCTTTCGTTTTTACATCACGATATGCGCCTTGCTGGAGCCGTCGGTGCGCAGCAGCTGGGCCAGATAAATGCAGGCGTGCAGGTAGCCCTGCGGGCCTTCGCCGATGAAGTGGCCCTGACAGCCAAAGGATACCACGTCCGTCTTGCGGAAGGGCTCCCGCTCGTCCGGGGCGTGCAGCATCACTTCCACGGCGGGTACGCCGCACAGGCGCAGCGCATCCAGAATGGCCACGCTGTAGTGGGCGTAGGCACCAGGGTTCAGCACGATGCCGTCCACCCGGCCCGCTGCGGCCTGAATTTCGTCCACGAGGTCGCCCTCGTGGTTGGACTGGCAGCAGTCGGTCTCAATGCCCAGCTGTTCGCAGCCTGCCTGCACATAGTCCATGATGGCGTTATAATCCAGCTCACCGGGTACGCCCGGCTCCGACCAGCGCATGATGTTGAGGTTCGGGCCGTTAAGAATCAAAAATTTCATCCAGTGCCTCCATGGCGGCATGCAGGGCATCGTCCAGCGTGCCGTTGTTGGGAATGACGGCATCCGCCGCTGCCAGATACAGCGGACGGCGCTGTGCTTCCATCTGGCGCAGTGCGTCCATGCTGGAAGAAAGCGGCCTGCCGCCGCCCACGGCCAGTGCATCCACCGGCCGGTCGATGAACAGAATGACACCGTTCTGGTGCAGAGCACGCAGATTCTCCGGCTTTTTTACAATGCCGCCGCCGCAGGAAATGAGCTGTCGGCCCTCTTTGCCAAAGCGCTGTGTTTCGGCAGTTTCCTTTGTGCGGAAGCCGTCCTCGCCCTCGGCTGCAAAGATATCCGGGATGCTGCGGCCGTCGGTCTTTACGATCTCCTCATCCAGATCCACAAAGGTACGGCCAAGGCTCTTTGCCAGCATCCTGCCGAGGGTGGTCTTGCCGGAAGAGGGCATCCCGATCAGGGCAATGTTCAGCATATCCCGGCGCAGTGCGGCAGTGATGCGCCGAATTTCAACCGGCGCATCCTCAAACTTGCGGTCCAGAAAATATTCTGCGGCATACACCGCCTGCGCCACCAGCATTTCAAGGCCGCCCACAGCCACCGGCACGCCCGCTTCCTCGGCGCGGAGGATGAGCTCGGTCTTGTCGGGGTTGTACACCACATCCACCACAGCTTCAAGGCCCGGCATGGCGGCAACGTCCAGATTGCACACGCCTACATTGGGGTACATGCCCGCCGGGGTGGTGTTTACCACGATCTGCGCCCCGCTGGAAACGGCCTCGGCATAGCTCAGTTCGCCCTTTTCCGGGTCCGGATGGCGGCTGACGGTGAGCACCTTTGCCGCGCCCTTGTCCCGGGCCACAGCGCTGGTGGTGTTGTGGGTGCCGCCGGTACCCAGAATAACCACCGTTTTGTCTGCAAAGCTCACGCCGTGGGCGTCGCACAGGTGGGCAAAGCCCATATAATCGGTGTTATAGCCGTAGAGCAGGCCGTTTTTGTTCACCACCGTGTTCACCGCCCCGATGGCCTTGGCCCGCGGGTCGATGTAGGAGCAGTATTCCATCACCAGCTTTTTATAGGGAATGGTCACATTGATGGCCTTGAACTGCCGCTTTGCCAGAAAGGCCCGGGCCTCTTCCTCGGTGGGCAGAGGGCACAGGTCGTAGTGGTAGCCGCAGAGCATCTCGTGGATGATCTTGGAGTAGGAGTGGCCGAGTTTTGCGCCGATGAGTCCGTATTCCATTTTACTCGTCCTCCTTCCGGAAGCTGGTGGGGTGGGTCATCCAAGCCTCGCCGTAGCGTGCCGTGAGCAGGTCGCCCACAGCCAGTGCGGCGACGCAGGTCTGCACAATGGCGGCTCTGGGCACGATGCAGGGGTCGTGACGGCCCTGAATGGACAGCTGTGCGTCCTTTTTGGCAAGATAGTCTACTGTATCCTGCTGCTTGTAGATGCTGGGTGTGGGTTTGACCACGGTGCGGAACACCACCGGCATCCCGTTGGCGATGCCGCCGTTGATGCCCGCATTGTGGTTGGTGGCGGTCACCACCGCACCCTCCGGTGTCATGCGGAAAGCGTCGTTTGCTTCGGAGCCGCGCATCCCGGCAAAGCCGAAGCCGGTGCCGAACTCGATGCCCTTGACGGCGGGGACGGAGAACACCAGATGTGCGATCTCGCTTTCCACGCTGTCAAAATAGGGCTCACCGATGCCTGCCGGCAGGCCGAGGATGGCGGTTTCCAGCATCCCGCCCACGCTGTCGCCCTCCGCACCGGCGGCACGGATGGCGGCTTTCATGGGTTCTTCTACGGTTTCATCCAGCACCGCAAAGCCCTCGGGCTTGCTGGCAAGGGCTTCCACCTGAGCAGAGAGCTGTGCGGCATCATCCTGTGCAAAGCGGGTGTCCGCAATGCCAGCGCACTCTGCGATATGGGTGGTGATGTCGATGCCCGCACGGTGCAGTGCGCTCAGCACAATGGCACCGCCCGCCACAAAGGCGGCCGTCACCCGGCCGGAGAAGTGCCCGCCGCCGCGCGCATCCTGAAAGCCGTGGTACTTGGCGTAGGCGGTGTAGTCTGCATGGCCGGGGCGCAGAAGGTCTGCGGTCTTGGCGTAATCGCCGCTGCGGGTGTTGGTATTTTCGATCATCAGGGCAATGGCGGTGCCGGTGGTGCGGCCGTTCACCACGCCGGACAGCAGCTGCACGGTATCTGCCTCCACCCGGGGAGTGGACAGGCCGTCGCCCCGGGCACGGCGCTTGTCCATGCAGGCGGCAAGAAATGCCTCGTCCACCGGCAGGCCTGCGGCCATGCCGTCCAGCACCGCGCCGATGGCGCGGCCGTGGCTCTCGCCGAAAATGGTCAGCGAAAGGTCGCTGCCGAATGTATTTTTCATGGCTTACTCCTCAATGCCCAGCAGGGGACGCAGGCCCTCCACCGGGATGGTCTCGGCGCGCCAGCAGCCCAGACCCGGCACCTTGATAATGGTGATCTGGCCGCTCTGTGCCTTTTTGTCGTGCAGCATTTCAGCCAGCACCTTTTCCTTATCGTAAGTAGTGCGGGTGGGCAGGCCGAGGCGGCGGTACACCGCGCGCACCCGCTTCTGCAGTGCCTTGGATTCGATCATGGGCAGCATGCCCAGCGCCACGCACTCGCCGTGGTAAAGGCCCACGGTGCGGCGGCCCTTGATGCCCTTGACGGCCTCGATGCCGTGGCCGATGGTGTGGCCGAAGTTGAGGGCCTTGCGCATGCCCTGCTCAGTCTCGTCCTGCTCCACGATGTTCTTCTTGAACCGCAGGCTGCGGCAGATGATCTCACCGATCTGGGCATCCACGTCGCCATTTTCAAAGATCGCGAACAGCTCGGGGTCTGCCAGCAGGCTTGCCTTGACGGCTTCTGCCAGACCATTGATGAAGTGGCGGCGGGGCAGGGTGGAAAGGGTGTCCGGATCCACGATGACCAGCTTGGGCTGCCAGAAAGCGCCCACGATGTTTTTGGTATCGCCCAGATCCACGGCGGTCTTGCCGCCGATGGAGGAATCGATCATGGAAAGGGTGGTGGTGGGGCAGTTGATGAAGTCGATGCCCCGCATGTAGATGGAAGCGGCAAAACCGGCCAGATCGCCCACCACGCCGCCGCCCACGGCGATCACCAGATCGCCGCGGCCCATGCCGAATTCCAGCATCTGCTTGAGGACGGATTCCAGAATTTTAAAGCTCTTGCTGGCTTCGCCCTGCGGCACCGTGATGATGTGGGCATCCCTGCACTGGTCGGCCACCATCTGGGCGTACTGTGCGGGCACGCCGCTGTCGGTCACAACGGCCACACGGCGGTCCAGCCGGGCGAACTGGTACAGGTTTTCCAGCGAGCCGCTCTTGACGATGATGTCATAGCTGCGCTCGCCCAGATTCATGGTCAGCTTGGTTCCGATAAATTCACTCATTTGGTATACACTCCTAACAGCCGCACGGTACGGCAGGTGCGGTCAAGCTCACGCAGCAGCGCGGCGGTCTCGTCGGCGGTGGGGTCGCCCACCAGCTCCACGTAAAAATAATATTCAAACGGCACATGAGGCATGGGCCGGCTCTTGATGGACTCCATATTGAAGCCGCTGGCACCGATGATCTGGATCACCTCGCCCAGCTTGCCGGGCTTGTTGTCCACCGTGAACAGCAGCGAGAACCGGTTGCCGCCGGTAGGCTTTTCGCGGCTGAGCACGATAAAGCGGGTGGTGTTGTCGCCGTCGGTGTTGATGCTGGGCACCAGCACCTCCAGCCCGTACAGTGCCGCCGTCTCCACGCTTGCAATGGCCGCTTTGGAGGAGTCGCCGCTTTCGGCCACGAACTTTGCGGCCATGGCGGTGTTGGCCATGGCGGTGGCGGGCAGGCCGAACTGCCTTAAAAAGGTTTCGCTCTGGGCGATGGCCTGCTGGTGGCTGTAGACGCTTTTGATCTGGTCGAGTTTTGTGCCCGGCAGCACCAGAAGATTCTGGGAGATGGGCAGATCGTACACATCCACCACCCACAGTGCCGGATGGTTATAGCACAGATCCAGCACGGCGGAAACATCGCCCGCATGGCTGTTCTCAAAGGGAACGACGCCCCGGGCAGCATCGCCGCGTTCCACCGCGTCAAACACCTCGTCCCAGGTGGGATAGCTCACAGCCTCGGCGTGGGGGAACAGCGCCCGGAGGGCAATGTGAGCAAAAGCGCCCTCCACGCCCTGATAGGCGGCGCGGTTTTGGCCCAGCACCACGGCTTCGTACTGCTTTGCCACGTCCATCAGGTTCTGCACGTGGTCTTTATAGTAGGGCCGCAGGGCCGGGTCCTGAATGCGGGCCGCAGCCTTTTCCAGCACTGCCGTCTCGCGGGCGGCATCGTAAACGGGCAGGCCATGGGCTCTTTTGTATTCGGCCACCTGCAGCACAGCAGCCATCCGCCGCTCAAACAGCGCAGCCAGCTGGGCATCCACCGTGTCGATCTCCCGGCGGGCCTGTTCCAGTGCGTCCATCATTCCACATCCTTTGCATTTCGTGATACTGGATTAGTATACCATAACTCGGACACAGAAACAACAAAGGGCGCAGGGTTTCAGGGTGGATAACTTTTCAACTAGCACCTGCAAAAAGCGAATAGAATTGAAGAGGTGCCGCCCGTGGCAGCACCTCTTCAGCGTTTCAGATCTTCCCGGCTTCGCGCCGTTCCATAGTATCTCCCATAGGGGTTTTCCAGCTCAGCGGCACGGGGCGGAACCGGCACAGCAGGCGGTTCCGGCACGGGGACCGGGCGGCGGGGCGCGCCTTTTTCCCGGCGCAGGAGGCGAAACCGCATCGGCTCACCCCTCCGCTTCCACGGTGGAGACTGCCCCGGCGGTCAGTGCCTGCCAGAGCTCCTCGCCGCCCGCAAGGTTCTCCTCGGTGCCGGTGTTCCAGGCCCCGCGCATCCCGACATAGAAATCCGCGAGATAGGTCTGGCTGTCGCCGCCCCGGGCGTGGGTGGTGTCGGCCCGGTACTCGCCCAGGTCCAGCCCGGCCAGCACCGGGCAGTCCGTCCAGCGGTAGACCATATTCCACCAGTCGCTGTCGGCGTCGGACTTGGGCAGATGACCGTCCAGATATCGCAACGTGCCGGTGGTCTGCTGGAAGCCTGCGGGGTCGTAGAGGATAAAGATGGAGCTGAGGGAGCTTTGGATATCGGTGGAAAGCTTGGTGGTGCCTGCCATATCCAGATAGGCGTCCGAGTCCTCACTGTTGAAGGCCATGGTGTACTGGTTCAGTTTTACCACCACCTTGCCGTCGCCGTTGCAGTCCTCGCCGTAGGCGGCAAGCTGCTCTTGCAGGGCGGTGACGGTGGCTTCGGGCAGGTAGTAGGGGCTGACCACCGCCACGTTATAATCCGGGTGGGTGGTCAGGAAGTACTGCCCGATAAAGCAGTACGCCACGAACGCACCCGCAATGCCGAAGAGGAGCACCCATTTCAGGTTGTAGTCCCACCAGTTTGCCCAGCGCTCCCTGCGGCTGTACTGCCGCTGTTTGCGGGGCTTGAGGTCCTTGGGATCAATGTCGCGTTCGTAACGATAGCTTGCCATAAAATAGTTCTCCTGTGTGATGAAACGAGCGGGAAAGGCTGTTACTTCAGGGCAGCCAGAATGCTCTGGCGCACGGCGTCGGGCAGCTGTTTCTGCTCGGCCTTGCTCATGCCGGCGGTCTGGATGGGCGACATGATCTTGATGCGCACACTGCCCGGGCGGCAGCGGTTGCCGTTTGTCTCAAACAGGGCGCGGGCACCGGTCACAGCCACCGGCACCACCGGGGCACCGGTCTTGACCGCAATGCGGAAAGCACCGGCCTTGAACTCGCCCGCGCCGCCCTCTTCGCCCTTGTAGCGGGTACCCTCGGGGAAGATGACAAAACTGCGGCCGCCCTCCACGATGGCGGTGGCATCGTTCAGCGCCCGCACCGAGGCGCGCACATCATCACGCTGCACGAACACGCAGCCCAGCAGCTTCATCCAGCGGTTGAGCAGGGGAATCTTTTCCAGCTCCTCCTTGGCAAGGATGCCGTGGGGCTTTTCCAGCCCTGCCAGCAGCAAAGGAATGTCGTAGTAGCTGCGGTGGTTCGCCACGAACACGCAGGGGCGGTCTTTGGGGATGTTCTCCAGCCCGTCCACCGACAGGGACACACCGGTCACCTTCAGGATGCCCCGGCTCCAGCGGGGGATATGCTGGTTCACGATCTGCCCCACGGTGGCGGTATCTCCGGCGGCTGCGGCGCGCTCGGCGCGGCGCAGGATGCCGTAATGCAGGATCATGTACCCGAACAGATAAATAAACATCGCAATGGTGCGAAGAATGCTCATAATAGTTTCCTCCTACTGCAAAAAATGCCATTGTCATTGTAGCACATTTTGCGTAAAAAAGGGAGAGATAAATATTTTTTTACAATTAGCCCCGGTTGTATCTTGCAAAGTTGACAAAATACAGGTATATTTATATCTGTAAAGTTAGCACAATGGCACTTTCCAGACAAAACGCCTGCGGTGCCGGTTAAAAACGTAAGAAAGGTACCGCAGTTACTATGGGTCTTTTTCCTTCTGCCAACGATTTCAAGGCCGGTAAGGGGGTCGAAAAGGATGCCCCCCGCAAGACCGGCATCGGCCGCTTTTTTGAGCTTGTAGGCCGTGATATGAACGGGATGTTCCTTGCAAACCTGCTGACCTGCATCGGGTTTGCACCGGTTATCTGCCTGGTGTATATCGGCTTTTTGCAGAACAGTCTGCCGGTGATGCTGGGCAGCGCCGCCGTGGGCGGTCTGCTGGCGGGCCCGGCGCTGGCCGGAATGTACGATACCGTCCTGCGCGCGCTGCGCGATGAGGCGGGCTACTGGTGGGTGACCTACCGCAAGGCCTTCAAGCGCAACTTCAAGGCCAGCCTTGTGCCCGGTGTGCTGTACACCGTGGTGGTCACGCTGCAAATCTTCCTCGTCTATTTCTGCTTCAATATGCTGTACCACGGCACCAACGTGGGCGTTCCGCTGTGGGTGGCTACGGTGCTCAATCTGGTGCTGTTCCAGATGCTGTTTGCCTATATGTGGCCGCAGGTGGTGCTGCTGGACCAGCCCTTGAGCCTGACTTTGAAAAACAGCATCAACTGCATGATCGCCTTTCTGCCCCACGCACTGGCTGCCGCCATCGTGCAGGTGCTGTTCTGGGGCGTGGTGATCTTGTGTATGCCGCTGGGTCTTTTCCTGATGCTGATCTTCGGTTTCTGGTTCGTTACCGAGGTGTCCTGCCAGATCGTGTACGGCGATATTGACCGGGTGTTCCACATCGAGGAGAACATCCGCAAGATGAAGGACGCCGAGCTGGAAGCAGCCCTCAAGGAGGACTACGCCGACGACGACACCCCGGAGGAATAAGCGATAAAACTGCGGAAAGGAGCGATGTCCCATGGAACAACGGAATAATCTTGTGCTGCAGGGGACAGAGACCTTTTCCCGCGGGCAGCTGGACAACCTTGCGCTGGAAAACGGCGCACTGGTGCTGGATAGCGTGGCCGGGCGCAGCCTTTTGTACGGCAGCTACACCACCCCGGAATTCGCCATGCCGGCCTTCTGCAACCTGAACGTCAGCTGGAACGCCCACGCACCCCGGGACACCATGGTGGAGGTGCGCTGCCGGGTGTACGCAGCAGGGGCGTGGACAAGCTGGATGAGCTTTGGCAAGTGGGCACCGGATTACCCCCGGTGCAGCGTGTCCAGCCAGAGCGAGGACGGCATGATCTTTTTGATGGGCGATACCGTCACGGTAGCCGCCCCGGGCGGCGGCACCGGCGTGCAATTGCAGGTGAACCTTTCCACCAACAACGATAAAGTTACCCCGGCGGTGCGTCTGCTGGCGGCGGCGGTGCGTCCTCTTGCGTGGGAAAAGCGCAACGGCCATGCGCTGAACCGGCGGCTCTATCTGCCGGAATACTGCCTTTCCGCCCACGACCCCAGCTTTGGGCGGGAGATGGATCTGCCGCTGGTCATGGCGGCGCTGATGAACCGCTGGGGCGAGGATATCCTGCCGGAAGAAGTGGCCTACGCCATGGAGGACGGCAGCACCCGCAGCACCGGCAACACCGCCTTTGCGGCGGCCGCCGCAGGCTGCTGCGGCTACCCCTGCTGGCAGGCATGGATGGACCTTGCCGACCTGCGGGAGCAGATCCACGACGGCTGCTCGGTGGCGGTGCAGGTGGAGCGGCGGGTGCGCGGTCAGCGCGACCCGGTGCGGCTGTGGATGGGGCTGCACGGCTTTGGCCACGATGACGCCGTGATGGCAGATTTTGTGCTGCTGAACGACCCCACCGCCGATACCGACGGCGCAGTGAACTGCACCATGGCGCTGGTGGATTTTATGCGTTACTTTACCGGCAAGGCCATTGCCCTGCGGCCAAAGCAGCGGGAGACTGAGGCCGACCGTCCCCGGCGGCTGCGCTGCGAGCTGCGCGCCGGCACCCAGCCGGGCGTTTACTACTTTGAGCGGCGGGGAGAGCCCGCAGACCTGCCGGAGAATTTTTCCGGCTGGATCGCCTGTGCGCCCCACGACGGCGTGGCGCACGCCACCACCGCTCACCGCACCTTTTTGCGCTGTACCCGCACCGAGGACGGCGGGATACAGTTCCCGCCGGAGCTGCTGGCCGCAGGCGGGCGCTGCAGCGTGTATGCAGTGGACCAGACCGGCACTATGCGGGTAGCAGAGGTACGGCTGCCGAAGCCGAAGCCTGTACCTGCAAGCACAGAACCCAAAGCCAATGGCCAGACCGGGGACGCCCCGGCACAGCCGTAAGCTTTTTCAGGGCGATATATGAAACAGGAGGAACACATTATGGCAAAGACGATCATCACTTTGGGCCGTGAGTACTGCACCGGCGGACGCTACATCGCAGAGGACGTGGCAAAGGCACTGGGCATCAAGCTTTACGACAAGGAGCTGATCACCATGGCAGCAAAGAACTCCGGCTTGTCGGAGGAGGCTGTTGCCGCCAGCGAGAAACGGCACACCCACAGCCTGCTGTACAGTCTGTACACCATGGGCAACGAGCTGCCGCTGGGCGATCAGGTGTTCATTCTGCAGAGCCGTATCATCAAGCAGCTGGCCGAGGAAGGCCCCTGCGTGATCCTTGGCCGCTGCGGTGACTACGTCCTGCGGGAGCGCAAGGACGTGCTGCGGGTGTTCGTGTATGCACCCAAGGAGTGGCGCTTGCAGTACGCCAAGACCAACCCCTTGGTAAAGGCCAAGGACGAAAAGGGCATCAAGGACGAGGTGGAAAAGACCGACCGCAACCGCTCGGCCTACTACAACTACTACACCCAGAACCGCTGGGGCGATGCCCACAACTACGATCTGGCCATCAACGCCGCCCTTGGCCGCGAGACCTGCGTGAAGATGATCTTAGACGCAGCTGCCGCCAAGGAAAAGACGCTGTGACCCCCAGCCAGACCCAATAAACAACGACAGAACGTGGGCAGGGCGCTTCTGCGCCCTGCCCACGTTTCCGGCAAGGGAAGTTCTTACAGAGCGTATACCTTCTGAAGGCTTCCCCCCTTGGGGGAAAGGCTTTAGTGGCTGCGGCGTTGACTGAGAGTGATATCCATGCCGCAGCATCCCCTATCCCAAGTGTTCAAAAGGAGAAATCGTGAAAACAAATCAATCGCAGACCGCACCCGCCGAGGTGCGGGAAAACATCATGGGCACCATGGAGATCAACCCCCTTTTGCTGAAACTCAGCATCCCGATGATGATCTCCATGCTGGTGCAGGCGCTGTACAACGTGGTGGACTCGGTGTTCGTGTCTCATGTCAGCGAGAGCGCTCTTACCGCCGTATCGCTGGCCTTTTCATTGCAGAATGTCATGATCGCCGTGGGCGTGGGCACCGGTGTGGGCGTGAACGCCCTGCTGAGCAAGAGCCTTGGCGAAAAGAACCAGAGCCGCGCCAACGCCACCGCAGAAAACGGCATCTTTCTTTCCCTGTGCAGCTTTGCAGTGTTTTTTGTCATCGGCCTTACCTGCATGAAGCCCTACTTCTACGCCCAGACCAGTGACTCCGTCATCGCGCAGCAGGGCATCCGGTATCTGTCGGTGTGCTGCATCTTCAGTCTGGGTCTGTTCACCCAGACCATGGGCGAAAAGCTGCTGGCGGCTACCGGCCGCACCTATCTGAGCATGATCAGCCAGCTGGTGGGCGCTGTGGTGAACATCATTCTGGACCCCATCTTCATCTTCGGCTACTGCGGCGAGGCGCTGTCCGGCACCACCGGCGCAGCGGTGGCTACGGTCATCGGCCAGTTCTGCGGTGCAGGCATGACGTTGTACTTCAACACCCGCAAAAACCCGGATATCCAGATCAGCTTCAAAGGCTTCCGTCCCAGCGCCAAGGCCATTGGCCGCATCTACACCGTGGGTCTGCCCAGCATCGCCATGCAGTGTGTGGGCAGCCTGATGACCTTTGGCATGAACCTGATCCTGATGGCCTTCTCCGCTACGGCGGTGGCGGTGTTCGGCGTCTACTTCAAGCTGCAAAGCTTTGTGTTTATGCCCATTTTCGGCCTGAACAACGGCATGGTGCCCATCATCAGCTACAACTACGGTGCCCGCAGACCGAACCGTGTGAAAAAGACCATCAAGCTGGCGGTGTGCTACGCCGAGGGCATCATGCTGGCAGGCTTCTGCATCTTCCAGTTCGCACCCCGGCAGGTGCTGAGCATCTTTGCCGCCAGCGACGCCATGCTGGCCATCGGCATCCCGGCCATGCGCATCATCTGCCTGCATTTCCTGCTGGCGGGCGTCAGCATCGTGCTCAGCTCGGTCTTTCAGGCGCTGGGCAACGGCGTCTTCAGCCTCATCGTTTCGGTCTGCCGCCAGCTGTTCGTGCTGCTGCCGGCAGCGTGGCTGCTGGCACAGACCGGCAGTGTCAACAATGTCTGGTGGGCCTTCCTCATTGCGGAATTTGTCAGCATCCTGATGAGTCTGGCCTTCTATGCCCGTATCAACAAGACCACCATCGCACCCCTGTACCACTGACCCGGGTGCGGGCAGCGGCCCTGCAAACGAAAGGAACGTGATCTCTATGGTAAAAAAGCTGAAGTGGAACCTGATCCTCATGAGCCTGCTGTATGTCGGGCTGGGCATTTTTCTGGTCATGAAGCCCGGCACGGCGCTGAACATCGTCTGCTACGCGCTGGGCGGCGTAGTGCTGGCCTGCGCAGCGGTGCAGCTGATCCGCTACTTTGTGGTGGAGCGCGGGGTGTTCCAGAGCCAGCTTACCCTGATCTCCGGCCTTATCTGCCTTGCACTGGGTGTTTTTCTGCTGCTGCGCAGCGATATCGTGGTAAGTATCCTGCCCATCGTGTTCGGCCTGTTCGTCATCTTTGACGCCATTGGCCGGGTGCAGAATGCTTTGGACCTGCGCCGCTGCGGCTACGACAGCTGGAAGGGCTTTCTGCTGCTGCCGGTGCTCAGCGTGGTGCTGGGCGTCATCCTGATCGCAAACCCCTTCGGTGCCATGGAAACGCTGGTGATGGCCATCGGCGTCATCCTGATCGTAGAGGGTGCCATCAACCTGCTCAGCGCTCTGTACACCGTGTTGGCGGTGCGCCGCTTTGCCAAGCTGCACCCGGAGACCCAGTCTGTGCTGGAATCCATCACCGGTGAGGATCTGAACGGGGACGGCGTCGTCGCCCCGGACGTGACCCGCACCGATGCAGAAGCCACTGCCGTAGAACTGGACCATGTGGACGAGAGCGCCACCGTGGAGCAGGAGAAGCAGGAGTAAGGAATAAATCCTCTCAGTCAACGCCGTCAGGCGTTGACTGAGAGGATTCTACACCAATTATCAAGAAAAGGAAAAAGGAACAAAATCATGGAAAAGTACGATCTGATCATTGTGGGTGCGGGCCCTGCCGGCATCTTTACCGCTGTGGAGCTGCTGCGCCACGGCAGCAAAAAGAAGATGCTGCTGGTGGAAAAGGGCAAGCCCGTGGAAAAGCGCCACTGCCCCAAAGCCGAAGTGGGCCACTGCGTCAACTGCCGCCCCACCTGCGCCATCACCACCGGCTTTTCCGGTGCGGGCGCGTTCTCGGACGGCAAGCTGAGCCTGTCCTATGAGGTGGGCGGCGACCTGCCCACCCTCATCGGGGAGGAGTTTGCGCAGGAGCTCATCGACTACACCGATAAGATCTATCTGGAGTTCGGCGCCGACCCCCATGTGGAGGGCATCTACACCGGTGAGGACATCAAGGAAATCCGCAAAAACGCCATCCATGCGGGTCTGAAGCTGGTGGACTGCCCCATCCGCCATCTGGGTACCGAGAAGGCACAGGAGCTGTATCTGGCCATCCAGAACTATCTGGCGGATAACGGCGTGGAGATGCGCTTCAATACCGAATGCGAGAACATCATTCTGGAAGAGGAAGGCTGCAAGGGCGTGCTGCTGAAGGATGGCGACAGCCTGCTGCCTGTGTACGCGGACGAGGTGGTCATCGGCACCGGACGCCGCGGCGCAGACTGGCTGGAAAAGCTCTGCGCAGAGCACCACATTGCCCACAAGCCCGGCACGGTGGACATCGGTGTGCGTGTGGAGTGCCGCAATGAGGTGATGGAAAAGGTGAACAAGGTGCTGTATGAGTCCAAGCTCATTGGCTACCCCAAGCCCTGGAAGAACAAGGTGCGCACCTTCTGCCAGAACCCCGGCGGCTTTGTGGCGCAGGAAAACTACGACAACGACCTTGCAGTGGTCAACGGCCACAGCTTCAAGGAAAAGAAGAGCCCGAACACCAACCTTGCCATTCTGGTGTCCCACAACTTTACCGAGCCCTTCAACCAGCCCATCGCCTACGCCCAGAAGGTGGGCGAGCTGACCAATATGCTGGGCGCAGGCCACATCATGGTGCAGCGCTACGGCGATATTCTGGATGGCAAGCGCACTTGGCAGAAGGAACTGGCACAGTCCAACGTGAAGCCCACGTTGAAGGATGCCGTGGCCGGTGATATCACCGCCGCCATGCCCTACCGCGCCATGACCAATATCATCGAGTTCATCAAGATGCTGGATATGGTGGTGCCCGGCTTTGCCGCCAACGAGACCCTGCTGTACAGCCCGGAGCTGAAGTTCTACTCCAACAAGGTCAAGATGGATGAGAACCTCGACACCAACATTCAGGGCCTGCACTGCCTGGGTGATTCTTCCGGCTGGACCCGCGGCCTGATGATGGCGTCCGTCATGGGCGTGCTCATGGGCCGGAAGCTGGCTGAAAAAGAAGGCTGCTGAGCGGTATTCCGGAACATATAACAGAAAGCTCCCCGCCGGGAACCCGGCGGGGAGCTTTCTTGTTCCTTCGGAACAGGAGGAATATGGTGAATGAAGTGGGGGATTTTGAGCTTACAGTGCTTTCAGTTCGGCGGCGATAGTCAGGCACAGCTCTTCGGACTGGACGATGGTGCCCAGCATATCCAAAAAGCCGTGGTCACAGCCGCAGTACCGGATGGAGCGTACCGGTACACCAAGGCTTGCCAGCCGCTTGGCGGCGTAGTCGCTGCCGACACGCAGGTAGTCGTACTCAGCGGCCACGATGACCGTTTCCGGGAACTTCTTCAGCTGCTCATCGGTGGCAAAGACGGCCGACACCAGCGGGTCGTGTGAAGTGGTATGGCCCTGCAGATACAGGCTGTTGCTGCTGTCAGGATCCTTATCCACGCTGCTCTTGATGCGGTCGATGCGGCTGTAGGCCAGTTTCTTGTCCTCGTCAGCCACCTCGTAAGCATCGTAACTCCAGGTGTAGGCGGTCTGCTCATGGTAATCGGAACCGTCCCACGAAGGATAGATGCCCATGATCTTGCGGATGATGCCCTTTTCGTCCTGCAGCACGCAGGCGTTAGTCAGGCTGCCGCCGGCGCTGTCACCGGCGACCATCAGCTTGGCAGGGTCGGCACCCAGTTCAGCGGCGTGTGCGTGCACCCACTGTACGGTGCCCCA
>ERZ773103.1713-NODE-1713-length-22429-cov-3.556628_pt1 | contig 22429 bp, 20 predicted proteins | sample MGYA00511118_ERZ773103 | MGnify/ENA primary metagenome ERZ773103 (study PRJEB29015, sample SAMEA2737821) | human gut metagenome | biome: human gut; feature: human-associated habitat; material: faeces | place: China | collected 2012 ... | reverse complement strand
AAGAGGCTTAGATTTGCTCTTCATCGACCGTTTTCCCCCTTGTACACCGACGCTACGTTTTTTTTTAGAGAATAAATGAATGTCCTTTTTTATACTGTCAAAGTTAAGGTAGAATTGCTTACCAGTCTTATGGTATAATTTGCACAAGAAAATGAATGAAGTGATTCGTGTAAGGAAGTGTTGTTATGTGCGATGTAAAAAAGTATGAAGAATTATATAAGGAAATAGAAAAATTAAAACCAGAGGATACTTTACAATTAGTATTGGAGGCAGAAACAGAAGAGCAAAGAGAATTTTATGAAATGGTTGGCGATTTCTTACTTCAGAAAAAACAGAAGAAAGTAATTGAGAGGAATCTGTTTTAATGAAAAAATATATTATAATTGCAGGTGTTAATGGGGCGGGGAAGTCGACGCTCTATGAAACATTGGATGAATTAAAAGATATGCCACGTATAAATACTGATGAAATTGTGAAAGTATTAGGGGACTGGAGAGATATGTCAATCTTAATTACAGCTGGGAAAGTTGCCGTTAAATTGTTAAATCAGTATTTGACAGATGGAGTTACATTTAATCAAGAAACTACATTATGCGGAAAATCCATTTTAAGAAATATTAGAAAGGCAAAAGAAATGGGTTATTGTATCGAGATGCATTATGTGGGAGTTGATAGTGTTAATATTGCGAAAGAAAGAGTAAAATCGCGAGTAAATAAAGGTGGACATGGAATTCCGGAGGCAGACATTGAAAAACGTTATATGGAAACATTCCATAATTTGAAAGAAATATTAAAAGATTGTGATTTGGCGGCATTTTATGATAATACTGAAGAATTTCGGCGTTTTGCAATTTTTCGTAATGGTGAGGTGGTTAGACTATCGCAGAATCTGCCTAAATGGATAGAGGGGAAAGGTATTATTTAAAATTTGACGGGGACATATTGTGAAAAAGGAAAGGGAAGACCGGATGCAGAAAGTATTTCGAGAGGCGGTGGAGGCGAATCCGATCATTGCCGCCGTCAAAGATGAAGATGGATTAAAAAACTGTTGTGAGAATGAGGAGATCGGCGTTGTGTTTTTGTTGTTCGGAGATATTTGTTCGATCGGCGGTCTGGTGGAACGGGTGCATCGGGCGGGGAAGATCGCGATGGTGCATATGGATCTGATCGGCGGACTTTCGCCGAAAGAGGTCTCGGTGGATTATTTGAAATATACGGCGCACGCGGACGGGATCCTCACGACAAAGAACGCGATGATCCAGAGGGCGAAAGAACTTCAGCTTTTCACCGTGCTGCGGGTTTTTGTCATTGATTCGATGGCACTGAAAAGTATTGAGAATCTGGAACATCAGCACAGCGGAAGACCGGATTTTCTGGAAGTGATGCCGGGGGCGATGCCGAAAGTATTGCGGAAGATCAAAAGTATCAGCCGGATCCCTCTGATCGCAGGGGGGCTGATTGCTGACAAAGAAGATGTGATGGGAGCGCTTTTGGCGGGGGCATCCGCAGTGTCGACTTCCCGTCAGGACGTGTGGGAAATGTAGTCCGTGGAGCGGCGGGAGAATCGCCGAAAGACTGGGATAAAGGCAAAAGAACCGCGCGAGGCAAAAAAGTAGGAGGCAGTTACGATGGCAAAGTATATTATGGCGCTGGATGCAGGGACGACGAGCAACCGGTGCATTTTGTTTAATGAAAAAGGCGAGATCTGCAGTATGGCGCAGAAAGAATTTACACAGCACTTTCCGAAACCGGGCTGGGTAGAGCATGATGCCGGGGAAATCTGGGCGACCCAGCTTCAGGTGGCGAGAGAGGCGATCAGCCGGATCGGGGCAAAACCGGAAGAGATCGCCGCGATCGGAATCACCAACCAGAGAGAGACGACGATCGTCTGGGATAAACATACCGGGAAACCGGTCTGTCATGCGATCGTCTGGCAGTGCAGAAGAACGGCAGAATACTGTGACTCCCTGAAAGAACGCGGATTGACGGATAAATTCCGGGAGAAGACAGGGCTGGTCATCGATGCGTATTTTTCCGCGACAAAGGTGAAATGGATCCTGGATCATGTGGAGGGCGCGAGAGAGCGGGCAGAACGAGGAGAGCTTTTATTCGGCACGGTGGAGACGTGGCTGATCTGGAAGCTGACGAAAGGAAAAGTACATGTGACGGACTACTCCAATGCATCCCGGACGATGCTTTTCAACATCAATACATTACAGTGGGATGAAGAGATCCTAAGAGAGCTTGATATTCCGCGTTCCATGCTTCCGGCGGCAAAGCCGTCCAGCTGTATTTACGGATATGCGGACGCTTCGTTCTTTGGCGGAGAGATCCCGATCGCGGGGGCGGCCGGAGACCAGCAGGCGGCGCTGTTCGGTCAGACTTGTTTCCACGCCGGAGAGGCGAAAAATACATACGGAACCGGATGTTTTCTGCTTATGAATACCGGGGAAAAACCGGTCTTTTCCAAGAACGGACTGGTTACGACGATCGCCTGGGGGATCGACGGGAAAGTCAATTATGCATTGGAGGGATCGATCTTTGTCGCGGGAGCGGCAATCCAGTGGCTTCGGGATGAACTGCGTCTGATCGATTCGGCGTCCATGACGGAATATATGGCACAGAATGTGGAAGATTCCAACGGCTGTTATGTTGTTCCGGCATTTACCGGACTGGGCGCGCCGTATTGGGATCAGTATGCGCGGGGAACGATCGTCGGTCTGACGCGTGGTGTGAACAAAGATCATATTGTGCGTGCGACCTTGGAATCTCTGGCATATCAGGTCAACGATGTATTGGAAGCGATGAAAGCGGATTCGGGGATCGATCTGGCGGCGCTGAAAGTGGACGGCGGCGCCAGCGCGAACAATTTCCTGATGCAGACGCAGGCGGATATCAGCAACGCTCCGGTCAACCGCCCGAAATGTGTGGAGACAACGGCGATGGGAGCCGCATATCTGGCAGGTCTTGCGGTCGGTTATTGGCACAGTCCGGAAGAGGTTGTGAAAAACTGGGCGATCGATCAGATTTTTACGCCGAAGATCGAAGCCGGAAAGCGGGAGAAGATGCTGCGCGGATGGAAACGGGCAGTGCGCTGTGCATTTGGCTGGGCAAAGGATGAAGACGAAAAGGAGCTATAAAAGATGTTTGGGTATGTCACGATCTGTGAGCCGGAGTTGAAAGTCAAAGATTTCAAAGCTTACAAAGCCTGTTACTGCGGACTTTGTAAGTCATTAAAAGAGTATTACGGCAGTCTGGGACAACTGACGCTCACCTATGATATGACGTTTGTGATCCTGCTTCTGACGTCTCTTTATGAAACGGAACTGAAACAGTCGATGCATCGCTGCAAAGTACACCCGGTCAAAAAGCAGACCATGCTGCAGAATGAATTTTCGGAATATGCCGCAGATATGAATATTTTATTGTCCTATTATCATCTGAAAGACGACTGGCAGGATGAGAAGAAATTAAGCGGTCTGCTGGGCTGCGCGGCATTTCGGAAAAAAGCGCAGAAGCTGGCGGAGAAATATCCGCGCCAGAGTCGTGCGATCCGCCGGGAACTGAAACGTTTGGAGCAATACGAAAAAGAGGACCGGCAGGAGATCGATCTGACGGCGGGATGCACCGGAAGACTGATGGAAGAGCTGCTCGTTTATCGGGAAGATATGTGGGAGGAGCCGCTTCGGAAGATCGGATTTTTCCTCGGGAAATTTATTTATATCATGGACGCCTACGAAGATCTGGAGAAAGATTTAAAAGACGGCAATTATAATCCGCTGAAAGCACTGCATGAACAGCCGGATTATGAGGAACGCTGCGCGCAGATCCTCAATATGATGATGGCGGAATGCAGCGCGGCATTTGAACGGCTGCCCTGTCTGAAAGGGGCGGATATCCTGCGGAATATCCTGTATGCGGGCGTATGGAACCGTTACAATAAGATCCGGAAAGAGCGGCAGAATACCAAAGCGGGAAGCGGACGGAATGAACATGCGTCGGACGGAGGTGCGCACCATGCATCATGATCTGACAAATGGAAATATCACAAGATCACTGCTGTGGTTTGCATTTCCGATCATGGTCGGAAATCTGCTCCAGCAGTTTTATAATGTGGTCGATACGCTGATCGTCGGACAATTTCTCGGCAAAGATGCGCTGGCGGCAGTCGGATCGTCCTACTCCTTGATGACGTTTCTGACGTCGATCCTGCTCGGGCTTTGTATGGGAAGCGGCGTTGCTTTTTCTATTTACTATGGAAAGAAAGATTCTGTGCGCCTGAAAAACAGTATTTTTCTCGCGTTTTGTATGATCGGCGGCATTGCGCTTCTGATCACCGGGATCGTATTTTCCGGGATGGATATGATCCTGCATCTTTTGCAGGTTCCGGCGGATATTTATGAAATGATGCGGGAATATCTCTGGATGATCTTCTGGGGGATCCTCGCCACATTTTTGTACAATTTCTTTTCCTGCCTGCTGCGGGCGGCGGGAAATTCGGTTGTTCCGTTTGTGTTTCTGGGGATTTCCACGGTGCTCAATATCGGGCTGGATCTCTTGTTTGTCGTAGTGCTGAAGCGCGGCGTGCAGGGAGCGGCAGAGGCGACCGTGATCTCGCAGTATGTATCAGGGGTGGGACTTTTGATCTACACGCTGCTTTTCTTCCGGGAATTTTGTCCGCGGCGCGAAGATATACGGTGGAGAAAAGAAATCTTAAAAGAAATTCTCCACCTGTCTTCGATGACCTGTATCCAGCAGTCGGTGATGAATTTCGGAATCCTGATGGTGCAGGGACTGGTCAACAGCTTCGGCTCGGTTGTGATGGCGGCTTTTTCCGTGGCGGTGAAGATCGACTCGTTTGCTTATATGCCGGTACAGGATTTCGGAAATGCATTTTCCACCTTTGTAGCGCAGAATTACGGAGCCGGAAAGAAAGAGCGGATCCGTGAGGGCATCCGAAGCGCGGTGCGGACATCGTTTCTTTTCAGTGTCGGAGTCAGCGCTTTGGTTGTCCTGTTTGCAAAGCCGCTGATGCTGATCTTTGTCAAGCCGGAGGAAGTGGAGATACTAAATGTCGGGATCCGGTATCTGCGGATCGAGGGAAGTTTTTACTGTCTGATCGGATTTTTGTTCCTGCTGTACGGGTATTTCCGGGCAGTCAAACGTCCGGGGATTTCCATTGTACTGACTGTGATCTCCCTCGGAACGCGGGTGGCGCTCGCTTATATTCTCTCGGCAAATGAGGCGATCGGAGTGGACGGGATCTGGGCTGCGGTTCCGATCGGCTGGTTTCTGGCGGACGCGGCGGGGTATCTCTATTACCGGAGGGAAAAGAAGAAAACTTTGTGAAGAATCCGTGCAAAGTCTGGACATGGCAGAAAATCTATTATATGATAGATAAGATATTGAGGTGCAAAGGAAAAGTGAGGATTACGAAATGAATAAAAATCCATATGATGTGCTGGGAATTCCGCAGAGCGCATCAGATGACGAAGTGAAGAAAGCATATAGAGATCTGACAAGAAAGTATCATCCGGATGCGAATGTCAACAATCCGCTGGCAGATCTGGCGGAAGAGAAGTTCAAGGAAGTGCAGGAAGCCTATGATGTGATCATGAAAGAGCGGGAACACGGCGGATCCGGTTACGGATACGGCGGTTATGGCTCCGCGGGCGGGAACAGCTACGGCGGATATAGTTCTTCCGGCGGTTCTCAGGATGTGGAGATGCAGGCAGTTTATAATTTCATCAACACAAGGCGTTATCGCGACGCGCTCAATGTGCTGAACCGAATGCCGAACCGCAATGCGCAGTGGTATTATCTGAGTGCGGCAGCCAACGCGGGGATCGGCAACAACATTCTGGCGAGAGACCATGCGGGACAGGCGGTCAATATGGAACCGAACAATATGCAGTACCGTCAGCTTCTCAATCAGATCGAGTGGACCGGACAGCGTTACCAGAACAGTCCGTACAACGGCGGATATGGCATGGGCGGAAGCAGCTGCGGAAGCGGAAATATGTGCTGTGACCTCTGTATAGCAGACCAATTATGTGAGTGTATGGGAGGCGACCTCTGCGGATGCATGTAAAAGCTAAGAAAATCGCATTTGGAGGGATGCTGCTGGCGCTGACGATCATTTTTATGATGCTTGGCAGTATCATCGAGACAGGAACGCTGTTCTTACTTGCGGCAGCGTCCTTTTTTGTAGGGATCATCTGGAGAGAATTCGGCGCCGGAAGCGGCGTGGCGTTCTGGGGAGCCGGCGTGCTTCTCGGACTGTTTATTGCACCGAATAAGTTTTACGTCATCACTTATGCGGTGATGGGACTTTATATTCTGATCGTGGAGATCGTATGGCTGAAATTAGGGCGGATGTCGGATCGGATCAATCGGAAAGCATTGTTCTGGATCGTAAAATATGTCGTGTTCAATCTGATTTTTTTACCGGCAGTCTTGTTGTTTCAGGAAGTTTTGTTTGTACGTGAGATTTCAGGCTGGATGTCTGTGATCGTTATCGCGGCGGGACAGGTGTTCCTGTTTCTGTACGACCGCGCATATGAATATTTTCAGGGTGTCCTCTGGAATAAGATGCGGGGGAGATTTTTGAATTGATATATGTACACCGACGCTAACCTCTTTTGTGTACAAGGGCTCTGTACTTTGTATGCAAAAGAGGTTTTTTGCTGCATAGGAAATTGTGTCAGAAAAATTCTTGACAATAAAAATTTTCAGTCGTAAAATAGGTATGCAGAAAAAGTTCAAACATGAACAATCCATGCATGAACAATCCACATGTGAACAATTCATGATTGAACGAAACATACATTCCCGGATGGAGGTAGAATATGGAAGAGGCGTGCGGTAAGGTTGGATTTGAGATCCGGCGGCTGGATCATACGATTTCAAGGACGATTGAAGCGTGGGTAAAAGCAGAGGGGATCGACGAGATTCCGCTGATGAATGGATGGATCATGCGGTATTTGTATGAGAACCGGAAGAAAGATATTTTTCAGAAAGACATTGAGAAGTTCTTTTCGATCGGACGTTCCACAGTGACGAACATCATACAGATCCTTGAGAAAAAGGGCTATGTCCGGCGGGAGTCCGTGGAATATGACGCCCGGTTAAAGAAAGTCATCTTGACGGAACAGGGGATCGAAAGCCATGAGAAGATCGAGGCGATCATCGGATGTCTGAACCACCGGATGATCCAGGGGATCGAGGACGACGATCTTCAAGTATTTCTGCGTGTGGCAGATCAGATCCGTAGGAATGTGGAAAAAGAAAAGTTGTAAATGCAAAAATTGTAAAACGGGGACAACGAAGGGAGGAGACAACTTATGATACTGATGCTGCGAAGAGTATTAAAGGAAGTGAAAGAATACAAAGCCGCATCTGTGGCGACGCCCATATTTATGATCGGAGAAGTGCTGATGGAGACGCTGATCCCGTTTCTGATGGCTTCGATCATTGACGACGGAGTCAATGCGGGAGACATCGATCATATTTACAAAGTCGGCGGTCTGATGATCCTTGCCGCGGCGATCGGACTTGCAGCCGGAATGGCGGGAGGAAGATTCGGTGCGAAAGCATCCGCAGGACTTGCAAAAAATCTGAGGGAGTCGATGTTTAACCAGATCCAGACGTATTCTTTTGCAAATATCGACCGGTTCAGTACGGCCGGTCTTGTTACACGTCTGACTACCGATGTGACCAATGTGCAGATGGCATATCAGATGTCACTGCGTATGATGATGAGAGCGCCGGCGAGTATGCTTTGTGCGATGCTCATGGCGTTCAGCATTAATGCGGAACTTTCGATGATCTATTTTGTGGCAGTTCTTCTGCTTGGGACGATCCTGTTCTTTATCATCCGTCATGCAACGGCATACTTTGAACAGGCATTTCCGAAGTACGACGCGCTGAACGCGTCTATTCAGGAAAATGTGTCGGCGATCCGCGTCGTAAAAGCGTATGTGCGCGAAGAAAAAGAAACGGATAAATTCCATAAAGCGAGCGAGAACATTTATAAAATCTTTGTGAAAGCGGAGAACAACGTCATCTTCAACGCGCCGCTTATGATGTTCACGGTATATACCTGTATCATCCTTTTGAGCTGGTTCGGCGCGAAGATGATCGTGGTAGATTCCCTGACGACCGGGGAACTGATGAGTCTTCTTGCATACTGTATGAATATTTTGATGAGCCTGATGATGCTGTCTATGGTATTTGTTATGATCTCTATGAGTACCGCCAGTATCCGGCGTATTTATGAAGTGCTCAACGAGACGAGCGAGATCCATAATCCAAAGCATCCGGTGACGGAAGTGGCGGATGGAAGCATTCAGTTTAAAAATGTGGAGTTTGCCTACAAGAAAGACAGCGAGGAACCGGTACTCAAAAACATCAATCTGGACATTCATTCCGGAGAAACGATCGGCATCATCGGCGGGACCGGAAGCGCCAAGACGAGTCTGGTCAATCTGATCAGCCGTCTGTATGACGTGACGAAAGGCGAGATTTTGGTCGGCGGAAAGAACGTCAAAGAGTATAATCTGGATTCCCTGCGTAATCAGGTGTCGGTCGTACTTCAGAAAAATGTCTTGTTCACGGGAACGATCTACGACAATCTGCGCTGGGGGAATCTGGAAGCGACCGACGAAGAATGTCAGGAAGCGTGCCGGCTTGCCTGTGCGGATGAATTTATCGAGCGTTTCCCGAAAAAATATGAGACTCATATCGAACAGGGCGGAAACAATGTGTCAGGCGGACAGAAACAGCGGCTTTGTATTGCGAGAGCGCTGTTGAAGAAACCGAAGATCCTGATCCTTGACGACAGTACCAGCGCGGTCGACACCGCGACGGATGCCAAGATCCGACGGGCATTTCGGGAGGAGATCCCGGATACGACGAAGCTGATCATCGCCCAGCGTATCTCCAGCGTGCAGGATGCGGATCGCATCATCGTAATGGAAGAGGGCGAGGTCAACGGATTTGGCACACACGAAGAACTGCTTGCCTCCAATGAGATCTACCGTGAGGTATATGAATCTCAGACAAAGGGCGGCGGAGATTTTGACGAGAAAGGAGGCGCGGCATAATGGCAGGACCGATGAGAAGAGGACAAAAAGGCGAAAAACCGGCGGTGAAGAATCCGGGAAAATTATTGGCGCGCCTGATGAAATACGTGTTCCGTGATTACAAATATCACTGTCTGGCAGTTTTTCTTTTAATCTTTGTCGGCGTGATCGCAAACGTGCAGGGAACGTTGTTCATGAAGAATCTGATCGACGATTATATCACACCGTTTTTGCTGTCCACCGATACGCCGAACTTTTCCCCGCTGGCACATGCGATCGGAAGAGTTGCGGTATTTTATGCGATCGGCGTCGTTTCGACGTATCTGTACAACTGGATCATGGTCAAAGTGACGCAGGGAACACTTCGGAATCTTAGAAATGAAATGTTTGAACATATGGAAAAACTGCCGATCAAATATTTTGACAACCATGCGCACGGCGACATCATGTCGATCTATACGAATGATATCGATACGCTGCGCCAGATGATCAGCCAGAGTATTCCCCAGATCATCAACAGTGGTTTTACGGTAGTGAGCGTGTTTATCAGTATGCTCGTTTTGAACATTCCGTTGACGATCGTGACGCTTTTGATGGTCGGCGTGATGCTGTTCTGTACGAAGTCGGCTGCCGGACGGAGCGGAAAGTATTTCCTCCAGCAGCAGATCAATCTGGGAAATGTGAATGGATTTATCGAAGAGATGATGAACGGGCAGAAAGTCGTGAAAGTATTCTGTCACGAAGAAGAAAGTAAAAAAGACTTTAAGAAACTGAACGATGCGTTGTTTGTAAGCGCGGACCGGGCAAATACTTATGCAAATTATTTAGGTCCGGTCAACGCGCAGCTCGGAAATATCAGCTACGTTGTCTGTGCGATCATCGGCGGAGTTCTGGCGCTGAACGGCGTCGGAGGATTTACCTTGGGAGGGCTTGCAAGTTTCCTGACCTTTAACAAAAGCTTCAGCATGCCGATCAATCAGGTCAGCCAGCAGATGAATGCGATCGTTATGGCGTTGGCAGGAGCGGAACGTATTTTCAAGCTTCTGGATGAAAAGCCGGAAGTGGATGAGGGATATGTGACGCTTGTCAATGTGACTGAAGAAAACGGAGAACTCAAAGAGAGTGAGAAACGGACCGGAAGATGGGCATGGAAACATGTACATCAGGCGGATCAGTCGGTCGATTATGTGGAGCTGAAAGGAAATGTCGTGTTTGACGGCGTGGATTTCGGTTATAACGATGACAAGATCGTGCTCCACGATGTGAAGTTGTATGCGGAACCGGGACAGAAGATCGCGTTTGTCGGTTCCACCGGAGCGGGTAAGACGACGATCACCAATCTGATCAACCGCTTCTATGATATTCAGGACGGAAAGATCCGGTACGACGGCATCAATGTCAATAAGATCAAAAAAACAGATCTTCGACGTTCCCTCGGGATCGTGCTTCAGGATACCCATTTGTTTACCGGAACCGTGAAAGAAAATATCCGGTTCGGAAAGCTAGACGCTACCGACGAGGAGATCATCGCGGCGGCAAAACTTGCCAATGCGGACGGATTTATCCGGCGGCTTCCGCAGGGATACGACACGATGCTGACCGGAGACGGGGCGAACTTAAGTCAGGGGCAGAGACAGCTCTTAGCGATCGCCCGGGCGGCGGTAGCCGATCCTCCGGTGCTGATCTTAGACGAGGCGACCAGTTCGATCGATACCCGTACAGAGCGGATCATTCAGGAAAGTATGGATCGCCTGATGCACGGAAGAACGACATTTGTCATCGCGCATCGTCTTTCCACAGTCCGCAATTCCGACTGTATCATGGTTCTGGAACAGGGACGGATCATCGAGCGCGGTACTCATGACCAGTTGATCGCGGAGAAAGGAAAGTATTACCAGTTGTATACCGGAAATGCGATCAGCGCATAAAGAAAAGTAAGTACAAAAGACCATTTCGGTCGGGATCGGGAAGCTGTCAAAGCTGCGCCTGATCCTGACCGGAATGGTCTTTTCACATTTTTTATAATTTCAATTTGGAAAATGCGTCCGCAAATGCATTGTTGAGCGGTTCGTTTGCTTCTTTCGCCTGCTTTTTCAAGTATTGATTGACGTCGCGTTTGCTGCCGCTTTTTCCCTCTTTTTTCTTTCTGGCTTCAAAAGAACTGAGCTTTTCTTTGTAACCGCAGGAGCAGACAAAACGCTGACCGTCTCCTTTTCCGACGAGATCCATCTTTTTGTGGCAGTTCGGGCAGCGGGCGTTTGTCTTGCGCGAGAGTGTCTCCCGGTGTCCGCATTCCCGATCCTGACAGACGAGCAGTTTTCCGTGCTTTCCGTTTACTTCCAGCATATATTTTCCGCAGACCGGACATTTTGTGCGGGTCAGATTCTCATGGCGGAACGTGCCGTTTCCGCGTTTGATCTCATCGATCAGCGTCTTTGTATAGGATTCGATCTCTGCCATAAAAGTGCGGTCAGATTCAGTCCCTTTTGCGATCGCCTGAAGACGGAGTTCCCATGCGGCAGTTAGCTCGGGACTTTTCAGATCCTGTGGAACAAGTTCCAGCAATTGTTTTCCCTTGGAAGTGATATGGATCTCGCTGCCGCGTTTTTCCATCAGGAAGCTGTGGAATAATTTCTCGATGATGTCTGCACGCGTGGCGACGGTTCCGAGTCCTCCGGTCTCGCCCAGCGTACGCACGATCGTCTTGTCCCGGTGTTCCAGATATTTGACCGGATTTTCCATCGCCGCGATCAGTGTTCCCTCTGTAAAATATGGCGGCGGCGTTGTTTTGCCCTCTTTGACGACAATGGAAGCAACCGGGATCCGGTCACCCTTATGAAATGTGGAGAGCGACGAAAGGGCTGTGTCGGATCGGGTTCTGAAATCAGTTGGGGAATCCGTAAATTCATCTTCGTCATCGGAAAATAGATCGGAAGCATAGGCTTCGCGCCAGCCGGGGCTTGTTAAGACATTGCCTTTGGCGTGGAATACCTCAGAACCAAGCTGTGCTTTGACCGCAGTCTCCTCGTATTCGCAGACCGGACAGAGTACGGCGAGGAAACGACGGACGACAAGATCGTAAATCTTTCGCTCTTCGTTTGTCATATGTTCCAGCGAGACAAACTGCTCGGTCGGAATGATCGCGTGATGATCGGATACTTTCTGATCATTGACAAATGCTTTCGTCGGGCGGAGTTTTGTTCTTGCGAGAGACAGCGCCAGCTTCCGGTACGGACCGACAGCGCAGGACTCGAGCCGCTCTTTCAGCGTGCCGACCATGTCGGTTGTCAGATACCGGGAGTCGGTTCGCGGGTAGGTCAGGACTTTGTGCGTTTCGTAGAGACGCTGCATGATATTCAATGTTTCTTTTGCGGAAAACCCGTAACGCTTGTTGGCTTCCTGCTGAAGCGCAGTCAGATCGTACAACGCCGGGGATGTGGAAGTTTTTGTTTTCTTTTGCACGTCCAGAATTTCGAAAGAAGCATCTGCCGGATCGGCGAGAGCGCGGATCTGTTCCGCGCGCGCCTTGTCAAACGTACGGTTGGAACCGGACTTCTTATCAGTCCAGACAAAAGGAACACCGTTTGCAAGCGCCGATACCGTATAAAATGGCTGCGGCTGAAACTGCCGGATTTCCTGTTCTCTTGCGGCGATCATGGCAAGGGTCGGCGTCTGGACACGTCCGCAGGAAAGCTGCGCGTTGTATTTGCAGGTGAGGGCACGGGTCGCGTTGATGCCGACAACCCAGTCGGATTCGGCGCGCGCCACGGCGGCACGGTACAAATTGTAGTAGTCTTTTCCCGGTTTTAAATGTGCGAATCCATCCCGGATCGCTTTGTCGGTGACGGAGGAGATCCAGAGACGTTTCAGAGGCTTTTTGTTTCCGGCTTTCTCGAGGATCCAGCGCGCCACAAGCTCTCCCTCGCGCCCGGCGTCGGTGGCGATGATGATGTCGGAGACGTCTTTTCGGAAGATCTGTTCTTTGACTGCATGGAACTGTCGCCCGGTCTGTTTGATGACGACCAGTTTCCAGTCTTTCGGGAGCATCGGAAGTGTCTCCAAATCCCAGGACTGGTACTCTTTTCCGTATTCCTCCGGATCGGCCAGTGTGACCAGATGACCAAGCGCCCAGGTGACGATATATTCGGTTCCCTCTATATAAGTATTTGTTTTTTTATTACAGTGCAAAACCCGCGCAATATCGCGTGCGACGGATGGTTTTTCTGCGATGACAAGATGTTTCATGATACAAATTCCTTTCATTCTGATTCTGCACATTGATGGTATCGTAAGCGGGTCGAAAAGTCAATGGATTCCGGGGATTCGATGCATTATCCGGGAAAAAGCGGGAGATACTGATGATAAAAGCAAGCGGTGGCATTTTCGGGGAAAATGTCATATAGATATTGCAGGATCATGAGGAGGAAACAAGATGTATCAGCATTTACCGATCCGGGACGTATATGCCCGGGAAATTCTGGATTCCAGAGGAAATCCGACGATAGAAGTGGAAGTATTGGCGGGGGATCACACGGTGGGGCGCGCTTCGGTACCGTCCGGCGCGTCTACGGGGAAATTTGAGGCGGCGGAGCTTCGGGACGGCGGAGTACGTTATCAGGGAAAGGGCGTGCAGAGGGCAGTCGAGCATGTCAACGCACATCTGGCGAATGCAGTGATCGGGCTGAATGTATTTGACCAGAAAGAGATCGACCGTGTGCTCTGCAAAACAGACGGAAGCGTGAACAAGAAAAATCTGGGAGCAAACGCGCTGCTCGGCGTATCGCTGGCAGCCGCGCATGCCGCGGCCAATGCGCTTCGGCTTCCGCTTTACAAATATCTGGGCGGCGTCAACGCAAAACGGCTTCCGGTTCCGATGATGAATATTTTAAATGGGGGAGCGCATGCGGATAATACGCTGGATTTTCAAGAATTTATGATCATGCCGGTGGGAGCGGAAAATTTCCGGGAGGGACTTCGGATGTGCGCGGAAATTTATCAGGTGCTAAAACAGCTTTTGAAGAAAGCAGGACTGGAAACTGCGGTCGGAGATGAGGGTGGATTTGCGCCGGATCTCCCGGGGGCGCGGGAAGCGCTGCAGTTTTTAAAGGATGCGGTGGAAGAAGCCGGATACGAGATGGGAAAGGATATCCGTATCGCGTTGGATGTGGCGGCGTCGGAATTGTATCATGCGGAAAGCGGAAAGTATCTGTTCCCGGGGGAGAGTAAGATGACCGGGCAGAAGATCGTGCGCACGGCAGAAGAGATGATCGACTATTATCAGGAACTGGCTCTGGAATTTCCAATCTGTTCGATCGAGGATCCGCTGGATGAGGAAGACTGGGACGGCTGGGAACTTCTGACAACAAGGCTTGGCGGCGGGATCCAGCTTGTCGGGGACGACTTGTTCGTGACGAATACAAAACGTTTAAAGCAGGGGATCGAGCGCAATGTGGCAAATGCGATCCTTGTGAAAGTGAATCAGATCGGAACGTTGACCGAAGCGGTCGAGGCGATCGAACTTGCACAGAAATCCGGGTATCGGGCGATCGTTTCGCACCGGTCCGGCGAGACGGAAGATACGACGATCGCGGATCTGGCGGTGGCGTTCAACACCGGGCAGATCAAGACCGGCGCGCCGTGCCGGGGAGAGCGTGTGGCAAAATACAATCAGCTTCTGCGGATCGCGGAAACGTTGGAATAAGAAAAGTGTTTGCTTTGGGTAGGAAAATGTACTAAGAAAGTTGTGAAAAATGTGGAAATCATCTTGTGTTCAATCTTATCTTGTGCTAAAATGAGTAAGGTTTATCCACAGGAGGTGTGAACGGATGGAGATTTTGAAAATTATTCTGACAATTATTTTTGTTATAGATTGTATTGCATTATCAGCAATTATTCTTCTGCAGGAGGGAAAATCCGCGGGACTTGGAACGATCAGCGGTGCGGCGGAAAGTTACTGGGGACAGAACAAAGGTCGCTCGATGGAGGGCGCGCTTGTAAAGTCCACAAAGTTTCTGGCGATTTTGTTCCTTGTACTGGCGGTTGTGCTGAACTTAAAGATTTTTAACTAAGAGGATGAAGATGACAAAACACTCTATATATCAGATATAGGGTGTTTTTTTGTATCGGCGACGAGCCAAAGTCCGGGCTTGCCCGAGACCTTGGCGACTGCTTACAATCCCGGTATGTGCGTTTTGGCACTTCCGGTGATTCACTTTGCGCGAAATAAAGGAGGGATACGAGTGAAGAAGACAGACCGAAAAAGGAACACGTCCGAAAAAGATAGCGTATTTGAAAAAAGAAAAAAAGTGATCTATGATTTTATCTGTGACGATCTGTATGTGCCGATGAAAGCAAAAGAGATCGCGGCAGTGCTTCAGGTACCGAAAGAACAGCGGGAAGATCTTCGGGCAGTGCTGGATGCGCTGGAAGCGGAGGGGAAAATCTTCGTGTCAGCCAAGGGGAAATATACAAAAGGACAGGCGAAGCGGCTGACCGGAACGTTTCAGGCACATGCGAGAGGATTCGGATTTGTGATCCGGGAGGGGGAGACGGAAGATGTTTTCATTCCGGAAGAGCAGACTTGCGGCGCATTTCAGGGCGATGAGGTGGAATTTATCATTACCCGGCAAAAAGAGAGCGCATCGTTCGGAGGCGGCGAAAGAAGAATGGAGGGAAAGATCGTAAAGATCCTCTCTCACACAACGACCCGGATCGTCGGGCTTTATGAGAAATCAAAGCGTTTCGGATTTGTCAGACCGGATGATCAGCGCGTTTTGAAAGATATTTATATCCCGGAGGGAAAAGAAAAAGGTGCGGTGAGCGGACACAAAGTGGTGGTAGAGCTGACTTCCTACGGTGGACAGGACATGAAGCCGGAGGGGAAAGTGGCGGAGATCATCGGGCACATCAATGATCCGGGGACGGATATTCTTTCAATCGTAAAAGGGTATGATCTGCCGATGGAATTTCCGGAACGGGTGATGAATCAGGCGGAGCGTGTCGCAAAAGACGTCAGTGAAGCGGATATGGCGGGACGGTTGGATCTGCGAGACTGGCAGATGGTAACGATCGACGGCGAGGACGCAAAAGATCTCGACGATGCGGTTTCCCTGACGATGGAGAATGGAAATTATAAATTGGGCGTGCATATTGCCGATGTGACGAATTATGTGCAGGAAAAAAGCGCGCTTGACCGGGAAGCATTGAAGCGCGGAACGAGCGTTTACCTTGTGGATCGGGTGATCCCGATGCTTCCGCATACATTATCCAACGGGATCTGTTCGCTGAATGCCGGGGAAAATCGTCTGGCATTGAGTTGCATCATGACGGTGACGCCGAAAGGAGACGTGATCGATCATCAGATCGCGGAGACCGTGATCCGGGTGGATGAGCGGATGAGCTACACAAGTGTGGCGAAGATATTGGAACAACAGGATGAAGCCGAGCGGGACAAATACCGGACGCTTGTCCCGATGTTTGAGCAGATGGCGGAACTTTCCCATATTATCCGGGAACATCGGAAACAGCGGGGATCTATTGATTTTGATTTTCCGGAGACGAAGATGGTGCTGGATGAGAACGGGCGTCCGATTGACATCAAACCTTACGAGCGGAACACCGCGACAAAGATGATCGAGGATTTTATGCTCCTTGCAAACGAGACGGTTGCGGAAGAGTATTTCTGGAGGGAACTCCCGTTTTTATACCGGACGCATGAGACGCCGGATGACGAAAAGATCAAGAAGCTGAGCACACTGATCAATAACTTCGGCTATCATATCCATGTCGGAAACGGCGTGCGCCCGATGGAAGTACAGAAGCTTCTCGGCAAAGCCGAGGGAACGCCGGAGGAAGCACTGATCGATCGTCTGGCGCTCCGCTCGATGAAACAGGCAAAATACAGTCCGGAGAATACGGGGCATTTTGGTCTGGCGGCAAAATATTATACGCATTTTACTTCTCCGATCCGCCGGTATCCGGATCTTCAGATCCACCGGATCATCAAAGACGATCTGCGCGGCAGAATGCGGGAAGAACGTATCGCACATTATGAGAAGATCCTGCCGGAAGTGGCGCTGCAGTCCTGTGTGACGGAACGGCGTGCGGAGGAAGCCGAGCGTGAGACCGTGAAGCTGAAAAAAGTGGAGTATATGAAAGAGCGGATCGGCGAAGAATTTGACGGCGTGATCTCGGGGATCACAAGATGGGGCGCTTATGTAGAACTGGAAAATACGATCGAGGGTCTTGTACATGTGACGAATATGTATGACGATCACTATGAATATTTTGAAGAACAGTACGAACTGATCGGGGCGCATACGCGAAATGTCTATAAGCTGGGACAGCCGGTACGGGTGCGGGTGCTGGGCGTGGATCGTCTGCAGCGGACGATTGATTTTGAATTTTGTGAAGCGAAAAGCGGGCAGCGGCTCGACCGGGAATCGTAAGTAGTCGGACAATCGACGGGCGTCCGGATATACAGAGGTCGTCCGGATAAAGGGAGATTAGAAAATGGCAAAAACAGAGGGAAAACTGATCGCAAACAATAAAAAGGCATACCATGATTATTTTATTTTGGAAAAATATGAAGCGGGTATCGTGCTTGCCGGCACGGAGGTGAAATCACTCCGCATGGGAAAATGCAGCATCAAGGAGTCGTTTATCCGGATCGAAAACGGGGAGATGTATCTTTATGGCATGCACATCAGTCCGTATGAAAAGGGGAATATTTTCAATAAAGATCCGCTCCGTGTGCGGAAACTTTTGCTGCACAAAAAGGAGATCGACAAGATTTTCGGAAAGATGAAAGAGCAGGGGAATACAGTCGTGCCGCTTCAGGTTTATTTCAAAGGAAGTCTTGTCAAAGTGGAGATCGGGCTTGCAAAAGGAAAGAAACTTTACGACAAGCGGGACGATATTGCGAAGAAAGATCAGAAACGGGAAGCACAGAGAGAATTTAAGATCCGGAATCTGTAAAATAAAAGAGACAGGCGAGGTGGCGATCGATATATGAATATACAGGAAGTGCTCAAGCAGGTACAAGAGGGGACGCTCTCTGTGGAACAGGCAGAAGCGATGCTCCGTAAGGATCATTTTGCGGGAAAGAATGCTGCAAAAAAGGCTCTTACGGAAAATGATTTTGCGGAAATGGGATATGCAAAACTGGATACCGACCGCAAACGGCGCACCGGATTCGCGGAAGTTGTGTTCTGCAGCGGAAAGAGTATGGAACAGTTGGTGTCCATTTATCGTCGTATTTATGATACGGAGGGAGAAGTGCTCGGAACGCGCGCGTCCAAAGAACAATATGAGGAAGTGCGCCGTGTGTTTCCGGACGTTTCCTACGACGCCGCGTCACGGATCTTGAAGATGGAAAAGCCGGATAAAGAACGGATCGGCAAGATTGTCGTGTGTACGGCAGGCACTGCCGATATTCCGGTGGCGGAGGAGGCGGCGCAGACCGCGGAATTTTTCGGGACGCGCGTGGAGCGGGTCTATGATGTGGGAGTCAGCGGTCTGCATCGGCTTTTCTCCCGACTGGATACGATCAGGGATGCCAACTGTGTGGTAACGGCTGCAGGCATGGAGGGCGCATTGGCAAGTGTGATCGGCGGACTGGTGAGTGTTCCGGTGATCGCGGTTCCGACATCGGTCGGATACGGAGCGAATTTCGGAGGAGTGTCCGCATTACTGACGATGATCAATTCCTGTGCAAACGGCGTGGCAACCGTCAATATCGACAATGGTTACGGCGCCGGGTATCTGGCGGCACAGATCAACCGATTAGCCTGCCGCCCATCGCACAGGGATGCGGCAGAATAAAGCCGCATTTTACAGCGGATTTTCAAGCATAACGGCAGGAATCGACATAGAATAGATATAGAATCGACCGGTTTTCTCTTGACTTTGTGTTATATTTCATATAGAATAGTCATGCAGAGAAATCTGCTGATCCATATGAGGGCTTGTACTGGTTTCGACAGGGATTCTGAAGATGGAGAAGCTATCCGCAGGCAGATGCGTCAAATCGCAAACTTAAAATTAAACGCTAACGATAATTTCGAATTAGCTGCAGCCTAAATGCTGCATGTCAGCCCCGGGGCACCCGCACCTTGGGAATCTGGCATCAACGATGCGGGAAACGATGCAGGCAAAGCTTTGAGCTTGTAGGCGTATTATGAAGCTACTGAAACCGTAAGGGTGTTAGTTCCCGTGCGGCGGAGGGAATGAAAAAGAACTGACTATGATAGTAGAAGTACATGGGATGGATTTTTGGACGCGGGTTCGATTCCCGCCAGGTCCACTGAAACGTGTTAAGTCGAATCCCTCGGGGGACGGCTTTTCCGAATGAAATTCAATGAATGTAAAATCCGCACTCGGTAACGGGTGCGGATTTTGCTTGGATAAGTAGAACTTTGCGATGGTCACGTAGTTTTATTTAAGAAAATTTTACAATGACTGGCAAGGTTTGTTTCAGTTTTTCAAGATTTCCTCAGGTAAGGTAATTTGGATTAAGATGTTTTTTATTATAAGCATAAATTGTATTTTTCGTAAGTTCTTCAAGAAGTCGTGTGAAGAATCTTTCCCATGAGCTGAAATTACCACTTTCAATATATTCGCTTGGAGAGTTCAGAATTTTTTGAAGTGTTTCTTCGTGGAAGATTCCGGATAAATCTGATGCAGAGAATTGTATACTTGCCGTGTATTTTGATAATAACCGCTATTTTTTAAACAATAGATTTCATTTACACTGTAAGGCAGAGTGTGCAGATCATCTCTTGTGATAAAAACAAAATAACAATCAGACTTCAGTACGGCAGCTGCAAATCTTTTGGAATATAAAAAATGTTCCTGTTCATCGGCAAACACAATGGTGTCAGATAGTCTTTCCAGACGGATAAGTACACTTTCGAGATCTCCGGATAGTACTGCACATTTTTTCTTGCAGATCACATCTGTTCCCGGACCGGTTCTGCCGGAAAGATAGTCATTGATAATTTGGATCAATGTTGTTTTGCCGGTAGCACTGTCTCCCTGAATGATAGTTATATTTCTTCGTAAATTTAATTCATATCTCAACTTCTTTGTTGAGACAACGACTTTTATATTACCTTTCAATAATTTCCACCTTCTGAAATTCTTTCAGGAAATCTTCATAGGTATGAATGATATGTCCGCTGTTTTTGATACATATATCAAAAGGTTCCGGAAATTCCATTTCATAACCTAATCGGATCGTCAGATCAGTTCTTTTCCCGATTTCAAGAATCCATTTTGCACAGTTATCACCGCAGGCGGATGCGTTTACGATCAGATCAGGTTCTTTATACATGATAATGAGTGCTTTTACTCCTCCGGACAGACGTTCAGGTGCAATCTGTCCGAGTATGGGACTGTTGATCATGTGAGGGGATTCTACGATGGAACTGTCTACATCAAACACCATTGTTTTTACCAGATTATCGTTAAACCACTCTTCTTCGTAATTATATTTAAAGTAAGTATCTGGACTGAATACATAGTTTTTGTTATCTAAGTCAGCAGAACCACGACTGATGATAATATTTAACATATATGCTGAGCTCCTTTTGAAAAATGTTAGCGCCAGTGTACACTGACGTTACCGTTCTATTGGCATTATAATACATTTGCTTTATAATCTCCACCGGTTTTGTTAATTTCCGGTTATACTTTGGAAAAATGTTCGAATCGGGTATTTTATAAAAATCCCGGTTATGATATGATAATAATATCTGTCTTGTCCGTGGATGGCAGTATCGTTTTTGCTTTTTGCGTATGGAACTGTCATTTGCAAAGAGGAGATACCGGACGGATCAGGATATGGGGAGAAGACAGCAGGAGAGAATAGAAGAAAGGGGTTTTTGATATGCCGACAACATATACACATTATCGATTTGGAAAGGACGTTATGAGCGCGCTTCCGCGTCCACTCCAGAAGTCTATTGAGGTCAACAGGGAACTGTTTGATATCGGGCTGCACGGACCGGACATCCTGTTTTATTATCAGGTGTTTTCTAAAAATCATGTCAATGGACTTGGATACAAAATGCACGATCAGATGGCGGATGCTTTCTTTAAGAGAGCGGTGGAAGTGATCGGCGCTTCCGAAGATAAAGGGGCGGCGCGCGCATATATTTATGGATTTATCTGTCATTTTGCATTGGACAGCGAGTGCCATAAATACATTGAGAAAATGATCCAGGTCAGCGGGATCTCACATTCCGAGATCGAGATGGAACTGGATCGGGTATTTTTGACCGATGACTTTATCAATCCGGTGACATACCTTGGAACAAAGCATATTCATCCGACGCTGGAGAATGCGCAGGTGATCGCTCCGTTCTTTGAGGGAATCACGGCGGAGGAAGTGAAGCAGTCTCTTTCTTCGATGGTCTGGGTGCACAAACTTCTGCTCGCGCCGAAGCCTTTTAAAAGAAAGATCGTGTTCGGCGGCATGAAGATCGCGGGCATGTACGATTCCATGCACGGACTTGTGATGAGCGAGCAGCCGAATCCGGCATGTGCCGATTACTGTCAGCTGTTAAAGAAGCTGTATGCGGGCGCAGTTCCGCTGGCGGCAAGTCTGATCCTGCAGTATCAGAAAGTATTGTTTCATGGAGAAGAATTGCAGAAACGGTTCCATGAGACGTTCGGAGCAGGGGAAGACTGGGAGAAACTGCCGCTGTAAAATGAGAATATTAAAAGCAAAAGATAACTTTGAGTAAAAACGAGGGGGAGGGCGACCATGAAATTTAAGATGACGCCAATGGAGAAAAAGTGGGTGCTGTACGATGTGGGAAATTCTGCATTCACGATGCTTGTATCGACGATCTTTCCGATTTATTTTAACTACCTCGCGGGAAACGCGGGGATTTCGGATGTGGATTATCTGGCATACTGGGGATATGCCGCATCTGTCAGTACGCTGTGCGTAGCGCTTTTGGGACCGACGCTCGGTGCGATCGCAGATACGAAGAATTTCAAAAAAAGGATTTTTAAGTGGACGCTGGCTGTCGGTGTGCTCGGATGTGTGATCCTGGGATTTTTGTCGTCGTGGATCTGGTTTCTCGGAATCTTTGTGCTGGCAAAAGTGGGATATTCTTCGAGTCTTGTATTTTATGACGCGATGCTGACGGATGTGACGGAGCCGGAGCGGATGGATACGGTCTCTTCCCATGGATTTGCCTGGGGATATATCGGAAGCTGTATCCCGTTTATCGCCAGCCTCGGCGTCGTGCTTGGCGGCGGCAGTCTGGGACTGAGCATGCAGGCATCCATGACGATCGCATTTCTGATCACTGCGGTCTGGTGGCTCGCATCGGCAG
>ERZ773103.1710-NODE-1710-length-22435-cov-4.040036_pt1 | contig 22435 bp, 18 predicted proteins | sample MGYA00511118_ERZ773103 | MGnify/ENA primary metagenome ERZ773103 (study PRJEB29015, sample SAMEA2737821) | human gut metagenome | biome: human gut; feature: human-associated habitat; material: faeces | place: China | collected 2012 ... | reverse complement strand
AGCGCCCAGCGGGTATAAGCTGGACGAGACGGTATACAAGCTGAAAACCAGCTATGACCACTACAGCGAGAAGGAAAATAGCTTTTCTGTAACAGCCAGTGATCCCGTAATTTACGGCAAGATTCAGCTGACCAAGTATGCACTGAACACTGTCTCTGATGAAAAGCAGCCGGAGGAGGATGCCACATTTACCGTGTATCTGAAATCCGCTGCCAGCTATGATGCCGCAAAAGAGACGGAACGGGATATTATCACCATCGGAAAAGATGGAAAAGGCACTTCTAAGGACCTGCCCTATGGCACCTACTGTGTCCAGCAGCGCACCGGCTGGGCGGGATATGACCGTGATGAGACGGTCTATGAGGTCACCATCTCCAAGGATGGGCAGACCATCAAGCAGGACAATTCCGGGCACGACCTGACCATCTACAATAATATTTGGACGGGCAAGCTGTCCATCTTGAAGGTAGATAGTGCAGACAATATGCCACTCGCTGGCGCCGTGTTCACCCTTACCGGCTCGGACGGTTCCGAAAGCACCCTGACCACCGGCGAGGACGGCACGGTCACCTTTGAAAATCTGGTGTTCGGTGTCACCTATGTGTGGAAGGAGACAAAAGCACCCAAGGGTTATCTGCTGAATGAGGACAACACCGGCATCTGGTCCGTGGAGGAACATGATGCGGAGATTCAGTACACAATCAAAGATGACCGCCGTCCCGGCTCTATCTCCGTCACCAAGCAGAACACCGACGGACAGCCGCTGTTCGGAGCGACCTTCCTGCTGGAATACCAGGACGGCGATGCATGGAAGCCGGTGTATTACAGCGAAACGCTTGCCAAGGGCGGCACCACATCGAATGTGACCGATGGCAAGCTCACCACGGACGAATCTGGCACTATTGCTTTTGAAAACCTCTGGGCAGATGAGGAGATTCAGTATCGGTTGACGGAAATACAGGCTCCCGAGGGATACGAATTACTCAAGGAGCCAATTTTTGAAGGCACGCTACCTGCCAGCTATCCCGATGGGAAAGTGTCTGTCACCCCGGATGAGGTGATCGACGGCACGGCATACTTCTACGACCTCCCCATCACCGTGCAGAACGGCCATATCTACACGCTGCCCATGACCGGAGGGAGCGGCTTTCCATTTGTACCTCTGGGTGTGGCAATGCTGCTAATCGGTTTCACTTTGCATGTAGCCAAGGGAAAGCCGATTTGGTTCTGCTACCTACGCAAAACGATTAAACGAATTTAAGGAGGAGATTATATCCATGAAACTGTTACATCGACTCAGCGCCCTCGCCATGACTGCGGTCATGGCTTTTTCTTTCTCCGGCGGCGTTTCTGCCGCCGATGCTGACACGGCAACCATTGACACGGGGCGCAGTACGTCTTTGACCCTGTACAAATATGACCTGACCGGGGCGGAAAATGACGGCGTTTGGGACGCAGAATCTTACGTTTCCACCGGCCTTGCGGATGAGCAGGTAAACACGGCTCTCAGTCAATATGCCATTCAGGGCGTGGAGTTTTCCTATGTAAAGCTGGCAGACCTCAACATCTACAAGGGTACTGCGGCGGACGGACATCAAGAAACCGTGCCCCTGTATGCTTTTACCGAGAATACAAAGACAGGCAGCAGGGAAACCATAGACTTTCTCTCGGCGCTGGGGCTCAGTACCAACGACGCCTATCGCACCGACCACGACGGCAAGCAGAATCGGGTTTGGCACTTCAAAAGCGACGTTTTAATTGAGGCGCTGGATCACGCCTTGCAGACCAACTCCACCAGCACTAAGGACTCCCTGGAGAAGTATATGGCAGTCAACGGCGGCACCGCCATGCCGGAGACAGACGAGAACGGCTATTCTAAGGTAGACGGCCTTGCCCAAGGGCTGTATCTTCTGGTGGAAACCCGTGTGCCGGAGAACGTCACCTCCACCACGGCGCCGTTTCTGGTGAGCTTGCCCATGACCACCGTGGACGGCAGCGAGTGGAATTATGATTTGACGCTCTACCCAAAGGACGAAACCGGCAATCCTACTCTCGAAAAGACTGTCCGTGAGTCCAAAGCAGATACCGGAAAGAACGCAGGAAAGACCGACGACATTACGGATGGTTATAACCACACCGCCACAGCTTCCGACGGCGACGTAGTGGAGTACCAGGTGATTTCTACACTGCCCACCATCACATCTCCCGCAACGGCGCTGACCACCTACACCTTCGTAGACAACCTTTCCAAGGGGATTCAGTATAACAAAAACGATGTACAGATTGAGTTCTTCCGTGACACAGCCTGCACGGATCGGGTGGCGGTCTGGACAGAGCAGGACAGCAAGTTCACCGCCAGCTATACGGATTACAGCTCCGAGTCCGGTTCTCTGATGACCATTTCTATGACGGACTCTGGACTTTCTGAGATCAACGCCGCCACCACTGTCTATGATCCCGCCACCAGCCTGCTCCGGGGCTACAGCAACCTGACCATGCGGATCACCTATTCCTGCACCGTGAACAGCGACGCATCGGTGGTTTACGGCGATTCCGGCAACCCCAATGATGTGACCCTCACATGGAAGCGCACCAACACCGAATATTACGACACCCTCACCGATGATTGCCATGTGTATACCTATGGCCTCGACCTAACCAAGGAGTTTTCGGACAACAACGGCAATTTCGACAACGTGAAGTTCTTGCTGAAAAATGCCACGGACAACTACTATGTGCAGGCGGAGCTGAACAAATTCGAGGGCATTTACTACGTCACTGGACACACTGAAAAGGAGGCCGATGCCACCAAGTTCAGCCCCATGTCCGGCGAGAACAATCACGGAAAGATCATGGTCAAGGGCTTGGAGGACGATTCCTACATCATCACGGAGGTTGCCACCGACAGCGGCTACACCCTCCTGAAAGAGAACATTACTGTGGACATTATGTCCAGCGACAGCACCACCATTTGTTCCATTTGTGGCAAGGCACTGAAAACTGCCACCGCCAAGGTCAACGGAAAGAACGTTGCCATGACCGAAGACAATAGCAGCGTCAGCGCACTGGTGCCGCTGACCGTCACCAATACCCGCGGCTTTGATCTGCCGAAAACCGGCGGCAGAGGAAATGTTCTGATCTATGGTCTGGGCATCGCGGCGCTGCTGACCGCTGGCGGCATTACCGCGTTCTATCTCCGCAAGCGCCGTCATGGGTAAGCGGATCGTCCCATTGGTTCTGGCAGGGGGCATCTTCCTGGGAGGATGCGCCCTGCTGGCGTACCCTAAGCTGAGCCAATGGCTCAACAATCGCCACCAATCCGAGGTCATTGCGGACTACTCCAGCGCCGTGGATGGATTGGACGATGGAGAAGCAGAAAAAGAACTGCGGCGGGCGGCAGAGTACAACCGGGAGTTGACTGACACGGTTTCCATGACCGATCCGTTTGAAAGTAAGTTGGAGGAAAACGATCAGTACCCAACGCTCTTGAACTTCACCGCAGAAGGGGTTATGGGCTACATTGAAATTCCGAAGATCAACGTCCTTCTGCCGATCTATCACGGTGTATCTTCTGAGGTACTCAGCAAGGGCATCGGTCATCTGCCGGAAACCAGTTTGCCCGTGGGCGGCGAAAGCACCCATTGCGTGCTGGCTGGGCACTCCGGCATGAGTAGCGCTCGGCTGTTCACCGACCTTCCAAAGCTAGAGAATGGTGATGTTTTCTACCTGCATATCTACAACAAAACCCTCACCTATACCGTGGATCAGGTCAAGAAGGTACTGCCAACGGACACCTCTGACCTGACTATTGTAGACGGCGAGGACTATGTAACCCTCGTGACCTGTGTGCCCATAGCGGTCAACAGTCATCGGCTGCTGATCAGGGGGATAAGAACCGAATAACAAAACGCCGGGGGCCTCATGGCCTCCGGCAATCGCAGAGTGTAGCAGTAATGCGGCAGGGCGGTCACAAGCCCGTCCAGAAAGGATGAAATTATGTCAACTTCATTTGCCTATTATACAGCACAGGAGTCCGAGCAGTTTACCTTTTACCGGATTCCCAAAGCGCTGTTCATTGATCCCACCTTTTCGCACCTCTCCGCCGAGGCAAAGCTGCTGTATGGGCTGATGCTGGATCGGATGGGTCTGTCCCGCCGCAGCGGTTGGGTTGACCGGCAAGGGCGGGTGTACATCTACTTCACTCACACCGAAATACAGGAATGCCTCCAGTGTGGACACAACAAGGCGGTACGGTTGCTGAAAGAGCTGGATCAGGGGCTGGGGCTGATCCGCAGGAAGCGGCAAGGGCTGGGCCGTCCTGACCGCATTTATGTGATGAACTTCGTGTCCGCCCAGACTTCCCAAAACGGGAGTTCTGATTCTCCCAAGGCACTGGAGCCTCCGGAAACGGAAAACCAGTTGTCCGAAAATGGGAACTCTGACACGGAGACTTCCTGTTTTGAAACCTCTGCTTCTCCCGAAAGCAGCGCTGCGGGCATCCCCAAAGGGGAGACAAATAAGACTGATCCAAAACAGAAAGAATCTAGTGAGAAGGAATCTATCCCTCCTATCATCCTCCCGGAGCAGAAAGAAGCGATAGATGGATTTGAAAAAATACTTCAAGAGAAATGGGGTTATTGTGCTCTGCTGGACAACTACCGAGCGGAAACGCTGGACAGCTTGATCCTGTTAGGAGCAGATATTCTTGCCTCCAATAAGCCGACTACCCGGATCGGTGGTCAGGAGCTGCCCACGCAGCAGGTGCAGCAGCGGCTGTTGTCTCTGAATTTCACGCACATAGACTATGTGCTGGAGTGTTTTCAGAAGCACAGTGGGCCGGTGCGGAATGTGCGGAGCTATCTGCTGACAGCCCTATACAATGCGCCTGCCACCATTGATGCCTATGTGGAAAACCAGTTTCAGCAGCATGAGATAAAAGCATCGTGCGGCTACCTCCCGTGAGATAGCCGCACGATTTCTAGCTAAACATGCCGAGCTGACTGCACAGCAAGATAAATCCCATAGGGAACCAGCACCAGCCAGCCAACAATCAGCGCCAGTCCCAGTCGAACCGCAAAGCAGAATGCAGTGAAGATGATACCGTTGGTGCCAGTGACAATCACGCCTATGGGTTTTGTCAGCCTCCATCCAGCACCGAGCCCCATACAGGCAGCATAGGGTAGTAGTCCTAGATTAGTGCCAGAAATCACGGTAAATAGTGCCCCTCCAGCAAGCCCGAACACCATACAGCGCAGCAGTAAAACAATCAGCTTTTTCATAGAATCACACATAATCATCCCTCCTGGCCTCATTGTAAGGGCAGGAGTTTTTCTTTGCAAAAAATTAGGAAAGGAGATGCCTATGGCAACCACTTCAAACCGTCTGACAGATTTATACCGGGAGGCACTGGAATCCGTGACCGCCACCCCGGAAAACTGGCTCTGCTTTCTGCAAAGCGCCGGACGAAATTACCGCTATCCCTTTCAGGATCAGCTTCTGATCCACCATCAGCGCCCGGATGCCATTGCAGTGCTGGAGTTCTCCCAATGGGAACGGCGATTTCACCGTGGAATCCGCCGTGGCTCCACCGGTATTACAGTCTTTGGACGCAGCAATGGTAGGACCCACGTGCGCTACTTATTCGACATTCAGGACACCAACGAGCGGGCAAACTCCATCCCGGTGCCGCTTTGGAATGTGGAGCCCGGCGATTATGGGCCGCTGCTGCATATGCTGGAGCAGAAATTCAGTGCCACAGAACCGGTGCTGCCAATCGCCGTGATGACCACAGCAAAGCAATATACCTCTGCGGTGGTTTCGCTCCGCTGGGAGGAAGTGCAGAAAGCACAGGTGCCGGTGACGCAGGATGCCTTGGAGCGGCTGGTGGAAAACAGCGTAGCCTATCTGCTGCTCTGTCGGATGGGATTGGCGGACTATGCGATCTTTTATCCACAGGACTTTGATGCACTGGAGCAATTCCGCACCCCTCAGAATATCCACCTCTTAGGGGACGTGGTGAACATGGCCTCCAGAGACATTCTCACCGAGGTGGCGACAACCGTGCGGGCGGAGCATTTGGGCCAGCCCACATTTTTTGCAGAAGAACCGAAGAACGTGTATGATGAACCCACAAAAGAACAGAACACTCATGAAGGAGGACAAAATCATGATGATGACCTATCTCACCGAGAACGGCTGGAACCTTCCAAACCTGACGCCGCCCCAGGAGCCGCCCGTAACCGGGAAATATGCCCTGATGCGGGAGCGGTACCTAATCGAGCACCAGCGCAGCCTGTACCTGACCCTGCTGACCAGCGGGACACTGAACCAGCACCTGATGGAGGTGCAGCGGCAGGCGGAGGAAATGCTGGAGCAGGCCATGAAGAAAATGCCCCTGCCGGAGCAGCTGAAGCAAGAGAGCCCCATGGAGTGGACAGGCCGGATGAACAACCAAAAGCACAGCATCGAGGAGACGATCTACCAGACGCTGATTATCAGCTAAATATCTTTGAAGATACCCAGGAGCCGGAGCAATCCGGCTCTTTTGTGCGCAAAGAAGCAAACCGCGTAGATGAAATGCTGCAACAGGCAGAGCTGGCAGCGGAGCTTTCACAGGAGACAGGACAGAATCTCTTTGCATTTGAAGCTGGGAATCCGGAACCTGTCAATCTACCTCATAAACCCAATCCTGCGGAACCGTCTATTGTTTTGGAGCCAGAGCCTTCTGTGCCCGCTGCCAACTTCCGCATCACCGATGATAACCTGGGCTGCGGCAGCATCCGCCAGAAGTTCGCAAACAATCTATCTGCCATTCGGCTGCTGAAATCTCTGGAGGAAGACGGGCGAAATGCAACGCCAGAGGAGCAGGAAATCTTATCCCGCTATGTGGGCTGGGGCGGAATGCCCCAAGCCTTTGATCCCGAAAACGCCTCCTGGAGCAGTGAACATACCCAGCTGAAAGAATTGCTGGAGGACGAGGAATACAAGGCGGCACGGGAATCTGTGCTCAACGCCCACTACACCAGCCCCACGGTGATTCGGGGTATCTATGAAGCCATTGGACGCATGGGCTTTACCTCCGGCAATATCCTGGAGCCTGCCTGCGGCGTGGGCAACTTCTTCGGGATGCTTCCAGATCATATGTCCGGTTCCCGGCTCTACGGCGTGGAGCTGGACAGCATTTCCGGGCGAATTGCAAAACAGCTCTATCCCAACGCAGACATTACCGTGGCGGGATTTGAAACCACAGACCGCCGGAATTTCTATGATCTTGCCATTGGAAACGTGCCCTTCGGCAACTATCTGGTGGATGATAAAAGCTACAATTCCCTGGGTTTCCGCATCCACAATTATTTTCTGGCCAAGGCCCTGGATCAGGTGCGTCCCGGCGGTGTGGTGGCTTTCGTCACCAGCCGGTACACCATGGACAGCAAGAGCACCGAGGTACGGAAATACCTTGCCCAGCGAGCAGAGCTGTTGGGGGCCATTCGTCTCCCGAACAATGCGTTTCTTGCCAATGCGGGAACCAGCGTAGTGTCGGACATCCTGTTTCTGCAAAAGCGCCAGCGCATGGTAGCCATGGAACCGGAATGGGTGCATTTGGACAAGACCGAGGACGGTATTACTCTGAACCGCTATTTTGTGCAGCACCCGGAAATGGTACTGGGAGAACTCTCCACCGAGAGCACCCAGTATGGACGGGAAGAATGCACAGTTCGCCCCATTCCTGGTGCCGTGCTGTCTCAGCAGCTCCACGAGGCCGTGCAGCATATCTGCGGAACCTATGTGGAGGTAGCTATGGACGAGGCACAGGACGAGCGGGAGGATTCCATTCCAGCTGACCCCAGTGTGAAGAACTATAGCTTTACCGTTGTGGACGGAATGGTCTACTACCGGGAGAACAGCCGAATGCACCCGGTGCAGCTCAGTGAAACAGCAGCTCAGCGAGTGCGGGGCCTGATTGGACTCCGGGATTGTGTCCGCAGCCTGATTACGCTGGAAACTGAGGATCGTCCAGAGCCGGAAATTGAAGCAGCACAGGCGGAGCTGAACCACCTCTATGATGCCTTTCAGCAGGACTTTGGGCTGATTAACAGTCAACAGAACCGGCGGGCGTTTTCCGATGATGACAGCTATTATCTGCTGTGTTCTCTGGAAATTCTGGACGAGGAAGGGCAGCTGGAGCGCAAGGCAGATATTTTCACCAAGCGCACCATTCGCCCCAAAGCGGCTGTGACCCATGTGGAAACCGCGCAGGAGGCGCTGACCATATGCCTTAACGACCTTGCCGTTATAGACATGGACTATCTCTCCCAGCTCACGGGCAAGGATGCGGAGACATTGGAACAGGAGTTATCCGGGCAGATTTACCGGCTCCCGGACGGCAATCTGGAGGCTCCAACGTTTGTTTTGGCAGAAGAATATCTCTCCGGCAATGTCCGGGAGAAGCTCAGAGAAGCCAGAGCCGCTGCGGAACAGCAGCCCATCTACCAGCCCAATGTGACCGCACTGGAGCAGGTGCAGCCAGAAGATTTAAGCCCAGCGGAGATTTCCGTGCGGCTGGGCAGTACCTGGGTACCGGAAGCAGATATACAGCAGTTCGTATGGGAGCTGTTGCAGCCACCGTGGTACATGAGGTCGCGGATCAAGGTACACTATTCCCCCTACACCGGTGCATGGCAGATTGAAGGCCGGTCTGTTGACAGCGGCAGCATTTACGCATCGTCCACCTATGGCACCCAGCGGGTCAGCGGGTATCACATTCTGGAGGACTGCTTAAATCTTCGGGAAGTCAAGGTCTTTGACTATGTGGAGGTGGACGGTAAGCAAAAGGCGATACTCAACAAGAAGGAAACTGCCATTGCCCAGGGAAAGCAGGCGGAGATCAAACAGGCATTCCAGAATTGGATTTGGAAGGACCCGGACCGCCGGGAACGGCTGACAACGCTCTACAACGAGCGGTTCAACAATTTGCGCCCCAGAGAATATGACGGCTCTCACCTGATCTTTCCGGGGATGAACCCGGAAATTACGCTGCGTCCCCATCAAAAGAATGCCATTGCGCGGGCGCTCTATGGAGGGAACACTCTGCTGGCTCACTGCGTAGGGGCCGGCAAGACCTTCGAGCTGGTTGCCATTGCCCAGGAGAGCAAGCGGCTGGGCCTGTGCCACAAATCCATGGTGGTGGTGCCCAATCACTTGATTGGGCAATGGGCCAGCGAATACCTTCAGCTTTATCCCGCCGCCAATATTCTGGTGGCCACTGAGAAAGATTTCACTCCGGCAAGGCGTAAGACCTTTTGCAGCCGGATTTCCACCGGGGATTATGATGCGGTGATTATCGGGCACAGCCAGTTTGAGAAAATTCCTCTGTCTAAGGAGCGGCAGACCATGCTGCTGGAGCGACAGATTGAGGACATTGTACAGGGCATCTCCGAGGCGAAACAGGCCGGTGGGGATCGGTTCACCATCAAGCAGATGGAGCGCAGCCGAAAGAGCATCGAGGCCAAACTAAAAAAGCTCAACGACCAGAGTAGGAAGGATGATGTCATTACCTTTGAAGAATTGGGTGTGGATCGGCTGCTGGTGGACGAGGCACACTTATACAAAAATCTCGCCGCAGTCAGTAAAATGCAGAACGTGGCGGGCATTTCCCAGACGGAATCCCAGAAGGCCAGCGATATGTATCTCAAATGCCAGTATCTCGACGAGCTGACAGACGGACACGGCATTGTGTTTGCCACTGGCACCCCTATTTCCAACAGCATGGTGGAGCTGTACACCATGCAGCGGTATTTGCAGTCCAAAACACTGGAGTATTATGGTTTCCAGCACTTTGACGCCTGGGCGGCGAACTTCGGTGAAACGGTGACAGCCATGGAGCTTTCTCCGGAGGGTACCGGCTACCGTACCAAGACCAGGTTCGCCCGGTTTTACAATCTGCCGGAGCTGATCTATATGTTCCGGCTGGTGGCGGATATTCAGACCGCAGAGATGCTGAAACTGCCGGTGCCCAAGGCCAATTACCATGTGGAGCAGATGGAGCCATCGGAGCTGCAAAGGGCTATGGTCAAGGAACTATCCGCCCGCGCAGATAAGGTGCGGAATAAGATGGTGGATGCTGCCGAGGATAATATGCTTAAGATCACCAGCGATGGGCGCAAGCTGGCACTGGATCAGCGGCTCATGAATCCCATGCTGCCGGATGATGAACACAGCAAAACAGCAGCCTGTGCCAAGAATGTCTATAACATTTGGGAGAAAACCGCAGCACAACGGGGTACCCAAATCGTGTTCTGTGACCTGAGTACCCCACATTTCGATGGCAGCTTTAATGTCTATGACGATCTCCGTTCTAAGCTCACTGGAATGGGCATTCCAAAAGAGGAAATAGCCTTTATCCATGAAGCACCAACAGATGTGAAAAAGAAGAAGCTGTTCCAAGAGGTGCGCTCCGGGCAAGTCCGGGTGCTGATTGGAAGTACCTCCAAGATGGGTACCGGAACCAATGTGCAAACAAGACTGGCGGCAAACCATGACCTGGACTGTCCCTGGCGGCCCTCTGATTTGGAGCAGCGCAGCGGAAGAATCATCCGGCAGGGCAATCTAAACGACCAGGTGGACATCTATCGTTATGTGACCAAAGAAACGTTCGATTCCTATAATTGGCAAATTATTGAAACGAAACAGCGCTTTATTTCACAGATCATGGTCTCCAAAGTGCCCTCCCGCACTATGGAGGAGGCGGATGAAATGACCATGAGCTACGCAGAAATTAAGGCGCTGACCACAGGCAATCCGCTCATAAAAGAGAAGATGGATTTGGATGTGGCAGTGTCCCGGCTGACGCTGCTGAGAAGCAGCTTTCTCAGCCAGAAATACAATCTGGAAAATAAGCTGCACCGCTACTTTCCAGCAGAGATTCAACGGCTGGAGCAGAAAATCCAAAGCCTGACCGATGACCTCCAGCAGGTGAGGGCAACAGCCACAGCAGAGTCCGGAGCACTCAGTCCCATGGAGATCGACGGCATTACTTATACAGAGAAAAAGCCCGCAGGCACTGCTATTTTGGCAGCCTGCGAGCGGAAAACTACGGTAGAAGAAGCCCTGTTGGGCAGCTACCGTGGTTTTTCTATGGGATTGGCATTTGATTCGTTTCAGAAGGAGTTCCAGATCATCCTCCACCGGCAGCTCAGCTATCCAGTATCTCTGGGCAATGATGCACTGGGCAATCTCCAGCGAATTGATAATCTGCTGGACGGTTTAGAGGGACGCTTGACCAGTGCCAAACGGCAGCTGTAAACCACCCAGGAGGAGATGCGGACGGCAAAGCAGGAGGCGGAAAAGGAGTTTCCGAAGGAGCAGGAGCTGCGGGAGAAAGCGGCGCGGTTGCAAGAGCTGAATAGCCTGCTGAATATGGATGAAAGGGATGATGCTATGCTGGATGACAATGAAGTGGAAGCGGAGGTGCCGGAGTGCAGCTGTGTGAGGTAGAGAACAGCCATAACTAACGAATTTTACCTAATCATAGGAGGTTAAAATGAACAAGACAAAAGATTACCATGCCGTCAGCCTGTCCGGTGGTAAGGACAGTACCGCTATGCTGCTCATGATGCTGGAGCACGGAATGCCCATTGATGCCGTACTGTATGCAGACACTGGCATGGAGTTCCCAGAAATGTATGACCATCTTTCCAAGGTGGATGCGCTGCTGTATCAGGAACGGGGCATTCACATTACTGTGTTGCGCCATCCGCGAGGCTTCGAATATCTCATGTTCGATGGCCAAAGACGAGGGCAAGCGCTTTGGAACGCCGCAAGGAACTGGGCGTTCCGCCCTATGGCAATGGCTGGCCTGGCATTCGGGTCAGGTGGTGTACCGGACAGCTTAAAACACACCTGATTACCAAGGAAGTGAATCGGCTCAAGGGGGAGTATCACGCACTACACTATGTGGGGATTGCCGCCGATGAAGCGAAGCGCTGCAAGAATGAGCAGTATCCGCTGGTGGAATGGGGCGTCACGGAAGCCCAGGCGTTGGAATACTGCTATGCCCGTGGCTTTGATTTCGGCGGTCTGTATCGGATCTACCATCGGACATCCTGCTGGTGCTGTCCGTTCCAGCGCATTGGAGAACTGCGGAAACTCCGACAGTTTCACCCCCAGCTTTGGGCACGGCTGCTTGCCATGGATCAGCGGGCAAGGGCACAGTTTGGCCCCGGTCCCCTGGGGCAGTTTCGTCCAAACTGGAGCGTGGAGCAGTTGGATAAGCGGTTTGCATCTGAAGGAAAGGCAGCGGAGCAGCCTGAAGATTATGCGTAACGTGGCGGAGGTGTACCATGTCAAACGCTATAGCAAACCTGCTAATTAAGTCAAGTACGAATTTTAGAGATTCAAATGTTCAGAAATTAGGCATAACAAGAGAGCCGTCACTTAGGCGGCTTTCGCTCAACGAAAGTATTTATTATGCTGGAATCTGTTCTGTAGACTCCAGTGAATTTAGGTGCTCCATTACACGGGCGTAGTAAATCCGCAGAAATTTTGCAGTTCCCGCAACCATATAGACATAGAAATGCTTTCCTTCCGCTCGCTTTTTGTCCATGAATGCATAAACTTGGTTGTTGGGATTGCTCTTTTGGAGAATTGCCGAACAGACCATGAATGCAATCCTCCTTAAATGCGGAGAGCCTCGCTTGGAAATATGCCGGGACTTTGAATCGAATGTTCCTGATTGGTATGGCGGCGCGTCAACTCCGGCAAACGCTACCAGAGCTGCTTTATTCGTAAAGCGACGGACATCTCCAATTTCCGCAATGAGTTGTGGGCCAGTTACGGCACCAACACCATACATCCCCATTACGATTTCGTATTCTGGAAGCTGCTCGGCCAGGCGCTGCATCTCCTCTCGCATCACTTGGAGCGAAGCATAAACAGCATTCAGCGTATCCACTGCTTGAACAATAAGTGCTTTCACACTGTCATTCTTCGGAAATACTGCAACCGCTTGCTTCGCAGCCTGGTATATGCGGGCTGCGCATGCTGCTGAATATTGGTAGCCCTCGTGTGTACACCACTTTGCATAGGATTCCGAGAAAGAACGTTCTGACACGCCAGCGACACAATCACGATGCCAGAAGCGTCTGACGAAATCTACCCATTTGTAATGGCCGGAAGAGTTTCTGTATGCGGTAGTGAACAGTTTATTCACCCCCGGAAACGTCTGATCCAGCAGAGAAATTAGTCCATTTCGCAGAACGACACTGGTATCAATTGTCCTTTCGTATAGCCGACTCTGCGTCTTTAGTATGAGCCGAGTCTCTTCTTCTGGCGTATATTGGTGAAGTGTGCCCCAAAAGGCTAGGGCATAGTTTGCAATCTTTAGGGCATCTGCTTTATCTGTCTTAACCTTCCGAAGTGAATTATCACTGAAATTATGAATCAGAATTGCATTCACAACGCTTACAAAGAAACCGGCTTCATGTAATGTCCGCGCAATTGGATACCAGTAGGTTCCGGTATGCTCCATGACGATCCGCACTTCTCCGCCAATTTGCTTGAGAAGTTTGATGAGACTTTTCAGATCAGTAGTGTTGTGTTTCACCTCGAAAGGCATACGCAAAACCTCTCCACCTGGACGCCGTATGGCAACCATGCTTTTTCCTTTGGAGACATCAATGCCGACAGCTGTGATGATGTTGTTTGTCATGGATTTCAACCTCCTAATCATATTCGGTGACCGCCGTTACTCAGTGCCGATTCAGCTTGCGTTGTTATACGAATGTTGGAGCTGGCTCCTTTAATTCAACCTGCATAAATCGAACGATACAATGAGGGGCGGCTGACAGTTTGCTCTACGAGCGTAGCAGCTCATGCATCGCCTCGTCAGACCGATCCCCTTCATTATACCTTAGGAACTGAGACGGCCAGGGGGAATTTTTGATTTACCACTGTCAAATTTACGAAGTAAAGAAAGAGCAATGTTTATTCAAAAATGCTGCCCTGTCGTCGTGCTAATTATATCGCAAGCATCGCCTTTGGACGCCCAAAGGCAGCCTGACAGGGGCAGGACCCTGTAACCCCTTAGATTGGAGGTCGTAATGCGAACAAGAAACAACCGAATTTTTCTCCGCCTGACGGATACAGAGCTAGACCGCCTCAATACCGCTGTCCAGAAAAGCGGACTGAGCCGGGAGGTCTATTTGCGGAAGCTCATCGACGGGATTCAGCCCAGAGAATTGCCGCCCCCGGACTTCTACCCGATGATGCGGCAGCTCTATTATTGCGGAAATAATCTGAATCAGATTGCACGGAAAGCCCATGCGTTAGGGGTGATTGATGCAGAAAAATACGATGAGGCAATGAAACTGTTTCGGGAATCAGTGATGAATATAAATCGCGCTATAGTAGGCTATGCCTAAAAAATAAATCATGCGTGTCTCCACAAAAAATATCCCCAATAATGCGTTTACGTCACATTATGTTGCAATTACGTCATAGCGCTTGAACAAATAGCCTGTAATTCTATAATGAAATCTATACGTCTTGGATTGCCTTTTGGGCGAATGCAGAGTGAAAAGCCAATTTCGGCCAAATGCAGGGAATTTATAATCACCAAGGAGGAATGCACGAGAAGCACAAAAATATGAGTCCTATTATATGAAGGCTTTTTAAAGGATGGTGATCAAGTGAGCGACAAGCAGCTACTTTTACAATTACAAGATCATTCTCAAGATGCACTGGAATTGCTAATGCAAAAGTATAGCCCATATCTCTACACCGTTATTACGTATATTTTGGGTAGGGTTGGTTCTCCGGAGGATGTTGAAGAACTAATGCAAGATTCCTTTTATGCTGTTTGGAACCATGCAGAAAATATCCACGGAAACCTGAAAGCATACCTTCGTACTACGGCACGAAATAAGGCAGCATCATGGCTGCGCAGCCATAGGGAACTTCCTATGTCCTTTGATTACATAGAGATCCCAATAGACGGTAATTCTCTGGAAGATGTCATCCTGCAGGAAGAATTATCTCAATACATACAGCATGCACTGTGTCGAATGCATTCCAAGGATCGAGAGATTTTCCTCAGATACTATTATTACTTACAGAATACCGCTGAAATATCTGAATGCATGGGGATTCCTGCTGGCACAGTGAGTTCACGACTGTCCCGTGGCAGAGGCATTCTAAGAAAATCACTTGGAAAGGAGCATATACTATGAAAATCAGCATCGTAGATTTGATGTATTACTACTATGGTGAAGATTATGTAAATCTAGATTTTCCAGGCAAGCATTTTCCTTGCAATAACGGACTCCGTAAAAACTTTACAAAAAAGCATCACACGCTAAAAATCTCCGGGCTGATTGCCGCTTGCTTTATATGTATTTTCTCGGTGACAATTGCACTGACATACTCTCTTTGGACGCAAGCAAGCGGAGGACAGAATGCCCATCAAGAAGACGGGGCCGAAACTAGTTGGGAGAGTTCAATATCACAAAGCTTGTCTCCAGATGCAGACACAACTTCCAACACGCAAAGTGTATTATCTTCCATAGAGGATCAGAAAAGTTCAAATGATGAGGCAGTTTGTATCTTATCAAGCAAGCAAGCCGATGCCGTACTGTCTATTTCTAAGGAACACATAGAAGATTTTAAAATCGACACGCCCTATCCTGTCACCATTAAAGATTTTGATGAGGAGATCACATTGGATTTTGGAACAGCTATTTATTCTTACTATGACAATACCCAACACACATATGGTTATGATGGTCTCATCTGGCAGATTATTGCGAAACCGATATCAGAACTGGATCAATTCTACGAATTCGACTGGGATGAACTTTGCTATACAATAAATGTACGTTTACTCGGCTACGACGAAAACTACTTTTATCAACTGGTTTGTTTGGGAATGCTGACCAAGAAAGATCATCAGTATGATTCCGAGAATATCACTAGCTTACAATCCTACTATGAACACACTGAGTATGGCATCATAGTCATCGAAGACTTTATTGAACAAAACAAGCTGAAAACGCGCGATAACGTTATAGAATGGAAATCATGGTATATCAGAGAAATCATGGGCCCAATCAAAAAATGTATAAGCGAGAAATTGAGTTAATGATACGATAAGGGGTGGTGTTTCCGTCACCACCCCTTAAATAATATTCTTCCCTATTTCACATCATTGGAGAATTAATCTGATTCTGCTTACCAATAGACCCAGCCACGTTTGTATTTCTGCGTCGAGTCAACAGTATACTGAATATAAGTCCAACGTGGAGAAGGTAGCCCAAAGGTCCACACCTGCCTGAACAGTTCACCCGCAGTAACCGAACCTACACATTCTTCAGAATCCCCCTTTTGGCGGTAAAAAACATAAGCCGAAGACGGGCACCGATAAGTACTTTTCATAAGGTTGTTAATTTCATCAGTTCGATCATCAATACTTGCATTACTGGAAACATACTTGGTCGGGACATAACCTGTCTTGTATTTTCCAGTGGAGTTAACCACATAAGTGATATTGCTGTAAGTTCCTTCTCTCCAATTGACTCGAACTTTCTCTCCAGCAGAAACTGAGCCTACCTTTTCAAAGGTTCCCGCACCGCCCGGTCCAAAATAGACCGTGTAGGTAGTGTAGGTAGTTTTCATCGTTGCGTTCATTGTTACATCTGCCATAGTGTCATATCCTTTCTGATAATTTTTGATTTGCAAATCAACTAATAAAAAGCTGAAGCTGTCAGAAATGTAAACACCTTTATGTTGAAAAGCTAAGAGCAGTTATCGAATTTCTCATATTGAGGTCCATTTTCTGTAATTAACACAAAATTATCTAGTTACAAAAAAGCCTGAGAAGCGCATAACATAAGCCGCAACAGTAAGAGATACTTAAGTTCATATTATGGTCACCTTGCTAATGTCCTCAAGCACATCATCAACGAACAGAAAATAAACGCAAAGTCTATTACCTATTTCCAGATATGATCTCTTGCTGTGTTTACGAGCATTTTTCTAAAAATCAATGGAATTGTTTATTTGAGCAAAATCTTAATACATATATACATTTATCGCCTAAAACAAAAAATCAATAATCTATCTACCGTTCATCCCAGATGCGATATATCTGTCCTCTTATTCCCTATTTTTTGTCATTGCAATTAGGCCCGCTCTTACTGCAATTAGGACTGCTCCTACTGCAATTCTTTCGAATCAACCTCCTATTATGTTATTCTTTCTTCAGTCCATGTAAGCCATGTTTCGCTTTCTAAAATCATTTGAATGATTCCCTGCTTCAGCTATGGCCAGAAACTATTGGCGTTACTGCATTTTCTATGGCTGTTATAGCAATGAAAGGAGGTGACACGATGAGCAGGTATTCGAGTATTGCAAATATCGACGCAATGTTGGAGGGAAAGTACACTAAAGAGGACATTCAGCAAGCATTAAACGACATGAATGCAATGAAGAATTCCATCGGCGAGTATCAGTATAAGAGTATGAAGGCTTTGCTTGAAAGCAAACCAAAATAATCTTCCCAACATATTGCTAAAAGCAAAGTTCACACACGAAAAGTTATGGCCACCACAAAAATCTGGCCCACCAAGGGCCATCTTGCCAGCGTCCTCAAGTACATCGTCAACGAACAGAAAACGGACGCAAAAACCTATGTATCCGGGCTGAACTGTTTCCCGGACACGGCGGCAGCGGAGATGAATGCCGTCAAGAAGCACTTTGGAAAGACTGGTGGGCGCGTTGCATATCACGCCTACCAGTCTTTTGCGCCTGGGGAGGTGACGCCGGATCAGGCCCATCAAATTGGTGTGCAGCTTGCGAATGAACTCTGGGGAGATCGGTTCCAGGTGGTAATTGCTACCCACCTGGATCGTGGGCATCTGCACAATCACTTTGTACTGAACTCCGTATCCTTCTCGGATGGCAAGCGCTTCCACTCGGATGCAGCCTTTCTCCACCGGCTGCGGGATGCATCAGACCGGCTATGCCGGGAATACGGACTCTCCGTCATTGAGCATCTCCAGCAGGGAGCCACCCGCCATCATGGAGAAATTGCCGCAGAGAAGCGCGGCGCACCCACATGGCCCAGCCTCATTCAATCGGATATTGACCATGCCATTGCTGTTTCCCAAACGGAGCAGCAATTTTTTCATGCCCTGAAAGCCATGGGATACGCATACAAAATCGGGCAGGACTTATCTGTTCGTCCACCGGGCAAGGAACGGTTTTTCCGGCTGAAACGGAATCTGGGCAAACAGTATTCCATGCCAGAGATTCGCAAGCGCCTGGGACGCTCTCTCCAAGCTAAGAAACAGACAGTCACAGCTGTTCCACGGAAGCACTATCGCCTCCGTGGAACCATGCCAAAGCACAAAAAGCCCCACCTTCGGCGGCTGTATCTCTACTACTGCTACCGGCTGGGCGTATTTCAAAAGCACCCCCAAGCATCCCGGAAGATGCACTTCCTTCTCCGGGAAGATCTCCGCCACTTAAACAACTACACACAGGAAATCAGACTGCTGCACACCTATCACCTGGATACGGATGTGCAGCTTTCTGCATTTCTGGAGCGCCGGGAGGAAGAAATTAAAGTGCTAACCCGGCAGCGGAATCGGCTCTACACCCAGCACCGCCGGGAAACAGAGTCGGAGAAGGCTGCTGCAATCCAGCTTGAAATTGACCGGCTTACAAGTGAAATGAAGCCGCTGCGAAGGGAGGTGAGGCTATGTAAACAGATTCAAACCCGGTCAGTCCACATGACCGAAACCCTTGAAAAAATTCAAATCACAACACAGGACAAGGAGGTGCAACCCCATGGATACCAGCGGACAGGCCGCTGAACAGATCGTCCGGTACTCCATCGAAGGGATGGAATACACCTTAAAACTCGCCGGAAAGGGCGCAGAGCATCTGGCCGCCATGCTGATGGCGCTGAACCGTGCCGAGCAGAAAACCAGAGGTCATACCACATTGCGGGCGCTGCTGAAATCCGGCAAGGAGCTGTCGGTGTTCTCTATCCCGCCGGATCGGCTCAAAGAATTTGCACAGGAGGCAAAGCGCTATGGCGTTCTCTACTGCGCGCTGAAAGACAAGGCCCCCAGCGCCGTAACAGATATTTTGGTCCGGGCGGAGGATGCTGCCAAGCTCAGCCGAATTGTAGAGCGTCTGGGATTGGGTACCGTATCTCAGACAGCCCAGGCGGAGGTAGAACCCATTGACAAGGAGATTGCCGACAGCGAAGCGCTGCTGGAGCAGATACTGACGCCGCCGGAGAAAGAGCAGCAAAACCCTACTATGGCCCAGACGGAAAACTCCGATCCGTCCGGGCGTGGCTCTATGCCCAGCAATACGGCTACTGAATCCCGCCCCTCTGTCCGGGCAGCGCTCCAGAAAATACGCCAGTCTCAGAAGGACGGCGCGGAAGTGCAGACAGAGCTTCACATTGAAAAAACGATCATCAAGGAGGAAAGATAACCAATGACAGAAATGAATTATCAGCCGGACGCCCGGTGTCAGGCGCTATACGAAACCACCCAGCAGTTTTTAGACCGGATTCCCATGGAGCCTGAGACGCTGCCCCGCTATCTGCAAATGCAGGGGCGGTTCCCGCAGCTCAGTGTCAACAACGCCATTCTTATGGCAGTGCAGTATCCCGCAGCGACCCGTTACCGCACCCTTGCGGACTGGCAGACGGATGGGGTAACGGTGCAGTCCGGGCAGCAACCCATTTCCATTCTGATCCCTGATGGAACTTATCAGCGTTCAAATGGCTCCACCGGCACCAAATTTGCCGTTCAGCAGGTCTATGACATTACCCAGACCGATGCCGTATCGAAGCCGGAACAGGCAGACCTCCGGCAGACGCTCCATGCCATGCTTATGCGCCCAGTATGCCCGGTGGAGGTGATCCAGCGCAGCGGCGGCGCTGTGTTTGTGCCGGACGGGCCGAAGGTGCAGATCGGCAGAGGTATGTCCATGGAGGCAGCAATCGCCACCCTGTCTCTGGCACTGGCCCATGGCGAACTCAGCAAATTCCAACGGGATTACGTTCCTACGGTGCCACTTCACGCGCTCTATGCCAGAAGTGTTTCCTATGCCTTTTGCGCTCATTATGCCATCCATCCGGAGAATTACAGTTTTCAGGATGTGGGGATGATTCTCCGGGGCTGCAACAACCGGGAGCTGAAAAAGCACCTGGAGACGATCCACACCGGTCTTGGACCCCTGCTGGATCGAACAGAGAAAGCCCGGACTGACCTGATTGCCCGCACCAGCCGCCAGGAACAGGAGAAACGATGAAGCCCAAAGCCACAGGCCGCTTGTGGCTTATTTTGCTGGGTATCCCGCCGGTTGGGTGGCTGGGACTGCATTTGGCACCGTATATAGGACAGGGGCTAACCGGAATTGCGGCAGCGCTGCAACAGGCGATGGTACATCCCTTTGAGATTACCATTGTTCCCAACTCCCTACGGACAGTTGTCATTTGCCTTGCCGTCTACGGCCTTGCAGTTGGAATCGCCCTGTCCTCCCGGAAGAATACCCGCAATGGGGAGGAACATGGCAGCGCAAAGTGGGGAAATCCACAAAGCATTTGCCGCCGCTACCGGGAGCGGCAATACAGCCAGAATATCCTGCTGACCCAGAAGGTGCGGCTGGGTCTGGACAGCCATCGCCACCGGCGCAATCTCAATGTGCTGGTGGTGGGCGGCTCCGGTGCCGGTAAGACCCGGTTTTACTGTAAGCCCAATTTGCTGCAAACCAACACGTCCTTTGTGGTTCTTGACCCCAAAGGCGAACTGACCAGAGACACCGGGAATCTGCTGCAAACCATGGGCTATGAGGTGCGGGTGCTGGATCTCATCCACATGGAAAAGAGCCACTGCTACAACCCCTTCCAGTACATTGAGAATGACAACGACGCCCAGCGTCTGGTGACAAACCTGTTCAAAGCCACCACGCCCAAGGGCAGCAGCACCAGCGATCCCTTCTGGGACACTGCTGCACAGATGCTGTTAATGGCGCTGGTGCTCTACCTTGTCCATGAGGCCCCGCCACAGGAACAGAACTTCGCCATGGTTATGGAGCTGTTGGCAGCCGGGGACGTAAAGGAGGACAACGAGAGCTATCAAAGCCCGTTGGACATTCTGTTTCAGCAGCTTTCTGCCAGGGAGCCGGGGCATATTGCTGTGAAGTACTATTTGAACTACCGCTCCGGCGCAGCCAAAACGCTGAAATCCATTCAAATCACGCTAATGGCACGGCTGGAGAAGTTCAATCTTCAAAGCCTTGCGTCCCTAACCATGACCGATGAGCTGGATTTGCCCAGTTTAGGGGAGAAAAAGGTGGCGCTGTTTGCACAGATTCCCGACAATGATTCGTCTTTTAATTTCATCGTCAGTATGCTCTATACCCAGCTATTCCAGCAGCTTTTCTCCCTAGCTGACCGGAAGTACAATGGTGCGTTACCGGTTCATGTTCACTTTTTGATGGATGAATTTGCCAACGTTAGCTTGCCGGATGATTTTGAAAAGATTTTGTCCGTCATGCGCTCCAGAGAGGTGTCAGCCTCCATCATTCTGCAAAATCTGGCGCAGCTAAAGAGCCTGTTTGAAAAACAATGGGAGAGCGTGGTGGGCAACTGCGACAGTTTCCTTTACCTCGGCGGGAACGAGCAGCAAACGCACAAATATATGTCGGAATTACTGGGCAAGGAAACCATTGAAGCCAGCTCCCACGGCAAGACAAAAGGGCGCAGTGGGAGCTATTCTACCAACTATCAGCAGACCGGGCGAGAGCTGCTGACCCCGGATGAGGTGCGGATGCTGGACAACCAGTATGCGCTGCTGTTTCTCCGCGGCGAGCGCCCGGTGATGGATAAGAAGTACAACATTCTCCGGCATCCCAATATAAAACTATCCACAGACGGCAGCGGCGAACCCTATCTCCATGGCACGGTACATGGGGACACTGCGTCGGTGTATCTTGCTGCCATGCAGGAGATCAATCAGGAACAAGCGTCCGCTGACAAAGAAACCACAACCTATGAACTGCTATCCAGTGACGAGCTGGAGGCACAGATTTTCAAGGAGGAACCCAAATGAACCACTCTAAAATTCAGCGTATTTACAAACGCCTTTCGATTCTCGCCCTGCTCACACTGGGGCTGTCCGTCAGCACCTTTGCATCGGACCCCATTACCGTTATTTCCAACCTGTCCAGCTTCATCTTCGGCTTGATTAAAGCCGTGGGTATCATTCTGGTTGGATGGGGCGTTGTGCAGGTGGGCTTGTCCATCCAGAGCCACGATGCCTCCCAGAGAAGCCAGGGATTTCTCACGCTGGCTGGCGGCGTTGTGGTGTTTTTCGCACAGGAAATCCTCACACTGATCGGCGTGGCGTAACGAAAATGG
>ERZ773103.1709-NODE-1709-length-22438-cov-3.681097_pt1 | contig 22438 bp, 24 predicted proteins | sample MGYA00511118_ERZ773103 | MGnify/ENA primary metagenome ERZ773103 (study PRJEB29015, sample SAMEA2737821) | human gut metagenome | biome: human gut; feature: human-associated habitat; material: faeces | place: China | collected 2012 ... | reverse complement strand
GTATTTGCGGGAAATGGGTGCGCTCCACTGCGCACTGGCCCGGCGGGCAGATCGAGTCATCGAGGTGGTCTGCGGGATTCCGAATATTCTGAAGGAGGCGGCTCCATGACGCTGCTTGAAACCGTTGCGGTGGCATTTTCCATGTTTTCTGCCATCCCCATGCCTCAGTTCCTGTGGAACGAGAAGAATATGCGCTATGCCCTGTGTGCGTTCCCGCTGATTGGCGGGGTGATCGGCGGCGTCTGCTGGGGAGCATGGAGCATTTGCGGCCTGCTGGGGCTGCCCACCCTGCTGCGGGGGGCGATTTTGACTCTGATCCCGGTGCTGATCACCGGGGGCATTCATTTGGACGGCTACAGCGACACCTGGGATGCGCTGGCCAGCCATGCATCCCAGAAGAAAAAACAGGAGATTTTGAAGGACCCTCATGTGGGCTCGTTTGCGGTAATCCGGCTTTGCGGATACTTTGTCATGAACCTGACTCTGTGGACGGCTCTGAAGACGTTTCCATGGGCGGCGGTGCTGCTGAGCTTTTGCATGAGCCGCACCCTGTCGGGCTTGGCGGTGGCGTCATTTCCGCTGGCCAAGCATACGGGCCTTGCCCATACCTTTGCCCAGGCGGCGGACAAAAAGCGGGTCAGAACCGTTCTGATCATTCTGGATGTGCTGTTGTGCGCAGGTATGTGCCTGTGCGGATATGAGGGCATTTTGATGGCGGCAGCGGCGCATGCCGTATTCGCTGATTACTACCGGATAAGCCAAAAGCAGTTCGGCGGGCTGTCCGGGGATCTGGCGGGCTGGTTCCTTCAGACGGCGGAACTCTGGATGCTGCTGGTGCTGGTGATCCTACAATATGTGGAGGTGCTGATATGATCTTTGTAACAGGGCCGCTGTTTGCGGGAAAAGAGGAGGCCATTTGTAGGCATCTGGGCTGGAGTAGGGCGGAATTTGCCGCCTGCGGCCTGCGGGATGTGCAGGAGCTGGCGGCGAATTGCGAGGATCTTCCGGCGCTGGCAGATGAACTGTCGAAAAAGACCGTGGTCATTGCCACGGAGGTGGGCGGCGGCGTCGTGCCCGTTGACGCAGAGCAGCGCCATCACCGGGAGCAGGCGGGACGGCTTGCCTGCCTGCTTGCCCAGCGGGCGGATACGGTGGTTCGGGTTTGCTGCGGGATTCCACAGGTGCTTAAGGGGAAACTGCCATGAGATTGGAGCTGATCCGACATGGGGAAACTGTGCTGCAAAAGGAGCACCGCTATCAGGGGGTGACCGATGCCCCCCTGAGCCCTCCGGGCCGGGATGTTCTGCATCCGGCAGGTGTACTGCCGGAGCGGGTCGTTGTAACGCCGCTGCGGAGAACCAGAGAGACGGCAGAGCTTCTGTTTCCCGGGGTGCCCCAGATGGTGATCCCGGAACTTCAGGAGATGAACTTTGGCCGATTTGAGGGGAAAAACTATCTGGAAATGGAGAATGACCCGGACTATCGGACGTGGGTGGACGGCATGTGTCTGGGGCGCTGTCCCGGAGGCGAGTCCAAGGCGGAGTATGTCCGGCGGGTCACAAGGGCCTTTGCGGCGCTGTTGGATCAGGCACTGGAGCAGCGGTGGAAGGACTGCGTGATCGTCGCCCATGGGGGCACCCAGATGGCGGTGCTGGAGCGGTTTGCGGTGGAAAAAAAGGACTATTACAGCTGGCAGCTGCCCTGCGGGCATGGATATCGGCTGGATGCCGCCCGATGGCAAACGGAGCGGAAGCTTGAGGTGCTGGGGCAGACGGACTATACGGAGGGAACAACATGAAAATCGTATACGGGGCAATTCTAAGCTTCCTGCTGGATTTGCTGCTGGGAGACCCCATGTGGATGCCCCATCCGGTGGTGCTGATGGGAAAGTGCATCACTCGACTGGAAAAGCGCCTCCGGAGAACACTGCCGGACACGGAACAGGGGCTTCTATGGGGCGGAAGGATCATGGCCTTCTGCCTGCCGGTGGGGACGCTACTGGTCTCCGGCGGGGCCATTTGGCTGCTGGGGAAGATCCACCCGGTGCTGGGTTTCCTGCTGGGCGTGTTCTGGGGCTGGCAGGCCCTTGCCATGCGGGATCTCAAAAAGGAGAGTAAAAACGTCTATCGGAAGCTCACCGAAGACACCCTCGAAAATGCACGGCTGGCGGTGTCCAGAATCGTAGGTCGGGACACCCAAAGCCTCAGCGTGGAGGGGGTCACCAAGGCGGCGGTGGAGACCGTGGCAGAAAACTTTTCGGATGGTGTGGTGGCACCCATGCTCTATCTGCTGGTGGGCGGCGCACCGCTGGCCCTCTGCTATAAAGCGGTCAACACCATGGACAGCATGGTGGGCTATAAAAATGAGAAGTATCTCTACTTTGGCAGGGCGGCGGCCAAGCTGGATGATGCGGCCAACTATCTGCCGTCCCGGCTTTCGGCCCTGTTGCTGATTGCGGCGTCCTTTTTCTGCCGGGAAAACGTAAAAAATGCATGGAAGATCTGGCGGAGAGACCGGAGAAACCATGCCAGCCCCAATTCCGCTCAGACTGAGGCGGTGATGGCTGGGGCGCTGATGGTGCAGCTGGCAGGGCCCGCATGGTATTTTGGGCAGTACTATGATAAGCCTACCATTGGCGATTCCCTGAGACCGGTGGAGCCTGGGGATATTCTGCGGGCCAACCGGATGCTCTACTGGGGTGGCTTCTTGAGCCTGATCCTGCTCTGCGGCATTCGGGCGCTGATCTGCATATTACTGTAACGGGAGGAACGACCATGGAATGGGGTCACGGCGGCGATGTAAAGGGCTATGCGCTGCAATATGGACGAAAACCGCTGGATTTTTCCGCCAATGTCAGCCCCTTTGGCGTGCCGGAGGGGGTAAAGCAGGCGGTGATGGATTCTCTTGCATGGGGGGCAGAATATCCTGACCCACTGTGTCGGGAGCTGCGGCAGGCGCTGGGAGAACATCTGGGGCTTCCGGCAGAATGGATCTTATGTGGCAACGGGGCCTCTGACCTGCTGTTTCGGCTGGCTGGGGCGGTAAAGCCCAAAAGGGCACTGCTGACCGCACCGGCCTTTTCGGAGTATGAGGGGGCGCTGCGGCCCCACCAGTGCCAATTGGACCGATTCCCACTCAGGGCAGAAAACGGATTTTGCCTGACGGAGGAGTTTCTGAACTGGATCACGCCGGAAACGGATCTCATTTTCCTGTGCCAGCCCAACAATCCGACGGGAAGAACCACGGACCGGGCGCTGCTGCTGTGCATTTTGCGGCGGTGCCGGGAAACCAAAACGATTCTTGCGCTGGATGAATGCTTTCTGGACTTTGTGGATATGCCGGAGATGCTGAACATGCAGGGCGAGCTGGAGGGAAATCCACTGGTGATCTTCCGGGCGTTTACGAAGTTTTATGGTATGGCGGGGCTGCGGCTGGGCTATTGCCTCTGTGGGGATCGGCTGCTTCTGGAAAAAATGAGCCAATCGGGGCCGCCATGGGCGGTGTCTTCGGTGGCTCAGGCGGCGGGGATTGCGGCCCTGAAGGAGACGGAGTACGGGGCGCGGCTGCGCAGCCTCATTGGAGCCCAGCGTCCAATCCTGACAGCGGGGCTGAAGGAATGCGGCTGCCGGGTGATTCCCGGGGCGGCCAACTATCTGCTGTTTTACTATCCGGACGAACAGCTTGGGGAAAAGATGAAGCAAAAGGGCGTGATGCTCCGGGACTGCCGGAACTATCACGGACTGGAGCCGGGCTGGTATCGGGTGGCGGTACGAACGGAAAAAGAAAATTTGCGGCTCCTTGCGGTGCTGAAAGAGGTGACCGGTAGATGAAACGGAATATCATGATTCAGGGTACCATGTCCGGGGCGGGAAAGAGCCTGCTGGTGACGGCACTGTGCCGGATCTTTCATCAGGACGGCTGGTTTGTGGCTCCCTTTAAGAGCCAGAATATGGCCCTCAACAGCTTTGTGACGGCGGACGGCAGGGAGATGGGCCGGGCCCAGGTGCTTCAGGCACAGGCCGCAGGGAAGGCGCCGGATGTCCGTATGAATCCCATTCTGCTCAAGCCCTCCAGCGATGTGGGCAGTCAGGTGATCGTAAACGGTGAGGTGCAGGGCGACTATCGGGCACGGGACTATTTCAAGATGAAGCGACAGCTGATCCCGGATATTATGTCTGCCTACCACAGTTTGGAACGTGAGAATGATATCATCGTGATCGAAGGTGCGGGCAGTCCTGCGGAGATCAATCTGAAGGCCGATGATATCGTCAACATGGGCCTTGCAAAGCTGGTAGATGCGCCGGTGCTGCTGGTGGGGGACATTGACCCCGGCGGAGTATTTGCCCAGCTCTATGGTACGGTGGCGCTGCTGGAGCCGGAGGAACGCAGACGTATTGCGGGCACCATCATCAATAAATTCCGGGGGGATGTTTCGCTGCTTCAGCCGGGGCTCACCATGCTGGAAGAGCTGACCGGAGTGCCGGTGCTGGGGGTGGTGCCCTATACCCGGGTGGAGCTGGATGATGAGGATTCTCAGGCACCGCGGCTGCAAAAGACATCGGGCTCCGGCAGCATCGACATTGCGGTGATCCGCCTGCCGCATATTTCCAATTTTACAGATTTTGCCCCCTTGGAGCTGCATCCGGAGCTCTGTGTCCGCTATGTGGCACGGGAAAAGGAGCTGGGACATCCGGATCTTGTGATTTTGCCCGGAACCAAAAACACCATGGGAGATCTCAGCTGGCTGCGGGGAAACGGGCTGGAAATGGCTGTTCTGCGGCTCCATGGAGCGGGTGTGCCGGTACTGGGCATTTGCGGCGGCTATCAGATGCTGGGTGAAGAGCTCCACGATCCCGATGGCGTAGAGCATGGCGGTCACATGCGGGGCATGGGGCTGCTGCCCACAAAAACGGTGTTTGTCCCGGAGAAGATTCGCACGCAGACCACAGCGATAGCCTGCGCCTTCTCAGATGCGGCCATTTGGGGCTATCAGATCCACATGGGGCGGACGGAAACGGGAGATCTGCCGGCTTTCTGCCGCCTGCCCGACGGCAGCGGCGATGGTGCAGTGGGGGACAATGTGTTCGGCACCTACCTCCACGGGCTCTTCGATTCCGGAGCGCTGACCACGGCACTGGCGGACTGGCTCCTGACCAGAAAGGGAATGGATCCCAGCAACAGGAAGCTGGAGACTCATCAGGATCAGCAGGAAAAGCAGATCGACATTTTGGCAGATGCGGTACGGCAAAGCCTTGATATGGATGCGATCTACCGGATCATGGAGGAGTATCAGCATGAATAAGGGACTCGTACATCTCTACTGCGGACAGGGAAAGGGGAAAACCACTGCGGCCATGGGCCTTGCACTTCGGGCACTGGGACAGGGCATGCAGGTGGTGGTCATTCAGTTCCTGAAAACCGGCACCAGCGGAGAGCTGGAACCGCTTCGTCGGCTGGGGGCTGTGGTGCGCTCGGGCAAGCCCGGGGCAAAATTTACCTTCCAGATGAATGCGGCGGAGAAGACGCAGGCAGCTGCGGAGAATAACGAAAGGCTGCGGGAGGCTTTGACGCTTCCCTGCGATCTTATGATCCTGGATGAGATCTGTGCGGCACGGCAGAGCGGGTTGCTGGACGAAACGCTGGCAAAGCAGGCGGTGCTGGATCGGCCTCGGGGCAGGGAAGTGGTGCTCACGGGCCGGGAACCGGAGCAGTGGATGCTGGATGCGGCCGATTACATCACAGAGATGCAGGCTCTGCGGCACCCCTATGTTCAGGGCATCCCGGCCAGAAAGGGGATCGAATTCTGATGATGCATATGAAGCCTGCGGACATTGAGCGCAGAAGCATGGAGATCATCACCGGGGAACTGAGAGAAAGGGGAATCACGCTGCCGGAGGAAAATGCGCCGGTGATCCGGCGGGTGATCCATACTACGGCGGATTTTGACTATGTGGAGCAGCTGGTGTTTACCCCCGGGGCAGTTCGGCAGGGGATAAAGGCGCTGCACGGGGGAAAGACCGTTGTGACGGACACCAATATGGCTCTGTCCGGGGTCAGCAAGCCGGGGCTCAAAAAGCTGGGGAGTCAGGCGGTATGCTTTATGGCGGACCCGGAGGTGGCGGCGGAGGCAAAGCGCCGGGGCTGTACCAGGGCGGTGATCTCCGCAGAAAAAGCGGCTCGAACCTACCCGGACTGCATCTATGCGGTGGGAAATGCGCCCACGGCCCTGTTTGAGATCGCTGCCCAGCTGGAAAAGGGATTTCGGCCCTCGCTGGTCATCGGCGTACCGGTGGGCTTTGTGAATGTGGTGGAGGCCAAGGAAACACTGCTGGCTGCCTGTCAGGCCCGGGGGATTCCGGCCATTGTAGCCATGGGACGCAAGGGCGGCAGTACCGTGGCCGCTGCCATTCTCAATGCGCTGATCTATCAGGCAGCGCAGATGCAGCAGCCGGAACAGCGGGGATGGTAAGATAAGACGAAGCCGCACTCTGACAACAAACGGTCAGAGTGCGGCTTTTGTAGTGCGCAATTACGAATCCCGCTCTGCGGCCTTCTTGGCGGCATCGAAGTTCCGGTGCAGCAGAAGATGCTCTTTTCCACGGATGACATTTTCATAGGCAGTCATCACCAGAGGGTTCTCACTGGACTTTTTAATCTGAGTGTTGATGTCGGTGTTGTAGATCCCCTGAATTCTGGCGCTTCGGATGGAGATATCCTGTGTAACCGGCTGTCCTCCGCCCATAATGCAGCCCCGGCGGCAGGCCATGACCTCTACAAAGTCATAGTGTACCTCACCGGCCTCCATACGCTGAATCAGCTTCTCGGCATTGCCAAGCCCGCTGACCACTGCGGCCTTCAGCTCCCGCTTCTGGTAGGTGAAGCTCAGCTCCTTGATGCCGTCCTCGCCTCGAACGCCGCAGTCCCGAATGGCCATCATATCCGCCCGGGCATGCCCCTTTTGAAGTCTGCGGAGAATGGCCTCCGTGACACCGCCGGTGACGCCAAACAGCACACCACTGCCGGAGCCAATGCCAAAGGGCACATCGGCGGCCTCAATTTCGATGTTGGCAAAATCCAAACCGACCTTTCGAATCAGCGTGATCAGTTCCGTGGTAGTCAGAACATAATCCACATCCTGTTTGCCGTAGGTGGTGGATTCCGGGCGGAGGATTTCGCCTTTCTTTGCGGTGCAGGGCATAATGGCAACGGACACCAGCCGCTTGCCTTCACTGCGCTCCGGATCCTTATAGTATTCCCGGATCACTGCGCCGAACATCTGCTGGGGAGAACGACAGGTGGAGAGATTGTCCTTCAGCTCCGGGTGGCGGCTCTCACAGTACTTGACCCAAGCGGGGCAGCAGGAGGTGAACAGCGGCAGATTTTTGCCGGTAGTCAACCGCTCCAGAAATTCCCGGGACTCTTCCATCACCGTCAGGTCAGCACCGTAGGCGGTATCGTAGACCTCCGCAAAGCCCAGCCGATGGAGCACGCTGACCAGCTTGCCCATGACGTTTTCGCCCTTGGGCAGGCCAAATGCCTCGCCAACAGCGACCCGGACAGCCGGTGCGATCTGGGCGATGACCTTGGTGTTCCGGTCTGCAAGTACCTCAAATACCGGGTTGATGTTGGTATTGATGCTGATGGCGCCGGTGGGACATACCACTCGGCACTGGCCGCAGCCAACACAGTCGGTTTCCGCAATGGTTTTGTTGAAGGCAGGGGTCACCAGTGTTTCGGTGCCCCGGTAGGCAAAGTCAATGGCATTGACGCCCTGTACATCAGCGCACATTCTCACGCAGTCGCCGCAGAGAATGCACTTATTGGGGTCTCGGACAATGGAAGGGGAACTGAGATCCACCGGCTGCTTCTTTTTCGTGTTTTCAAAGCGGATCGTTCCCACCCCCAGTCGGTGGGCAAGGTCCTGCAGATGGCATTCCCGGCTCTTAATGCAGGTGGTGCAGTCTCTGTCGTGGGCGGCCAGCAGCAGCTCCAGAATCAGCTTTCGATACTTCATCAGTCTGGGGGTGTTGGTGTAGATCACCATGCCGTCTTTGGGGCGCTCGGAGCAGGAGGTGAAGGTTTTTCCGGTATCGGTTTCCACGGTGCAAAGTCGGCAGGCACCGTAGACGGACAGCTCGGAGTGATAGCACAGGGTTGGAATATCGATCCCGGCCTTGCGGATCACAGAAAGTACATTGGGCTCATCGGTAAACTCTACCCGACGGTCATCGATCATCATATATCCCATGGTAATTCCCTCCTTACTGGGCATACACTGCCCCGAAGGGACAGGCGCTCAGGCAGGCACCGCATTTGATGCACTTGCCGGTATCAATGGAAAACGGATGCTTGATCTGGCCGGTAATGGCAGAGGCGGGACATCCCCGGGCACATTTGGAGCAGCCCTTGCATTTTGTCTCGTCAATGTGGAAGCTGCGCAGCGAGGTGCAGACATGGGCGGGGCAGGTTTTATCCACAATGTGGGCCTCATATTCCCCACGGAAGGCACGAAGGGTGCTGACCACCGGCTTTGCGGCGCTCTTTCCAAGGCCGCAGAGGGCCGTATTGCTGACCATATCCGCCAGCTCTTCCAGCTGATCCAAATCGGACAGCGTGCCGTTTCCGGCCACGATCCGCTCCAGAATCTCCAGCATCCGGCGGGTGCCCTCCCGGCAGGGGACGCATTTGCCGCAGCTCTCCCGCTGGGTAAAGCTCATGAAGAAGCGGGCTACCTCCACCATGCAGGTGTCCTCGTCCATGACCACCAGACCGCCAGACCCGATCATGGCGCCGATTTTGGTGAGGGAGTCGAAATCCATGGGGCTGTCCAGCTGACTTTCCACCAGACATCCGCCGGAGGGGCCGCCGATTTGCACAGCCTTAAACTGCTTGCCGTCCCGGATGCCGCCGCCGATATCAAAGATCACTTCCCGAAGGGTGATGCCCATGGGTACTTCAATAAGTCCGGTGTTTACGACATTGCCGGTGAGGGCAAAGGCCTTGGTGCCGGGGCTGCTGGAGGTGCCGATGCTCCGATACCACTGAGCACCCCGGGAGATGATCATGGGGACGTTGGCATAAGTCTCTACATTATTGAGGACGGTAGGCTTTTCCCAAAGTCCTTTTTCTACAGTTCTGGGAGGCTTGACCCGGGGCATACCACGCTTTCCCTCAATGGATGCGGTGAGCGCAGAGCCCTCACCGCAGACAAATGCACCGGCACCCCGGTTGATGTGCAGACGGAAGGAGAAGTCTGTGCCGAGAATGTTGTCCCCCAATAGTCCCAATTCCTCTGCCTGCGCAATGGCGGTTTTCAGCCGATGGATTGCCAGCGGATATTCGGCCCGGACGTAGATATAGCCCTCCTGCGCCCCTACGGCCAGTGCGGCGATCATCATGCCCTCGATCATCCGATGGGGATCCCCCTCCATGATGCTCCGGTCCATAAAGGCACCGGGATCGCCCTCGTCACCGTTGCAGACCACATAGCGGGTGGTCTCCTGCTGGCGGGACACCTGACTCCATTTCCTCCCGGTGGGGAAGCCTGCACCGCCACGGCCACGAAGACCGGATTCCGAAATGGTGTCGATGATGGATTCCGGGGTCATCTCGAACATGGCGGTCTCCAATGCGGAATAGGCCCCGGCGGCCAGTGCGTCTTCAATGTGCTCTGCATCGATATGGCCGCAGTTTTTCAGCACCAGACGGGTCTGCTTGGCGTAGAAGGGAATTTCCTCCTGGGTCTCATAGACCTTGCCGCCGGAGTGGAACATCAGCCGCTCTACAGGCTCTCCCCGGAGCACGGTCTTTTCAAAGATCTCCTGACAGTCCTCCGGCTTAACCTTTAAGTAGAGGTAGTGATAGGGCTCAATGCGTACCAGGGGGCCCATTTCGCAGAAGCCATGGCAGCCGCTGGTTTTTACGCTGGTGTGGGCGATCTCGGCGCCGAACGCTACCTGTGCGTCTTCCAGATGCTCTGTAAGCTCCAGCATTTTAGCATAGATCTGATCGGCGCCGCCTGCGAGACATCCCGTGCCGCCGCAGACGAGGATCTTACACTTTTGTCCCCGCAGACGCATCTCACATTCCTGACGGAGGTGCCGGAGATCATCTCTCGACTGTAATTTCATGCTTCCTTCCCCCTTAGCTCTTTGATGACGGCACGAATCTTGTCCGGTGACATCTGCGGATAGACCTGCTCATTGATGGTCAGGGCAGGAGCGAGACCACAGGCACCCAGACAGGATACCGTCTCCACAGTGAACAGCATATCATCCGTGGTGTGCTTGTCGGCGCTGAGCCCCAGATCCTGATACAGCGCTTCCAAAATTGGTACGGAGCTGCGCACATGGCAGGCGGTTCCATCGCAGACTTTGATGACATATTTGCCCTTGGCCTCGAAAGAGAAGTTTACATAAAAGCTGGCTACACTGTAGGCTTTGGCTTCGGAAATGCCGATTTTCCGGGCCACATAGGTGAGAAGCTCCGGGGGAAGGTAGCCGTACAGTTCCTGAATGTCCTGAATGACAGGAATCAGGGCACGCTCCCCGGCGGGATAGTTTTTGAGAATGGTATCGACCTGTGTGTAATAGGATGGATCCAACATGCAATCAGCCTCCATAGCCCGGGAAGACCGGTGCTATTTATTTTCATCCGGCGTCTCAAAGGCGGCAGATGGAATAAGGCTATTATAGGCGCTTGCAGAGGTTCCTGCAAGGAAATTGTGAAAAAATTAACAAATAAATCGCGAAAATGTAAAACGAATGCGAAACAGGGGGCAGGCGGCCCGTGGGTGCCCACCGACGGCAGGCTTCTGGGCAGAGCTCTGTGGGGACAAATGGAAAAAACCAGCCCGTGTTGGGCTGGTTTGGGTTACAGTGTGATTTCCTTTTGCCGGAGAAAATGCCTGCTTTCATAACGCCTCCTGACTGGGCATGGCGCATGCCTGCATGATGAAGATAATGTGCTCAATGGGATCGGCACAGTCCGCTTTGAGCCACTGGGCGATGATTGCCATCAACCCGTGAATATAGAATGCCATGCGATAGGCCCTGTCTGCCTCGGGTATGCCGAAGCGTTCCAGAATCGGTGAGAAAACATGGCGGCACATCCGATCATAGGCATCCGAAAGTCCCAGCAGCTGAGCATTCTCTGTCGCTGTACGGAAAAGCCGACGGTGCTGCCGGATGTAGCTGAGGTACGGCTTCAGATATTCCGGCGTGACGAGGTAAAGCTCATCGGTGGGACAGGTGCGCAGCTTTGCAACAAAGGCGGCAGCGTCCTTTTTCATGTAGTCCAGAAACTGCTGATTGATGTATGAGGCGCTTTCGGACAAAAGATCGTATATGGTTTCATAGTGAAGATAAAATGTGGAGCGGTTGACACCTGCTGCCGCACAGATCTCCTTGACTGTGATGTAGGCAAAGTCCTTCTTTTCCAGAAGTGCCAGAAAAGCCTCGTCCATTTTGACGGCGGTAGAAAAATATTTGCTTTCGGATCGATTCAAAGGATCACACCTTCTTTCGCAGGTTTCTGCTGCGAAGCAGCATAGAAAGGGCAATTAGGATCACAAAGCCGTAGACAAACCCACCGGTGATGGCGTTCATCATTCTGCGGTAGTCCTCACCGTTTTCGGAAAAGCGGGAGATCATTGCTGTCTGAAGGCCGAGAATTGACATCATTGCCGATACAAGGTTTAATACCTTGGCGGCGGAAAGGATCGGGCTGCCCAGCCTGCGGAATTTTACAAGATTGATGACAGCGGTTGTCATGGTGTAAAAGGTGTAGAGGGCGGAAAGATAGATCACGTACCCCGGATAGGAAAAGCCGGAGTTTGTCTGCACCATCAGGAGGATCATGACACCCATGGGAATGTTCAGCAGAAACAGTAGCCACGCTGTCTGGCGGTAGCCGCAATATTCCGTATTTGCATTGCGATGCCGATAACAAATAACCAGATAGGCACGCAGACCGCCCAGTACCAGATAGTAAACTGCCATGGAAATAAACCATACAGAGGCATATCGGATCCCGGTAATGACCCGGAAAACAACATAAAAGAAGTTGATGACCATCCCCTGATAAATGCTGATGTTACCACGGAAGGCGAGATCATTCAAGTATTTTCCGCCAAATTCAGTCTGCGTCAATCTCCGTACCGCCCGGCTGCTATGAAAAGTCCTGCGGAGTCTTCGGAGAAAAACGGGGGCTGCTGCGCACCATATTGCAAGGGAATACGCCGACAAACAGTAGATCCCATATGCCAGCGGATTTTCCGTACGCTGAGACACAAAGAGGAAGACCAGTGCCGCAAAGGACAGCGGGGGGGACAACAAGCAGTACCCATTTGGCGGGAAAGAGCAGTTTCCGGAAGATCGGCTTCCCATGCTGCATACTTACCGTTCGCTGATCCCCTTGGCCAGCTCCATGATCTCAAAGGCGTATTTCTTCTTCCCATTTGCCAGCAGCTTTTTATAGATCGGATAATTGACGCCCATGCCGATCATGCCGATGATACCGATGACAATGCCCAGTACGAAGCTGCCGGTGGTGCCGCTGCCGATCTGGCCCATGGCGAGGCACATTCCGGTGCCGAAAATCAGTGCTGCGATGATGCCGAAGGTATAGGTGAAAATGGTGGCGGGGAGTTTTGCTTTTGCATCCAGCTTCCGGAGCGCAACGACCTTGGAGGTGTCCTTGGGTGCGTACTCGTTAGCAAGCTGTTCTGCGTAGATCTTATCTGTATTCATGGCGAATTGCCTCCTTCATTTGATGTCTCTATGATATCAGACTGGAAGCAAAACCAGAACAACACAGCGGAACTTTTGTGTTGATTCCAGGCGAAAACAAAGGCAGAACCGGTGAGATCAGCCGATATCCACTGCTTCAAACCGTTTCATGGAGGCCCGGCAGGACAGAATGGAGGTCCCGATATAAATGATCAGCGCAATTGCAAAAAGCAGCCACATTGCGCCGTTTCCCGCAGCGGCGGTATCATTCAAGAATTCCAGCCCGGGGATATGGTGCAGAGTCTCCGCAGCCGTGATCAAAAGGAAGGCGGCAATGGAAAAAAGCAAAAATGGCTTGCCGTATCGATCGGCTGTTTTGAAAAATCCACCCAAAAACAGTCCGTTAAACAGTGCAAATACAAGCAGGTTCCCGGCCAGAAAAAACGAATTGGCATTCATCATGGCGTTCTGGGTATAAGGGGCCGCATCGGCCAGTACTGTCATGCGGAAGAATGTCAATATCACCGTGATCGTAAAGCTGAGCATTTGGATCAGCAGGGTAAAACCGTATTTTGCTTTTACCACATCGGTCTTTTTGACGGGGAGCAGGACGGTGTATAGAATATCGTTGTTTGCGCAGGCACTTTGAAAGGACTGAAATATCCCAAAACAGATAAAGAATGCGCCTACAAGAATGGGATACCCCGGGATCATTGCCATTGTGGAAAACAAAATGAAAACAAAGGTAATCGGGGCAGCCGAAAGCATAAGCTCCTTACGCATCAAACTTTTCATGAAGCGCCTCCTTTTCAAAATGAACCATGATCTCCTCCAGATTTGTCCCGATTCCCTGCTCCCGGCACTGCTGAATATAAAGCTCCATTGGTCCAGTGAACGCCATTTTCCCCTTTCGGATATAGGTGATCGCATCGGCACATTTGTCCAGATCGGAGGTGATGTGGGTGGAGAACAAAATGGCAACGCCCTCTCTGGCCAGATAGCGGAATATCTCCAGAAGCGCTTCTCTGGATACAGGGTCCAGCCCACTGGTGGGCTCATCCAATATCAGCAGCTTTGCCCCATGGGAAAGCGCAATGGCCAGATTCAGCTTTACCCGCATTCCCTGAGAAAGCTGCGCAGGCGTTTTCTCGGCATCCAGATCAAAGAGCTTGGCGTATTTTTTGTATAATACATCGCTCCAACTCCCGTAAAAGGTCTTGGTGATGTGCACAATGTCCCGGAGCTTTTTCTTTTTATAGTAGTCTACAGCACCACCGGCATAGCCGATCTGCTCCTTGATATTGGCCTCATGGTCTCTGAGATTTTGACCGAAATACAGAATCTCCCCACCGGAAATAGGGGTCAGATTCAGAATGGATTTCATTGTGGTGGTCTTTCCGGCGCCATTGCGGCCGATCAAGCCCATAATCATGCCGCTTTCCACTTCAAATGAGAGGTCATCCAATGTGAATTTTTCGTATTCTTTTGTCAGATGACGTACCGATAATATGACGCTCATCGATTTTTTTCCTCCGATGCCATGGCCAGCAGATCCATAAGCCCTTTTTCCTTGATGATGGCTATGCCCTGTCCTTCGTCCCCCAGTACGATCAGGTTCTCGCCGGGCTGAATGTTAAAAATCTTTCTGGCCCGGGCAGGAATCACGATCTGCCCCTTCTCACCGACCTTGACGGAGCCGAACATATGCTTGCCCTTGGGCGGGATTTGCAGCCCACGATGATCGGCTGGATCATAGTTTACCAGATCATCCAGAGAGACACCAAAGACATCAGCGATGGCCTTGCTTCTTTCGATATCTGGAAGAGATTCCCCGGTCTCGTACTTGGAAAGCGTCTGCCTGGTGACACCGATTTTATCCGCTAGCTCCTCCTGAGAGATATGATGGAGCTTCCGCAGCGCAATCAAATTATCCCGAAACATAATAGTCTGCCTCCTCTTATTTTTCATACGTTTGCTATGATTGTTAACATTATAATCGGGAAGGGGGATCAATGTCTACCCGGGATACTTGGCATTTTCACAACGGTTTTGTTCAAATTGGTTGCGCAACAGAGGGCGAGGGCGAAAAGTCAGGCGGATATAGTGAAATGGGTGCCGGATAAAAGCACACAAATGGACGAAGGCGGCCGAAAAACCTGATCGGTTTTCGACCGCCTAGAGGCAAAGGGCAATGTCCTTTGCCTTTGCCGATGTTGCTTCTGTATCGTTCAAAGTCATAAAAATCCTTTATACAAGCCGGTGAGATGATCCAGAAAAATGGTTTCATTTTTCAGCGCTGTTGTAATACCGGCAATTGCAACTGCAATGGAGGTCCATGTAATGGCGATTTCAACAAATAGCGCTTGTACCACGACCCCAATCGCCACGGGCAGGAGAAACGTCTGCACCGGGAACAGCTTCAATGTGCCAATTTGCTTGCGGCGCATGGCATACAGATACAGACTGTCCAAAATATATAAAACTGCAAAGAGCAGAAACACGCCGTACAAAGGTCCCCTCTGGTATACGCCGCCTTTATCGCTAAATACCAAGGGATAGAAAATATTGATGATCAATAGAAGACATGCGATCAGCCCGCCAATCCGGTAAATGATCTTACGCATTTTTGTAAAAGGGATGTTCATATGTGTCATTATAAACTGTGCCCATGTATAGCCAATCAGAACATTCCCAATAAAGAGCCATGATCCGCTCAGAAACACCAGAATGTATAAAAGCATTCCGGAGCTGCCGTCCAAATAAAAAACGCAGAGATCTGCAACGTTGGAAATAGCCGTGATCACCATCATCCGCAGGATGATGCGCATATCTCTATCGTGGTTCTTTTTCTGACGGTTACTGAAATACAGTGTGTCGAGCAGCAACAGACTGATCAGGTTTGCTGTAAATACAGAAAACGAAAGGTTTGTATTCATATTAAGTTTACCCTTGGAATTCTAATTCATCCTCGTATCAATTATATAAACAACCGCATACGATGCAACCCTCTTTGCGTAAGCACGGTATAGGATAATTGCAGGTTTGCAAAATATTCTTCCTGCTGCCTTTGCATGTATTTCAATGAAGAACTGCCATGAACGCATCCGCCCTGCGAAACTAGACAATTTCACAGGGCGGAATTTTTCATGGATCCATTATGCGCCGTGTTCCTCCAGATAGGTCTGGTAGGAATGATTATAGGCCTCCACCACTTGGGTCATGCCCATGTCCATGGCGGTGGCGATGACGTTGTCCAGATCCTCCATGGTTTCCTGACAGGAAATTACCTTAAAGGTGTGTTCCCAGAAGTAGGTGCAGCAGTCGGTCTCGTATTCATTCACAATATCCTTGTCCTCGGCACTCAACTGGAAGTTGGGGGGATAGCAGAGGTAGGAACCACGGGTAGATACCCACATATCCACGGCATCCATCTGCTCGGGGGTATAGTCTGCAATCATCGGGCTGGTGTCAAAATCACAGGGAGCCCAATACAGGGCGTACCTCGCACTCCGCAGCAGGAACATAAAGCACTCGGAATCGTTCCAAACTGCATCGGTATAGGTGGGCTTGCCGTCATCCTGAATGATATAGGTCTCGTTCTCCACGCCCCAGTTGGCCAGTAGATTGCCCTCGGGGGTAAAAAAGTAGTCCAGAAAGCGGCAGAACGTAGCGGGATCCTCACAGGCGGAGAACACCATCATCATGCCGGTGGTGCCGGTTTTTTCCTGCGGGGTGACGCCGGAGACGTTGGTGGATTCGTCGTTGTAGAGTTTCAGGTCGGCTATGGGAACGCCGTCGATGTCGTCATACAGCAGGGCCGAGGAGTCAAAGCCCCAGGCTGCGGTATTGCCCGCAAGGAACGTGGACTGGACGTTGCCGTTGGGGTTGCTGACGTTCAGATAGTCGTCGTTGAAGATGCCCTTCTCGTACCAGCCACGAAGGAATTCGATATAATCCCGGAAATTCTGAGTAGTGGCGGACCAGACGATCTCATCAGAGCCTTCATCCTTTAGCTGATAGAGCATCTTGTCACCCTCGGCCTTGGTGTTGAAGGCATAATTGAGATAGCAGTTCAGGTCGGCAGTGACCTCAAAGGCGTTGCTCAGACCGTATTTGTCCTTACAGGCCAGAAGAAAATCCGTGAGCTCGTCCACGGTGGTGGGGGTGTCCATGCCCAGCTCGTTCAGCCAATCCTGCCGAATGTTCAGGCCGGCATTGATAAATGAGCCAGCACGGGACTGGATCTGCACCAGCATCCCATTGGGCTCATACACGCAGTCGGCAAAGTCCTGATCCGACAGGAGCATTGCTTCATAATTGGGCATATTGTCGTGGATGTAGCCGGAGAGATCCAGCATCACTTCGTCGTCTACCAAACCGGTTTTCCCGGTGGTGTAGTCGATGTTGGAATTGCAGGCGTCGGGATAGTCTCCTGCGGCCATAATCAGGCTGATCTGGGTCTCCCATGCCTGCTCGGATACGCTCTGCCACTCCAAGGTAACGCCAGTGGCTTCCACCATAGCGTCCCAGGCAAGGCTGCTGTCAAAATCAGAACTGGACATGATCGTAGAGTCCAGCAGCGTGGGTTTACTGTAGAGCACCGAAAAGCTGGGGGAACCGTCCAAAGGATAGTCGATTACTACCGCGGGCTCCTGGGGCTCCGAGGCCTCCAGCTCCGATGCGGGTGCTTCGGAGCCTTCCGGCGCTTCGGAATGCTCCGGTGCAGTGGACTGGGGACTGGTCACTTCGCCCAGAGACTGGCTTGCTGCTGCCGGTGTGCTGGTTGATTCCCCACCGCAGGCCGCAAGGGACATCCCAAGCGTCGCTGCCAGCAGAATACTCAGCAGCTTACTGATTTTTTTCATTATATTCCTCCATTCTTTGGGCCCAGACCATCCTTGCATTTCGGAAAACGGCCTGCCACCCGGATAATTCCAGTATAGTGCGTATACGAACAATCCGTAAACTGACAAAAGCACAACCCATTGATCATTTTTCAATCCCGGTCCCGAAAAGCCGGAAAATGATATTTCAGTTGGGATTGTGACGGTGGCGCCTTCCGGGTTTCTTCCTTATAATAGAAACACTACATAGAAAGAGGTGTCCCTATGGCATATTACATTGGTCCCCGCTGCAGTGCCTGCCACTATTGTTATAACGAATGTCCGGTTCACGCCATTCGTTTTTCCGGCACCAGCTATGAAATCGACGAGTTCAAGTGCATTGGCTGCGGAAAATGCGCGCAGGTCTGTCCCTCGGGAATCATCTATGATCCCATGAACGTCTCCGAGCCTGAACCACATACGCCTCAGGAGCTGGAATGCGATCTGGTGGTGCTGGGCGGCGGCGGCTCCGGTCTGGTGGCGGCGGTACGCGCAGCGCAGGAATCCGGCTGCCGTGTAATCGTTCTGGAAAAAGCGAAAAAACCCGGCGGCAATACCACGCTGGGCCACGGCTTCCTGATGCGCTATACCAAATGGCATGAAAAGGCGGGCCTGCCCGATGTGCGGGAGGAGTACCTCAATAAGCTCTATGAGGACACCGGCAGGGTCATGGACTATCAGCTGCTCCGGGACGCTACCTACGGCCTCAGCGACATGTTCGACTGGCTTTGTACTTTCGGAGATGTGGAAAAATGCTTTAAGCTCATGAAGCCCGGCGATCCCGGCGTTCCTCCCGGCATTCCCTTTGCCATGATCGACTTCCCACAGCGGATCGAGAATGTCAACAGCTCGGATACCTCCATGGGCCCCGGCTGGATGGGCACATTTGTGGTGCGGAAAATGCTGGAGGTCGGCGAAAAGCTGGGGATTCAGGTATACACTGAGCATAAGGCCGAGCATCTGTTGCTGGACGATCAGGGCCATTTCTGCGGCGTTCAGGCCTCCAACCCCGGCGGCACTGTCACGATTCATGCCAAGGGCTGCATTCTGGCTACCGGCGGCTTTGCCCACAACGATCAGCTCATGACCCGTACTAATCCCGACTTCTTCCGGGGCGTTCCGGTCAAGCGGCTGAGTGTGGCCGGCGCTACCGGCGACGGCATTACTATGGCTAAGGAAATCGGTGCCCAGGTGGATCTGGAGCGGCTGCGTGTGCCGGCTTCCGGCCCTGTGCATCATCCCTTTAATTATACCGTCATGAGCTTGGGCGGCTTTGGCAGTCCTATGTTCGACCAGACCGGCCATAAGGTGGTGCTTCATGGCGGCGGCCCGGGAAATCCCACCGGCCCGCTGGACAAAATGGAGGGCTGCTTCGTCTACACGGTGCTGGACAGCGACACCGTCCGGAAAAACGGCGAAGCCGCCATTGACCGGAACAATGATCCGTCTGCGCAGTCCTCCAAGGAGAACTATCAGAAGGAAATTGACTTGGAAGCAACCTGCGGTCTTCCCGTGCGAAAGGCATGGACGTTGGAGGGGCTGGCTGAGAAAATGGGCGTAAACCCTGCTGCCTTTGTGGAAGAGGTGGCAAAGCACAATCAGGAGGCGGAAAACGAGCCTACTGATACCCCGCCCGGACCCTTTGGCCCTATGACGCCCGAAACCATCAAGACCGCACCGTTTTATGCGGTCTATGGCGGACGGTTCAGCGAGTCGGCTTCCGGCGGTGTGGTCACCAATACCCAGCTGGAGGTGGTTAAGGAGTCCGGCGAGGCAATTCCCGGCCTGTGGGCAGTGGGGGATGCCTGCCGCGGGCTGTTCTTAAAGGATGACTCCGGCGGAAAGTTTGGCGAAATGCCATGGGCCATGGCCAGCGGATATCTGGCTGGCGGCTATGCGGCAAAGGCCATGGCGCAGAAGTAATCCGTTGCAGCCATAGAGCAGAAAGTGGACGAGATTTGGAGTCGAAAGCGGTTCCAAATCTCGTCCTTTGATTTGTTTTGCAATGACAAATGAAGGCTGTGGATGATCGTGGTGTTGCTGGGGGATGGCAACGGTTGATAATAATACGGTTTCAAATGGTTTCATTCGGTTTCACTTAAAAATGAAACCATAGCGGTGGAATTGAAACCATGCTGATCGGTTAGACAAATCAAAATTTATAGGTCTTTTCGCATGTATCTTGACGCATATTCCCGATAGCCGTTCTTTGGATAAAATGAGTAAGACTCAAACCACTGTTCCCTAGGAGAACCAAGATGAACAAGCGAAACGGTAATACCTTGACTTCGCATTTCATTTTCCGCTGTTTGAAGGAGTTTTGTTCCTATTCCTTTATGCTTTTCAGACGCTTTCACATAAAGTCTGTGAAGAAAGGCTTCCGAGGGATTTTCTGTTTTGGAATATCCAATACATCCTATCACTCTGTCATCCTCATTGATTGCAACCCAAAACATATCTCCACTGTCAAAGTAGTTTTTGCGTATATCCAGCAAATCTTTGTTTATAGTGGGTTTTCTTCCGAGAGCATCTTTGGCCTGCAGAACCATAAAAATAAGGTCATCCCTGTATTTCTCTTCGTAAAGCTTAATAATCACGCTTATCTCTCCGTCAAATTCAAGTACATAGAATGAATTATAGCACATCATTATAAAGTTTACTATAATCAATAAGTCCGATGGTTTCGCATCAAAACCATCGGACTAATTTGGCGATACAGGACAAAATAGATATCGCTGTTAAGGCGCAATTTTCTCCAGCAAATCAGCGGGTTTGCAACAAAGTGCTTGTGCCAGCAAGATCAGGTATTCCGCCTGCGCCTTATTGATGTTCTTCTGCCTTTGCTCATACTGCTGGATGGTTCGCAGAGGGACACCCGAGATTTCGGATAACTCCCGCTGACTCAGCCCCGACTTTACACGCAGCGTTTTGAGATTTGTATCAGGATGGGCGGCTGCATACAGTTCGTTCATCTTATTACAGAACTGGCGGATGTCCATTTCATGATAAGGGGTATACAGGTTTAGAATCTCGTTGATCGGAATACATTGGATGATTTGCTGAAACTGAAGCGCTGTGTACCATTGATAATAAGCCAGAGCCCAACCAGTCCAGTACTGAGGACTACGGTTCACGGTATAGCGTGGCTTGATCCGATTAACAGTCTGATTCGCTTTCTCCAGAACTAAATAACAGAGCTCTACCCCAGACATTCCAACGATCACCGTAAAGTCTCCGCGCTCAAAACGTGCAGCAATTCCGGACGAAATAAATAGGTCGAAAAAGCTGCGAAGATCATAGCTTAGATCATGTACGGCAAAATCCAGCATCCGCCCCAGTGCGGTTTGGGCCTTTTCCAGATATACCTTATCGTAGGCGTGGATCATGTGGCAGCATCTCCTCATCCAAAATTGTGGTGATATAGATATCCCCTCGCTGACGCCGATTTTGCTCGACACTAAAATATTCCCGTCTGGCGCATTTGTCACGCAGCATTTTCTTTTCATACCATTCAGAAGCATCCGCTACCTCGCAGCCCACATAGTGAATAGCCTGAAATGCTTTTTCGCTCTTTAAGACGAACTGCTGTCCTAACTTTCCAAGATGCATTGCATTTCCTAATTGGCGGTAAGAAATGGTGCCATTGATGAAGTCCTGGGCGAAGGAGAAGTAGCTGTCATCCGCGCGATAACCGATGATGGCATCATAACGCTTATATGGGATGGCAAAGTTCTTGAGAATATACTCTTTGGCTTCCAATGCCAGCCCAGAGGGAACGTCAAACTCTCGGTTTTCCAGAAGGACAGCAAGCCAATTCAGAATATCATCGGCTACCCCGACGGCATGGTGCGGCCCCAGGGCAATATCACCCGAGCAGAGGTTGCAACGATCTTCTTCCGGCTGCTCAGTGAGGAGACCCGGGCGGAGCTGGTGAAGATCGCAGCCAGCTTTGACGAAAAGGGTGCCGACAGCGACAACCCCTTTGAGGACGCGGGCAACCACTGGGCGGCGGAGTATATCGCTCTGGCCACCGAGAATGGCTGGATCAACGGCTATGAGGATCAGACCTTCAAGCCCGACCAGTACATCACCCGGGCAGAGACCATGGCGGTGGTGAACCGGGTGCTCCAGCGCCTGCCTCGGAACAAGGAGGATCTGCTGCCCGGCATGATTACCTGGCCGGACAACATGGACGAGGACGCCTGGTACTACCTGTACGTCCAGAAGGCTACCAACGGTCACACCTACGAGCGCGTAAACGGCAGCGAGCATTGGATCGACTGGGAGGAGACTCCCGACTGGAAGCAGTACGAGCGCTGAACCCCATACGGCAAACAAAGCGGTAGACCTTCGGGCCTGCCGCTCTGCCTGTAGCGGGAATGTATAGTTCCTGAAGCATTTGTATAAAAACAACGCTTTCTATTTTTTCTTGGGAAATTTAAAATAAACTCGAAGGGACTAGTCTTTATCAAAGCAAAGGGAGGATCGTATGAACGAGCTCAAACATCTGCTTGAACCGGTTTTGGTTCGCGGAAAGCGATATAAAAATCGAATCACTTGCGCACCCAGTGGCGCGATTGGAAATGTGTTCCCCGATGGAACCATCAATCTTCATGAGGTGGAGGAACTGGCAGTCAAGTCCCGCGGCGGATTTGCGTCTGTCACGGTAGGCGAGACACCAATTGATGAAAAATATGCGAAAAAAATTAAATCCTTTGCAGCTACAGATTTCACCCGCCTGGAAGGGCCGCAGTTTGAAGGGTGGAAAAAAGTCCTCCGGTACGCCAAAGCCGGCGGCGAGAATCTGGCCCTAGTTCAGCTGTCCCA
>ERZ773103.1706-NODE-1706-length-22449-cov-3.886889_pt1 | contig 22449 bp, 20 predicted proteins | sample MGYA00511118_ERZ773103 | MGnify/ENA primary metagenome ERZ773103 (study PRJEB29015, sample SAMEA2737821) | human gut metagenome | biome: human gut; feature: human-associated habitat; material: faeces | place: China | collected 2012 ... | reverse complement strand
ATTTGAACCCAAAAGTTTTTTCAGGAAGTGATAACCTTGGTTCCTCCTTAGGAGGGATCCGTTATATCCATTTAACTAATGGAACAAATCACTTATACTTACCTATTTTATCATCATGCCAACTGAAAAGCAACCGCTTTATTCAGCTTAATCCCTTAATTAATGCTTTAATGTTTTAATCAATCGGAAGATCTGTTCCACCGTCGTTGTCATATTCCACGTTGCCTGTTCGCATTCTGATACCTCAGCAATTGTTCCTGCATTACAAAGAATTGAAAAAAATGCATCAATTCCATATTCATTGCATACTCCGGCGTCTTCCGCTACGCATCCGGAAAAAGCAAGTACCGGTTTTCCATACTTTTTAGCAATCTCCGCAACTCCGATCGGCGCTTTTCCCATCACAGTCTGCCCATCCAAACGCCCCTCTCCGGTGATCACATAATCCGCATCTTTCACTTTTTCTTCCAATTCCGTTTCACGAAGTACAATTTGAATGCCTGACTGAAGTTCCGCATTCATAAACACGCGGAATGCAAATCCAAGCCCTCCGGCAGCACCTGCACCCGGAAACGAAGCGTCCACACCAACATTCACAAGATTTACAGACGCATCTTCTGCTTTCCTTTCCTCCTTAAATGAAAGAGCAATCCCAGCATAGTTAGAAAGCCAGGCATCCATCTGTCGGATCATCTCTGCATCCGCTCCTTTTTGAGGTCCGTAAACAGCACTGCATCCTTGCGGTCCGCAAAGTGGATTTGTCACATCACATGCAATCTGAAATTGGCATTCCCGTAATTCAGGAATCACATGTTCTTTCCCTATCAACTCCAAATCTTTCAATCCGACCGCTCCAAGAGAAATTTCATTTCCATCTTTATCACACATCTCAAATCCAAGTGCCTGAAGCATTCCTGCTCCGCCGTCATTTGTCGCGCTTCCGCCAATTCCTATGATAAAATTACGGCAGCCTTTTTCAATCGCATCCAAGATCATTTCGCCTACGCCAAATGTTGTTGTAATAAGCGGATTCAATTTTTCTTTCGGCAGCAATGTAATTCCTGCAGCCTGCGCGATTTCCATGATCGCAGTCTTTGTCTCCCTTTCTACGATTCCGTAAACTGCATTGACCAATACTCCCAGCGGACCTTTCACCATAACGCTCTGCAATTCTCCGCCCATTCCAAGTGTCAGCGCTTCCACAGTTCCCTCTCCGCCGTCTGCTAATGGGCATACCACCGTTTCACTCTCCGGAAATACTCGAAGAATCCCATTTTTTGCCGCCTCTCCTGCCTGAAGGGATGTCATACTTCCTTTAAAAGAATCTATTGCAATTACAGCTTTCATAATTCCACCAGCCTTTTATACAATACTTCTGCCCTATCTTCGATCGAAAGCAGCATGTTTCTGGACTCATCCAACTGTTCCATCCCCTCTGTATATTTTCCTGCCGCACTTCCATTTGTGATCCCGGAATGATTTTTTACAATAACGGGTATCCAGGAACTTTTTTTCGCAAGATTGAATACAATATCTGACATCTGCATCCCACGCACTTCTTGAAATTCATATTCCTGCTTGATTTCTTTCTCTGATATACTCTCTTCTACATTTACATAGAGCGCATAACTATATAACCCACAGATTGAAATTTCAACCTGTCGGATTCCGAGTAACGCTCTCAAAAAATACCGTCTGAGAGCTCCTCGCGACCTTTTTTTAGTCCCAAGACATTCATCTAAAACTTTCATTTCTGCATCATTCTGATATGCCTCGAGTATCTTCTCCGTCATCGGCGCATATCCCCCGGAGATTTCATTCAAATACTGCTTTCTTTTCTGTTCTTCTATTTCTCCGAGTTTTTTCTTTAATTCCTGCCATAATCTGATTTCAAATGAACTCAATTGATTCTCATCAGGCTTTTCCTGCCTATTGAATAGATTTAACGATAGGAAGCGTACTTTCATCGTGCTATACAGACGTTTTACTGCTTTTCCAAACTCCACCGCATGGGAATTGATGTCATCACACGCAACATTTTCAGGCTCTTTGAACAAAAATTGTGTGATTTCTTTCCGGATTCGTTCTTCCTCACCCCGGCACAAAATCAGTAATTCGTCCACACAATTCAATTTTTCCAGTGTTGAAATTGCGGAAAACGCATATGTATCAAATGTATTTAATGTGCAGTATACCGGAAGTTCCACAACCAGATCCACACCCTTTTTCTGCAAATGCTTCGCCCGATTGTCATGTGCTTCCTGCATCCAACTCCCATCCTGCCGAAAATTTCCGCATATCACGGCGATCAATGCGTCTGCTTTGCTTTCCTGCTTCATCCTCTGATATAGATTTGCTTCCTCTTCACAAGATAATCCGGAAAGAATTTCCGGCTCTTCAATAAACGCTGCAATCTTCATACATTTCATTTCTCTTTCTAAAAATTGATCATTCCCTGAAGCCAGATCGTTCCCTTAAATCGTCTTCCGATTTGCGGTTCCCCCAATACTTGTGCTTTCGGCACGCAAATATCAAACTGAAGTTCATTTACATTCAACTTCATCTGATATACTTCTTCTCCGGTCAGGCTGTTCTTTCGTTCCCTCATCGCAAGGATTTCACCGAGGATCGAGTACATATCACACTCTACGCCATACGGCATAAAATAAGTATCCACAATCGTAAAAATGTCTTCACTCACCAGTCTCCGGGACACTTTAGAATATGTATCGATATCATCCAGCGTCAGGCTTTCCATCGCTGTCTGATCACCGCTTCTTGCTGCATTTAAAAGCTGTTTTCGATTATTTGACGCCTCAATTTCATTTTTCACCTGCATTTCGCTCTTTCGCACCGGAAGAAGAATCTTTCCGGAAAGAGCCAGACCGGAAAGGGTCACGGAAGTGTTCATTTTCGGGAACATTCCAAGCTGACATTCTTTCATATATTCGATTCCGTTCTGCAAATGAAAAATCAGACTGATCCCGACCCGCGGATCTTCACAGACGCCGACATACATTTCCTTTTCAATTTTCTTTTCCACGGTCACATCTGCGTAAGTCGTAATTCCGCTTCCCTCAAAATATGGAAAATAATATTCCGGTTCAAACCGTTCTTCCTCATCAAGTTCTCCGCACAGTGTGATTCCTATTCCCTGTGCATATTCTTTCTGCAGTTCACAAAAATCTGCTTCTTCCGTATAAGAAACAACTGTCTGATGTGTAAACTCTGTCTCAACCTGTTCCAACAACTGCCGCAGGTCTTTTTTCGTTTTGAGGTTTTCAAAACCAATTGCTTTCAAATATTGATGCATATTCTCTCCATTTTCTTCTTGCACAAAGAAGATTGCACATATTGCGCAATCCTCTTATATGTCACTCTCATATATCATTTTTATTTTTTCGGAACGATCGCTTCCATTCCGCCCATGTATAGCTGCAATGCTTTTGGAATCTTCACGCTTCCGTCTTCCTGAAGATTATTTTCCAAAAATGCGATCAGCATTCTCGGCGGTGCGACAACTGTATTATTCAGTGTATGTGCAAAATATTTTGATTTTTCACCTTTTACGCGAATTCCTAATCTTCTTGCCTGTGCATCTCCCAAATTGGAGCAGCTTCCAACCTCGAAGTATTTTTTCTGTCTCGGAGACCATGCTTCCACGTCTACAGACTTCACTTTCAGATCTGCCAGATCTCCCGAACAACATTCCAGCGTACGAACCGGAATGTCCATGGAACGAAACAGATCCACCGTGTTCTGCCACAATTTGTCATACCATTCCATACTTTCTTCCGGCTTACATACAACGATCATTTCCTGTTTTTCAAACTGGTGGATTCGATATACGCCGCGTTCTTCAATGCCATGTGCTCCTTTTTCTTTCCGGAAGCACGGAGAATAGCTTGTCAAAGTCTGCGGAAGCTGGTCTTCTGTCAACTGTGTATCAATAAATTTACCGATCATAGAGTGTTCGCTTGTACCGATCAGATAAAGATCTTCTCCCTCGATCTTGTACATCATTGCATCCATCTCGGCAAAACTCATTACGCCTGTCACGACATTGCTTCGGATCATAAACGGAGGCACACAATATGTGAATCCTCGGTTGATCATAAAATCTCTCGCATAAGAGATTACTGCGGAATGCAGTCGTGCAATATCTCCCATCAAATAATAAAATCCGTTTCCGGCTACTTTTCTGGCGCTGTCCAGATCGATTCCGTTAAACCGCTCCATAATATCTGTGTGATACGGAATCTCAAACTCCGGTACAACAGGCTCTCCAAACCGCTCGATTTCTACATTTTCACTGTCATCTTTTCCGATCGGAACAGATGGATCGATGATATTCGGAATCGTCATCATGATCTTTTTGATCTTTTCTTCTACTTCTTTTTCTTCTTTGGAAAGAGCTTCCATACGGTCTGCGCTCTCGCTAACCTTTTTCTTCATCTCTTCCGCTTCTTCTTTTTTCCCCTGTGCCATACATGCACCGATCTGTTTGGAAGCTTTATTTTTCTCCGCACGAAGCGCTTCTACTTCCTGTTTGATCTCGCGGTTTCTCACATCCAATTCCAATACTTCATCGACAAGCGGAAGTTTCTCATCCTGAAACTTATTCCGGATATTCTGCTTTACCACCTCTGGATTCGTTCTTACAAATTTAATATCTAACATGACTTTTCCTCCTGCTCATTTCTCATTTTCTATTTTTCTTTTTTGCAAACTCTGCATCCCTTATATCGTAGGCTTCCTGAAAAATTGCCCGTTCCAGAGATTCTTTTTCTTCCTCTGCTAGTTCAATATAACTCTCGCCTTTTACAATTTCTTTTATATAGGTGTAACATCCTCCTCTGCTGTGCATCGCATTAAAGATCCATCCACTGTTTTCCTCATCCAGCATTGTCAGAGCAAAACTTAAGTTTCCACCCATTTCATGAAATGCATCATATCTTACCAATGCGGTTTTCTGATATGTTTGTTTCACTTTTTTATATAATTTATCAATCTTCTCTTGATTCTCTGCTGTCCGTTCATTTAGTTCATCGAGGATTTCAAAACGTTCAAAAATGCTCTCCTCAAGATTCTTTCCGTCTTTTCCTTTCATAAACGTTGAATAACTTCTTTTTAATCTGTTGTATTTCATGTTGACACTGATTAATAGAATGAACAGCAAAATCTGTATCATAAATAATAATACAATCAGATATCCCGCGTCAATTCCCAAATTTCCAAGAAAATCTGTTTGCATTGCGTGCCTCCCTTATATATTACTGATGATGGATCGACATGATCATATCATATAGTCTTTCCAACTCCTCCTCAGAATAATATTCAATTTCAATGCGTCCTTTTCCATTTGCTTTTGCATTGATATTGACCTTTGTCCCCATTACATTTTTCATCTTTTCTGCAATGTCTTTATATACAAACGTATGTTCTAAAGGCTTTTTTATTTCCTTTTTCGGTGTTTTCAGAGATTTTACAAGTTTTTCCGTCTCTCTTACACTCAATTTTTCATCAAAAATCTTATTTGCCAGTATATACTGCTGTTCCGGATCCTCAATTGCCAACAGTGCACGTGCATGTCCCGTACTGATCATATCATCTATGATCATCTGCTGTACTTTATCACTCAATTTCAATAACCGCATAGAATTAGTAACTGCCGTTCTGCTTTTAGAAACACGCTCTGCAACTTCATCCTGTTTTAACTGAAATTCTTCCAATAATCTTTTAAAAGCCATTGCCTCTTCAATCGGATTCAAGTTTTCCCGCTGAATATTTTCAATCAGAGAAATTTCTACAATTTCCTGTTCTGTATATTCTTTGATGATCACAGGAATCTCCTTGACACCCGCAAGTTTGGCTGCGCGCCATCTTCTTTCTCCCGCAATGATCTCATAATATCCCGCTTTTTTCTGGACGATCAAAGGCTGTAAAACACCGTACTGTTTGATAGAATCCGCCAATTCCAACAGCGCATCCTCATCAAATTCTTTTCTTGGCTGATCTCGATTTGGCTCGACTTCGTTAACTTTTAAAAACACCTCGCCGCTCGGGGACTCTTTTATGTCAGCTAGTTTATCCGAAATCTTTTTTTCTTTTTTCTGCGTACTTCCTGATGTTCCATTTTTCACAGTTTTACTGGTTTTATCCGGAATCAAACTATCCAGGCCTTTTCCAAGACCATTTCGCTTTACTGCCATTATTCTTCCTCTCCTTTATGAATCACTTCTTCCGCTAAAAGCAGATAACTCTCTGCTCCTGTCGATTTTGGATCATAGAGATTGATCGGCATTCCATAGCTTGGTGCTTCTGCAAGCCGTATATTTCTCGGAATGATCGTTTTATAAATCGTCTGATCTAAATTATCCTTTACATTCTCAACAACCTGCAAAGACAGATTCGTTCTCGCATCATACATAGTAAATACGACACCCTCAATGACCAATGCCGGGTTCAGACGTTCCTGCACAAGATTGATCGTGTGGATCAATTGGCTTAGCCCCTCCAATGCATAATACTCACACTGTATCGGAACAAGAACGGAATCTGCTGTTGTCATAGCGTTGATCGTAAGCATGCTCAACGCCGGAGGACAATCGATGATCACAAAATCATACCGCTCCTTTACCTTTCCCATCTCATTTCTGATGATATATTCTTTATTTTCTACACCAATTAATTCAATCTCAGCAGCTGACAAATTAATGTTGGAAGGAAGGACATCAAGATTTTCAATTACCTCTTTACAAATACATTCTTCTATTCCTGTTTGACCTATGATCAAATCATAAACACTATTTTCAACTTGATCCTTATCAACGCCTAATCCACTCGTCATATTTCCCTGCGGATCCAAGTCTAAAGCAAGTACTTTTTTCCCAAGGCTTGCGAGAGATGCGGATAAGTTGATTGCCGTCGTTGTTTTTCCTACTCCGCCTTTTTGATTGGCGATAGCAATAATTCTACCCATTTATATAACTCCTTTCCTCCATACTTGTCTATTATATCACCAAACATTCTAAGAATCTACAACAGAATGTTTCACGTGAAACATTTTTCTTGTTATTTTTCAAAATTTGTTTTCCAACTGATTTTTCATGAAACATTTTCTGAATTTCAAAAGTAAAAAAGACTGATACAATGTTTCACGTGAAACATTAAATTTTCTTCTCTTTTTCTTAAGAAAATAGTCCTTTCTAAGAGTTTTCCATTGTAGTATAATAGCTTATATATTCTTTAGAATCAGATAAGGGAGTGATCACTTGAATTTTAAAAAGAATCTTAAAAAGATTACAATTTTTTCCGGGGCTGCTCTGGGTGCAATGCACTTGATAAACAGAGTTTCCTACCATGTATCAACATTTGAAAACAGACTTTTTGCAAAAGATGCAGAGTATTATAAGTGGAAGTTAGGAAATGTCTTTTATACCAGGCAAGGAGAGGGCTCTCCGATACTTTTGATCCATGATCTGAACGTATGCAGTTGTTCTTATGAGTGGCATCATGTAAAAAGGATTTTAAGTTCCAATCACACAGTATATACGATTGACCTCCTCGGATGCGGTAATTCAGATAAACCTAACCTCACTTACACAAATTACTTATATGTGCAACTTATTTTAGATTTCATAAAGGATGTCATTGGAGAAAAAACAGATGTTGTATCTTCCGGTGCTTCTTCCGGCATTCTGTTGATGGCTTGTTCTGTCCAAAATGATTGGATTGATAAAGCTGTGCTCGTAAATCCGGAAAATTTGCTTATTTCCTCAAAGACTCCTGACAAATTTGCGGAATTATATAGGACTGTCATTTGTACACCTATAATTGGAACATTTCTTTATAATATAATGGTCAATAAAAAGACAATTGAAAAAGATTTCCGTCTGGATTATTACTACGATCAAAATAAAATCACAGAAAAAGATATTATGTATTTTTATGAAGCATCACAAAAGCAGCATACCAAAGGAAAATATTTGTATGCAAATATAAATTCCTGTTTTACCAACACGAATATTATTCATGGTCTTCGTAATATAACACAACCTATTTACATTTTTACAGGAAAAGAAAATCCGGAAAATATCCTCGCGGCAAATCAATATCAGAATTATCTCCCTGATACACATATTATCGAACTGGAAAAGACAAAACGTTTTCCGCATATGGAACGCCCCGAAGATTTTACAGAGAACCTGGAATCTCTATACTTATAAAAAAACACCGCAAGTTTGTATCATTCCAAAAGGGAATCCTCGCAAACTTGCGGTGCTTTTTATTATATTTACACTAATGGTTCTTTTGCAGGAAGTCCTGCCTTTCTCGGATAACGTTTCTTTGTACTTTCATTCTTTTTTATCTGTACAAATGATCTTCCGATCTCCGTTCCCGGCAACTGGAATTTCACAACACCAGACAGTTCTCCGCCAAGCAACCTGATTGCTTTTTTTGATCCATTCAATTCCTCTTCTACATTTCCGCTCTTGTAAGAAACAAAGGATCCACCGACACAAATATAAGGAATGCAGTACTCGCTCAATGTCGCCAGATTTGCAACTGCGCGGGAGACACAGAGATCAAACTGTTCACGATACTCCTTTCGCTTCGCATAATCTTCTGCTCTTCCATGCAGCGTCTCTACTTCTTCAAGCCCCAGTTCCTCTATAACTGTATCCAGAAAGCGGATTCTCTTCTGTAAGGAATCCAGAAGCACAACTTTCAGATGCGGAAATGCAATTTTCAAGGGGATTCCCGGGAAACCTGCTCCGGTTCCGATATCGATCACAGAATGAATTTCCTCCATTTTAACTGCCTTTATAATTGCCAGACTGTCCACAAAATGCTTTTCATTTACCTCATCATACTCTGTGATCCCTGTCAGATTCATCACCTTATTCCATTCAACGAGTAATTCATAATACCGATGGAACTGTCTTTTTTGTTTTTCTGTCAATGTGATGCCAAGCTCGATGAGCTGTGTATCAAATCGATCTGCCATCTGTCTTATCCCTCCTAAAAGATTCTTCCTGCTTTACTTTCTTATTCACTTATTTCCTTATTCTCGGTTCTTTCCTCCGAGATATACAAGAAGCACCGATACATCCGCAGGAGAAACGCCGGAAATACGCGACGCCTGTCCGATCGATGCCGGACGGATCGCATTCAGTTTCTGCTTCGCTTCTATACGGAGACTCTGTATTTCATCATAATTAATTTCTTCCGGTATTTTCTTATTTTCGAGCTTTTTAAACTGTTCTACCTGTCTCTGTTGACGCTTGATATAGCCGTCATATTTGATATTGATATTTACCTGTTCAATAACCTCCGCCGGAAGTGCTTTTCTCTCCTCATCAATCTCTGCAAGCGCCTCATAAGAAAGTTCCGGTCTGCGTATCAATTCTGCCAGTGTCGTTCCAGATACAAGTGACGTACTTCCATACTGCTCTAAAAGTTTCTGAACTTTTTCTGAAGTACCGATATTGACATGTTTGACACGTTCGATTTCCTCCGCGATCATTTTTTCTTTTTCTTTCAAATGTTCATAGCGCTCTTCACTGATCAAACCAATCTCATAACCAATTTCCGTTAATCTCTGATCCGCATTATCCTGACGAAGAAGCAGACGATATTCCGCTCTGGACGTCATCATCCGGTACGGTTCATGACTCTCCTTTGTCACAAGATCATCGATCAGAACGCCGATATATCCCTGAGAACGGTCGATCACAATCCCCTCTTTCTCCTGAAGTTTCCGCGCGGCATTGATCCCCGCGATCAGTCCCTGCGCCGCCGCTTCCTCATACCCTGAACTTCCATTAAACTGACCGCCGCTGAACAATCCGTCGATTTCTTTAAATTCCAATGTACTTTTCAGCTGACGCGCATCAATACAATCATATTCAATTGCATATGCATTTCGTACAATTTTAGCATTCTCCAACCCCGAAACGCTACGATACATCGCATACTGCACATCTTCCGGAAGTGAGCTTGACATACCGCCCACATACATTTCATTTGTTTCGATCCCCTCTGGTTCGATAAAAACCTGATGCCTCTTTTTATCTGAAAATTTAACAACTTTATCCTCAATTGATGGACAATATCTCGGACCTGTTCCCTCGATCATCCCGGAAAATAAAGGGGATCGATCCAGATTATTTCGGATGATTTCATGTGTCGTTTCATTTGTATACGTCAGCCAGCACGAAATCTGATCGATCTGTACGCTGTCCGGATCCGTCGTAAATGAAAACGGAACGACACGTTCATCCCCTTTCTGCTCTTCCATTTTTGAAAAGTCAACCGACCGTTTATCGATTCTCGCAGGAGTTCCGGTCTTAAAGCGGTTCATTTCAATTCCTAGAGATTTTAAACTCTCTGTAAGATAATTTGCCGCCTGCAGTCCGTTTGGACCTGTCTGCATACTCACGTCCCCATAAATGCAGCGCGCACGCAAATACGTTCCCGTACACAAAACAACCGCTCTGCATCGATAAATAGCGCCTGAATACGTCTGTACCCCTGTCACGATCCTCTTTCCGCTTTCCGAATCTGTCTCCGTCAAAATATCCGTCACTTCCATCTGCCGGATATCCAGATTTTCCTGCTCCTGCAATACCTGACGCATTGCTCTGCTGTAAGCGGATTTATCCGCCTGCGCACGGAGTGAATGCACAGCCGGACCTTTGGAACGGTTCAACATCTTTGACTGGATAAACGTGCGGTCGATCACTTTTCCCATCTCTCCTCCGAGAGCGTCGATCTCCCTCACCAGATGTCCTTTTGAACTTCCCCCGATATTCGGATTACACGGCATCAGGGCAATGCTGTCCACACTGACAGTAAACAAAACCGTCCGAAATCCAAGTCTTGCAGCCGCAAGCGCCGCCTCGCATCCTGCGTGTCCGGCCCCGACAACTGCAACGTCATATTGATCTTTATTTTCCCATACAGAATTTACTGAATATTTCATTGACCAAATCTTCTCCTATCGTTTCACCTGTAATACTTCCCAACGCCTCATATGCATCCATCAGATCAATCGAATAGAAATCTTCCGGCATCTGATCCTCGATGCTCTCCTGTACTTTCCGAAGCGACATATAAGCATCCTGAAGCGCTGATTTCTGGCGCATATTTGTGATCATCACCTCATCATTAAACGAAAGATCCCCGCTTAAGAACATCGTCTTTAACTGCTGTTCCAGCTCCCGGATCCCTTTTTCTTCTTTCGCAGATACCTCGATCACCGGAAATTCATCTTCTAAAAATGTACGCAGCTTTTCTCGGGTCAGAACCGGTTCCAGATCGCTTTTATTCAGCAGAACTACCACCTTTTTTCCTGCGATGATCTGCGCGATCTCACGGTCATTTTCATCCAATTTTCTCGAAGCATCGGCCACATAAATGATCAGGTCGGCCGATTCTGCATATTCCCGTGCTTTTTCTACGCCGATTTTTTCGACGACATCCTCCGTCTGCCGGATTCCCGCCGTATCGATCATATTCAGGTTCAGCCCGTTCAAATGAATCTGCTCTTCCAGAACATCTCTCGTTGTTCCCTCGATCTCCGTCACGATCGCACGTTCCCGCCCGGAAAGTACATTGAGCAGAGACGATTTCCCTGCATTCGGCTTTCCGAGGATCACGGTCTGGATTCCCTCTTTGATGATCCGCCCGTTTCCCGCAGAATCGATCAGCTTTTTCAATTCTTCCCTGATCGGAATCAGTTCCTTTTCCAACGTCTCTCCATATCCGTCTACGCTGATATGTTCGGGATCATCCAGCGCGGTTTCAATAAATGCCGTGTGATACAGCAAAGTTTCCCGCATTGTTTCGATCTTCTTTTTGACACTTCCGCGAAGCTGGCTGACCGAACTCTGCAGCGCATATTCATTCTTGGACGTGATCACATCGATCACCGCTTCCGCCTGTGAAAGATCCATCTTTCCGTTTAAAAACGCACGCTTGGTAAATTCTCCCGGTTCTGCCGGTCTCGCACCGTTTTTTAAGACTGTCTCTAATACTCTCTGCACTACATAGACACCGCCGTGACAATTGATCTCTACCGTATCTTCCCCGGTAAATGTGCGCGGTGCACGCATGACACTGACGAGAACTTCATCGACGGTTTCCCCTCCGTCTTTTATAAAACCGTAATGGATCGTATGACTGTCTGCCTCTGATAATTTTTTCTTTCCTTTATAAATCCGATCTATGATCTGAAATGCATCATCTCCGCTGATCCTCACAATTCCGATCCCCGAATTGGACATTCCCGTTGAGATTGCTGCGATCGTCTCTTTATTTAACATCTCTTACCTCTCAATGATAAAGAGAACGTTTTACACTTCACGAAAGTTCTCGTGAAGCGTAAAACGTTCTCTTTCGCTTCAATCATTATATACCATGTTGTTCGTCGGCGCTACTATCTTTTTAAAGTAACTACGACCTTTCTGTACGGCTCTTCTCCCTCACTGTGTGTCGTTACATACGGATCGGACTGAAGTGCCGAATGGATGATTCTTCTTTCATACGGATTCATCGGTTCTAAAGAAACCGGCTTTCTGTTTCTTTTTACCTTGTGTGCGATATTCTTTGCGAGATGCTTCAGCGTCTCTTCTCTTCTCGCACGATAATTTTCCGTATCCAGTTTCACTCTCACATATCCGCTCTGATGTTTGTTTGCCACACGGTTTGCAAGATACTGAAGAGAATCGAGAGTCTGTCCTCTTTTTCCGATCAGGATTCCCATATTCTCACCTTTCATATCAATACTGAGTGCTCCGTCTGCATCCACCTCGGAAGCGATCTCCACTTCCATTCCCATCGCTTTCAATGTGTCTAAAAGAAATGCTTCCACAGCTTTTTTTGATTCTTCCGTAACCACTGCGGTCTCTTTTTCTTTTCTTGCCGGAACGCTTTCCTCTTTCTCAACAGGAGCCTTTACAACTTCTTCTTTTTTCTCTTCTTTCGGAAGTTCCTTTTCTGCATCCTGTTTTTCATAAGCCTTAGGTTCCGCTTTCTTCTCCGGCTCTCTCTTTTCTTTTTTATGTTCTTTTACTTTTTCTTTTCTTCCCTTTTTCTCAGGCTCCAAAGTAACGTCGAATCTGATCTTTGTATCTTCTTCCTCTTCCGCGGTTCCCGGTTTTCTTCTCGCTTCAATGACAGCCTGTTTCATACCGATTCCAAGAAATCCGGCACTTCCTTTTTCAATGACCTCATATTCCAGACAGTCGCTTGTAACTCCCAACTGGATCAATGCTTCTGTGATCGCATCGTCTACTGTTTTTGCTGACACTCTGATACTGCCGTTCATTTCCGAATCCTCCCTTTCCTTTTATCGTAAGGTTCTACGTCTATTTTTTGCTGTTCGAGCTGTTATATCTGCTTACCAGATTTGCTTTTGATGCAAGACTTCCCTCTTTTGCATTCTTGCTGTATTCTGCCGCTTTCTCCAGCTTTTGTTTTCTCTCATCTTCAGAGATCGACGATTTCTTCGCTGCCGTTACATTCTTTGTACTTGTCGTCGCCATCTTATTGATCTCATTTGCAGAAGTACCTTTTTTCTCACGCTTCTTCGCCGCTTTTTTCTGGTTCTCAGCGATCATTTCTTCGGTGGACTTCTTACTCAGATACTTGTTGATCGCAAGCTGCTGAACACATCTGACGATCGCGCTGACTGCCCAGTAAAGACCAAGACCTGCCGGAAGTGTAAATCCGAGGAATACAGAGAACAACGGCATTGTATATGTCATCATCTTCATCGAACTTGCCATCGGATTTTCCTGATCTGTTGCCGGCTGCGGCTGGAGTTTTACACTGATAAACTGTGTCAGACCTGCAAGAACCGGAATGATCACTGCAAGAATGATTCCGACAATCGAGAAGTCTGCCAGAGCCGTCATGAACATTGTCATCGGAGTCTCACCAATGTTGATTCCGAGGAAGCTGTTCAGATGTCCCATCGCCTGAGTCGTGTTTGCCACGATTCCCTCCAGTGACGGCATCTTGTCTACCAAGGTCGTCCATGTAGAATCCTGGAACTTATAAAGTACGTTCACAAGCGTCTCTGCCTGAGAATAGTCAAAGCTCTGCGGACTCATCAGAACCGGTTTCGCACTTCCGATCCCCTCCATGATCTTCTGGAATCCGTCTGTTGCCATGATCTGATTTACAACCGGCATATAAACGTTCTTAACACCCTCTACATAGTTCGGAATGTTGGAGATGACCGGATACAGCGCGAACAGGATCGGCATCTGGATCAACATCGGAAGACATCCGCCTGTCGGGGAAGTTCCGTATTTCTCATAAACGATCTGCATCTCTTCCTGCTGTTTCAGCATGGATGCCTGATCACGTTTTCCAGCATATTTTTTCTGAATCTTCTGAATCTCCGGATTCATTACGGATGACATCTTCGACCATTTCTGCTGTTTGATCGTAAGAGGGATCATCAACGTATAAATAATAATTGTGAAAATAATAATGCAGACGCCGATATTCTGGATACCGAATAATCCATCCATCACATTGTAGATTCCATCCATCAGCTTTCCAAGCAGCCAAGCTATCTGATGAATGATCGGCCAATCTGCATAACCTGAAGCTAAAACACCTTGCATCTCTTGTCCTCCTTAAGGTACCGGATCATATCCGCCTTTTGCAAATGGATTGCAGCGCAGAATCCTCCATGCAGTTAAAAGACCGCCTTTCAACACGCCGTATTTCTCAATCGCTTCGATTCCGTATTGAGAACAGGTCGGTATATAAATACAGTGATACTGTCTTTTCAATCCGGACAGATATTTCTGATAAAACCGGATCATCCCTATGCATATTTTTTTCATCTGCGTCACTTCCTTTTTGATCAAATGTGTCCCTTGCACATTTGTACGGTGTGCCTGTCAGAGTTGCTTTTTCCCCATTGTGCACACATCTTATGAAATGTTATATATATCATGAAGTTTTCCAAGATGGATCAGCGCACTTTCCATGTCTGCATATGTGATTTCTTTTGCGCTGACTCTGACCACAATGACAATGTCATATCCACACTTGAAATGTTCTTCTTGAAGCCGATAACTTTCTCTTACCAGTCTTGTAAGATGGTGTCTCACAACACTGTTTCCTACTTTTTTACTTACGGAAATACCAAGTCTGTTCTTCCCAAGTCCATTCTCTTTTTTATACATGACAAGAGATCTGTTGGCGAGGGAATTTCCGGTTCGATATACAATCTGAAAATCTTTATTCTTCTTTAAAGATTCGGAAAATTTCATCGAAAGCCTCCTGCCTTTTTTATATCAGAGTAGAAGAAAAGGCCACATATATGCGGCCTAAGCTGATAACTGTTTTCTTCCTTTTGCTCTTCTGGCAGCTAATACTTTTCTTCCGCCTGCTGTGCTCATTCTTGCTCTGAATCCGTGAACTTTGGATCTGGATCTCTTCTTCGGCTGAAATGTCATCTTCATTATACATACACCTCTCTTTCCATACTTTAAGTGTCAAAGAACACTGCGGTGTCCTTAAATCCTATATCTGAATCTCTTTTCTTCCCTATATATCATAGAAGACAAAAAGACACTGCTCTTAATTATATTCTGAAAATGTCAAGAAGTCAAGGTAAAATCCGTCATTTTTAAAGTTTCCACATTACAAAAACGCCTGCAAACGCCGTAAATACGCGAGAAACTATCATATTTCCACATTTTCCACAATTTTTATCCACAAAGAAACTATTTTGTGAATAACGTGTTGATAACCAGCCGTTTTTCAGTGGATAAGCAAAAAATAACCTGTGAACAAAAAATTATTTTGTTTCCTTTTTCCTTAAGAATCAAGGGATTTTTAATGTGAATAGTGTGCATTGAGTTATCCACATCTTTTCTGATTGCTTCTCTTATTGATTTGATGTAAAATGGTGAAGAGAGTTTTTTGTTTACAAATCACTCTGATTACATTGATTAGGAGTTACTTTTGATGAACATTGTGGAAGAAAATTGGGACGAAATCCTCAATAAAATGAAAGTTGAGTATTGCTCATCGAATATTTCATACAATACATGGATCGCCCCTCTTACAGTTTATGAAGTGGATGAGACGACCGTCTATATTCTTGTCAGACTCAAGGCCAGTCTGGAACATATTGAAGAAAAATATCTCCTGCCTTTTAAGGTTTGTATCGCCGAGATCACCGGAAAAGAGTATGAGGTTTCTTTTGTTACGGAAGATCAGACCGTCGTCCACCAGAAAAAACAGGATACCGTCCAGAAAAAGAAAGCGAATGTATTATTTGAGAAAGCCAATCTGAATCCCAAATATACATTTGATACATTCGTAGTCGGAAACAACAACCGCTTTGCCCATGCGGCCTCACTGGCCGTGGCCGAATCTCCGGGTGAGATTTACAATCCTCTCTTTATATATGGAGGCGCCGGACTCGGCAAAACCCATTTGATGCATTCGATCGCTCATTTCATTATTGAGAATGAACCGAATAAACATGTGCTGTATGTCACAAGTGAGACTTTTACCAATGAATTGATCGATGCGCTGAAGATCGGTAAAAACGGCAATGAACTTTCCATGACTACGTTCCGTGAAAAATACCGGAACAACGACGTTCTTCTGATCGACGACATCCAGTTTATTATCGGAAAGGAAAGTACCCAAGAAGAATTCTTCCACACATTCAATCATCTTCACGGTGCAGGCAAACAGATCATCATCTCCAGTGATAAACCGCCGAAAGACATTGAGACACTGGAAGACCGGCTTCGTACCCGATTTGAATGGGGTCTTCTGGCCGACATTTCCGCACCGGATTATGAGACACGAATGGCCATTTTGAAGAATAAAATCGAACTGGATCATCTGGAAGTCTACCATATACCGGACGATGTCCTGCAGTATATTGCCAACAACATCAAGTCGAACATCCGGGAACTCGAAGGTTCCTTAAATAAACTGATCGCATTGGCCAAACTCGTCAACAAACCGATCGATATTCCATTGGCTGCCGAAGCTTTAAAAGATATGGTTTCTCCGGACGATGCAAGAGAGATCACGCCGGAACTGATCATGGAAGTCGTTTCCGAACACTTTAATGTACCGGTCAGCGAATTAAAAGGAAAGAAACGTACTGCTGAGATCGTACTTCCGCGTCAGATCGTCATGTACCTCTGCCGCGCTCTGACCGATACGCCTTTGAAAGCAGTCGGTGTACTTCTTGGCGGCAAAGATCATGCCTCGATCAGCCATGGCGTAAAGAAAATTGCGGCCGATCTTAAGACAGATGAGGCCTTAAGCAATACAATTTCGATCATTAAGAAGAAAATCAATCCTCTTTGAAGGGAATAAGTCACTTTTTTGTTGTGGATAACCTGTTGATAACTACGGAATAAGCTGTGGATATTGCAGTTGAGAAATTTTTTTGATTCTTTCCTCTCAGAATTATCCACACGTTATCCCAACACTTCAAACATGGATTTCACAGAGTTATCAAAGCCGACAAAGCCTTATAAATCAAGGGCTGGAGATAGTTTTAAACATATCCACAGCCCCTAATACTAAGAAGACGAAATTATTTTATATATAAATACATACAGCTTGTGTGTGAAACTCTTTTTCCACACCATGATGTTATTCCGCAATAAGACAGAATTGAAAGGAGTTTACTATTATGAAAATAATCTGTACAAAATCCAATCTTGCAAAAGGAGTCAGTATTGTATCGAAAGCAGTTCCGTCTAAGACAACAATGCCGATCTTAGAATGTATTTTGATCGATGCAACTACGGATGTGATCAAACTGACTGCAAATGATATGGAACTTGGAATCGAAACACGCATTGAAGGTGAGATCATCGATCGTGGTATCATAGCTTTGAATGCAAAGATCTTTTCTGAGATCGTAAGAAAACTTCCTGATAATGAGATTGTGATCGAAACAGACATGAACAATCAGACGATGATCACCTGTGAAAAAGCAAAGTTTAATATAGCCGCACAGTCTGGCGAAGATTTCTCTTATCTTCCGGTGATCGAAAAAGAAGACAATATCTCTGTATCCGAATTTACTTTGAAAGAAGTGATCCGACAGACTATTTTTTCAATCGCTGACAACGATACAAACAAAATGATGACCGGAGAATTATTTGAGATCGATGAGAATGTCCTGAAAGTAGTCTCTCTGGATGGACATCGTATTTCCATCCGTAAGATCGAACTAAATGATTCTTACGGACAGAGAAAAGTGATCGTTCCGGGAAAGACACTTCAGGAAATCAGTAAGATCATCGGCGGGGAAGCGGAAGCAAGTGTTGAGATTTCATTTACGAAAAATCATATCGTATTTGAGTTTGACCAGACGTTGGTCGTATCACGGCTGATCGAAGGGGATTATTTTAAGATCGATCAGATGCTCTCCAGCGATTATGAGACAAAAGTTCGGATCAATAAGAGAGAACTTCTGGATTGTATCGACCGTGCGACGCTGCTGATCAAAGAGGGAGAAAAGAAACCGATCATCATCAATATCGGCGACGAGTCGATGAAGCTGCAGATCAAGTCCCAGATCGGATCGATGGACGAAGAGATTCTGATCACAAAAGAGGGAAAAGATCTTTTGATCGGATTTAATCCGAAGTTTTTGATCGATGCGCTCCGTGTTATTGACGATGAAGAAGTGGATCTGTATTTTATGAATGCAAAAGCTCCGTGTTTTATTAAAGACGAACAGCAGTCTTATATTTACCTGATCCTTCCGGTAAATTTTAACGCCGTGGCATAAGTTGTGCGGGAGAAGAAAAGTTTCGCTTTCGGGAAATGCACCGTGAGCGAACTTTTTCTTGTCGTGCATGCAGCAAAATAGTTATGAGAAGTGTTTTAAACGGTTGTAATAGTCTGACAGATTTTGTATGAAAGGGAAAATTATGGAAATAATCAAATTGAGAGAACAGGATGAATTTATCAAGCTTGGGCAGGCGGTTAAAGCGGCTGGCCTGGTAGAATCGGGAGTCGAGGCCAAAGAAGTGATACAGCAGGGCCGGGTGTCTGTAAACGGAGAAGTTGACACCAGACGTGGCCGAAAATTATATGCGGGGGACGTGGCCGAATATAACGGAGAACAAATAAAAATTGAAAAATAAAGAAAAAGAGTGTAAAATAGTTACATACTGATGGAGATATTATGGTAATTAAGTCATTAAAGCTTAAGAATTACAGAAATTATGAGTTGCTGAATCTGACTTTTGATCCAAAGACAAATATCCTCTATGGGGACAATGCACAGGGAAAGACGAACATTTTGGAGGCATTGTATTTGTCGGGAACTACGAAATCTCACAGAGGTACAAAGGACCGGGATTTGATCCAGTTCGGGCGGGAGGAATCTCATCTGGAAACAGTGGTTGAGAAAAACGGCGTTCTTTTTCAGATAGACATGCACTTGAAAAAGAACAGCCCGAAAGGAATTGCGATCAACAAAATTCCGATCCGGCGTGCGGGAGAACTGTTTGGAATCGTTCATTTTGTATTTTTTTCTCCGGAAGATTTGAATATTATCAAAGAGGGACCGGCAGGCAGGAGAAGATTTATCGATCTGGAATTATCCCAGCTTGACAAGGTCTATCTTAGTAATCTGTCTAACTATAATCGTATTATCAATCAAAGAAATTCCTTGCTCAAAGAAATTGTTTATCAAAAAGATCTGATCGATACATTGGATATCTGGGATATGCAATTGGCTGAGTATGGGACAAAGATTATAGAGCGCCGGAAAAAATTTATCGATGAGGTGAACCGGATCATCGGAGGGATCCATGAGAAACTGACCGGCGGGAGAGAAAATATCGAGTTGTCTTATGAATCTTCGGCAGGAGAACTTTCCATGGAGGAAATGCTTCGGAAGAACCGGGAGCGCGATATCCGGTTTAAGAGTACGTCTGCCGGACCTCACCGGGATGATCTTTGTTTTCGGGTGGGAGATCTTGATATCCGGAAATTCGGATCTCAGGGACAGCAGAGGACGGCGGCACTTTCTTTGAAGCTCTCGGAGATTGAATTGGTAAAGATGCTGATTCATGATACACCGATCCTTCTTCTGGATGATGTTCTTTCGGAATTGGATAAAAACCGGCAGAATTATCTGCTGGACAGCATTCATGATATCCAGACTGTCATTACATGTACAGGTCTGGATGAATTTGTGAATCACAGATTTTCTATCAATAAAATCTTTTATGTAAAAAACGGAACAGTGGCAAAAGAAAATTAGGAGGTTGTTAAATGGGTGCAACAGGTACAGAATTTGATGCTGAATACGGCGCGGATCAAATCCAGATATTGGAGGGATTGGAAGCGGTCAGAAAAAGACCGGGAATGTACATCGGAAGCACATCGGCAAGAGGTCTTCACCACCTTGTGTATGAGATCGTAGACAATTCGATCGATGAGGCGCTTGCAGGATATTGCGATACGATTTTTGTCAGCATCAACAAAGATAATTCAGTGACTGTTATTGATAACGGACGTGGTATTCCGGTCGGTATCAATCATAAAACGGGACTTCCGGCAGTTGAAGTTGTATTTACTGTACTTCATGCAGGCGGAAAATTCGGCGGCGGAGGATATAAAGTGTCCGGAGGTCTGCACGGAGTAGGCGCATCCGTTGTCAACGCCCTTTCAGAATGGCTTGAAGTAGAGATTTATCAGGGCGGAAAAATATATAAGCAGCGTTATGAACGCGGAAAAGTCATTTACAAACTGAAAGTGATCGGTGAATGCGATCCGGAAAAGACAGGAACAAAGGTTACATTTTTCCCGGATGCGGAAATCTTTGAGGAGACCGTATTTGATTATGATGTGCTCAAACAGCGTTTCCGTGAGATGGCATTTTTGACCCGCGGACTGAAGATCGTGCTGCGGGATGAACGTCAGGAAGAACTGATCGAAAAAACATTTCATTACGAGGGCGGAATCAAAGAATTCGTGTCTTATCTGAATAAAAGCAAGACAGCTCTTTATGATCAGATCATTTATTGTGAGGGAAAGAAAGACAACGTATACGTCGAGGTTGCGATGCAGCACAATGATTCGTACAGCGACAACACATACGGTTTTGTAAACAACATTACAACGCCGGAGGGCGGAACCCATATTGTAGGTTTCAGAAACGCGCTGACGAAGACCTTCAATGATTACGCAAGAAAAAATAAATTATTAAAAGACAGTGAACCGAATCTTTCGGGAGAAGACATCCGTGAGGGATTGACGGCGATCATCAGCGTAAAACTGGAAGAGCCGCAGTTTGAGGGACAGACAAAGCAGAAACTCGGAAACAGCGAAGCCAGAGGAGCGGTGGACAGTGTCGTAAGTTCACAGCTTGAGATTTTCTTAGAACAGAATCCGAACGTTGCAAAAATGACGGTTGAAAAATCTGTGATGGCGCAGCGCGCGAGAGAAGCGGCGAGAAAAGCAAGAGATCTGACGAGAAGAAAATCGGCCTTGGAGGGAATGTCGCTTCCGGGAAAACTGGCCGATTGTTCCGATAAAGATCCGGTAAACTGTGAAATTTACATTGTCGAGGGAGATTCGGCCGGCGGATCGGCCAAAACGGCCCGTGACCGTGCGACACAGGCCATTCTTCCGCTTCGTGGAAAGATTTTGAATGTGGAAAAAGCGCGACTCGATAAGATTTATGCAAATGCGGAGATCAAGGCGATGATCACGGCATTCGGTACGGGAATACATGATGACTTTGATATCAGTAAACTTCGGTATCACAAGATCATCATCATGACCGATGCCGACGTGGACGGCGCCCATATCAGTACCTTGCTTCTGACATTTTTATATCGGTTTATGCCGGAACTGATCAAACAGGGATATGTGTATCTGGCACAGCCGCCGCTTTATAAGTTAGAGAAAAATAAAAAAGTATGGTATGCGTACAGTGACGAGGAGTTGAACGAGATCCTTACGGAAGTCGGACGTGACGGCAACAACAAGATCCAGCGTTATAAGGGACTTGGAGAGATGGATGCGGATCAGCTCTGGGATACGACAATGGATCCGGAACACCGTGTTCTTCTCCGTGTGACGATGGATGACGAGACATCCTCCGAACTGGATCTGACTTTTACAACCCTGATGGGGGATAAAGTAGAACCTCGTCGTGAGTTTATCGAAGAAAACGCAAGATTTGTACAAAATCTGGATATATAGCAGAGTTTAAGTGACTTAAAGGAGAGTAGGAATGGAAGATAATATTTTTGATAAAGTCCATGAAGTCGATCTGAAGAAGACGATGGAAAAATCTTACATCGATTATGCCATGAGTGTTATCGCATCTCGTGCGCTTCCGGATGTAAGAGATGGATTAAAGCCGGTACAGCGTAGAATCCTGTACTCCATGATCGAGTTGAACAA
>ERZ773103.1705-NODE-1705-length-22453-cov-5.473078_pt1 | contig 22453 bp, 18 predicted proteins | sample MGYA00511118_ERZ773103 | MGnify/ENA primary metagenome ERZ773103 (study PRJEB29015, sample SAMEA2737821) | human gut metagenome | biome: human gut; feature: human-associated habitat; material: faeces | place: China | collected 2012 ... | reverse complement strand
ATTTCCAAAAAATATGACCATACATTCAAAGATATCTTCCAGGAAATCTATGATGCTGAATACGATGAAAAATTCAAAGAAGCAGGCATTGAATATTTCTATACACTGATCGATGATGCAGTAGCCCGCGTTATGAAATCTGAAGGCGGCTTTATCTGGGCATGCAAGAACTATGATGGAGACGTTATGAGTGATATGATCTCCTCTGCATTTGGTTCTCTTGCAATGATGACTTCTGTACTGGTATCTCCGTCAGGCGTATATGAGTACGAAGCAGCTCACGGAACCGTTCAGAGACATTATTACAAACATCTGAAAGGCGAAGAGACTTCTACCAACTCCGTTGCAACCATCTTTGCGTGGACAGGCGCGCTTCGCAAGAGAGGTCAGCTGGATAACCTGCCAGAGCTGAGTGCATTTGCAGACAAGCTGGAGAAAGCCTGCATTGATACGATTGAAAGTGGAAAGATGACCAAAGATCTTGCCCTGATTACCGAAATTGAGAATCCGACTACACTGAACAGTCTTGAATTTATTCAGGCAATCAGAAAAACACTGGAAGGCATGCTGTAAGATAAAATTGTCTGAAAGTATTGACGGATATCATAAAATGAGGTATGATATTCTTGTTATTGAAGTTACACTTATGTAACGGATATTTCATTTTGTATAGTTTTTGTATAAAAACTCCTTTTGTTTAAGAGCACGGAGGCGGTAGTTTACTACCGCCTTTGTGTCGTGTTGGAGATCATATAGATACGGAGGAAGTACAATGATTTTATCCTGCCAGAATATTTGCAAATCTTTTGGAGAAGAAGATGTATTAAAAAATGTTTCATTTGGCGTTGAAGAATATGAAAAAGTGGCGATCGTAGGCATTAACGGCGCCGGAAAATCCACATTGCTGAAGATTATCATGCAGGAGATGTCTGCGGATGATGGAAGCGTAACTCTTGCAAAAGGCAAGACGATTGGGTATCTTGCACAGCATCAGGACATTTCGTTTCATCATACGATTTATGAGGAAGTGCTGGAAGCAAAGCGGTATGTGATCAGCATGGAAGAGCGCATCCGTCAGATGGAAGCGGACATGAACCATTTCCAGGGGAAAGAGCTGGAAGAACATCTGGAAAGCTATCATAAACTGCTTCATGAGTTTGAGGCTCTGGACGGATATTCCTATCACAGTGAAGTGACTGGCATCTTAAAAGGTCTCGGATTTGCGGAAGAAGAATTTTCCCAGCAGGTAGAAGCATTGTCCGGTGGACAAAAAACAAGGGTTGCACTGGCAAAGTTGCTGGTTACCAGACCGGATGTGATCCTGTTGGATGAGCCGACCAACCATTTGGATATCGATTCTATTTCCTGGCTGGAAACGTTTTTGCTGAATTATAAAGGAGCAGTAGTGATCGTTGCACATGACCGATATTTTCTGGATCGTGTGGTTACGAAGGTAGTTGAGATCAGCATGCATAAATCCACTGTTTTTCAGGGAAATTATAGTGCTTATGCGGAGAAAAAACAGCAGCTTCGGGATGCACAGCTAAAAGCATATCTGAATCAGCAGAGGGAGATCAAACATCAGGAAGAGGTCATTGCAAAACTGAAATCCTACAACAGGGAGAAATCAATTAAACGCGCGGAAAGCCGGGAAAAACAACTGGGAAAAATGGATGTACTGGAACGGCCGACGGAAGAAAATACGGAGATTCATCTGAATTTGACTCCCGAGATCATCAGCGGTAATGATGTGCTGACGGTTACCGGACTTTCCAAAGCTTACGGCGAAAAAGAACTGTTTTCTGATATCAGTTTTGAGGTCAAGCGTGGGGAACGTGTGGCTCTGATTGGACAGAATGGAACCGGAAAGACGACAATCTTAAAAATATTGAATGAGCTAGTGCCTGCAGATGCCGGAGAATTCCGGCTTGGTTCCAGAGTAAAGATCGGCTATTATGATCAGGAGCATCAGGTATTGCATATGGATAAGACGATTTTTCAGGAGATCGCTGATGCATATCCAAAGCTGACTGAGACCCGGATCCGTACATTGCTGGCAGCTTTTTTGTTTACAGGAGATGATGTCTATAAACGGATTGAGGATCTTAGCGGTGGTGAGCGGGGCAGGGTTTCCCTGGCGAAACTGATGCTCTCCGAAGCAAATTTCCTGATCCTGGACGAGCCGACGAACCATTTGGATATTACTTCCAAGGAGATATTGGAATCTGCTCTGAATCAGTATGAGGGAACGGTGCTGTTTGTGTCCCATGATCGGTATTTTATCAACAAGACAGCGACCAGAATCATGAATCTGACCGGCAGACAGATCATTAACTATATCGGAAATTATGATTATTATCTGGAGAAAAAGGATAGTTTGGAAGCTGTATATCTGAAACAGGAAGAAGAGACGGAGATTGTAGACCGACAGGAAACTGCCGGAAAACAGGACTGGAAGCAGCAGAAGGAAGAGATGGCGCGTCAGCGAAAAAAAGAAAATGAGCTGAAGAAGACGGAGCAGCGTATTGAAGAGATCGAAGAAAAAATGGCTGAGATTGATGAGAGATTTGTTGATCCGGCTATTGCAACCAATTCTGCAAAGCTAGGAGAATTACAGAAAGAAAAAGATGCTCTGGAAGAAGAACTGGAAGCATTATATGAAAAATGGGAAGAACTTGCGTAGGCAGGTTCTTCTTTTTGTGGGCTTCTTTTCAATTCAGTTCTTCTTTTTATCTTCTTTTTATGGATTGATAAAAGTTTGACAAATAAAGAAATCGGGATTATAATGTTAGAAAATAGTATCCTGCGATGTGTTTATGCACTGACAGGATATAAAGAACAGTGATGATAAAAAAGGGAAAATTGGACATATCATCCTGTTGCAAGAGTGGGAGGAATAATTTTGCAGAAAGAAATATCACAGGCAGTCATTCGCCGAATGCCGCGTTATTACAGGTATCTTGGTGAGCTGATCGATGCCGGAGTGGAAAGAATATCATCAAATGAGCTGAGCGGGAGAATGAAAGTGACCGCTTCCCAGATACGACAGGATTTAAACAACTTTGGAGGATTTGGCCAGCAGGGGTATGGATATAATGTAAAATATCTGTATGAGGAGATCGGTAAGATTCTGGGGTTGGACTGCCAGCATAATATCATTGTGATTGGAGCCGGTAATCTGGGACAGGCACTAGCAAACTATGTGAAGTTTGAAAAACGTGGATTTATCATTCGGGCATTGTTTGATGTGAATCCGACATTAGAAGGACTTACGGTTCGTGGTATAGAGATCCATATGATGGATGAACTGGAAGAGTTTGTAAAAAACAATCAGGTAGATATTGCAGCACTGACGATGCCAAAGGAAAAGGCGGAAGCCTGTGCAGACCGTCTCGTGGCGCTGGGCATTAAAGCAATTTGGAATTTTGCTCATCTGGATCTGGAACTTCCGGAGGATGTCGTTGTAGAAAATGTGCATCTTTCTGACAGCCTGATGCAATTGTCCTATAATATTGTGACGAATCGTAAAAAAGAATCACTGAAAAAAGAACATCATAAAAATTAATAAAGATAGAATATCAGACGCTTTGCCGGATTGGCAGAGCGTTTGTGATATGGAGGCATTTGTGAAATATTTATTAAACAGCAGTGAAATGAAAGCTTGCGATACGGCTACGATCGAGTATTACGGTGTGCCATCTGCGGTATTGATGGAACGTGCGGCACTGAGTGTTGTGGAGGAAGTTTTGCATCGCTATCCCGATGCGAAATCCTTCCTGTCAGTCTGCGGAAGCGGAAATAACGGTGGAGACGGTCTGGTAATTGCCCGGCTTTTGTTTTTGAAGGGTTTTGATGTACAGATTGTCTTCGTGGGAAAACGGGAAAAAGCAACGACAGAAACGGCAAGACAGTTAGCCATTGCTGAAAAATATGAGATTCCAATCGTGTATGACCTGTCAGAAATAGCAAAGCAGCGTTTTGATGTGATTTTTGACAGTATTTTCGGGATTGGTCTGTCACGGGAAATCACAGGAAATTATTTTTCTATGATCGAGCAGATGAATGCTATGGAAGGTACAAAAGTAGCAGTTGATATTGCATCCGGTGTCAGTGCTGATACCGGGAAAGTTCTGGGAATCGCATTTCGGGCAGAGCTGACGGTTACGTTTGGATTTGCAAAGATCGGTCAGATCCTGTATCCCGGCGCTGCATGGACGGGAAGACTTGCGGTAAAAGATATCGGCATCGATGCGTATGGATTCCGTGGAAAGCTGCCAGAATGCAGATGCCTGACGAATGAAGATCTGACACTGCTGCCAAAAAGGAAAAGCTATTCAAATAAAGGAACCTATGGAAAAGTGCTTGTAATCGCCGGCACGGTAAATATGGCAGGCGCAGCATGTTTTTCTGCTTCAGCGGCTTATCGGACAGGAGCAGGACTAGTGCGGGTATTTACACCGGAAGAGAACCGGATCATTGTACAGTCTGCACTTCCGGAAGCTGTGCTGACGACGTATCAGAGGTATGCACTGGATGAAAAACAGCTGCTGGATGTAATTGACTGGGCGAGTGTAATCGTGGTCGGGCCGGGGCTTGGAACGGATGAAACCGCCGGTAAGATCGTAAGCATTGTTTTAAAACATGCCAATGTTCCGTGCGTTGTGGATGCAGATGCGCTGAACCTGATTGCAAAGGATCAGATTCCTGTTCACAGTGATACAACTGCACGTATCCTGACACCGCATCTTGGGGAGATGGCACGGCTCTGTGGCAGAAAAATCTCTGAGATTCAGGATGATCTGATTGGCAGTGCATCAGAGTATGCACAAAAACAAAATGTGATCCTGACGCTGAAGGATGCCCGGACGGTAACGGCGTTTCCAGATGGCCAGATATATCTTAACTGCTCTGGCACCAATGGAATGGCTACCGGCGGGTCTGGGGATGTTCTGACCGGGATTATTGCAGGGTTGCTGGCGCAGGGCGTGGCACCGGAAGTGGCGGCTTCGCTTGGGGTATATCTGCATGGTCTGGCAGGAGAGAAAGCTGCGGAACAGAATGGCGCGTACAGCATGACCGCACGAAATCTTCTGGATGGGATTAAAGAGGTACTTTACGAATATGGTAAAGATGCGATACAATAGAAGGAATAAATCCGGATGCGGGAAGCCAACACCGGATTTGTGAAAAAGAAGAAATGGAAAGAAGGACACAGCTTTGAAACAATACAAGCGTGTTTTTGCTGCTATCCACATGGATGCACTGGAACACAATCTGAAAGAAATTAAAAGGGTTATTAAACCAGATACACAGATTATTGCTGTGATTAAAATGGATGCTTACAGTCATGGAGCAGTGAATTTTGCAGAACTGATGGAAGATATGGATTTTATCTGGGGTTATGCAGTTGCTACTATTGATGAGGCAGTTATCCTGCGAAATAATTTTATCAAGAAAAATATTTTGGTACTTGGATATACCTTCCCTGAGCAATATGAAGATATGATCACTTATCAGGTACGTCCGACAATCTTTTCTCTTGAGATGGCACAGCAGTTTTCAGAAGTGGCAGAGCATATGGGGAAGACAGTTCCTGTACACATTAAACTGGACACTGGTATGAGTCGCATCGGCTATCAGATTACAGAGGAAGCAGCAGATGAGATTGCACAGATCTCCAGATTGCCGCATATGATACTGGAGGGAATCTTTACCCATTTTTCCAGAGCCGATGAAACAGATAAAACATTTACCGTCAAACAGCTGAATGCATATTTGCATATGATCGATATGTTAAAAAAACGTGGGGTTGAAATCCCATTGCACCATGTTTCTAACAGTGCAGCCATCACAGATCTTCCGGAGGCCAATATGGATCTGGTTCGAGCAGGCATTATCATTTACGGTCTGTGGCCTTCTAATGAGGTGCAAAAAGACGTGATCGATCTTTGGCCTGTCATGGAACTGAAAAGTCATGTCGTGCATGTGAAGACACTGGAACCGGGCAGACTGATCAGCTACGGCGGTACTTATGAAGTACAGAAAGAACAGAAGATTGCTACCATTCCTGTGGGATATGGAGATGGATATGCCCGTTCGCTTTCAAATAAAGGATATGTTCTCATCCACGGAAAACGTGCGCCAATCTGCGGACGGGTATGTATGGATCAGTTCATGGTAGATGTAACCGATATCCCAAACGTGAAAGTGGGCGATGAGGTTGTTCTGATTGGAAAAGACGGCGAAGAAGAGATTACCATGGAAGCAATCGGTGAACTTTCCGGAAGATTTAACTATGAATTTGCCTGTGATCTTGGCAAACGGATTCCGAGGGTCTATGACTATAAGGGAAGGATTACCGGACGGAAAGATTATTTTGAAGAATAATAAAAAAGTCTGTGGGAGTCTGTCGGCAAGTGACCGATCCGTGAAGTGGGTTTTTTGTGATATTTTGACAGGAGACAGGAAAAAGGACATTAAAACAGAATATCAGCTTGTATACATCCGAGGAAAATGGGAATAATGGAAACAAACATTTGAATTGGAGTGTATAGAAATGGTAATACGCAGAGGAGATGTCTATTATGCAGATTTGAGACCGGTAATCGGTTCCGAGCAGGGTGGGATACGCCCAGTGCTGATTATTCAGAATGATGTGGGCAATCGTCACAGCCCAACTGTGATCTGTGCAGCCATCACATCCCGTATGAATAAAGCAAAACTGCCTACGCATATAGAATTGAATGCGGAAAAATATCATATGATCAAAGATTCTGTCATTTTATTGGAACAGGTGCGTACCATTGATAAATCCAGACTGAAGGATAAGATCTGCCATCTGGACGGAGAAATTATAAACAAAATCAACCGGGCACTCTGCATCAGTCTTGATTTGGATACATAACTTGACGAATGCAGATACCAATGATAATATTTTATAATATATTAAATTAATATATTTTTTTAAGATACAATAAGACGAGGAGATTTAGAAATGTCAGGACATTCAAAATTTGCAAACATTAAACATAAGAAGGAGAAAAACGACGCAGCAAAAGGTAAGATCTTTACCATTATCGGAAGAGAGATCGCTGTAGCAGTAAAAGAGGGCGGTCCGGATCCGGCAAACAACAGCAAGCTTCGTGATGTTATCGCAAAAGCAAAAGCAAACAACATGCCGAATGATACCATTGACCGTGGAATCAAAAAGGCTGCAGGCGATGCAAATTCTGTAAACTACGAGTATGTTTCTTATGAAGGATATGGACCGAGCGGTACAGCAATCATCGTAGATGCACTTACAGATAATAAAAACCGTACAGCGGCTAACGTAAGAAATGCTTTTACAAAAGGAAAGGGAAACGTTGGTACACCGGGATGCGTATCTTACATGTTTGATAAAAAAGGACAGATTATCGTTGACAAAGAAGAGTGCGATATGGAAGCAGATGATCTGATGATGATGGCACTGGATGCAGGTGCAGAAGATTTCTCAGAGGAAGAGGATAGCTTTGAGATCATCACAGACCCGGACAGCTTCAGCGATGTAAGACAGGCACTGGAGAATGAAGGTATCCCGATGGCAAATGCTGAGGTTACCATGATTCCACAGACATATGTTCAGCTTACCGACGAGCAGGACCTGAATAATATCAACCGTATTCTGGATCTGTTGGATGCAGATGATGATGTACAGCAGGTATATCACAACTGGGAAGAGTAACCCAAAAAGAGTGACAGCTACATAGCCGGAGAATGTAATTATAAATCGAATAATGTTAGGTGTATTTTGGAAATTTTATGAATGAAAATTTATGAGATGGATGATTCCAGGAACACCTAAGTTGTATGGGGGATAAAACATGAAAAAAGTTCTTTTTGCAGCATCTGAATGTGTACCATTTATTAAAACCGGTGGTCTGGCAGATGTATGTGGGGCATTACCGAAATGGTTTGATAAAAAATACTGGGATATCCGCGTAGTCATACCAAATTATTCCTGCATACCGGAAGAGTACCGGAGTAAATTTCAATATGTGACACATTTTTATATGGGAACCGGTCCGTATATTCCGGAGAAGTATGTGGGCGTGCTTTCTTACGAATTGGATGGAATTACATATTATTTTATTGATAATCAGGAATACTTTAACTGTTTTACCCCGTATGGCGATGTTCGATATGATATCGAAAAATTTTGTTTTTTTGATAAAGCAGTGTTATCCATGCTTCCGGTCATTGGATTTCAGCCGGATCTGATTCATTGCCACGACTGGCAGACGGGACTGATTCCTGTTTATCTGAAAAATGAATTTCAGGGAGACATGTTCTTTTGGGGTATGAAATCTATGATGACGATCCACAACCTGAAGTTTCAGGGTGTATGGGATATGCAGACGCTGAAAGGTCTGAGCGGCTTGCCGGATAATTTGTTTACTGCTGATAAACTGGAGTTTCAAGACGATGGCAATATGTTAAAAGGTGGATTGGTGTATGCGGATTATATTACAACTGTAAGCGATACATATGCCCAGGAGATTCAGACCCCGTATTATGGGGAAGGACTTGACGGTCTGCTTTCTGCCAGACATTATGATATGCAGGGTATCGTAAACGGTATTGATTATGAGATTTATGACCCGGCTTCTGATCCGAAAATCTTTGTGAATTACGACAGCAGTAATTTCCGGAAAAAGAAGTGGGAAAATAAAGTAAAACTCCAGGAAATGCTGGGACTCGAAGTAGATAAGAAAAAATATATGATCGGTCTGGTATCCAGACTGACGGATCAGAAAGGTCTGGATCTGATCAATTTTGTGATCGATCGAATCGTGGATGATTATACCCAGCTTGTTGTAATCGGAACCGGCGAGGGACGATATGAAGATATGTTCCGTCATTACGCATGGAAATATGGCGACAGAATTTCTGCAAATATCTGTTACAACGATGATCTGGCTCATAAGCTGTATGCAGCAGCGGATGCATTCCTGATGCCTTCTGCATTTGAACCTTGCGGGCTGACTCAGCTGATCTCATTCCGCTATGGTACCGTGCCGATTGTTCGGGAGACTGGCGGATTAAAAGATACGGTAGAACCGTACAATGAATATGAAAATACCGGTAATGGATTCTCCTTTGCCAATTACAACGGAGAGGAAATGCTTGACGTGATCAACTATTCCAAAAAGATTTATTTTGAAAATAAGAGAAATTGGAATAAGATTGTTGATCGCGGCATGGAACAGGATTTTTCATGGAGAAATTCTGCAAAACGTTATGAAGATGTCTATAATTTCCTGATTGGAGAAAAAGCATAACGGTTTCAGGAAGATACAGATAAGAGAATCGACTTTTGAATGGCTTGAAAAAAGCATGAGAAAGACGGTTCTCTTTCTTGCTATAAATGATGTATTTGCGGAATCTTCTTGAAAATTTTTGTTGGAAAAAATGAGTACAGTATTTGTTATATCATGCATAAAAAAGGAAAGAAAACATATACTGATGAATAGGTTGTCTCTATGGTTTTACAGGAGGAATCCCAAAATGAATCTGAGAGAAAGAGGACATCAGTATGAGTGAAAAACAGCAGGCGGAACAGAAGGGTTTTCAGGAAAATATATCTGCCAGTGGGGAAGCACAGCTGGCAGAAAATCCACAAAATCACAAGATTCAGCTGCTTTCCGTAATCGGAGAGATCGAAGGACATGAGTGTCTGGCGGCAAATACGAAAACAACAAAATATGAACATGTATTGCCACAGCTGGCGCAGATTGAAGATTCCTGCAATGTGGATGGGTTACTTATTTTACTAAATACGGTAGGAGGAGATGTGGAATCCGGGCTTGCTATAGCAGAAATGATTGCGTCTTTAAGCAAACCAACGGTATCTCTGGTTCTGGGCGGCAGCCATTCTATCGGTGTACCGCTTGCGGTAGCTGCGGATTATTCTTTTATCGTTCCCACTGGTACGATGGTCATTCATCCTGTCAGAATGAGTGGAACCGTGATCGGTGCACCGCAGACCTATGAATATTTTCGCCAGATGCAGGAGCGGATTTCCGGTTTTGTGGCGGATCATTGTCAGACAAGCAGCCAGAGGATTGAGGAAATGATGATGAACACCAGTATGTTGACGAAAGACCTTGGAACAATCCTTGTGGGGCATGAAGCGGTACAGGAAGGCATCATCAATGAAGTAGGCGGCATCTCCGACGCGGTATCCCGTCTGCATCAGATGATATATGAATCTGTGCAATAAAAAGAAAAGACTATTATCAAAAATATTGATAATACATTACGATATAATTGATGACATTTAAAATAAAATGTGATAAAATTAAATTTCGATATTGTGTTAAAATACAATTGTATATAAAAAATTACAGACTGTGCGATGAATGAAAAATGTTATATTTTATGTAAGAGACAGATTTCAAATCTTTCTTTTATTTAGAATGGATTTAAAAATAGGAACAGTTTGAAAAGGGTATTATCATGTATGTCACAAATCTTCTGGATGAAGCGTTTTCAATGTACATGATAGTTATTTGGAGGAAGTATGGCATCAAAAACAAAGAAAAAAACGAAAGGAAGGAAGTCCCGGCAGCAGGAATTTTCGTTGCAGAACGAAGTGGTTCTGTTATTGATCCTGGCAGCTTCAATTGTAATATTTATCTGCACGGTCGGACAGGGCGGTATGTTTGGAAAAGCTATCAGCGCCTTCTTCTTTGGTGCTTTTGGCCTGATGGCATATGTGTTTCCTTTCTGGCTGTTTCTGGTCAGCGCGTTTTTGACTGCGAACCAAAACCGGAACGGGAAGGTTATCATGAAGACGGCTGCGGCAGTGCTCCTCTTTGTATTTCTGTGCACACTGGTGCATCTGCTGATGTTCGGCAGCGATTCCATGAGCATTGGAAGTCTGCTGGAGGCATGTATCTCCGAAAAAAATGGAGGAGGTCTTCTTGGCGCGGCATTAGGTGTACTGTTTACAAAGACGGTAGGACTTGCCTGTGCGTATGTAATCGCATCGATCGCACTTATCATCAGCATTGTAATGATTACGGAAAAATCATTCTTTGGCGGGCTGAAAAAAGGCGGTGCAAAAGTGTACGAAACCGCTAGGGAGGATGTTAGACGCCATAAAGAACGGCTGGAGATCAAACGGGAACAGGAAATAGAGGAAGCGGATCTTCAACCGCAGCGTTCCAGAACGAAAAAGCAGGAAACGAGCCAGCGGCGACAGGATAGAAAAGTTTCCGGCGTCGCTTTTGGCGGAAATACTTCTATGAAAGAGGCGAAACGTGGCAGAAAGAAACGTTTTGCAGAAGATATGAACGAGATCATTATAGATATTCCTCAGGCGGAACAGGATATCCCAAAACAATCTCAGGGGAAAAGATCTCAAACCAGTGCTTCTTCAGCAGGGGAAGTGAAAAAATGTCAACCGACAAATGGAATGGGATTAAGAAATTTTGGATTGCAAAATGCGGTAAATATATCCTCTGCAGATGCAACTGTTCTTGAAGACGACTATCCAGCACCAACAATTCATGGCGCCAGAGATAGCGAGCTGACCAATTCACAGGAGATGGATCCGGCTTCTCAGAAATACAATGGTTCTCATTCTGCGGGAGTAACAGGAAGCCGGAATGAAGTGCCGGCTTCGCAGATGCATACACCGTCAGAAGCACAGTCGCAGATACCGGAGCCACAGATACATATTGCAAATGAGGAAACACCGGAGGCACAGGAAACGACTGTCTCTTCGGCACCGAAAAAAAATAAAAAGCAGGATGCAGCGGCAATTTCGGATGAAGTGGCAGATATTTCCGATGAGATCCAACAGAATGCTGAGATAGAACCGGGATACGAATTTCCACCGGTATCACTTTTGAAAAAAGGCGATCCGAATGCTTCTGGAGATTCCAGAGCGCATTTGCAGGAAATGTCCAATAAATTACAGATGACGCTGACAAATTTCGGCGTCAAGGCCCATGTGACAAATGTTACTTGTGGTCCTTCTGTTACCCGATATGAGATTCAGCCGGAAATGGGTGTAAAGGTAAGTAAGATCGTTGGTCTTGCCGATGATATCAAACTGAACCTTGCGGTGGCTGACATCCGTATTGAAGCGCCGATTCCGGGTAAAGCAGCCATTGGAATCGAGGTTCCGAATAAAGAGAATGTTACGGTTGCATTTCGGGATCTGGTGGAGTCCAAAGAATTTCAGGGACATGCATCCAATATCGCTTTTGCGGCCGGCAAGGATATCGCAGGAAACGTGATTGTGGCAGACATTGCGAAAATGCCACATCTGTTGATCGCTGGTGCTACAGGATCAGGAAAATCAGTATGTATCAATACGATTATCATGAGTATTCTTTACAAAGCACATCCGGAAGATGTAAAATTAATCATGATCGATCCTAAAGTCGTAGAGCTGAGTGTTTATAATGGAATCCCGCATCTGTTTATTCCGGTGGTAACCGACCCGAAGAAAGCAGCCGGGGCATTGCACTGGGCGGTTTCCGAGATGACGGACCGTTACCAGAAATTCGCAGAATATAATGTGCGTGATCTGAAGGGGTATAATAAAAAAATTGAATCTATTCAGGATATTGACGACCCGAACAAACCGCAGAAGATGCCGCAGATCGTGATCATAGTAGACGAGCTGGCCGACCTGATGATGGTTGCACCGGGAGATGTGGAGGATGCAATCTGTCGTTTGGCACAGCTTGCCCGTGCGGCAGGCATTCATCTGATCATTGCCACACAGCGACCTTCCGTAAATGTTATTACCGGTCTGATCAAGGCAAATATGCCGTCGCGAATCGCTTTTTCGGTAACTTCCGGTGTGGATTCCCGTACGATCCTGGATATGAACGGAGCGGAAAAACTGCTTGGAAAAGGCGACATGCTCTTTTATCCCCAGGGATATCAGAAACCGGTGCGTGTTCAGGGTGCGTTTGTTTCCGATAACGAAGTTTCTGACGTTGTAGAATACCTGACGGAGAAAAATGGTGTGGGTAGCTACGATGCATCAGTGGAAGAAAAAGTAAAATCGGCAGCCACCTCTTCCATGGGCGGAGGCAGTGGATTTACCTCTTCGGCAGATGACAGGGATATTTATTTTGCAGAAGCAGGAAAGTTTATCATAGAAAAAGAAAAAGGATCCATCGGTATGCTGCAGCGTATGTTCAAGGTTGGATTTAACCGTGCAGCAAGGATTATGGATCAGCTGGAAGAAGCAGGCGTCGTAGGACCGGAAGAGGGAACCAAACCCCGTAAAGTTCTTATGAGCATGGAAGAATTTGAACAGTATATTGACGAATATGTGTAAGCGCATGTAGACGGCAGATGCTGCTGTTTTACAGATAGAGAATACATTTTAATTCACTTTTAGGAGGAAAGAATCACTATGAAGACTGATATTCAGATCGCACAGGAAGCAACCATGGAGCCAATCGTGAATGTGGCTGCAAAACTTGGAATTGAGGAGGATGATCTTGAGCTTTACGGAAAATATAAAGCAAAATTATCCGATGATCTCATGAAGCGGGTTAAAGATAACCCAGATGGAAAACTTGTATTGGTAACTGCCATCAATCCGACTCCGGCAGGAGAAGGAAAGACAACTACAAGCGTAGGGCTTGGTCAGGCATTTGGTAAGCTTGGCAAAAAGGCAATTCTCGCACTTCGTGAGCCATCTCTTGGACCATGTTTTGGAATCAAGGGAGGTGCCGCAGGCGGTGGATATGCGCAGGTTGTTCCGATGGAAGATCTGAATCTTCATTTTACCGGAGATTTTCATGCAATCACATCTGCCAATAACCTTCTGGCAGCATTGCTTGACAACCATATTCAGCAGGGTAATCAGCTTTGCATTGATCCGAGACAGGTTGTATGGAAAAGATGTCTGGATATGAATGACCGTGTGCTGAGAAACGTTGTAGTAGGCCTCGGCAGCAAGATGGATGGTATGGTTCGTGAAGACCATTTTGTTATTACTGTTGCATCAGAGATCATGGCCGTTCTCTGCCTGGCAGATGATATGGAAGACCTGAAAAAGAGACTGGGCAGAATGATCGTTGCATATTCTTTTGAAGGAAAACCGATCACAGCAGATGACCTTCAGGCTACCGGTTCTATGGCAGCATTACTGAAAGATGCATTAAAACCAAACCTGATCCAGACACTGGAGCATACACCGGCGCTGGTTCATGGTGGACCGTTTGCTAATATCGCTCATGGTTGCAACAGTGTGCGCGCTACAAAAATGGGCCTGAAACTGGCGGATATCGTTGTTACGGAGGCAGGCTTCGGTGCAGATCTTGGTGCAGAGAAATTTTATGATATCAAATGCCGTATGGCAGGTCTGAAACCGGATTGTGTTGTACTGGTTGCTACAGTACGAGCTCTGAAATACAATGGCGGCGTGGCAAAGGCAGATCTTGGCGAGCCAAATCTGGAGGCACTGAAAAAAGGTATTGTAAATCTGGAGAAACATATTGAAAACCTTCAGAAATATGGTGTGCCGATTGTTGTAACATTGAACTCTTTTGTCACAGATACAGAGGAAGAGACTTCTTACATTGAGCAGTTCTGTAAAGAGCGCGGATGCGAGTTCGCTTTATCTGAAGTATGGGAGAAAGGCGGAGAAGGCGGTATCGCTCTGGCAGAGAAAGTTCTTGAGACGTTTGAAAAACGTGAGAGCAACTTTAAAGTGCTGTATGATGAGTCCCTGTCTCTGAAAGAGAAGATCGAGACCATTGCAAAAGAGATTTACGGTGCAGATGGTGTTACCTATACCAATGCAGCAAACAAAGAACTGAAACGGATCGAAGATCTTGGTATGGGAGATTTCCCGGTGTGTATGGCAAAGACGCAGTATTCTCTGTCTGATGACCAGCATAAGTTGGGAAGACCGGAAGGGTTTACAATCAATGTACGTGAAGTATATGCATCTGCAGGAGCAGGTTTTGTTGTTGTAGTTACCGGTGCCATCATGACGATGCCTGGATTACCGAAAAAACCGGCTGCAAACAATATTGATGTAGATGATAATGGCGTGATCACAGGTCTCTTTTAAGGAAGACTGTCACATAAAAGGAATGATAAACAGTTGGAAGGATGGAAAATAAAATGGCTATTCGGATTGATGGCAAAAAGATATCTCAGGAAATAAAAGACGAACTGAAAGCAAAGGTTGCAGAAGATAAAGCGGCAGGAAAAACAGCGTGTCTTGCAGTGATACAGGTAGGCGCTGATCCTGCATCCAGTATTTATGTGCGCAACAAGAAAAATGCATGTGCATATATTGGAATCGAATCTCTGTCTTATGAACTCCCGGAGACAACAACAGAGGAAGAATTACTGACATTGATTGGGGAGTTAAACCAGCGAGATGACGTCAATGGCATTCTTTGTCAGCTTCCTGTTCCAAAACATATCCGTGAAGATAAAATCATCAAAGCCATCGATCCGATGAAAGATGTGGATGGTTTTCATCCGGAAAATGTAGGCGCCCTTCTGATCGGTCAGAAGGGATATATTTCCTGTACACCTGCCGGTATCATTCAGTTACTGAAACGTTCCGGTATTGAAATTGAAGGCAAGCATTGTGTTGTTGTAGGACGCAGCAATATCGTTGGAAAACCAATGGCAATCCTGATGCTCCGTGAAAATGCAACCGTTACTATTGCACATTCCAGAACAAAAAATCTGAAAGAGATCTGTAAAGAAGCTGATATCTTGATTGCAGCCATCGGAAAACCAAAATTCTTTACTGCAGATTACATGAAAGAAGGAGCCGTTGTGATCGATGTAGGTATCCATCGTCAGGAAAACGGAAAAATGTGCGGAGATGTGGACTATGCGGATGTGGAGCCTCATGTATCTGCCATTACCCCGGTACCGGGTGGTGTTGGACCGATGACGATTGCAATGCTCATGAGTAACTGCGTGGAATCCATGGAAGCTTCCAGGGAATAACATAAACGCTTTTCACAGCTGTATGTGCAGTTGGTCTGGAAAGAAAGATGGAAGAAGAATATGATATTCGGGTGGCAGAAATGAAGTGTGGTAAATGTGGAAATGAAGTGGTGCCGGGAAAGCTTTATTGCCCGGTCTGCGGTCATGAGATTCAGGTAGTGTCGGATTTCGGGATTCTGGAAGATGATATGTTGGAGGAACTGTTGGAGACCAGCGGTAAGCAGGACAAAAAGATAGAAGGTTCTTCTGATAAGAAATCCAGAACAGCGACAGAGAAAACGAAATCGAAAGAAAATAGTTTGTCTTCAGAAAAAAAGAAGGTGACACATAAGAAAACTTCATATAAGAAGCTGACATTGCTTAGCATACTGGCAGTTTTGGTAGTAATCCTTGTGATTGTACTGTATCTTGTAAGGATTCATTCCTATGGATATTTGTATGAGCAGGGTAAACTGGCATACAATACTGGTAAGTTTCAGACCGCCTGTGATAATCTGGAAAAGGTGGTTTTGAAAGAACCGGATTCAGAAGAGGCATATCTACTTCTTGGCCGTTCTTATGCAGAACTTGGGGAAACGGAAAAGGCAGAAAAGTGTCTGAAACAGGTAATCAAATGGAATCCAAGTTCACTGGATGCATATGAGGCATTACTGGAACTGTACGAGAATGATACAGATCAAATACTTGCTTTGAAATCCTCTGTAACTGTTTCGGATAAAGATATACTGGCGTTGTTTTCTGCATATGAGACAGACATGCCGGTGGCATCTTACGAGGGTGGTACTTATAATAAGTCAATAGAAGTGAGTCTGACAGCAGAAAGCGGAGAGAAGATTTTTTATACACTGGATGGAAAAGAACCGGAAAAATATGGCGATGAATATAAGGATCCAGTAAAGATTTCAGAAGAAGGGGAAACGGTTCTGAAAGCAGTCGCACAGAACAGTCAGGGAATTTATTCTGATGTGCTTACTGTAACATATGAGATCGCGTATGAAGCTCCGGATATGCCGACAGCTTCCCCGGATGGTGGAAGCTTTACACAGCCATCACAGGTTACGATTTCATCAAAATCTGGTACAACTGTATATTACACATGGGATGGAAGTATTCCGGACACAGGTTCCCAGAAGTATGAAGGTCCGTTGGATATCCCGGAAGGAAATAACATCCTTTCTGTTATTGCTGTGGATGATACCACTGGAAAAACAAGCGGTATCCTGAGATCCAATTTTATTTATTATCCGGAATAAGTCTAAGGTAATAAGAGATAGTGTGTCTGTGTAAATAGTGACTGTAATAAAAAGACTGGTTTCTGTCATTCAGAAACCAGTCTTTTGCGTTGCTTATAAATACATTGTTATATATTGTATATGTGTTTATGCATTTTCCTCCGGAATGAATTCAATGTAATCTTTTGCCATTTTAATGATTCTTGCAAGAGAATATACATGAATGCCCTGTTCCTGCAGTTTTTCGCGTCCTGGCTGGAAAGATTTTTCAATCAGGATGCCAAGACCTGCAACGGTAGCATGTGCATGTCTTAAAAGGCGGATTGCACCAGTAGCGGCTTCGCCATTGGCAAGGAAATCATCTACGATCAGTACATGATCATTTTCATCGATTTGCTCTGCGGAAAGCGTCAGCTCATAGCTGGTTCCTTTGGTAAAAGATGTAACTTCTGTCTGAAGCAGATGTTTATTTAATACTTTGGAAGGCTGTTTTTTCAGGATAACGAGAGGTACTCCCATAGCTAATGCGGTAGTAAGCGCCGGGGCAATGCCTGAACTTTCTATCGTAACGACTTTGGTAATGCCTTGATCTTTGTAATGGTTGGCAAAATCTTTTCCAATCTCCATCATAAGAACAGGATCCACCTTATGGTTAATAAAACTGTCCACCTTTAAAATATTTTCGTCTACTGCCTGTCCTTCGACAAGTATTTTTTCTTCCAGTAATTGCATTGGTCGGTTGTCCCCCTGTAAATTTGCTTTCGCTTATTATAGCACACACTGACATACGATACAAGCGATAGAAACTGGTTTGCCAAACAGTTTTTATGTGTTAGAAACCGGATGTGCGAAATTGATTTTTGATATTAGAATCCCGGTATGCAAAATCATTTGTATAGATTAGAAATCGGTTTACAAAATTGACTGGCTGTGAGAAAATAGCTTCATGAATATTACATTATATACCGTTGGAAAAATCAAAGAAAAATTTTATCGTGAGGCGATTGAGGAATATACAAAACGTCTCGGAAGATATTGTAAATTAAAGATTGTGGAAGTGGCAGACGAAAAAACACCGGATCGTGCCAGTGCGGCGGAAGAGCAGCAGATTAAGGAAAAAGAGGGAGAACGTCTGGAAAGTAAAATAAAGGACGGCACCTATCTCATTGTGCTTGCTATTGACGGAAAGATGATGGATTCTGTAGAATTTTCCAAAAAAATTGAGATGCTTGGTGTGCATGGAACCAGCGAGATTGGATTTGTGATTGGTGGATCTCTTGGGCTGTCAGAACGGATTCTGAAACGGGCGGATATGCATCTGAGTTTTTCAAAAATGACATTTCCCCATCAGCTTATGCGTGTGATCCTTCTGGAACAGATTTATAGGGGCTATCGGATTTTGTCAAATGAACCTTATCATAAGTAATTTCTTGTGTATGTGGTTGAGATATTTGTCCAATAGATGATAGTCACATGTTCGGTTTTTCTTGTAGATTTATCTGTTTTATGCTATTATAAAATCCATGGAAGCAAAAAATAACAAAGAAACAGAAACGAAAGAAACAAAGAAAGAGAATGTGAAAAAAGAAGTGTGGGGATACGTCAAAATCATCATGATTGCAGCACTGATTGCTTTGTTCTGCAACAAGGTATTGATTGCCAATGTGAAGATTCCAAGCGAATCCATGTTAGACACAATCCATGTCGGTGATCGTCTCATCGGTTCCAGACTGGCCTATAAGTTTTCGGATGTAGAGCGTGGAGATATCGCAATCTTTAAATATCCCGATGATGAGTCACAGGTCTTTATTAAGCGAGTGATCGGACTTCCGGGTGAGACCGTTGAGATACGGGATGGCAAGGTTTATATTGATGATTCTGATACACCATTGGATGAGCCTTATGTAAAAGGCGTTCCAACAGGAGATTATGGTCCCTATGTAGTCCCTGATGGCTGCTATTTTATGATGGGAGATAATCGTGGAGATTCTCTGGATTCCAGATTCTGGAACAATACTTATGTAAAAGAAAACAAGATTATAGCGAAAGCACTGTTCCGGTATTTCCCAAAGCCGGGAAAAATAGAATAAAAGAAAGAGTTGCAAAGAGGCAGGACGGAGACGGTTCAGCCTCTTTTTGTTTGTGCGGGAGGTATTTATGTATATTTTAGATCAACTGGATGAATTACAGAAAAAGGCATACAAAGATGAAAAACTAAAGAAAGAACTTCTGGAAACGAGGTTGTCGGAAAATCCGTTGGAAGCATTTTGCAGGAAATGCAGAGAACTGGGATATGAAATTTATGAAATGGATCTGGTCCTGGCTGGAGAAATATTTTATGCAGAGATGAAACGGAGTACCAATGGCGGAGGAGAAAATTCTCCCATGCTGGAGGGGGAAGATGATTTTTATGAACTGTTTTTTGCTGGATTGCAGTAAAAAGATGGCAAAAAGCAGCATGAAGGAAGCATCTGTGATATGTCCGTGCAGGACGTTTCGGATAATTTATGCGTCATAGGTAAGTAAAAAGCAGAAAGCAATATAAGCTTTCTGCTTTTTACATTTGGAAAAGATTAAATTATTGGGTATATAGTTATTTGTCTGTATAGCATAAATGATTATTTGTAGAAACCGTAAGATGGATCTGCATTCATAAGCGGAATGGTACGTTTGTAAACGTCTTTTGCGATTTTTCCTTTTTCTGTTGAAGAATCAAAGTCATCATGCAGGCTGATCACATTTGCTTTTTTCATTTGATAACAAGATGACGTATACATATTATCGTATAAAATACAAAAGGAATTCCTGTTGTGCTGCCAGATGAATAATATGGTGCAGACTAGTAGGAAAAATATGTTCATACCTGTTTATGTTGTCAGTGGAAGAATGTGAAATGGATATCAGTGTTAAATAACCTGAGAGAATATGTGCATAGAGAGCAGGAAGTTTCATATATTGTATGTATGAAGAGACAGAAAAAAGATATATGGAAAGAACAGATCAGCAGTCGGCTGGAACTGCCCAGGGATTTGGTAATGGGGGAGACGTTTGTGCATCTGATAGGGCGTGGAGAGATATATGTGGAAAATTATCAGGGGATAGCTGTGTATCATGATGCCTGTATCCGGTTAAATATCAAGGGCGGACAATTGGAGATCACAGGAAAAAAACTGCTTGTTGAGCATTATTCGGAACATAGTATGAAGATCATTGGATGTATTGAACAGATTCGTTATTTATGATTGCAGTAAGTATGAAAATTATATTTATTTGAGATTTCTTTGGTAATTTGAAACATCTGATAAAGCGGAAAGAATAGAGATTAATAAATATGAGAGAGGCCGGAAAGCATGAACAAAGTCCTGAGTTTTTTGAAAGGAAGCATCCGCGTGGAGATAACCGGCTATGCGCCGGAACGTTTTTTGAATTTATGCAGAAAACAGGGGATACCGGTCTGGAATCTGCATCCATCCAAAAGCGGATATGTACTGGATCTTTCTGCTGCTTCTTTCTTTGAGCTGCGTCCATTGCTTCGAAAGTCGGGAACGCATGTACATATTATAAAAAAGAAAGGCATACCGTTTTTGTGTTTTCATTATCGGAAACATAAATGTTTTTTTGTGGGGATCGTATTATGTCTGCTTTTATTATATGGATTGTCCGGTTTTATCTGGAATGTGGAGATTTCGGGCAATTCCTATGTTACGGATCAGGCATTGAAAGCATATCTGAAAGAAAATGGTGTCGGGTATGGTGCACTGAAAGACAGCCTGCAGATGTCAGAACTGGAAAAAATGATTCGGGATGCATATCCGGAGATTATTTGGGTATCCGCCACGGTGCAGGGAACCCGTCTCATTATAGATCTGCAGGAAACAATGACGGGAGCGCAGACAGACAGGGAAAATGAGGAGGCGCAGGATCTGCTGGCTCCGGTGGATGGAACCGTTGTTTCTATCGTGACCAGAGAGGGAATGCCCCAGGTGGAAGCCGGCATGGAGGTAAAGAAAGGAGACGTTCTGGTCAGTGGATGCATTCCTTATACGAATGACAATGGAGATATCAGTGGATACAAATATGTGAAAGCAGATGCAGATGTCTGGATTGATGGAATGCTGGAATATACAGATGAGTTTGCAAGGGAAACGACCATGTATTCCCCAACGGGAAAAACACGCAGCTGGTGCAGAATTTACAAGGGGAACCAGTATCTTGAACTGGGAGGAGTAAAGCAGCCTTTTGATATTTTCCGACAGACAAGCGCGGTAAATTCAATTGTGATTGGGAAGAATTTTTACCTTCCGATACAGATACAGTGGTTTAAAGAAGAAGCAGAAGAAAAAATGACAAGAAATCTTACAAAAGAGGAAGGCAAAAAACAGGCAAAGAAAAATCTTGCAATATATTGTAAAAAAATGCAGGAAAATGGTTTTCAAATACAGCAGAAAGATGTTAAGATAAAATTTAATGAAAAGACAGTATGCGTATCCGGATCATTTCAGGTCTCTGTAAAGGCTGATAGTTACCGGAAAACAGAGTTGCGCATTTTGTCAGATAAGGAAGGACAGGAAACGAATGGGATTGATACAGGGTCAGATGGAGATTCCGACTGAACATATGGCAAACGTGTTTGGTCAGTTTGATGCCTATTTGAAAAAGATTGAAAATGCACTGAAAGTGACGATCGTTGTAAGGGAACAGGGCTTGAAGCTGACCGGAGAAGAACAGGCGGTCACAGCAGCAAAAAATATATTTACACAATTAGTAGAGCTGTCGCGGCGAGGCAATCAGATCACGGAACAGAACGTCAATTATGTGCTAGAACTTTGCAGCAGTGAATTGAATACGACACTGGTGGATCTGGATGGCGACATTATCTGTCATACGATCCAGGGAAAACCGGTTAAACCGAAGACCCTTGGGCAAAAAGATTATGTGGATCAGATCCGAAAAAAAATGATCGTGTTTGGTATGGGACCGGCGGGTACCGGAAAAACGTATCTTGCCATGGCTATGGCGATCACGGCATTTAAAAATGAGGAGGTCAGCCGTATCATACTGACAAGGCCGGCGATTGAGGCAGGAGAGAAGCTGGGATTTTTGCCGGGAGATCTGCAAAGTAAGATCGATCCGTATCTGCGCCCGCTGTATGATGCGCTGTATCAGATCATGGGAGCAGAAAGTTTTCAGAAAAATCAGGAAAAAGGGCTGATCGAAGTGGCGCC
>ERZ773103.1704-NODE-1704-length-22456-cov-13.291192_pt1 | contig 22456 bp, 19 predicted proteins | sample MGYA00511118_ERZ773103 | MGnify/ENA primary metagenome ERZ773103 (study PRJEB29015, sample SAMEA2737821) | human gut metagenome | biome: human gut; feature: human-associated habitat; material: faeces | place: China | collected 2012 ... | reverse complement strand
TTTTCATTTATTTATTGTATAGCCCTTTTCCACGTCCATGCCTAACCTTTATAAAGTTCCTTTCAGAACATTTTCCAACTGTTCATCGGACAGATCAACATGATAAAAAAGATCGAAAAATTTATGTATTTCTTCATTGATATCACATTTAATATATTCCGGATAAATCAATGCTGAGAACCATCGCATACCGATCAGACGATTTGGTCCTGCCGGACGATCCACCCAGCTAAACGGTGCATTAGGAGTTCCATAAACCTTTTGGTCCTGTACTGCTTTTAGTGAAGCATAATCAGGATTGCTCAGGATATCTTCTGCTGCAGAACTTCCGCTTTTATCTGCCTTTGGTTCACCATTTACAACAATCACATCCGGATCCCATGCAAGAAGCTGTTCTGCTGAAATCTGAACACGAGATCCATCTCCCAATTCCAGATCTGCAACATTGACTGCATTGATGGCATCAAGAATCTGTGCATGCTGGGATCCCCTGGGTGCAGTTTCCAGTGAATCCTCTCCATTACCGAAGTATACACTGACTTTCTTTTCTTCTGGAATATCTGAAAGTGCATTAATATCAGTAAATACCTGCTCCGCATACTGGGCAAGCTCTTCTGCATGATCTTCTACACCAAGAAGTTCGCCCATAAAACGAAAAGCTTCCGCAGAATTATTAAGCTCGTTGTCTACTGCAACAACCGGAATTCCAAGGCTTTCTGATAACGCATCGCAATCAGAAACCATTGTATCATTAATCTTTCCACTATTAATAGCAATTGTAGGATTGGCAGCAATTACTGCTTCATAATTGACAGCATCACCCATTCCAAAATTAGGAAGATCCTGATATTTGTCCAGAATAATAGATTTCTCAACATCATTCAGTTCATAATTCCACCCAAGAAGCTTATCCGGTGCAACCATATACAGAAAAATTGCAGCTACCGGACCTGCTGAAAAAACAGATTCAATATTTTCTGCTGCAGGGACCGTTACTTTTCTTCCTGCCATGTCTGTGATCTCACGGGTTTCAGCAGTTTCCTGCGTGGCATCCTGCTCCCCACTCTGCGCCTGCTCTTCAGTAGCAGCCTTCGTTTCAGAATATCCTGTTAAAAGACTGACTGACATCACCAGACATATAAGCAGAGCCAAAAGTTGTCTGTGCTTTTTCATAAACTTTCTCCTTTCTTTTCTCCGCATTACTCATAATTGACGCTTATTGAAATTGACTATACAATTTTTAAGTATTATAATGTATATGCGAATAGTTTTTAAAAACAATTCGGTTTTTCTGAGTATAACACCGTAAATTTGATCAGTCAAGTTACAAGGATGAATGATTATGAATCTGACAGCTAATGAAAAAAAAGCAGCTACTGCCCGGCAAAGACGATATGTTCTGCTGTTGGCGGTTATGCTGGTACTTTTGTTTATCATTATAGTACTCTCATTCTGGGTGGGATATTATCCGCTTACACCAGTGCAGGTACTAAATGCATTTTTATCAAAATTTGGTTTTAAAGGAGATATTTTACCCCAGGCAGTTACCATATTCTGGAATATCCGTCTGCCCCGTATTCTGTCTGCTTTATTTATTGGTGCTTCCCTCTCGGTAGCAGGTGCAACCTATCAGGGAATGTTTCGCAATCCACTGGTATCTCCGGATATCCTTGGAGTTTCTTCCGGTGCAAGTCTCGGAGCTGCTTTTGCAATTTTAAACGGAGCTTCCAACTGGATGATTCAACTTTCTGCTTTTGCAGGTGGTGTAGCCGCAGTAGCCGCATCCTATCTTATCAGCCGAAAATCCGCACATTCCCAGACTCTCAGTCTTGTTCTGACCGGAACTATGATCATGTCACTCTGCAATGCCGGTGTCACAATGATCAAATATGTGGCAGACCCTAATGATGTTCTCCAACAAATTACTTTCTGGCTTATGGGCAGCTTAACCAAAACCACAACCAAATCCTTTTCCTGGAGTGTTCTTCCAATGATCATTGGATTAAGTCTGATTTTTATTTTTCGATGGCAGATCAATCTGCTGACTTTGGATGAAGAAGAAGCCAAAAGTTTAGGAATCAATGTGCGTAAATATCGTCTGATTTTTATAGTCGCTTCCACATTACTCAGCGCCGCTGCTGTCTGTCTTGGAGGATTGATCGGATGGGTCGGGCTGATGATCCCCCATCTGGCACGTGCACTGGTTGGCGTTGATTACAGAAGGCTGATACCTGCAAGTGCGATCCTTGGCGGCGGATATCTGATACTTGTTGATGATATTTCCCGTTCCCTTTTGTCCATGGAACTTCCACTTGGCGTTGTCACAAGTATCATGGGCGCCCCCTTCTTTATCTATCTTATCATCAAACGAAAGGAGCGCGCGTAATTATATGCTTCTGGAAATTGAAAATGTTTTTGGCGGTTACGGCAATGGTGATATTTTAAAGGGTATCAGCTGCAGCGCAGACTATGGTGATGTGCTTTGTCTGCTTGGCCCTAATGGTTGCGGAAAGACCACTCTGTTCCGCATGATATTAGGTTCCCTTCCTGTTTCTAATGGAAAAATAAAGATAGCCGGAAAAAATATTAGTGACTTTACAACCAAAACACTGGCAAATATGATTGCATATATTCCCCAATATCATTCCCCTGTATTTGCCTATACAGTTCTTGATATGGTAATTATGGGGCGTGCTTCTCATTTCTCCGCATTTGAAACCCCAAAAGAGCCTGATCAGGAAGCAGCTTTTGCTGCCTTGGAGAAAGTAAATGCCCTGCCTCTTGCCAACAGGAAATATACTTCCTTAAGCGGAGGACAAAGGCAATTGGTTTTAATTGCCCGTGCAATCTGTCAGTCTGCAAAAATCTTCATCATGGACGAGCCAGCCGCCAATCTGGATTATGCCAATCATCAGCTTCTCATGGAAGTAATTTCAGGGCTGGCCAATCAGGGCTATTGCATTATTATGTCAACACATAGTCCTGAGCATCCCTTTTCCGTGGGAAACAAAGTTCTTCTCATGAAATCCGGAAAGGTTATGGGATTCGGCTCTCCCAAAGAAATCATTACATCTGAAACCTTACAATCTGTTTACGATATTGAAATGGATGTGATAACTACACACGACCGCTATGGCCGTGAACGAACTATCTGTTTACCGGTAAATAGCTCACCAAAAGCATTTTAGGAGAAATGATACATGGACTCTATATTGGATTATTTTATTTCTCTGCAGGAATCTGAGCCTGCAGAATTACCTGAGCGGGCTATAGAAAGATGGAATAAACGTGCAGACTTTTGGGAAGACGCACGCAAAAAGAAAGAAAAAGGTGATGAACGTGTCATCAGCGCAATAAACTACCTGGATTCCAAAGGACTTCTTGAAAAAAATTATGATGTCGCAGATATTGGATGCGGTCCCGGACGGTTTGCTGCTGCATTTGCCAAATATGTACACAAAGTAGTGGGGCTGGATATTTCTGATAAAATGGTTAAACACGGAATGGAACATATCCAAAATGAAGGCTTAAATAACGCTATACTCTATACATGTAATTTTCAGACATTAGATATTGATAAATCGGGGTATACGCATGCATTTGATTTGGTATTCAGTTCCATGACACCTGCAATCCACAATATGGACGGACTGATAAAATCTATGGAAATGAGCAGGGCATGGTGCTGTAATATCACGCATCTTGACAGACGAAATTCACTCAGGGAACAGATCTTACAGGAAGTATTTGGCAAACAAACAGCACCCCAATGGAATGGGCGATGGTTTTTCTCTCTTTTCAATATATTATTTCTGCTTGGATATAATCCTGAAACAAGCTATGAAAAACTCCATCGTGAAACCTGGGTAACTCCGGATGAACAATATATTGATTCCCTCATGGAGCACATGCTTCCTTCTGAAGAATATACACAGGAAAACGCAAATAAAATCATGCAATGGATTCAATCTCACTTAAACAAAGATGGGCAGATCAAGGAAATAACTGATTCCACTTATGGAAGAATTCTCTGGGATGTTCGAAACAAAACAATACGACCTGACTATAGAACTATTATAAAATGAAATGGGACTTTACTATGACTCAACATATATTTTTAACTGGTAAAAAACACATTGGAAAATCTACATTGATCCAAAAGATATTAGATGATTATAAGAAAACCGCTGATGGATTCCTGACTGTCCGCACAAAAAACTATCTGAAGGATCAGTATTCAGTTCATATGTACCATCTAAAAGAGAAGGAGCTCCCAAACGAATCTAATCTTTTGTTTTTATGCGGAAAAACAGATGAACACACTGCCGATACCTTTGATCTTCTTGGATGCAATATTCTTTCCATGTGTTCTGACTGCTCTTTAATTGTTATGGATGAGCTTGGTCCACATGAAGCAGACGCAGCTTTATTTCGGAGAAAAATCCTAAACCTTTTGGATGGGCAGACTCCCATTTTAGGGGTATTGCAAGAACCTGCAGAATCTTTCTGGCCTGAAATCGTAAATCACCCAAAGGTAGAAATCATTATAATTTCTGAAGACAATCGAAATGATTGCTCTTTACTTAATCACATTCAATATAAAATCTCATCTCCTTAATAATTACTCCCGGGGCTATGCGTTCGGAACTAACCAAAGGGTCAAGTAGCTTTGTCAAGTAAATCGAGTAGGAGAAATATCTCATCTTGTGAATGAGATATTTCGACCTCTCACACCACCGTGCGTACCGTTCGGTACACGGCGGTTCAATCAACTTTACAAGTAACACACCTTTTGGTGTAGTAGTCTAACATTGAGATTAGTCCAAATGAGGCTACATTCTATCGGAAATTAAGGGAATACCGCTTATTACAGCAAAGGTAGTCTATTCTGAACTATCACAAAGTACACCTTTTACAAAAATTCAAGAATGCCTCAGCAATCTTAGCAAAAATAACATCTTCAAAGCTGTTCTAAATGATTAATTTATTGAAATAACAGGCATTTTCATCTATACTAGATAATGATATAGTAGCTATTAAAAGGTGTACCTTTTGAGAAAAGTCAAGGAAAGGAGCAGAAAGTAAATATGAAACAAAGATATTTGAAAAAGCCTTATTCATTTTTGCTGGCAAGTGCAATGGTATTGACTATGTTTCCGACGTTTAGTACCAGCGTTCATGCAGAGGAAAATCAATCGCCAACGAAAGAGCAGTTTTCAACTGTTGAAGAATTAAAAAACTATGATACAAATGATAATGACAGAGTGAAAAATCCTGCAAAAGTCTATTTCGGAAACAACAATCAACAGTGGTGGATTGCAGGAAGTCAAAGTAATGATAGCATAACGTTATTTTCTGCAAGTTCTATGAGAGATGATGTACAATTTGAATCAAATTATATGGACAATAAAACATATGATGATAAGTGGAACTGTACCTATCCTGATGGAGAGCCGGCAGAAGTTTTCCCAAATCACTACGGTGCGAGCTATATAAGGAATGTTACCTTAAAAGAGATGGAAGCTTCTTTTTTTACAGGTTCAGAACAGGCACTGATAAATAAAACAACGATTTATACTGATGATACGAAAAACAACGGCGTCTATTCCACGACGGATAAGCTATATTTGGCTTATGGAGACCAAGAAGATTATAATCACATTACTGTGGGAAAGAACAGCGCAAATGATTTGAATGACGGTCTTCGTATTGATCCAAGTTATTGGGGAAAATCTGTTCTTGAATTATTTTGGATTCGTTCACCATTTGTTAGTAATGATGATCCGAATGATGGAAGTAGAGTTTTGACTGCGTGGCCTTCTAAGAATTATCCTGCTTTTAGTGGAGCTCGAACAAGCAATGTAGAAAAAATAAGACCTGCTTTTGAACTGAATTCATCAACGATTCTTTTTGCGTCGGCTGTTCCGTCAGCAACATCCACAGGTAATTTAACACTGCAGGATACGGATGGAGATGGAGCGTTTACATTACGCTATGACGCCGGTAAGTATAGTAAGAACCTAGGTTCAGCCGTAATTTCTTATGATGATAGCAAGGTTATCTTAACAGATGTTCCAAATGGTACATATCTGGTTGCACAAAACAGCAATGGTGCGTATGCGAAACAAATTACGAATGAAACAGAAGTTTCTGCAAGTGGTATGAATTTAGATAGTTTTGCGAATTGCAAGATATGGCTGGAAACAACAGATACAGCAAATAGAATCACATATGCGGCTTTGGCAGAGAAAGAACAAGAAACTGCTGTGAATATTGCTGCGGGTGCGGGATTGAATATCACATCGGAAAATGGTGTGCAGAAAGTTGTTCCAAACACGGCAATTACGAATATTATAGTAGAAGCTGTTGACGGATATTTTCTTCCGGATGGTTATGAGGATGGTATCCAGGGCTTGAACGGATTGACAGTAACAAATATCACTAAAAACGGTTTTACCATTTTAGGTACGCCAGCAAGTGATGTGAATATCACACTGCCACCTGCAACAAAGGCAGTTTACAGCATGCTTTTAAGTGGTGACGGAACATTTACAGGAACTTGCGTAGGATATCAACCAATTAACGCAAAGGAATTTACGATTACAAATAGCGGAAATGTTGATTTAGAGAATGTAGATATATCTATCACGGGTACAGATAAGGATAAGTTCGAGTTGAGTGGTGATGGTACTACAACCATCCAGCCAAACGACACTCTAAAAGTAGCAGTAGCACCAAAAGACAGTTTAGCAACAGGTATATATCGGGCAACGCTTACTGTAACAGCAGCTAATGCTCAAATAGCAACAACGGAGCTACAGTTTACTGTAAACGAACATGATTATGTTGCAGTCGTTACACCACCAAATTGCACAGAGAAAGGATATACGACATATACTTGCAGGAATTGTAGTCATAGCTACAAAGGAAATGAGGTAGATGCGACAGGTCATACGTGGGGAGAATGGAAAGTCATCAAGGAAGCAACAACCACAGAAACAGGCAAAAAAGAACGTGTTTGTGAACGTTGTGATTATAAAGAAATAGCAGTCATTTCTATGATTTCCAACAAAGAACAGCCTACTACTTCTACAAAGCCAGATACAGCAGCAAAAACAGGCGACAGTACAAATATCCTCTTGTGGAGCATGGTGGCAGTCATGTCTCTTGCAGGAGTGATGACAGCATTGTTCTTTAAGCGTAGAAGAAGCAGATAAGCGAGAATGAGGACAGGGACAAAGGTTTCTGTCCTTTTTTGGTTTATGGGTGGTTCAGTGCGTCAGACCCACCGCCGGCACTCGCAAAACTGCATGTGTTTTTTATCGCAGATTGTGCAAAGTTTTAGACAAATGTGTCATTGCGGGGGATATGTGGTCGTGTTATACTTGAAATAGCAGGGTTGAAAGGAGATGTGACATGAACTCTATTGACATTCAGAACAAAGACAGTAAATATATTGCAAATACATACAAGCGTTTTCCGGTCACTCTGACAGAGGGATGCGGAGCGATCGCGAAAGATCCGGAAGGAAAGGAGTACATTGATTTCACAAGTGGAATCGGTGTGAACTGCCTGGGTTACGCAGATAAGGGGTGGGCAGATGCGGTGTCTGAACAGGCACACAAGCTGCAGCACACGTCGAATCTGTACAGTACACAGCCGGATGTAGAGGTAGCTGAGAAGCTGTGCGAGTACACAGGGTTTTCCAAAGTATTCTTTGGCAACTCCGGCGCAGAGGCGAATGAAGGTGCTGTAAAGGTGGCTAGAAAGTATGGTATGGAGAAGCATGGAAGCCAGTGTAATACAATCATTTCGCTGAATAATTCTTTCCACGGGCGTACTATCACTACACTTTCAGCGACAGGACAGGATGTGTTTCATCAGTTCTTCTTCCCGTTTACAGAGGGATTCCGTTTTGTAGATGCAGGAGATATTGAAGGATTGAAGAAAGCTGTTGATGATACGGTCTGCGGTATTATGATTGAGCTGATCCAGGGTGAAGGAGGAGTAGTTCCGGTAGATTCTGAGTTTGTGAAAGAGATCGCACACATCTGTGAAGAGAAGGATCTGGTATTTGTAGTAGACGAGATCCAGACAGGCGTGAGCCGTACAGGTACATTCTTCTGCTATGAGCAGTTTGGAGTACATCCAGATGTAGTAACTATGGCAAAAGGTATCGGTGGCGGACTTCCGATGGGCGCAGTATTGATGAATGAGAAGACATCCGGAGTGCTGGGATTTGGTCAGCATGGTTCCACATTTGGCGGTAATCCGGTAGCATGTGCAGGTGCCAAATATGTACTGGATCATGTTATGGATGAGACATTTTTAAAAGCAGTTAATGAAAAGTCTGCATACATGATCGAGAAGCTGAATGCAATGCCTCAGATCAGGTCGGTGACAGGCCTGGGCCTGATGCTTGGCGCAGAACTTCCGGAGGATATGACGGCCGGAGAAGTAGCAGCGAAATGTGCAGAGAAGGGTCTGTTGGTACTGACAGCGAAGACAAAGCTCAGATTCCTTCCGCCGCTTACCATCAGCAAAGAGGAAATTGACCGCGGTATGGAGATTCTTGCAGAAGTGCTGCGCGGTTAAATGGATAGATATAAGAATAAAAGGATATGGAGGAAGCAACTATGGACAAACCAGTATTGGTAATTATGGCAGCGGGTATGGGAAGCCGTTACGGTGGTCTGAAACAGATCGACCCGGTGGATGCAGAAGGACACATTATTGTGGATTTCTCACTGTATGATGCAAAAAGAGCGGGATTCGAGAAAGCAATTTTTATTATTAAAGAGGAAAATGAGCAGGCATTCCGTGAAGCAATCGGAGATCGTGTGTCGGAATATATGGAAGTATCTTATGCTTATCAGAAGCTTGATAATCTTCCGGACGGATACAGCGTGCCGGAGGGCAGAGTGAAGCCATGGGGAACGGCACATGCAGTACTTAGCTGCATCGATCAGGTGAATGGACCATTTGCAGTCATCAATGCGGATGATTATTACGGGGTAGAGGCATTCCAGCTGATCTATGATTACCTGACAACACATCAGGATGATGATAAATTCCGCTATACCATGGTAGGCTATATTCTTGGTAATACCGTTACCGACAATGGACATGTATCTCGTGGTGTATGTACGACCAACGATCAGCATGAACTGGTAGAGGTTACTGAGCGTACCAAGATCGAGAAGAGAAATGGCGGTATCGCATTTACAGAGGATGACGGCGAGACCTGGACAGAGCTTCCGGCAGATACGATCGTATCTATGAATATGTGGGGATTCACCCGCAGCATTCTGGATGAGATCAAGGCAGGATTCCCAGCATTCCTGGACAAGGGCATCAAAGAGAATCCGATGAAGTGCGAGTATTTCCTTCCGGCGGTAGTCAGCAGACTGTTAGAGGAAGACCGCGCAACCGTATCTGTACTTAAGTCTCATGATAAATGGTATGGAATTACCTACAAAGAGGATAAGCCGGTTGTAGTAGAAGCAATGCAGAAGATGAAAGATAACGGGGTATATCCGCAGCATTTGTGGAAGTAAGATAAGGAGGATCAAACCTATGAGTATATTAATTACAGGAGGCGCAGGTTATATCGGAAGCCATACAGCTCTGGAGCTGTTAAATGACGGCTATTCCGTAGTGGTATATGATAATCTGTGTAATTCTTCCAGAGAGTCACTGAAGAGAGTGGAAGAGCTGACAGGCAAGAAGATTACATTTTATGAAGGGGATATCCTGGATGAAGAAGCATTGAAAGCGATGTTTGCAGCAGAGGATATCGAAGCAGTGATCCACTGTGCGGCACTGAAGGCGGTTGGAGAATCGGTAAAGAAGCCGTTGGAATATTACCAGAATAATATTACAGGAACATTGACACTTTTGAAGGTTATGGACGAAGTAGGCGTCAAGAATATCGTATTCAGTTCGTCTGCTACCGTATATGGTGATCCGGAAGTGATTCCGATCACGGAGTCTTGCCAGAAGGGACAGTGTACCAATCCGTATGGCTGGACCAAGTCTATGATGGAACAGATCATGACAGACCTGCAGAAAGCACATCCGGAATGGAATGTGATCCTGCTTCGCTATTTTAATCCGGTAGGCGCACACGAGAGCGGACGCATCGGTGAGGATCCGAAGGGTATTCCGAACAATCTGATGCCTTACATTTCACAGGTGGCGGTCGGCAAGCGTGAGAAACTTGGTGTGTTTGGCAATGACTATGACACACCGGACGGAACCGGCGTGCGTGATTACATCCATGTAGTGGATCTGGCAATCGGTCATGTAAAGGCAATTCATTATATCTTTACCAAACCGGGACTGGACATCATCAATCTGGGAACAGGAAGAGGATATTCTGTACTTGAGATGGCAAAGGCATTTGGTGAAGCCTGCGGCAAAGAGATTCCATATGAGATCCAGCCGAGAAGAGAAGGCGATATTGCAACATGCTACGCAGATCCTGCCAAGGCATGGAAGGTGCTTGGATGGAAAGCAGAGCGTGGTCTGAAGGAGATGTGTGAGGATGCCTGGAGATGGCAGTCGCAGAATCCGGACGGATACAATGCATAATCTATATTGTTAAGAATTTAAAGACGCTGTGAAAGCTTGAACATAAGACTTTCACAGCGTCTTTTTTGGAGGGATAGAAGATATCAATATCCTCAGTTTATTTGTCCTGCGCTGACAGCTTCAGCCGGTCAGCAGCCGTTTCTTTATAGAATTTCATCAATGACGTTTCCAGTAACAGGGTGAAACGTTCGTCATCATCTCCCCTTAATGCTTTCAGAAGTTCCGGTTGTTCCATGAGAGAGCCGATGATCTCACTGACGATCGGAGCCGATACCTGATCCGGGTCATTTTCCGGGATAAAGGTTACAATTGCGCCAAGAATAATCCGCGCATTCTCATAAATTGGTGGTTCCAGGTGAACATAGCCAAAACATGGATGCATGATATCCGGACTTTTGCCATGCAGGAGCAGAGCATGGAACGGCTTCATATATGTGTCGGCAATCTGATCTCGCTTCTTCAGGATCTCATAAAAATGTGATTCCATTTCCGGAGTATCAGAAAATAGTGATGCGGCGTATGCAAGTATCTCGTGACGCTCCTGAAGCACCGGTGCGCGCCCGATCCGTATGTGATCCAACAGATACTCAATCTCTGCACCTGTACGGGAGACGAAATGAATATCCTTGCGTGTAAAAGAGGTCTCCGGTACTTTCTTCTCTGCATGTGGTCTGCGATCACTTTTCTGTGACAGGATCAACTGGAACTTGGAGTCTAACAGCATCCGGTCCTGACGGTTCAGCAGTGGGCTGACATAGATATAGCGATAAGTAGTATCTAATCTGACCGTAGAAATAATCAGATCAATGTCGTTTTGCGCCAGTTCTTCCGGTTCGATATGGAACGCTGATGTGGTGCCGCGGATATCCAGATCCGGGTAAGCCTTGTGCAGATTCTCGGCAAGCAGTCTGGAGCTTCCGATACCGGTCGGGCATACGATGATAACCGAGATGCGTCTGGCAAGCTTCGCCCGTCTGTCCAGTGCCATGGAGAAATATATGGATATGAATCCGACTTCGCTTGGCGGAAAAGACGGCAGCCCATAGCTTGCGGAAAGCGAGATACATCCGGCGGTACATGCCTGATATATTTCATCGTAACGGTTCTGTATATCCTCTAACAGTGGATTCTCGATCGGGATGCCGGCACGGATACGTCCGATAGCCGGCTGGATGTGCATGCCAAGTTCTCTGGCGAGCTGCGGATCACTGCCAAAATCAATATCCAGAATCTCGCTGACATTTTGGATAAGGGCAAGGGTAATCTGGTGTACGTCAAAGTCGCGCTTGCTGGTCAGATCTCGTTGCTCCGCTGACCAGATCCGGATTCCGGTAAGGAAGATGGCAAGATATCTGGTCTCGCTCTCGATGATCGGCAGCCGAAACGTCTGTCGTAGCTTCTGCATCAGATATTCTGCCACAGCAAATTCCGGTTCCATGGTCAGGTCTTCAAAAGCAGCTTCCTCTGCGGTAATATATTCTCCCTGACGGATCCGGCAGACACTGTAGGACAGATACATGTTGAGCCGAAGATAGCCGTTGTCAGACAGATTCAGATGCAATGTGCGTGCTCCGTCGCTGACGATTTGCGCCACGCTGTCAGTAATGGATTCGGAAATCTCAGCTTCCGGAATCGCTTTCTGATCTTTTAAATGTGAAGTAACGGCCTGGCGTCTGGCAGTCTCGCTGCCTGTAAGAAAGATGCCAAGCCCCTGCCTGCGTACCAGTCGCAGATGATATTTGTCAAACCATTTTTCGATCTGATTCAGGTCGCTGGTAAGTGTGCCTTCGGAGATGCCGAACTGATCCATAAAAGTCAGAGACTTGATCGGTTCTCTGGCAAATAACAGGGCGTGCAGTAATTGTCGCTGACGGTTGTGTCTGTCGTCAGCGGATGGAATATCAGTGCCTGTGGCATCCAGCAGAGTAAGAAGCTCTCTCCTTCGGTCGTCTGGTTCGTCTAAGAACAGACCTACACTGCGCTTACGGACAAAACGGAAACCCTTAGCGGTGAGCCATTTTTCCACAGTGGGGAGTTCCCTCTGGATGGAACGGCTGCTGATATGAAGTTCATCGGAGATGATCGCGGTTGTGATCGGCTTGTCCTGTGGAAAGCGGATCAGTACCCGGATGATATCCCCGGAACGCTTGGTGAGCAGCATAACGAACGTCCTCCTCGTTTCATTCCTTAGTTTTGTTCTTTCATTCGTTACATATAGTATAACCTATAACCGACATAATGACAAAGGGAAAAAGGCGGTTTGTCACAAAGTGTTTGCGCCAAAGTTGCAATATCATTTGTTTGAAAATAACCCAGAGGTATTTTAATATAAAAGCATAGAAACAAGATGTTATCTGTTTATGGAATGAAAGGAGACTGTAACTATGAAAAACAAAATCCAACGTTTTGGAAAATTCCTGAGCGCAATGGTAATGCCGAATATCGGAGCATTCATCGCATGGGGATTTATCACAGCACTTTTTATTGAAGCAGGATGGCTGCCAAATGCAAAACTGGCAGCACTGAACGGACCAATGTTAAACTACCTTCTGCCGATCCTGGTAGCTTATCAGGGTGGTAAGCTGGTCGGAGGAGACCGTGGTGGCGTTATCGGCGGCATCGCTGTTATTGGTGTTATCGTAGGTGCACCGGATTATCCGATGCTGATGGGTGCTATGGTAATGGGACCTGTTGGCGGATGGGTGATCAAGAAATTTGACAAGGCAATGGAAGGTCATATGCCTGCAGGATTTGAGATGCTGATCAATAACTTCTCAATCGGTATACTTGGTATGATCCTTGCAATCATCGGTTCTTATTTGATCGGACCATTCATGGCTGGTATACTGGTTGTACTGACAGCCGGAGTTGACGTACTGGTTAATCACGGATTACTCCCGTTGGCAGCAATCTTTATTGAACCTGCTAAGGTTCTGTTCCTGAATAATGCAATCAACCATGGTATCTTTACACCAATCGCAACACTGCAGGCAGAACAGGCCGGAAAGTCAATCATGTATATGCTGGAAGCTAATCCGGGACCGGGACTTGGAGTTCTACTCGCATACTGGGCATTCAGCAAAGATAAAGCAACAAAGGATTCCGCACCTGGAGCGATCATCATTCACTTCCTGGGTGGTATCCACGAAATTTACTTCCCATACATCCTGATGAATCCGGTTGTGATCATCGCACCAATCGTAGGTAATATCTGTGCAATTACATTCTATTCCATCACAGGTGCCGGACTGGTTGGACCTGCATCACCGGGATCCATCATTGCATTCATGTCAATGTCTCCAAAGGGAATGGGCATGGTTATCACATTCCTTGGAGTAGCAATTGCAACAGCAGTATCTTTCTTGATTGCATCACCAATCGTTAAGATGGCAGATCACAAGAGTCTGGAAGACGCACAGGCAAAGAAGGACAGCATGAAAGCAGAAGCGAAGGGACTTACAACAGTATCCGGAGCCGATGTACAGGCAAAAGATATCAAGAAAATCGTATTTGCATGTGATGCAGGTATGGGATCATCCGCAATGGGAGCTACTAAGTTCAGAAACAGAATTAAAGATCTGAATCTTGGCATTACCGTAACGAACACATCTGTAGACAATGTACCGGCAGACGCTAACGTAGTTGTATGTCAGGAGATCCTCAAGGATCGTGCAGCTAAGAGCGCACCGCAGGCAAGACTGATCACTCTGGAGAACTTCCTTGCAGATCCACATCTGGATGCATTGTATGCAGAACTGGAAACACTGACAACAGGTAAGACAGCAGAAGCAGATAAGGCAGAAGCACCTGCTGAAGAAAAGAAAGAGACAAAAGCAGGAATCCTTGTTCCGGAAGGAATCAAGACAGGATGTGCAAGCGTAGATAAAGAAACAGCAATCCGTGCAGCAGGACAGCTCCTGTGTGATCTGGGATATGTAGATGCTAATTATATCGATGCAATGGTAGAGCGTGAGAAGATCGTTACTACATACATGGGAATGGGAGTAGCAATTCCACATGGTACATCTGATGCGAAAGAGACCGTTAAGAAATCTGGTATCGTAGTTATGCAGTACCCGGATGGAGTACAGTTTGGTAATGAGAAAGCAAACCTGATCATCGGTATCGCAGGTGTGGGTGATGAACATCTGGAGATCCTTGCAAATATCGCAGGAAGTCTGGAGGATGAAGCACTTCTTGAGAACCTGAAGAAGAACGCAGACGCAGATACAATTATGAAAACATTTGGCTAATGCCACAATCGGGGGCTTTTGCCCCTAGCATCATATATAAAAAGAAGGAGAGAGCATCATGAAAAAAGCAGTACAGTTTGGTGCCGGCAATATCGGACGTGGATTTATCGGAGCATTACTCAGCCAGTCAGGATATCAGGTGGTATTTGCCGACGTAGCAGAAGCAATCATTGACAAGATCAACGAGGATAAGACTTATACCGTTCATGTTATGGACGTAGATTGTAAAGATCAGAAAATCGAAAATATCAGCGGTGTGAATTCTACAAAGCCAGAGGCGATTGATGAGATCGCATCCGCAGACCTGGTAACTACAGCAGTAGGTCTTGTGATTCTTCCGCGCATCGCACCGACGATCGCGCAGGCTATTGAGAAACGTATGGAAAATGGCGTGAAAGAGCCTATGAACATGATCGCCTGCGAGAATGCCATTCGTGGAACCTCTCAGCTGAAAAAAGCAGTATATGAGAATCTGAGCGATGCCGGAAAAGCATATGCTGATGAGTATGTAGGATTCGCTGACTGTGCAGTAGACCGTATCGTACCACCGGTTAAGAGCGAAAACTTCATCGACGTAGTAGTAGAAGAATACTTTGAGTGGGACGTAGAAAAGTCAGGACTGAAGGGAGAACTTCCACAGATCGAAGGTATGACACTGGTCGATGATCTGATGGCATACATTGAGCGTAAGCTCTTCACACTGAATACAGGACACTGCATTACCGCATACCTTGGAAATCTGCGTGGAATCCCGACCATCGATAAAGCGATCGCAGATGAAGAAATCTTCGGAATCGTATCAGCAGCTATGAAAGAAAGCGGAGCTGGACTGATCAAGAAGTATGGCTTTGATCCAGAGAAACATGCAGCTTACATTAAAAAGATCATCGGCAGATTCAAGAATCCATATCTGCAGGATGATGTAACAAGAGTAGGTCGTGAGCCTCTTCGTAAGCTGAGCCCGACAGACCGTCTGATCAAGCCTATGATGACAGCAGCAGGATACGGACTTCCGGTAGATCATCTGGTAATCGGAGCAGGTGCAGCATTGCATTATGATAATCCGAACGACAAGCAGAGTGTAGAACTTCAGGAGAAGATAGGAGCCCAGGGCGTACGTGCCGCTGCAGCAGAGATCACAGGACTGACAGATGAAGGACTGCTTGACGCAATCGTAGCAGAATACGAAAAACTAAATTAATAAGGATTGAAAAATCCCTGAGCGAAAATCGCCAGTTACCGACAGAGTCGGTGCTGGCGATTTTTTATGTGCGCCTGGCGGCGCACGTCGCTAAAGGATGTTAGATCGTTCGATTGTTATGCTGGGAAAACATAGAATCGAAAAGTTACATAAAATACTTGAAAAGCTCATGTAAATATGATAACATACAGAAAAGATTACGTCGTATATCTGTTATAACTATATTTCTTTAAAGAATCTTTATTTTACCCAAATATAATTGACTTGAGTTATTTGTATGTATAGAATAAAAGGAGAGTGAGCTTCATCATATGCTGGGAGTTATATTTTCGGATAGATTGAATGGAAAAGAAAAAGTGAAGCTGTTACAAGAGGATTTGCAGATATATGTAAGTGATGAAATGAAAGAGGAGTTGGATGTCATGTGTAATTTGTCTTATGGAATTGAAGAAAGAGGAAGAGCAGAAGGAAGATTAGAGGCAACTATTGAAGCAATTCAAAAAATGATCAAAAAGAATTATTCCAATATGGAGATACAAGAGTTTTATGACGTATCAGATAGTTTTATTGAAAAAATCAAGATAGATAGTACGAATGTAGTATCAATCTAAGGTGGTTTTCGCCATTGACAAATGACTGGAAGTAATGGTACGGTTATATAGTTACAGGAAAAGTATGGAGACATTTTTGTTGTCTCTGAATGATTAAAAAAGTTTAATACCGAGGTGCGAAAGATGAGTGTACAGGAAATGAAACCGATCAAAGAAGGAAAAGTCAGAGAGATCTATGATAATGGTGATACTATGATTATGGTTGCTACAGACCGAATCAGCTGCTTTGATGTGATTCTTCACAATACCGTAACCAAAAAAGGAACCGTACTTACTCAGATGTCCAAATTCTGGTTTGATCTGACACAGGACATTCTGCCAAATCACATGATTTCTGTAGATGTTAAGGATATGCCTGAATATTTCCAGCAGGAGAAATTCGATGGTAACAGCATGCTTTGTAAGAAGCTGAATATGTTGCCGGTAGAGTGTATTGTGCGTGGTTACATTACAGGAAGCGGATGGGCGAGCTACAAAGAGACCGGAAAGGTATGTGGTATCGAGCTGCCAGAAGGACTGAAAGAGTCTGACAAGCTGCCGGAGCCAATCTACACACCATCTACAAAAGCAGAACTCGGTGATCACGATGAGAATATATCATTTGAAGAGAGTATCGAGTATCTGGAGAAACGCTTCCCTGGCAAAGGTGAAGAATACGCAACCAAGTTAAAAGAGTATACCATTGCGCTGTATAAGAAGTGTGCAGAGTATGCACTGAGTCGTGGAATCATTATCGCAGATACCAAGTTTGAATTTGGTCTGGATGAGGATGGCAATATCATCATCGGCGATGAGATGCTTACACCGGACAGCTCAAGATTCTGGCCATTAGAAGGGTATGAGCCGGGACACGGTCAGCCATCATTTGACAAGCAGTTTGCAAGAGACTGGCTCAAGTCTAATCCACATGATGACTGGACACTGCCACAGGATATCGTAGATAAGACCATTGGCAAATATCTTCAGGCATATGAATTGCTGACCGGAAAATCCCTCGCATAAGGAGAACTTTATGGAGAAAAAATCAATTGAAGAAATGGCTGCGGACATCAAAGTGATCCGTGAACTTGCATCCAGCGGAACGATGCTTCAGGATATTAAGAATCAGCTGGGTGTATCAGAAGAATATGTAAGTGCTATCATGCTCTGCCTGCAGGGTTATCAGGAAGATGATGACATGGCTGTAGCAAGACTGGTAGAAATGAGCTTATAAGAATATTGAAATGAGACTCCCCTGTGGACTGAAAAGTCTGCAGGGGATTTTTGAACCTTTGGGTACTTCGACTGATTGTGCAACAAGCATAAAAATATTGAAAAACTAAAAATCCCCACCTGATACTGTTGACATATAATTAAAGTAGTGATAATATCATATGTAATCTATATAAGCGTTTGTAATCGCTCGTTCGAGCAAAATATAATGATCAAAGACGTCAAAATGGTAAAGTCGCCAATAATCAAAACCAAGTGAATGAAATGGTAAAGTGTAAAGCTACAGGCTTCTTGAAAGTTTGTATGCTTAAAACGGTTGCAGAAAAGAATGATTTGTAGTATATTGGCTATAGAAGTATCACAAACGAACCTCTTTTCTGCATGGAAGGGGGAAGTTTCCATTGAGGAGCTTCTTGTATGCAGGAAGAGCATATGAACAGTTGGTGCCAGACAGAGGACGTTATAGGAAAAAACGAATTGCACTTCCATATCCAGAGTTTTATACATTTTATAACGGTAAGGAAAAATATATAAAAGAAACAATGCTTCGCTTATCAGATTCGTATAAACAGGATCGGAATTCAGAAGCTATGCTGGAACTCATAGTTCGTGTTATTAATATTAATCTGGAAGAGCAGCATGAAATTTTGGAAAAATGTCCAATACTTAAAGAATATAGTCAATTAATGGCAATGATACGTGATAACCAGTGTCAAGGGAAGAAAGATGCATACAAAATAGCAATTCAGGAATGTATCAGTCAAGGAATACTAAAAGAGTACTTACAAAGAAAAGGAAGCGAGGTATGCAATATGTTAATAGCAGACTACAATTATGAATTAGATATGGAAGTTCAGAGAGAAGAAGCGAGAGAAGAGGGATTCGAGGAAGGTAGAATGGCAGGTATGGAGAAAGGAATGGCAGAGGGAAGAGTAAAAGGCATACGAGAAGGACGTAAAGAGATGATACTAAAAGTATACAGCGATGGAAAAACAATAGCAGAGATCGCGAATTTTCTTGGAGAGCCTGTAGAAGAGATAGAAAAGATTATCAATAGTTGCGAGTGGAGACGATAATATAAATCCCGAGCCCCTTTAATCTTGTATTAGAGGGGCTCATATCTTACATCTCAAAGTACCGCTTTGCTTCGTCAAGTCTTCCTTGGAATGCTTCATAGAAGTCTTCGCAAGGCGCGAGGTAGAACTGCTGCAGTACGTACATACAGATGGAACGTATCTGTGTCTGATCCTCCATTCCGGCAATCCGTTCCTGAAGTGCTTTGAGGAAATAGTGCCAGTCACTGATGAATTGCTCGTAGGTGCGTATATCATCGGTATCCAGCCATTTATAGACTTTGATCTTGGCTTTGGACGGCTTCGGACATTCATGCACCTGCAGGAAATACCGGAAGCTGTCGTTTTCGTAGAAGCGTCCCAGAGGGAAGAGCCTGCAGATGCCAGGTCGGTATGCGTGGATGCTGCATCGACCCTGCCCGTTTAAGAATGGACAGGCATCGGCGCTTTCGGTCATCTTGAGGTTGGGGAGGATTAATCCATCTACGACATTCAGTTCTATATGCTGGGATAAAAGCGCTTCAAATGGAACACCAAGCCCTGTAGTAAGGCGGTGAACATCCAGCGGATCGAGGACGATAGACTTACCCATGCCCCGGCAGCAGGCGGAACATCCTTCACAACCCTTACAGTCAGCCTTTACCATATCATTCGCATCATATAATTTGCCGTCGGAGATCTCCGACAGATCTACATTTCGTAACATAGTACTCCTTTACATGAATACAGACCTCAGACAATACTGAGGCCTGTTTTTCTTCTTTGAAATTGCAATGCCATATCGCATTAAAACCGGTATTGCTTAATATTTTTATAAATGATCGCCGCGCTTCACATAACCCGGATGCTCCGGCGTACCCTTCACTTCTTTGATGTGATTGATACGTACATGCTTATCTACAACTACATTCTCCAGAACGGTATCCTCACCGATGACTACATCCGGAAGGATTACGCAGTTCTTCACTACGGCACCTTTTTTGATGATACAGCCACGGCTCAGAATGGAGTGGTCAATCGTGCCTTCGATGCGGCATCCGTTGGAAATAACAGATGCTTTGACATCTGCACCCTCCAGATACTGTGTCGGACAGCTGTCGCTCGTACGTGTATAAATCGGCCAATCCGGATCGAACAGGCTGCGAGCGGTCTTGAGATCGATCAGAGACATGCTGGTGTCATAGTAACTCTTGAAATCAGTAATAGATCCAAAGTAACCACGATGAGCCACGCCACGGATATCCAGTTCATTGCACATGAGATTCACCCAATCCATCAGAGAGTACATGGCAGATGTGTTATGAGCCTTCTTGATCATATCAATGAACAGGTCACGTCTCATGACATAGGTTCCTGCAAAGATCTGGCGATTCTTCGCTGTTCCACGGTTTGGTGTAATGGAAAGTACACCTTTTTGACGATTCAATTCCAGTGTCTGACAGGTTAAGAATTGTTCCTTTGCATTATCGGTAGAGTGATACAGCAGGGTAATGTCTGCGCCAGACTCGATATGCTGGTCAAGCAGTTCCTTGCAATCCTGCTTGAAGATCATACAGCTGGAGGCGACGATCACATAATCATGGCAGGAATTCTCGATGACTTCGATATTGTCCATGTAAGCAGAGATATCATTGCTATACAGACTGTCCAGTTCATCCTCTGCAAAGAGCAGATGCAGTCTGCCGCGCTTGGAGTTGATATTATATTGACGTCCGGTTCCCAGATGCTCGGCAAGTGAACGCGGTTTCCAGCGTGTGTATACGTGGATGTTTTCCATGCCGCTGTTACTGAAGTTAGAGATTGGAAAATCGATCACACGGTATCTGCCCAGGAAAGAGATTGCTCCGACAGACCGGTAATCCTGCAGACCGGCTACTTTTGTAAGATTGCTGGCAAAATTAATAATACCCAGTGCACTGCTCATATTATTCTTCCCCCTTTACACGTTTTGCTATTAATTCGATGTGTTCGCTGTCAGGAGAACCTACAACTGCACCGGCACCGATCCGTACGCCGTCAGCAATCAGAGCGCGGGTGACTACGGCACCTTCTTCTACGATAACATTCGGCATCAGCACCGAATCAATGATCTTAGCTTCCGGGGCAATGCGTGAACCTGTAAAGAGCACGGAATTCTTGACCTCTCCCTCGATCACGCAGCCCTGATTGATATACGCATGGCTGACCTTGGCATCCTCACCGATATACTGTGGCAGAGAATTAGTATCCTCTGTGTAGATCTTCCAGGTCGGATCACTCAGATCCAGCGGACTTGGAGTCTCTATGAGATCCATGTTGGCTTCCCAGAGAGAATCGATCGTACCAACATCCTTCCAATATCCTTTGAACTTATAAGCCATCAGCTTACGCTCGTCTGCCAGAAGTGCCGGAATGATATCCTTACCAAAATCATGGTTAGATTCGGCATTCTTCATATCAGCTACCAGCATCTTGCGAAGCAGCTTCCAGTTAAATATGTAGATACCCATCGAAGCCAGATTACTCTTCGGCTGCGGCGGCTTCTCTTCAAACTCAACAATGCGTCCATCTTCATCCGTATTCATAATACCGAAACGGCTGGCTTCCTTCATAGGAACCTCGATAACCGCGATGGTCGCATCGGCATTATGCTCTTTGTGATAAGAAAGCATCTTGTCATAATCCATCTTGTAAATGTGGTCGCCTGAAAGCACCAGCAGATACTCCGGACCGAAACCATCGATGAAGTCGATATTCTGGGAAATCGCGTCTGCCGTACCTCTGTATACATCCAGGTTGGCATCCGCTTTCTCGCGCGGCGGCAATACGAAGACGCCACTGTCCTTGGCATCCAGTCCCCAACGACCGCCTGCAGCCACATAACTGTTCAGGATAACGGATTCATACTGTGTTAATACTCCCACTACATCAATACCGCTGTTGGCACAATTACTAATCGGGAAATCGATGATTCTATATTTTCCACCGTAGCCTACTGCGGGTTTGGCAACTTTATTCGTTAGTTCGTGCAAGCGAGAACCACGGCCGCCGGCCAGGATCATCGCTAACATTTCGTTGTGCTTCATAAAAATAACCCCTTTCCTTTCAATAATACTATAGAAATATTGTACAACTTTCTGAGGTTTATTTCTATAGAAATTGTGAAATAAAACCATTAAATTTAGGGGTGGAATATTGACATATCGAAAAATGGTAAAGAATACATAAAGCTTGTATTAAATGCCAAACAGTGTCAAAAATTCGGGGGGGGGTGTATTGACAAGCGGTAAAGGAAACGGTAAAATAAAACAAGAATTTGCTAAAATTATTCTGATTCTAAAGTGCTACAATGAATGCGAGGATGAGAATGACCATCGATCCAGAGGAGTATGGTTATGAAAGACATAAGAGGTTACAGACAGAATGATATAGATAAGGTAAGGCAGATTGTATGAAGTGGTATTGCGCAATCTGCCTTTTTTATTGTATGCCTATACAATAAAACCACCTGCTATGCTGGTGGTTCCCCTTACG
>ERZ773103.1698-NODE-1698-length-22547-cov-4.215365_pt1 | contig 22547 bp, 19 predicted proteins | sample MGYA00511118_ERZ773103 | MGnify/ENA primary metagenome ERZ773103 (study PRJEB29015, sample SAMEA2737821) | human gut metagenome | biome: human gut; feature: human-associated habitat; material: faeces | place: China | collected 2012 ... | reverse complement strand
ATGTCTTATTTTTTCTGTGTTCGGAATTATTTTTTGAGTTAATAAATCCGTATACATCAGAGTTAACGCTCTCAAATGCCCCCATTAATTTTGAGAAGATATTTAGGTTGTTGGAACAACACCGAATGGAGGGACTTGCGTATAGTGTTTTGCTCTCCCACAAGATGCAATGTTATTTTCCTAAACGTTTTTTGGAACTGCTTCGAGTAAAATATCAAAATAATATCCGACATTATGAATTTGTCAGAGCGTCTATTTCGTACTTAGCAAAGCTATTCCCCGCCTCAGGCCCCAAGTATGGCTTTTTGAAAGGAGCATATCTGATCCCAGAAGTATATCTCAGAGGGCAGCGAACCTGTAATGATATAGACATTCTTGTGAACTCATCAGATGTATCAGTATTCCAAAGAATTCTGCAAAATAATGGTTTTGTTCAAGGCCATTATCAACGAGAAACGGACACAATTATTACTGCAACAAGAAGGGAAGTTATTAATTCCCGGTTAAACTATGGTGAAACAATTCCCTTTATTAAGCGGTTTGGTGATTCGAATACTATACTTGAAGTAGATATCAATTTCACTGTTGATTATCAAGCTCGCGACAAAAATGGAATTGTAAGGCAATTATTGAATCATCTCGATACATATGTAATTAATGATTCTTTGGTTCCAACCTTAAATAAAGTAGGATTTCTTATTCATTTATGCTGTCATTTATATAAGGAAGCAACAGTCTGGGATTGGATGGACAAAAGTGCAGAAATATATAAATACTGTGATATTTTTGTGTTTATAAGTAAATTCGGAAACGACAAGTTTTACTCCGAATTTCTTAAAGCTGCAAAACAGTTAGGGCTAGAAAAAGAATGTTATTTTACATTACACAATACAAGTCAAATATACCCTCAGCTTAAAACAAATAGATCGCTGAATTCTATAATTCAAGCGCTCGAGCCTAATGACAAAAGTTTTCTTACAACAGTTGTGTGGCCTTCACAACACAAGATATTTAGATACGAGATCGACTTTATTGATTGGCTATTATGCACAAACAAGAAGGAGCTGCTCACCGAAAATGCAAATTTGTAAATTAGATTTTCAAAACTCCCTGGGATTATCTTGCATTGAAAATTACGTTATTGCATGCATAAAAAAATACTCCTGCTTTTATCCATTAGCTTTTTACAAAAGTCATCTAAGCGCTAAACGAATATTTGAGTTGATTTACACAAATAACATCGAATATGCATTTTTCTCAGGAATTCCTCGCATTCAAGATTTGTGTTTACAACATAGAGCTATAGTAGGAACTTTTAAAGAAGATGTACTTCCACTAAAAAAGATTGATTTGATTGAACATTTATTATGCATCCAAGTTCGCCCCCAGTTTACAAAAGATTATTTTCATAATAATGTTTGGCGCAATGATCATTATGTCCTAATTCAAAAAAATGGTGATGGAAAGCTGACCTTAATCAATGATTCCCCACTCTTTGAACTGCAAGTTGATTATGACTTCATTGCCAGAATATATGCTGGCAGATACTTTTTGTTTTCACCATGTGCTAAAGTGCAGTTTGATGAGAATGATTGCCTATTTGAGCTTTTGCAAAGTATGTCGGTAGAAAAAGTGAATGAGGGAATATCCTTTTCAGAGAGTATTTCACTAAAAGATATCCTGAAAATAAGAGATTTTGTTGGCGTACTCCGAATATTACGCAAACGAATTGAGTTAATTTTGTCATGTTACATTGATACTAAATGTCTTAGAAATAGCGTAGCAGAAATGGATCGACTTTATAGTACTATGGAGTATTACCGGTTGAGGAAAAAATGGGAAAATAACATAGTTAAGCAGTGCGTTCTTACAACAATCTACGAAGACACTAAACAAATTGCCAAGTTAAGAAAACAGCTGGAGGACTATTTATGCGCAAAAAAATACAAAAGTTAATTTCTACGATTACAAATGATGCATACCCGTTTAATGACGCTGATAAGCTTCAATACATTGGAATCGATTCACTAAAGTTGGTAGAACTGATAATTATGATTGAGGATTCGTTTAATATCAGATTTGACGATTCAGAACTGGATATTACTCTGCTTGACACGGTTGGTGACGTATTATCACTTGTAAAAAACACAATCACAAACAACGGAAGCGCAAAGGAGTGCAAATAATGAATGATAACAAGAATGTCGTATTTTACCCCTATGTGTATACGGACGAGGAAAAAAACGCACTGGACAGATTTGTTGCGGGAGAGCCTATCGAAACAGCTGATGATCAAATGATAATGGATCTGGCAACATCAATTGAACCAATTAGTCCCTTTGCTATGGAACTTTATGCGCGGTGTTGGGATCGTTATAATCCTTTATATAATAATTATGAATATGCAAAACAAACGTGGTACGGAAATATCCCCATGATCCCTGCATCGTTGGAAGTTAGTGCTAGAGCTGCATTACCCAAAGAGCTTGGTGATATAGCATATCCATCGACTGAGCCACTGATTGGTGACGGATACGACCATGAGCTATTTTTCTATGCACCAACATATGCCGGAGATAGTTTTGAAATCAAAATGGGAAAGAATAATTATGTCGATATCACGCCTCAAGGTGGATCCACATTACGCTCGTTTATTATGATTTGTGAAGCGGAAGTCTACAATCAGCGGAAAGAACTCGTTGCAAAAGCAAAAATGCACTGGCCCGAATTTCGAAAGAAGCAACTTTGCACAACAGACGTTGGTAAGGACTTGCGAGTACAAAATCCTTTGCCCAAAGACGATTATATTCGTCCGCCTCATAAATATACGCCAGATGATTGGAAGTATATCGAAAATATATGGAATAATGAGAAAATACGTGGCAGTAATACTTTGTACTGGGAGGATGTAAGTATTGGTGATGAACCTACCTGGACCGCTGAAGCTCCTATGACTGCAATAGACATGATCCGATTGCATGCCTTTACAATTATGGAGGGATCAATTATGGGTGGAAGCCTTGTTGGAGGGATTCCTCTTCGTGAATGGCTTGAACAACATATAGGCCCATACGCAAGAATGAGTGATGGAACAATTCACTCCGCAATGGAGAAGCATTTTGGTGGAGATCGGCCTGAATTCTATAATGTTACTGGCAGAAATCAAATTATAAGAATGGTAACAAATTGGTGCGGAGATGACGGCTTTGTTACAAAAGTTGCGTGGAGGATGATTAATGAAGCCCCCCCTGACAAGCAAATAAATCATTTCCCTGAAGACTATTTTCGGCCAAGTTATTTATTACAGGTTCCGTATCTCAAAGCAGCTGGAAAATTCATGAACACACACGGTCGTTGCCCAGATTGCTCAATTGTAAAAGGCTATGTTTACAAGAAATGGGCAGACACCAATGGGCATTATGTTGAACTGGCTTGCTGGTGTGAAGATTTAGACGGTAATATTCATACAGAAGCATCTGTTGCAGTGCGGCTTCCCGCGAAAAGATGAAAGATTGTACTCTAAGCGCCAGTCCCCAACTAGGCACGCCTAAGTAAGCTTTCTCAAAACAGTTAAAAATAAAAGCAGTGCATAAAGTCTAGGTGGCGAGTAGCGTAGCCCCCTAATTCCCTTATTGCTGAATAAGAAGAATGAATTCCCACAAGTTCTTAGCACTCATTAAATGAATAAAGCTTCCAAGCACAAGATCATGCTTGAAGATATCAGTGTTCCGTTTATCGTCCTATTTATCTGTTTTCTTGCATCATATCGTTTTCATATACTTTGGATGAGCACAAACAACATTACAGATTGATTTCTGAATATTGTACACAAACATCTGTTTTTTTACAACCGGCTTTATACGCACATTTTTGCATTAATTTTTATCAAGCCAGTTTTCATGGTGGTGCAGATCATTGATAACGGTAAAAAATCACTTTCTATTGTAAGCAAGTTGCATTGTTGGCATTCGTTACAACGTTGCAGGCAACAATAAATTACTTGTGAACATCTATTCCCCTGATTAAACATACCACAACATTTTCTCGTAAGAGCGTTTTAAGGGCATGCCCTTTAGTGCTTCAAAACGCAACGGAAAGGGAGGATTATAAAATGGGAAAACCCAACTCGAATGTACAAGAACTGAACATTGACGTATATGCAGATGGATACAGTACATTACATACCAATTGCTTTGATATATCCCTAGCGGGTGGAACTGGTTTATATAGGCGTTCTAATTATTTTGACTATTTATTTTTGATTGCAGTAAATTCGAATTGGGCATCCGATGATGCGGTTTTACCAACTGATTTTTATCAGTTTAGAGTCCCGATATTTAAACGCCTTGGTCTAAATTTTAGTGAAAGTACGGTAAGAGATTCGAATGATTTAGTGCTGCAAGCGACGGATCGGCTCGCAAATCAGTGCCCTTGCTTAGTATTCTTAAAATATAATGCCTGCTTTTATAACGAATTTTACAAAGAGGCCCCAGTTAACCACACGTTGTTATTATCTGGTTTTGATAATTCTAAAGAGACCATCACTACACGTGAATTTATTCATATCCGCGAGTGCATTAGCACATTAACTCGCGCAGATATGTTGTGCAAGCTAAAATTAACATACCCCATTTTTCAAAACATGTGGGAATTATCTAATGTCCAATATGCAGAAACAGAACCCGAATATGCAAATAAATTGTATTGGCTCGAAGCCGATAAACAGCAGCCAATCAATCCAATAAACCCTATAAGTGAATTGATTGCAGCTTTAAGTCGCAAAAGGAACACCTTAGAAGAGATCATCGAGAATTTTAACAATGATAGATCCCGCCTACAAGGTATGTCAATGATGATCACAAGAACAGCATACTATGGTGCATTAGAGATTATATTTGAATCTGTTGAGCGGGCAGCAAATATAGCAGACAATAAGGAATGGGCTACTATAAAAAGGGAGTATTCAATTCATCGTGATACATTGCTCTCTAAATTAGATATGGATAATCAGCGTGCAAAAACCTATGATCATGCAGAAATTCAATCACTAATTGGCGAGGTTCAGCAATGGGATAAGAGGTTGCTAACCGCACTGCGGGAATGTGTAGGAAATTATGAAAGGTGAATTTAATCTATGAACAAGTTCATAATGACATGCCTGCAGAAGTTTCCTGATTCCTACTGGTATTCTGGTGCAGAACGAAAATCTTTCCAAGAAATCTCACTAATAGTAGACAGCATTGGCAGGCAATTAGCAGAAAAACTTCGCAAAGGAAGCAAATGTTTAATTCTATGCGACGAGCAGGAAAATGTGGCCATTGCAATTTTAGGATGTTGGATGGCAGGAATGATCCCAATCCCACTATATAAGAATCACGGTTCCCAATTTTATTCAAAAATTTCAGCATTCGTTGAGCCGGATGTTCTAATATGTGATACACCCACGACATTAGAACAGCCGCTATGTGTTTTCAACATTTTAACCAAAACCTTTTCAGGCGAACTCTCAACAACTCCAATAGAAGACGAACTATCTGATGTTGTCCTAATTCTATGTACATCAGGCACCACAGGTCATCCAAAGGCAGTTATGCTTCAAGCGTCTGCAATTTTGAGCAATGTTCTAGATATAGCAGACTATATGGTGTTGGATCAAACGGACGTTGTTCTAATCGCTAGACCGCTTATGCATAGCGCTGTCATTACAGGTGAGTTTTTAGCCGCTCTTTATAGTGGATGCAATATTCGTTTCCTTGACGGATGCTATAATCCACAGAAAATTAGTAGTGAACTCTGTAACGGAGCAACTGTTCTCGGTGGAACACCAACACTCTATAAACATATATCCTTGCTTCTTAAGGGACGTACCTGTACTTATACATTAAGGACTATTATTCTTAGTGGTGAAATATTACCTGATCAAACCGCTAAACTAATCATGGACACGTTCCCAGAGGCTCGCATCTTTAATGTATATGGTTTAACAGAAGCTTCGCCTAGAATAAGCTATTTGCCTCCTGGCAAGTTCACCCAGTGGCATAACACAGTAGGGATACCGCTTAACTCAGTTAAGCTAAAAATTGTGGGAAGATGTAATCAAATATTAAAACCAATGGAGCGCGGGCATCTATGGGTAACTGGACCTAATTTGATGAAAGGATACTACCGCGATACTTATTCAACGAGCAAAGTATTAGTCGATGGTTGGCTTGATACTAAAGATATCGCTTATATTAATAAGCATGGTTTTCTTGTAATTGAGGCTAGAGCAGATGATATGATAATCAAGGCCGGTATGAATATCTATCCGAAAGAAATAGAACTAGTACTTGCTGAACAGGACCATATACAAGATGCAGCTGCATACAAGTTAAACAGCGCCGATGGGCAAGGCATTGGCCTGTATGTAGTTGTTGATAATACACATATCTCAAAGAAAGATGTTATGAGAATTTGCTGTTCCTGTCTCCCACGTTATGAATTGCCTGATAAAATTGATATTCTACCAGAACTGCCACATAACATGAATGGGAAACTAATCAGGAAACCACACTGTAAACTTGCTAGTACCGAGGACTTATAATGAATTCTAAGATTAGGAAAACGGTGTTGGATGCACTTCAAAACGTGCTTCCATTTGCTCCCGATAGTAACATAGATGCAACTATACCTCTACAAGAGCTAGGGCTTGATTCAATTACTTTCGTTCAGCTGATTGTAATAATTGAGGATAGCTTCGGTATAGAGTTTCCTACAGAAAAGCTGTCGCTAAGAGTATTGACAACTCTAACAGATATATGTGACCAGGTGGAGGCTTTAATTTAATGTGTAACAGTGTTGATCAAATGAGTGTCATACCACATTCCCGTCCATATATAGACAACAGCGATATCCGTGCAGTTGCCTCTGCAGTTGCAAATGGTTTCTTGTCCTTGGGAAATATTCGTGAGGATGCAGAATTTCAACTTGCAGAACTAACCGGGAGACAACATTGTAGATTGTGTACTTCGGGTACCGCAGCACTCCATATCGCGCTTGCATGTTATATTGATGGCACGGATGCAGAAGTTATTGTCCCAGGCTACTCTTGTGAATCACTTACAGATGCAGTAAGGATGACAGGTGCGATTCCAGTTTATGCGGATGTTAACGAAGACGGTAACGTCACCTATGAAACAGTTCTTCAATGTATTTCCTGCCACACAAAAGCAATAATCTTTCAACACACATTTCATCAAGCTGTTGCAGATCCGCGCTTAAGCGCTCTCACAATCCCGTTGATTGAAGACTGTACACATTGTATTTATCCTGTTTATGATCGTTCAATAGCAGTTGCCTCTATGGGAGCAACAAAACTAATCACAGGAGCTGAAGCAGGGGCCATCCTTTACAATGGTCATTATATTCATGAGTGTATTCAATCATTGCTTGACAATAATAGTGTGGATCGCCCTATTTTGCCATATCGATTATCAGATATACATGCGGCATTAGTGATTAGTCAACTAAAGAAAATTGAAAAGTTACTTGAAATAAGGAGGAGAATCGCAAATATATATATAAACAATATAGATTCCCGCTCCTTGTATTCCTCAATTGAGCCATCTAATACAAGTATAATATATCGTTATGTTATACGTATGAAAAATCCAAAACACAAGGATATACTTATCAATTACGCCCATCTGTATGGAGTGCGATGTGAACAGCCAATAATGCCGGTCTGCAAGGCATATCTTTTACCCGGCGTAAGATCTCAAGTCGAGCAAAATGTATCAATTCCATTTTATCCAGCACTATCTAAGTGTGACATTAAGAAGGTCATTACAACTATTAATAGTGGATTACACACCATGTTAAAATGAGGAGACAACCAATGATTAAATTTGCAGGGCCAGATATTGGACAAGAAGAGGTCGCAGCAGTTACAAGCTGCCTTACAAGTGGTTGGCTAACAACAGGGATTATCAACAAACGATTCGAGAAAAGTTTTTCCGACTTCTGCGGATCAAAATATGCCCTTGCAGTTTCTTCTTGTACTGCTGCATTACATCTTTGCTTATTAGCACATGGAATAGGTACAGGAGATGAAGTCATCGTTTCACCTATGACGTTTGTGTCTACTGTAAATGTGATTGTCCATTGCGGAGCAATACCGGTATTTGTTGACATCAAAAAAGAAAATCTAAATATTGATGAAAAACTACTTGATACAGCAATTACCCCTAGAACAAAAGCAATTATAGCAGTCCATTATGCCGGAGATCCGTGCAATATGGATGCAATCAATTCTTTTGCACGCAAAAGAGGGCTCGTAGTTATTGAAGATGCAGCGCATGCACTGGGTGCAAAATATAAGGGAATTTCAGTCGGAAACTCAGATAATTTGGTCTGTTTTAGTTTCTACCCCACAAAAAACATCACAACCATCGAGGGGGGGATGATAACTACAAACAATTCTCAGTTAATTAATAAAATTGAGCAGTTACGTTTACATGGAATGTCACGCGATGCGTGGCGGCGATATATGGATGTGCAAAAATGGGATTATGACGTAAATCTCATAGGATACAAATACAATCTTTCAGATGTCTCGGCAGCCATAGGCTTAGTTCAATTAAAAAAAATAATGGAGTTTAACGCTGTCAGAAAGCGGTTAAGTAATTATTATGATGCTCAGCTTCAAGATGTTCCATTTATTCAAACGCTTGTTCACAATGAATGCAATGAACTCTCTTACTTTTTGTATCCCATACTTTTAAATAACGTAGACCGGACATCATTCATTCAGTATCTATACGACCACGGAATACAAACATCTGTATTATTTAAGCCGGTTTACCTTTTCTCGGCATATTGCCGTAAATATAACAAGGAAGATTATCCAATTTGCACCGAGCTTTGGACTCGTCTGGTTTGTTTACCGCTTCATGTGCAAATGACATACGCTGATATTGACCAGATTGTAATGTGCATACGAAACTTCTACACAACCAGCAATCGTGAGGTGCTAAATGATTAGTATTGTTATTCCTACTTACATAAATCGCATGCGTAGTACCGACAGATTGCGCTTAACTCTTGATTCCTTTATAGCCCAAAATATGACTCACAAATCATGGGAGCTTATAATAGTAGACGATGGATCTTCGGTGGATGTTGCGGACTTTGTTTATAACCAAGTTTTAAATACGCCTCCATTTAATGTACGGGTAATACGTCAGCAGCACAAGGGGCTATGCTCAGCTATGAACAGGGGCGTTTCGGAAGCAAAGAACGATGTAGTTCTACTAGGTGTTGATGACAACTATGCAGCTCCAAATGCAGTAGCAACTTTGCTAAATACATACCAAAAGTGCTCAAAGACCACACGCGCTGTAATGGGAAATGAGCGAATTAGTCTCTTTACAACTGGACTACATACACTCATAAAACCAGAAGTTTTCCGTGGAATAGATAAGAAAGAATACTATAAAAAATATGAGTCGGAATTACAACAATTTAGTGATCTTACACCAAATACTCTCAGGACTAGATTTGATGAATTGTATGCATTGTCTATTTCAGAAAATGAGTTTTTTGAAAAATGTTTGTTAAATAACATTCATTCAAATTACTCCTGGTTGTGCTTTAGGCCAGGCGCCGTTGTTATTGGGAAAAAAGACTATTGGGCTCTGAATGGATTTGATGAAAAATTTGATCCTTCAGGTTGGTATTCAGATATAGATTTTGGTCTTAAACTTTATGTGGCCAAAGGCCAGTTGCTGTATGAAAAAGAGGCTAAATTTATCCATTTGAATCATCTGCGATATAACGCAACCCATAAAGAAGACATCCGTTGTTTTTCTTATATGGTTAATAAATATGGCAGCTTTGAGGTGTTGTTAATGCCATTTCTTTGGGAAATGAAAACATTCGAATCCTATATTACAGCCGTGGAAAAAGTAAAAGAAGCACTAAAATACACTGTAGATTCGGGATACCAAAATTATGTATCGGATTAACTCAGTAAGGTTCTATAAGCTGAAATAAGAATAAACCGGTATGCCGTATCTGCACTGTAAACCAATGGCACCACAAAGTATAGTACGCACGTGAGCACTGGCACGCAATCGTTGCTTTGCTATCTTGTGCTTTATGGCTTATAAGCATATTAAAATATTAGAATCAATCAAACAGAATTGGGGGTTAAGCATGACCAATATAAATATTCACCGCTTATGTAGTCCATACAAAATTTTGAATCTATCAGATACGGCATCCAATCTAGTTTCAGTAGAGATTCAACCAACGAATATGTGCAATTATAATTGTATGTTTTGCTCCTACGCAAACCATAAGAATGGTTTAACTATCCCCTCTGAACAATTAGACAATATTTGCAATCAGCTAATTGCCTTAGGTGTCAAAAGTGTATTTTTTTCAGGCGGCGGCGAACCAACATTGCACCCTTATATAAAAGAAGCTATAAAAAAATTAAAAACTGCAGGCATAGATATCGCACTTATCACTAACGGCAGTAGGCTTGATATAATTTCCGATGTGTCAAACTATTGTAAATACATCATTGTAAATATCCCCACAACAGACACAGCATTGTACTCAGCAATTACAGGGCATTTACCCGCAAAATGGAGATACATTCCAAATACAATAGATGGTTCAAATAGTACGATTTTAGGTGCAAGAATAGTAATAACAGCGCAAAATGAGAGGAATGTGTTGTACTCTATCGAGGCCCTTCTGGATAATGGCTATGATTATATTCACTGTACCCCCGCCATCGATTATACATCAGGAAAACAGTATCAACTACGCCAAGAAACCCGTGACCAAATCCTTCAATTTTCATCCGATAAAGTTATGCTCGCAGATAAAGGGAATTCTAATTGCTACAGCGATATTCAAAAATGTTGGTTTTTGGAGCAAAAGCTTTTTGCTTGTATTTGTGCCGATCAAGAAGTTTATATTTGTCCTCCTTTGCTAGTTAACGGCGAAAAATCCAATGTGGGCAACTGTTCAGAACGCGGAATCAGAGAATTATGGAACTCTGATTCCCACACAAGTGCAATCGAGTACATTAACACAAATTATGAAATTGAAAATTGCCACAACTGTAGATTCCGGTCATATAGTCAAATATTGCAGATAACGGACGAACAAAGGAACAATCCACATAAGTATTTTTTGTAGCAGAGGGAGAGTAGAAATGGATAACATTGTACGTGATCCATATATTAAATATGGCTTTATGAATATACCATCAGGTGATTTAAGATTAGCAATAACATCTGAATGTAATATGCGTTGTACCTACTGCCATGCGGAAGGGAATAGCGGAACGCGTATGCTTTCATTCAATGAAATAAAATATATTATTTGTAACTCAATGCAGTTTGGTGTTCGCTCAATTTCTATTACAGGTGGAGAACCGACAATGCATCCATCACTGCTCGATGTAGCTACCTTTGTAAAGTGCACATATCCAAAATGCGAATTAAGCATCAACACTAATGGAACGAATAGATCTATTTTACAGACCTTGGCTTCGAAAGGATTGGTAGATCGAATCGTGTTTGGCATTGATTACTTTGATCGAACAGTGTCTAAAGATTCTCCTATTGGCTCTCCAAGCAAAACTGTATTTGAAACTATTCTCCTCTTAAAAGATCAGGGCAGTATCGTAGAAGTTGACTCGGTTTTTGTAGACAACTATAAAGATCACAGTAGGATTATTAAATGGTGTCTGGATCACAGCATACACATAAAGAGTCTTGAAATAATTGATGACGAAGTATCATCCAGCTCTTCCGTAGCGTATTGTGCTATGAGGGAATCAATAATAAGTACTTTTAACCTTACACGTGGGAAAAAGCTTACAACCGGAGATATATACGGCGTTAGTGAAAACGGTACTATTGTTTCATTTTATCGTTCACTTTGTAGAGTACGTCAATGTACATACTGCTCACGCATGCATCTACGAATCACAAGCTCCGGAAATACTAAACCATGCCTTAAGTCACACATGGGAGAAATCAATCTTTTAGAAGGAGACTTTTACAAAAACATGATGAAATGTTTGACCGAAATTAGAGGATGTAGTAAAAATGATATCTAAATTTGTAGTTGTTCAAACGGTGTCTATAAATGAGTTGCTCAGTAACGGGATTAAAAGCGTAGAAAAATATAACGAATCGAAAGCTGATATATTAAGGGTTAATCTAGGCCGCATAAGCCAAGCGGACATTCCTATCTGTATTTCCATACTTAAATGTATAAAGAAAGAGCTAATCTTGGATATTCCGTTCCCAGGTCAAAAGCGGCGTATAGGCGTTTTCAGTTCATTTGGCGAAAAACAACTTGATCTTCAAATTGATAAAGGCCAAAATTTAATTATTACGCATAACCTTCAGGTATGTCTAAAAAAAAATTATCCGTTCTATCACCTAGAGCTCCCAGACCTTAGAGAGATCAATGTCACATTGTCTTCAATAATTCTGAGTGGTGATGGTGATGGGGCATTTGAAATCTGTGAAAAAACTAGTGATGGGTACATCATACGCGCAAAAAACTCATTTCAAATTTTTTCTGGCCAAACACTTCATTTTAAATCGGATAATCGGATAAAAAAAGGTAATCTAAATTTCTATTTAAACATAATCAAAGAAGTTCGCCCCGGTGCAGTGGCACTATCATTTGTAGAGGATTACAAAATTGTATCGATTGCAAAGAAGGCACTAGCCTTAATGCACACAAAAGTGATTAGTAAAATCGAAACACCTACAGGTATTTCGAACGTACAGCAAATAGCCGCCGTTTCAGATGCAGTAATGTTGGGACGTGGAGATCTAGGAATCTATGGGGCAGCGCATGATTTGTTCTATTTTCAACGTCGTGCAATAACTCTTGCACATAATCAAAATACCCCCATTTTTATTGCTACAGATGTATTAACTTCTGTTGCACGAAGATGGATCCCGTCTCGTTCAGATTTGATTGATCTCGCCTGTTGCATGGAAATGGGAGCTGACGGAATTGTATTAACTGCCGGAGTCCCTGTAACAGATGACCTTCTAAAAATAATCGCTTCAACGTCTAAATACAATAAACAGACTATAATAACTGACTAACAAAGCAAAAACTAAATACTGCTATGAAGCGCAAATTATATATCAGCTCTATAATGAAGTGTATTAACCGGTAAGGAGTATTTATTATGTATATGCAAGAACGTGCAGCTGCCTACTGGAACTGCAGAAATGAATTAGATCGATCCTCATTGCAAAAAGTGCTCTACTTTGATGAGTGTGAGCTAGTGAATAAAGCATACGATTCATGGGAAAAGGAAGTAATATTATCAAGGCTAAAAAATCGTAAGATTGATAATGCGCTTGATTTTCCGGTTGGAAATGGTCGGTGGGGTAAGGTGCTTTGCTTTCATTGTAGTAATCTATATTGTGTAGATATTTCAAGCAGTATGATCGAAAGTGCAAAAAAAATTATTCCTGTAAACGCAGTCCAATACTACACTGGCTCACTGCATGATTTCGCTTGTGACACATTACGTTTTGATATGATGCTATGTACAGGCCTATTTGAACATTTACCTAAGGATGAACAAATTAAGCTTATAAAAAGATTCAGTCAAATCGTAGTTGATTCAGGATTGTTGATTCTTGTTATTAATAATTCCAAGTCAAGGCTATTAAAAACCAATGATGATAATCGGTATAGAAAATCCACGCAACTTCATAATGGTTATTACGCAGGAATTTCTGAATACGAAGAGATAAAAAAAGCCTTAATTGAAAACGGTTTTAGAATTTCCTCTGTTGCGACAAATCCGTTTTTTTCCGTGGTTAGACGACTGAACAAAGAAGGGGTAGATTCAGCCGCTCTATCAGTTCTTCTAAAAAAAGCAGTCACATATGATTTGACTAACTATGCACATCTTGATTCAAATCAAACTGACATCGTTGCTGAACAAGTAATTTTCTTTTGTAGTAAGGTTGCATTGGGACAAGGAAAATAATAAAGCTCACTATAAATCACTATAGAAAGGACCATATTATTATGGCGTGTAATTTTACATTTAATCACTATACACAATTACTAAACACAGCACTGCATCTTGAGTATAGAATAGTTAGTTTAAGTGAATATCTTGACAATTGTGCTTTTTTAGGGAAAACTCTTGTCTTGCGGCACGATGTTGACTCACTTCCAGATAAAGCACTTGAAATGGCTAGGATCGAAGATAAGTTTGGTATCCATTCAACCTACTTTTTCAGGGTGTTCTCAAATGAGTATAACATATACGGTTATGATACAATGTGTATAATTAAAGAACTTGAAAAGATGGGACACGAAGTTGGGTATCATGCCGAACCAAAAGATGTCGCGGTGGCATGCCACATTGACGCACAAGATGCCTATTGGCTTGGAAAGCAGGCGCTTGAATTACTTTTAGGGCATCCTGTTAATGGTGCTGCATCACACCGAGAAGCAACCGGGAACAATAATCTAACTGAATTCTTTGCGTATTATACCCCAGAGCAATTAGGGCTTAAATATGAAGCGTATAGCCCATCACTAGGCTTGTTTAACAGTGCATGTTATTTAACAGACGGATATGAGTGGTATTGGCGGAGATTTGAACATGGGACCTTAACAAACGATACTCGCTGCGCATGTAAAATCCTAGAAGAGGTTCAACCTCCATTATTGTACTGTTTAATTCACCCCAATAACTGGTACCATCAACACTTACATCACAGGATAAAACTATGAAGAGAATAGCAATTCATCAAGCAGAGTTTCTTCCTTGGAAGGGATTTTTCTTTAAATTAAGCATGTCAGATGAACTTATTATTTTGGATGCCGCAAAATACAACAAGCAAGATTTCCAAAACAGGAACAGGTTTCGTTGTGATAATCGTGCAACATGGATTACCGTTCCTGTCAAAAAACATGCTGACGGGACCCCTATTTCAGAAATAAAAATTGATAATTCCACTAATTGGCAAAGAAGAATATATCGCAAGCTATACGAACATTACCATAATGCATCTTTTTATGAAAGTATAATAAAAGTCTTATCCCCTCTGTGGAATCAAGAGTGGGATTCACTGTTAATGCTTAATTATGTATTAATTAATGAAATAGCAACATATTTGGGCATAAAGACAAAAGTAACATTTTCAACATCGTATACAACACCATCACTGTTAATTGGTTTAACAGCTACTGAAAAGAATATTTTATTGACAAAACATGCCCAAGGAACATCATATTTAGCTGGTCCATGTGCTGCAAATTACGAAAATAAACAACTCTATATCGAAAACAATCTGAAATACGAAAAAATACACTATACATTCTCGTCAACTCATATTCATTACTCTATAGTTGATGCACTTTTTAATAGCGGCCCATCTATCATAGATGAAATTAACCAGTATGGTGCAATTAGCTAGATACTGAGCTTGCCGAAGGCTACATGTAATTGAGGACAACACTCTGGTGAAAATCTTTGTTCAAAACTAACAGCAAATAGTGTATTATAGGAGCGAGATGGCATCTCAGCTTTGGAGTAGCCAGGTATTAATTTATGCAAGGAGGCAAATAACATGATAAAAAAGGTAAAATACCTATGTACAATAATCTGGACCGCACACAAAAGCAGATGTACATTATACATACTTTCCTTTTTTTCATTAGCTATACTGGCAACATTACAACTCTACACCACAGAAAGTTTAGTTGACTGCGCAACCAAAGTATTTTCCCTTAATAATTCACTTGTTCATCTTTTGTTTCCTACCATCGCATATTTAGCAATTTTTTTTGCAATGGCTGGGGTTTCCTTTTTACAAAAACGTTGGAAGGCAAAATTGCATGAGGCCCTTTGTCTCTCTCTAGAAAGCCAATTGCTGCGCAAATTGGGAGAAATCAATTTTGCTTGCTTTGATAATAGTGAATTTAATGACTATATTGCACGAGTTCGCGAAGATCCTGGCGAGAAATTATTGGAGGTTTTCGACTGTATTCTTAATGTTGTAATGTATATACTCGTTTTTTTCGGCATCGCTAGCATTTTTTCGAAAATCAATGTGCTCTTAGCGTGTTCGCTCATTTTTACACTTTTGATTTCTTTAGCAGTAAGTAATAAGGGTATGGAAATATTCAACAAGCAAATACGAGCAGAAACAGCATCTGTTAGACTAATAAACTATTATTCAGATATTTTTTTTAACAAAGATACTATATTAGAATTAACTCTTTTTTCAGCACAGAAACACATTCTAGATAAACGCAAATTGTTAGAAAAGCAAGTTGTAAAAGATGAATATAGCTCTGCATTTAAAGCTGATGCCATTTATAATTTATCTACATTACTTATGATTGGTTGGATTATCTTTGCTATAGCTTTAGGTGCAAATAGTATGATAACGGAGTCAATTAGCTTGGCTAGTTTTACCGTTATGATCCAAGCATGTTTAAAGATTCTATCCACCTTAGAAACTGTTAACGAGAACTTTTCCGACATGGTTAGAGGAATGTATATTGTAGAATGTATCGGCAACATTTTCAATCAAACAGATCAACGTGAAAATCGAAACATTGAAATGCTAAATACAAATGACCATATAGTCGAATTTCAAAACGTGTCTTTTGCTTATCCAAGCACCGATCACAATGTATTGTCGAACATAAGTTTTAACGTAAGGCGAGGGGAAAAAGTTGCAATTGTAGGAGAAAACGGTGCCGGGAAAACAACAATAGTTAAGCTTCTAACCGGTCTTTACTCTTGTAATAGTGGAATAATAAAAATGCATAACTCCTTGGCAGTAGTATTTCAAAACTATATGAAATACTATCTTACTCTACGTGAAAATATAGCATTCGGAGATCTGACACAAATTAATAATGATCACGCTCTTTATCAAGCCCTAAGCAAAGCTGGCGCAGCGGCGCAATTTGAATCTACTATTGATTTAGATACTATTTTAGGACACATTGTCGGGGATGGAACAGATTTATCAGAGGGTCAATGGCAGGCCGTCTCATTAGCGAGAGCACTATTAAATCCTGCAAGTTTAATTATCTTAGATGAACCCACCGCTGCATTGGATCCCATCGCAGAGAGTAAAATGTATGAATCGTTTTTAAATGGAGTATTGTCAAAGCAAAGTTGTATTATTATTTCACATCGATTAATTTCAGCCAAACTTGCAGATAGAATTATTGTCTTAGACAAAGGGAAAATCGCAGAAATTGGATCACATCAGGAATTGATGGAAAAAGGCGGTGTTTATTCCCAAATGTATAGTTTACAAGCGCAATGGTATATTTCATGATTTAACATGGGAACATTGGAGGATAATTATGAGGAAGTCCATAGTGATTGATGCCCACATTATACGTGATTTTTTTTCATTTTCCCCAGGCGCCAGTGTATGTATTTTAAGTAGCATGGTTATTAATGCCCTCTATCCCGGAATCACTAGCTTAATTCTTGCAAATTTGTTTGATTGTATTTTTCAATTGCCCCAAAGCAAAGCCGCAACTATTATGTTTTGGAAATATATACTTGCTTTTATTCTAGCATTTCTCATCAAAAACTTATCAGATGTGTTAATAAACACGCCTAGAAGCTGCGGGATTTATACTAAAGCACATTATTCTTACGAGCGTGCTTTGGCCTATAAGGCAAGCAAACTTCCGTACAGATTTTTTGAAAGCAAAGAAAAACTAGAGATGCTAAATAGAGCCCAGCAGGCTATTCGAATGAACATTCCCCAACGCATATTCCTTTCAACTCTAGAAATTCTTTCTATCGCTATAGGTATTGCAGGAACATTATTAGTCTTAGCAAATTTCAATATATGGTTAGTGCCAATTGCTCTACTCAGTATTATTCCTGATTTTTTGATTCGGATAAAAAAAGGGCAAGAGTATTACCAAATGAAATGGCGGCAAGCTGGTTCACGAAATATGATCAATTACTTAGAAAGCTTATTTCTGAACAAAGACGCAATTGCAGAAGGTCGTGTGTATAAATCACATCAATATATTTACGCAAAATGGGAACAGCTAAGAAGTAATAATCTGGATGATGAGCGAAGACAGCAAGATTCTGAAGCATATGCAACATTTATCGGAGAAGCATTCAGAATATCTGGACTTGCTTTTGCCGTGATATTAATTATCATTTTGCTCATCAATAGATGCTTAAGTATCGGCCAATTGGCTGCAAGTATTAGCGCCTTTACGATGGTACAAGTTTCTTTTCAGAATATACTTAAATCTATGTCTGAACATCAACGAAACATAAGCTTTATGAATGATTATTATAGTTTTAGTCTTCTCGATGAAGCAAAATACAATTGTGGTTGTGATTTAGCCGAGATAAATCAAATAAAACTAGATAATGTATCGTTCAGCTACCCCGATAGCAGATGTGATGCATTGCAAGGTATAAACATGGAAATTAATAAAAATGAGAAAATTGCGATCGTTGGAGCAAATGGATCAGGGAAAACTACATTAGTAAAAGTCCTACTTGGCTTTTTAGAACCAGCTAATGGTTTAGTTTTAGTCAACAAAGAGCCTCTAGCCCAAATAAACAAGACGAAATACTGGAAAAAAACTGCACTTGTATTGCAAAACTTTATACACTATGTCGGAACTGTTGAGGAAAATGTAGGTATTGCTAATACTGAGAAGTATGATACTGGCACCTCAAAACGTATAATTTCCATAATCCTAGACAAACTAGAGTTTTCGCAAGACTCAATTGATCGCAAAATTGGAAAGGACTTTGGAACTGCAGAATTATCTGGTGGTGAATGGCAAAAGCTTGCTATTGCAAGAGTGTTATACAGAGACAGTGAGTTCGTCATTCTAGATGAACCAACAGCATCACTAGATCCCATGATTGAAGCTAAAATCCTTAATAGTTTTATTGACGTAACACATGATAAAACGAGCATCATTATTTCACACAGGATCGGAGTATGCAAGTCTGTTGATAGAATTTACGTAATGGATCATGGCAAAATAGTTGAAAGTGGAAGCCATGCAGAACTGATGCAGCAACGGGGAAAATACTATAGTATGTTTAATGCCCAGAGTATGTGGTATAATTAATTTTTCCGCCACAAATTTTACGTTCACTTTTAGGCCATCGTTCATTCATGCACAAAGTCATATACTTAGCCTACTAGTTCCGTAATTGTCGTTTCCAACATTTGATCAAGGCACAGTCCATACCCCAATATTCTCCGATCTCCCACGGCATAACTGAGCTGCTTGCAGGCATTATTAGCATTCCCCTCAATGGTATACACGATGCTCCCATCACAGGATTCCACAATTCCCACATGATCGGCTACGCCGTCTCCGCCCCAGTCGAAGAAAATGACGCTTCCCGCAGGCGGAATGCTATTACGGTCTAACCATTGTTCGCGTAAACGAAACCATTCCACACCGGTGGGACAATAGCTGAACTTTGGCATAGCACCGGATTCAATATAACCGCATTGGTCACTGCACCAGCTCACAAAGCAGGCGCACCATTCCACGCGGGAGCTGAATCCATACCAACTCCAATAGGGCTGTCCGCCCACATTGCCCACCTGGCTCAGCGCAACAGCCACAATGTCGTCGCAGCCGCCGGGGACCCCAAACCACAGATTTGCATATTCTTCAGAGAGCAGCTCGGTCAGCAGATTGAGCTGCTCTTGGTCAAAGCCGTACTCCTCTGCCATCTGCAAAGCGGTTTTGCTGGTGATCGTGATGACCAGCCGGGTGCGTTCTACGTTCTGGACTTCTTCTGTGCCACCATCCTCGTCGGTGCTGTCCTCGGCAGGCACTTCGACCGTCACCTCCTCGGTGTAGGTCTCCGTGGTGTAGTCAATCTGGTTCATATCCCAGAAGATCTGCCGCAACAAATTCAAATGTTCCTCATCCATTGTCACCACTTCCTGTGGGTTTTCGCTGTCTGTGGTAACCTTGACTGCATAGATGGCCAACACCTCCCTCCAGAGAGCCTGCTGGCCATCTTGCCGCAAATCATCATGGGCTACTGAGTTCTCAACCTCCGTAATCCGGTCATTGAACTCCGTGTTGAGGATGCCCATTGCCTGCTGGAGCGTCATTTCACCATCCGTTCCGCCGCTGAAAAAGATGCCGAAGGGCGACACCAGCAGAATATCCACCAGCATCACCACAACAATCACAAGGAGCGCAATGGCTCCCCCGGCACCCAGCGCCGATGCCAGAGACCTGCCGGCGGCAATGATGGCCCGAAGTGCTTTCTGGGACAGTTCCTTTGCGGCCTTTTTGCCGGATTCCGCGGCCTGCTTGCCGGCCTTGGCTGCCGCTTGGGCTGCTTGAGAAGACTTCGCAGTCTGAACTGTGCGCTGGCTGGCTTCTGCTGTCCGAAGGGGCTTTTCTGCCTCTTTGACCGCAGTCCTGCGTTGCTTCACCGACTGAACGCTCCGCGCAGAATTTGCATTCGTTTGCCTGTAATCACCCCGGGTGGCAGGGACAGTCCTCGTTTGGGCAGACTTGGCTTTCACAGTTTTCTGCCGCTCCTTGAAGGGCGTTTGCGCTGTTTCCACCAGTGCAGGACGGTGCTGTGTGCCTGTTGGTACGCCTCTTTCTATGGACTTTTCTGAGAAACGCTCTCTGCGCGCTTTTGCACGTGGGAGCGAAGTATTCTCAGTAGGTGTCGTAGACGAGTGGTGGCGGTTCTCGGAAATGACCGCCTGTTTCTGAACCTGCTTATTTCTTGCTGCCTGCCGTCCCTGCTGGACGGAATGTTCATAGGAGCCTTGGATCGGATTCTCGACGCCCGGAACGAACACCTCCGTGGAGGATGCTCCTGCCGGGGAATTCCCGGCAGTTGGCGGCTGCGTTGAAACTGTCTGTGCTGCGGGAGCGGGTTGTTCTTTTGGTGGGGAAGCTCGGTTGGACGATGCCGATGTTTCCACGAATCCCTGTTCCCGTTCCTGAACGACATCTCGGGTCTTGGGAGCATTGTTCCTGTCAGATGCGGTAGGCTTGGCGCTGTGCCTGACCGTAGGAATCACTTGAGTAAGATTTGGCACACTCTCCTGCTGTGCTTCCTCTTTTTCTCCACCCCGAGCGGCATCCTGAAGCTGATTCTTTGTCCATGCCGCCGCCCGGATGGTCTGCTGTTTTATAAGCTCCCGGGGGACTGCCGTGGGCTTCTCCTTGGCGACCTTCTTTAGCGGCTGTTTTTCCTTGATGTCTGGGATAAAACCACCTCCATATATGATTAGAGCCGCCCTACTGTGGGCGGCTCTCAATGCTATTCTCTTGTGGGACACTTCCAGCATTCTGCCCGACACGCGCTCTTAAACTTGATCATCTTTAGGGCTGGACGATATGTCTTACATTTTTCGCAGAAACACCATCGCTCTCCCTCGTAGTAGAGTATTTCATCGGGAATATTGGTAAGCTTCTTTGTCAAATAGATGGAAATTCGATTCTCACGATTTTCCTCGTACTGAAGTTGTTGCGTGTCGGGGGCAATAGACCTCAGCGTTCCCTCTTGGCGTTCAATGAGATATTGCTGGTGCCACTTATGTTGCTTTTCGACCTGCTTGTTTAACCATTTTTCAATTTTAGGACTATATACCCAAGTCTTATCATCCACATCATCCCGCAGCCTTTGTTTCAATACATCGGACTTTATTTGATACAAATCATCTGAAATATGTATTGAAACGGTTGGATAACTTTTATATTGTTTTGCTACAAAGGCTTTGCATACATTTTCCGGGGGAACGATTTGAATCGCAAGTAAGTGTTCTTTTCCATTTGCACTAATGTGCTTTGCAAGCAAGGCTTGGGGAAGTCCCTTTGAGTTTCTTTGTATCTCTGTGCTAGAAACAGAAAACTCCTTCTTTACAATGATAGTATCATAATCAGCTTCTGGCGGCAGTTCTATATCAGAGTAGGAAACAACTGATTCAATATTTACCCGTGTAGCTGTTCTGCTAACATCAAATCCCGAGAAGAAACCGTATAGCCCCGGATAAGTAAAGCTGTTCGCATCAGAGATTGCATCACAAAGGACCCTATACAAAGATTCCATAAACGCTTTTTCCGGATCACACATCGAATCCTTTTCGTGAGCAAAATGCGGCTGCCGTTTGGAGCCCATCCGGGCATTGAATGCTCCCCCACAGTCAGGGCAAACACAATTACACTTTGCTCCGCGCTCATCAGGCATCAGATCCCCGATTGTAATCAGCTTTCCGTCTCTTTTTCCGAAGGGGTTTTTTACAAAGCCACTCATGGTCTTTCACCTCGGTTCCCTTACCGCATCCACATTTGAATTCAACCTTTATCCCATTATAAGAAACAGTGAAAGATACTGCAATACTTTTTCGTCGAAAACCATCAAGGCTCAAAGAATGCTTTCGGATTACTGAGACACCTGCTCTAATGGCTTTTTATGTTTAGCTTTCCATAAAAAGCCTAATGAAAAGTTTTCGTAAATGGAAAGT
>ERZ773103.1693-NODE-1693-length-22612-cov-6.993528_pt1 | contig 22612 bp, 25 predicted proteins | sample MGYA00511118_ERZ773103 | MGnify/ENA primary metagenome ERZ773103 (study PRJEB29015, sample SAMEA2737821) | human gut metagenome | biome: human gut; feature: human-associated habitat; material: faeces | place: China | collected 2012 ... | reverse complement strand
TGAATGATGCACAGAGAAAAATGATGGAGAAGCTTGGACTCAGCGAGGAGGATTTTAAGCCGGTAGACAAGGAAGTAGAGCAGGCAGAAGCATTAGCTGATATATGGGAAGCAATATGTAACATTGAATTATTTGGATTAGAAAGCGAGGAATAAACATGGCATCAGTAAAAAGAATTTGCGTAGCATTGATTAATGCGGAGAAAAAGAAATCAGAACCGAATTATGAACCAATCATTGAGAAGATGGACATCTTTCTGGGAGCCAACAGACTGACCACAGATGAGTACACAGAACTGATGGAACTGATTAACTAATCATTGGCAGACATCTCCTTCTGCTGTATAATGACAATGGAAGGAGAGAGCGAAATGAATAATAATGCTATGTATGAATTAGCAATTGTATTAAAACAATATTTGCAAAGTAATATGCAACCCAAAAGTGTTTTAGACAATATAGTAGAATATGCGATACCAATTATTGGTATTTTAGCAATTGTTGTAGGTGGTGGTTGGACGGTATATACATATAGAGAAAAGAAAAATAAAGAGGAAATTGAAAGAATATTAAAAGAAGTTTATTTGCCATTGTTTCAATTTTTTGTGACAAATGATACATTGGCTCAAATCAATAGTATAAATATAAGTTATAAAATGGCACCGTTTTATGAATGGAAAATTGTAGAAACGGAAGAATATCCAGACGGGACTAAAGGAGAAAAAACATCGGAAATACTGGGAATGTCGAGAAGCAGTTTGGTGGAACAGATGAATAAAATTAATTTAGGATTAGCTCCGGAGGAATTAGTAGCCTTAATCACTTCTTACAAAGCAGTGATTTGTGCGATAGAAAATTTTGGAAAAGAAGGTGAAAAGGCAAAGTATTATAGAAAAAGATTGGAATACGCGTTAAGAATTGAAGCATATGAAGGGTATAGAAAATATCACGAAAAATTAGGCATAAAAAGGCAAGTTCAACAGGATGTATTTGCAATTTACGATGATCATATTAAGCTATTTCTTGAATAACAGAATGCTGATAAAAGCAAATTTGAAAGAGAGGTTGATGCCTCTCTTTATCTATCTAAAACCGAGGTGATAATATGGAAATACGTGCAAGACCGAGAGGTCTTATTTTTTATACCCAAAAATAAGGAAAGGACGCACATGATCAAGTTTTTATCAGAAAATTGGGCATTATTATCGTTCGTGATATCAGCAATTGCATACATATATTATCAAGTGATTGCTATGCGTAAAGGAATACGTGCACTACTTAGGGCGGATTTAATACGCCTCTATAATAAGTATCACGACGATTACGGATATTGTCCTTTGTATGTAAAACAGTCACTGGAAGACGAATATAAACAATATCATACATTAAATGGGAATGGTGTAGGCACGCAAATATATCATGCGCTTATGGAATTGCCTACAGAGCCACCCCATGAAGGAGAGGATTAATGATGTTTAAAAATTGTGTATTTAAAGTATCTGTAGATACAAAGAAGTGGGCTAAGAAAGCAGCGGTCAGAGCAGTGAAAACGGTAGCACAGACTGCAGTCGCAACCATTGGAACAGCAACAGCACTCGGTCAGGTCGATGCAAAGCTTGTAGTCTCAGCATCAGTCCTGGCAGGAATTTTATCCTTGCTGACAAGTGTAGCAGGATTACCGGAGGTTGAGGGCGAGTAATCGTCCTCTTATTAATAGGAGTGATATTATGGCAGTAAGAATTGGAAGCGCACGTATTAATGAGAAGGGCACCACCACCAGAGGAAAAGCCGGAGATCAGACCGGTGGTGAAGTGTCTATACAGAATTACTATCTGCACAGAAAAGGTTGGTACGTAGCAAGACCGAAAGATCCAAATGTAGCAGAGAAGATTGCACAGGCAATGGAAGCAGCGTGCAACAATAATCACATCGGTTATTGCCAGGCACACAGAGACAGCCTTAGAAAGATTACGGTTAAGTATAACTATAATCTCAGCAAGGTCAATGTTGATGTGGAGGCAGATTGCTCTGCACTGGTCAGAGTATGTTGCTTATATGCCGGAATACAAGTTGGAGATTTCAACACAGCGTCAGAGCTGGAAACCTTGCGAAAGACAGGAGCGTTCGAAATCCTGAAAGATGATAAGCGCTGCAAGGAAAGTACATATCTGAAACGAGGGGATATTCTTGTTACACGCACAAAGGGACATACAGTTGTAGTCCTGGACAATGGATCTGGAGTGACTTCCGCATCAAAGAGCACCAGAGCTTATGTCGTCGGACAAGTCTATGCAACACAGGTGGACGACCTGAGCGTCCGAACCGGTCCGGGAACCAATAATCCGGAAAAATCTTATGCGGAGTTATCCAGTAATGCACAGCAACACGCGCACGATAACGGGAGACTCAAGAAAGGCACGCGTGTAACCTGCAAGGATGTCCGCAAGAACGGTAGTGACATCTGGATTAAGATTCCAAGTGGTTGGATTGCAGCATATTATGGTGGCAAAAAGTATGTAGGATAGTGTATAATTCCACATTATAATAGGAAGAAAAAATTAGCGATAACGTTTTTGTGCCCGTTCCTCAGTACCTATATCTGTCAGTGTTCCTGTTACTTCCTTATATGGCATCGTGTATCGTTGAGAGAGATATCTCATAGATGCGCCTAATTCTCCATCAGGTCCACCATATTGCGTAAGTATAATCTGTGCGATTTTTGGGTTTGTTTTTGTGATTTTCACCGGATACTGTAATCTTTTTTCATAATTCCACATAGACTAGCACCCTCCTTCCTGCCACGGCCACGGTGTATCAATCCATTTCCACTTATCAGCAGGAGTACACATGGTATCCAGTGTCAATGGACCATAATACTTTGCATATTCCTGAAGTGCCTGCATTCTTTGATTTTTAAATTCCTCGTAAAATTCTAAGGCTTCTGTGTTACATGGGTGAGTGTCCAGAAATAATTTTGTATCATCGCATACAAAACTCACAGTGTTGATCCAGTCCAGAAGCTCTGCTTTACAAGGTCTGTTATCTGCCATTTTGACAACCTCCTATTCCACGGAAAGGTTTATCCAGATCCTGAAAAATGGTTCCTCTTCGTAATCCTTTTTCAGCCTCATAAATATTCCGCCATTTCGTCCACGGTACATAAGCCATAGTCACAGGCATTTGGTCTAATGCTATACCTGCACATAATTCTTGATTATTCATTTGCCGATGAGGCGTACTGCAGGAATCCTGGTAAGGCGTGTTACAGGGATCCTGACAAGGTATGTTGCAAGGATCCTGATATGGCATATCACAGAAAGTATCTGATTTCGTATTGTCTCGTCTGGAATCTGGCTGTCTCATACAACCTCTGGGATTTCCTGATGAGCGATAACGGTAATTTTGCATTTTCCATATTCCTTTCATAATTGATTGCACTATCATATTATGTTTCAATCTGAAAAACTGTGAATTTACTGTACTCATGAATTATCTGTTGTTTTTGAAAGCGTGTCCCGTTATAATAGAAACGATTGGAGAGTATAAAAAATGACAGAAAGAAAAAAGAAAAAAAGAAATACAAGGAATGTTAAGAGTACAGACCAGTATTTTGACTACAGTATGCTGGCTGTTCTGATTTTTTTGATTTGTTTTGGATTGGTAATGCTATTTAGTACCAGTTCTTACAGTGCCCTGATAAAACAAGGGGACAGTATGTTCTATTTAAAGCGCCAGTTGATTTTCTGTGTGGTTGGTTTTTTGGGAATGATAATCGTATCAACAATAGATTATCATTACTATATTAAATTGGCGAAACCGTTGTATTGGTTTTCAATCTTTCTGATGGCGTTAGTTAAGACGCCGCTCGGAAAGACGGTCAATGGAGCGAGAAGGTGGTTAAGGCTTCCGGGAAATCAGCAGTTACAGCCGGCAGAGATTGCAAAAATCGCAGTAATTTTGTTTATACCGGTAGTGATTATTGAACTTGGAAAAGAGGCAAAGACTCTGAATGGTATTTTGAAGATACTGGCCTGGGGTGGATTCAATGCCGCGTGCGTATATATTCTGACAGATAACCTAAGTACAGGTATGATTGTACTTGGAATTACATGTATTCTTATTTTTGTTATGCATCCAAAGACGAAACCGTTTCTGATGCTTGTTGGAGCCGGGGTGGTAGTGGTATCAGCCGGAGTGTTTATTTTGTCAAAGACTCTTGAGACAAGTACAAGCTTCCGACTTCGCCGTGTCATTGCATGGCTACACCCGGAAAAATATGCTTCAGACGGAAGTTATCAGACTTTGCAGGGACTGTACGCAATCGGTTCTGGCGGATTCTTTGGAAAAGGGTTAGGAAACAGTGCTCAGAAAATGATTATTCCAGAGGTGCAAAATGACATGATTTTGTCAGCAATCTGTGAGGAACTGGGAGTGTTTGGTGTTATTATGATCCTTGTGATTTTTGGATTGCTTTTATACAGACTGTTGTTTATTGCCCAAAATGCGCCAGATGTGTATGGTTATATGATTGTAACCGGAATTTTTGCTCATATTGCACTTCAGGTCATATTAAATGTAGCGGTTGTGACTAATGTTATTCCCAATACAGGAATTACATTACCGTTTATCAGTTATGGAGGTACGTCGGTTCTCTTCCTGATGGCAGAAATGGGAATAGCTCTTGGAGTATCAAGAAAAATTAAAATATAAATATTTCTTTTCTTTCTATTATAAATGTGCTATATTACTAATGTAGTATTAGAAACTACATATAATAGAAATGAACACGTGTCTTTGAGATATAGATAAGATACTAAGTCGGGAGGCAAGTATGAGTTATAAAGTGATTGTGGATAGTTGTGGAGAATTAACACCGGAGATGAAAGCTTCCGGTATTTTTGAGACAGCGTCATTGACAATAGAAGTAGGGGGACACCATATTGTAGATGATGAGACATTTGACCAGAAGCAGTTCTTGCAATACGTGGCAGAAGCAGCAGAATGTCCCAAGTCTTCTTGTCCATCACCGGAAAAATATATGGAAAAGTATGACTGTGATGTGGATCGGGTGTACGCAGTGACATTGTCAGCAGAACTGAGTGGTTCTTATAACAGCGCAGTTCTTGGCATGAATTTGTATCATGAGGAGCACGGCGAGAAGAATATCCATGTTTTTAATTCGTGTTCTGCATCGATTGGAGAGACGTTGATTGCGTTGAAGATTCGTGAATGCGAGGAGCAGGGTATGACATATGAACAGGTCATAGAGACGGTGGAAGCATACATCGAATCCCAGCATACATATTTTGTGCTGGAGACACTGGACACATTGAGAAAGAACGGGAGATTGACAGGAATTAAGGCGCTTGTTGCGACAGCTCTGAATATTAAGCCGGTCATGGGAGCTACTCCGGAAGGGACAATTTATCAGATCGGGCAGGGGCGTGGCATGAAAAAATCCCTTGGCAAGATGGCAGAAAGTGTGCTGGCTGAGCTGTCAGATCCGCAGAATAAGATACTTGCAATTTCCCATTGTAACTGCCCGGAACGTGCAGAAGCGTTTAAAGAGCTGTTGGTGAAACATGCAACATTTAAAGATGTGATTGTTTTGGATACGGCGGGGATCAGTAGTATGTATGCTAACGACGGCGGTATCATTGTAGTTGTGTAGGATTCGTAGGGCTCAGGCTTTGATAGTAAAATCTGGTTGTGCAAATGCGTGGGATGTGCTACAATATGAAAAGCGAACATAGACAAGGAGCATTTGAATTATGAGCCAGGCAAAAGTGGATAGATATAAAGAAGAAAAAGCAAACAGAAAGAAAGTCATGCGCAAGGAGAAGATTGCCAACAGACTTCGCAAGTGTGCGGTGGCAGTTGCAGCAGCAGCGCTTGTTGTGTGGATTGGATATTCTGCTTACAATATGTATGAGTCCAGCAGACCGGTGAAAGAAGCGGAAGTGAATTATCAGTCTGTAGATACATTTAATCAGGAGATTGCCACTGCAGCAACAACAGCTGAGTAACAGATAGAGGGTATACAGATAAGAAGTGAAATTGCATATTAGAAGATAAATCAGAGAACTGAAGAAATTCGGTTCTCTTTTTTTGCGCAAAACAGGAAAAAGTGCTTGAAATAGGTGGAAAAGTGTTTTACAATGGTTTCAAGTGGTAGAAAGTGGTGATGAGTGGTACAAAGTGGTGGAGATGTGGAGAAAATATCCGCCATGGGAGAGAAGGTGAGTTTCATGTTGAAAGGAGAGTACAGTCATAATATTGACGCAAAGGGAAGATTGATCATTCCTGCAAAGTTTCGTGACGATCTAGGGGAGAATTTCGTCATAACAAAAGGAATGGAAAATTGCCTTTATGTATATCCGGAAGATGAATGGAACGACTTCGAAAAGAAACTCAATGCATTACCAACCACTACAGATAAGAAAGCCCGCGCTTTTGCCTATTTCTTTCAGGGAAGCGCAGCAGACGGCGAACTTGATAAACAAGGTCGTACTCTGATTCCTTCTGTGCTCAGAACCTATGCAAAACTTGATAAGGAAGTTGTGTTTGTCGGTATGGGGAAGCGTGCCGAGATATGGGACAAGGCCAGATGGGATGAAAAGAATGCTGAAGTGGAGCTTAACATTGAAGAGATTGCATCGGATATGGAAGCAAGCGGGTTCAGTATCTAGAGGGAGAAGATATGGAATTCAAACACAAATCAGTATTACTAAATGAGACAATTGACGGACTGAACATTAAGCCGGACGGAATCTATGTAGATGGAACGCTCGGTGGAGGCGGACATGCATACGAAGTGTGCAGACGTCTCGGAGAAAAGGGGAGTATTGTAGGAATAGACCAGGACGCTGCAGCAATCGAGGCTGCAAGTGCCCGATTAAAAGACTTCGGGGAGAAGGTTACAATAGTCCGGAGCAACTATTGTGATATGAAGTCAAAGCTCCATGAACTGGGAATTGACAAAGTAGATGGGATCGTGCTTGATTTGGGCGTATCATCATATCAGCTTGATACGGCAGAACGGGGATTCTCCTATCGGGAAGATGCACCTCTGGATATGAGAATGGATACACGTCAGAAGATGACGGCCAGAGACATCGTCAATGACTACACAGAAGCAGATCTTTACCGAGTGATTCGCGATTACGGGGAGGACAAGTTCGCGAAGAACATAGCCAAGCACATTGTGCAGGCTCGCGCGGTGAAGCCTGTAGAGACGACAGCGGAATTGTCGGAGATTATCCGTGCATCAATTCCTATGAAGTTTCAGAAAAAGTCTGGACATCCTGCAAAGAGGACGTTTCAGGCAATACGCATCGAGTTGAACAGAGAACTTGATGTGTTACGCGATTCGCTGGACGATATGATCGATCTGCTGAATCCGGGTGGGAGATTATGCATTATTACATTTCATTCGTTGGAGGACCGTATTGTGAAGAGTGCGTTCCGAAAGAATGAAAATCCATGTACCTGTCCACCGGACTTTCCGGTTTGCGTATGTGGAAAAAAATCAAAAGGGAGTATTATAACAAAGAAGCCGATTCTGCCAAGTGAAGAGGAACTTGAGTACAATAGCAGATCTAAGAGTGCGAAGCTTCGTATTTTTGAACATTGCTAAAATCGGCGGATAGATAATTGAGGTGAGTATTATGGCAGCGGGAAGAACCGTGCATACACAAAAGAATAGAGTGAACAGACAGGGACAGTATGTGTATGGCAATGTTGTGACAAAGCCGTCATATGAGCCACAGAGACGAACGAGTGCTCCAAAGAGAAAGAAGAATGTAAGCAGACGGGTCAGCCAAAATCGAAAAAAGGCTCTGGCTATGAACCGTGCTTATGTAACATTTCTTGCGGTGGCAGCAATATTTGCACTGATCCTGTGCGTGAATTATGTGCAGATGCAGTCAAGAATTACAAGTCATTCAAAAGAAGTAAGTTCCTTGCAGAAGGAGCTTGCAGATTTGAAGGAGCAGAACAATACGAAGTATAATTCAGTGATGGATTCTGTAAATTTAGATGAAATCCGAGAGAAAGCTATGAATGAACTTGGTATGGTATATGCGACTTCTGATCAGGTGATTGAATATGAAAGCCCTTCTGGAGATTATGTGAAGCAATACGAAGGAATTCCGGAGGATGGAGTACTTGCCCAGTCTGATAAGAATGCGAAATAGGTGATAGAATGGCAAGAAGACCAAGAAAAAACAAATTTCGAAAAAAATTTACAAAACTTATGCAAAAAAAGCTAGTATTACTCTTCGCGGGGATTGTACTGGCTTTTGCTTTATTGGTAGGAAGAATTACTTATATCAATGCTTTTAACGGGGATAAATATTCTAAAATCGTGCTGGATCAGCAACAGTATCAGAGTAGAACGATTCCATTTAAACGAGGTGATATTGTAGACCGCAATGGCACGAAGCTTGCAACAAGCCAGCGGGTATACAATGTGATTCTGGATGCAAAGGTCATGAACAGTGATGAAAAATATGTTGACCCGACAATTCAGGTGTTGGCAGACTGTTTTGGACTTGATAAAAGTGACGTAGAAGATCAAGTGGAGGAGAATCCGAACAGCCGTTATCTGATTATGAAAAAGGGTGTCAGTTATGAAAAGGCTCAGGAGTTCGAAAAGATAGATGAGGATGATGAGAAATATCCGAATGTCAATGGAATCTGGCTGGAAGAGGATTATGTGAGAACATATCCGTATAATACACTGGCCAGTGATGTGATTGGCTTTACCGTGTCTGGAAATGTGGGAAGTAATGGGATCGAGGCTTCTTATAATTCCATTTTAAATGGTACAGATGGCAGAGAATATGGATATTTGAGCGAAGATTCATCCTATGAAAAGACAGTGAAGGAAGCCCAGAATGGAGATACGGTTGTGTCAACAATTGATCTTCAGGTACAGAGTGTAGTGGAAAAATATATTACACAGTTCAACGAGGAGAACCGTTCCGGTACGACACTTGGAAGTAAGAATACGGCAGTTATGGTTATGAATCCGCAAAATGGAGAGATTCTTGCGGAGGCATCTTATCCGAATTATGATCTCAACAATCCACGTGATCTGACAAAACTACACACAGAAGAAGAACTGGCAGCACTGTCTGATGAGGAGAAAGTCAAAGAACTGAATTCACTTTGGAATAATTTCTGCATCAGCAGTGGATATGAGCCAGGTTCCACATTTAAACCGTTTACCATATCGGAAGGTCTGGATCTTGGAGTGCTGACCGGAGATGAAAGTTATGTCTGCAATGGTGTTCTTCACGTAGGAGACCATGATATTCACTGTAGTAACCGTGATGGACATGGAACACAGTCATTAAAAGTAGCTTTGGAAAATTCCTGTAATGTTGCACTGATGCAGATCGGTTCAGCAATAGGAAAAGAGCAGTTTGTAAGATATCAGCAGTTGTTTGGATTTGGACAGTCTACTGGAATTGATCTTCCGGGAGAAGCAGCAGGACTTTTATACTCACTAGAGGATATGGATTCCTCTACGCTGGCTACCAACGCGTTTGGACAGAACTTTAATGTTACAATGACTCAGCTTGCAGCATCGTTTTGTTCACTGATCAATGGCGGAAATTACTATGAGCCACATGTGGTAAAGCAGATTCAGGATGAAAATGGAAATGTGACGGAAAATAAAGATCCGGTTCTTGTAAGACATACCATTTCTAAGGAGACGAGTGATATTATCAAAGATTATATGCTTGGAGTTGTGGAAGAAGGAACAGCTAAGACTGCGGCAGTAGAAGGTTATGACGTTGGAGGTAAGACTGGAACTGCGGAAAAACTGCCAAGAGGAAATGGAAAGTATCTGGTCTCTTTTATTGGATATGCACCACAGGAAAATCCACAGGTCATGGTCTACGTTGTGATTGACGAGCCAAATGTGGATAATCAGGCAAACAGTAAACTGGCAACGACAATGGCATCTCAGATTATGACAGAGATATTGCCGTATCTCGGAGTAGAAAAATCTGCAGATGCTAAGGCAGCAGATGCAAAATCATCTGATAGCAGTGCGAGCAGTGACAGTAGTGGTGATACACCAGATGACATGGCAACAGAGTCCGGTGACGGAGAATAGCTATATTTGAAAATTAACAGGAAAAATTAAACATGAAAATGAATAACCTCGGAAGTGTCCTAATAAATTGATAAAAACAGCGCTTCTGAGGTTTTTTGTATTGAGAAATAAAACATATAATAAAAGGAAAATTATGATTGTGTTTTTGGCGGCACTTTTGATGATTTTGGGTCTGATAGGACGAATGGTCTATCTGATGGTTTTTGATGCGGAGTATTATCAGAAAAAGGCGGAAGATCTTCACGAGCGGGAACGAAAGATTAAGGCAGCCAGAGGAGAAATTATCGATACGAATGGTACAGTGCTGGCAACAAACCGGACGGTGTGTACAATTTCGGTCATACATAGCCAGATTAAGGAACCAGAGGTGGTGATAAAAAAACTGAGCAAATGTCTGGGCATGGAGGAAGCGGAAGTTAGAAAGCGGGTGGAGAAGGTGTCTTCCATGGAACGGATTAAGACGAATGTTGATAAGGAGACAGGGGATAAGATACGGGAAATGGAACTTGCCGGAGTGAAAGTGGATGAAGATTTTAAACGGTACTATCCGTATAATGAGCTTGCTTCGAAGGTGATTGGATTTACCGGTGGTGATAATCAGGGAATCATAGGACTGGAAGTGAGATACGAAGATTACCTAAAGGGGAGTAACGGCAGGATTCTGACAACGACAGATGCAAGAGGTATTGAACTGGAGGGTGTAGCTGAAGACCGGGTAGAACCGGTGGCAGGCAAGACGCTTCAAATCAGTATGGACTATAATATTCAGATGTATGCCCAACAGATGGCAGAAAAAGTCATGGAAGAAAAACAGGCGGATAAGGTTGCGATTCTTCTTATGAATCCACAAAACGGAGAAATCCTTGCCATGGTAAATGTACCGGAATTTGATCTGAATGAACCATTTACGTTGAATCAGGATCAGGAAATTTCAGAAAAATCAAAAGAAGCTTTGAATCAGATGTGGAGAAATGGATGCATCAATGATACATATGAGCCGGGTTCCACTTTTAAAATTATTACGGCGTCAGCCTGTCTGGAAGAAAGGGTGGTATCTCTTTCAGATACATTTTCCTGTCCGGGCTACCGGATCGTGGAAGACCGGAAAATCCGGTGTCACAAAGTAGGGGGACATGGAGCTGAAACATTTGTACAAGGGATACAGAATTCCTGTAATCCGGTATTTATTGACATTGGACTGAGATTGGGAACAGGACGATTCTGTGATTATTTTGAACAGTTCGGGCTTCTTGGAAAGACGGGAGTAGATCTTCCGGGGGAAGCAGCAACGATTATGCATAAGGAAGAAAATATTGGTCAGGTGGAGCTTGCGACCATGAGTTTCGGTCAGTCCTTTCAAGTGACACCGATTCAGATGGCAGCGACCGTGAGTGCTCTGGTTAATGGTGGAAAGCGCGTGACACCACATTTTGGAGTCCGGATACTGGACAAAGATAAAGAGACAGTGCGGGAATTAAAATATGACGATGGAAAGCAAATCGTGTCGGAAGAAACTTCCAGGACGATGCAGGCATTGCTGGAAAGTGTTGTGTCAGAGGGATCCGGGAAAAATGCAAAGATCGAAGGATACCATATTGGTGGAAAGACAGCTACGTCTCAGACACTTCCAAGAAGTGCGAATAAGTATATTTCTTCTTTTATAGGGTTTGCACCGGCTGCCAATCCGCAGATTCTCGGCATGTGTGTCATTTATAACCCACAGGGTGTATACTACGGGGGGACCATCGCAGCTCCGGTGATACGGGATATATTTGACAACATATTCCCGTATCTTGGCATTGAAAAAGACGTCGAAATGCAGTATACTAACTAAAGCAAAATGAACAAAAGAAATGAAGAGGTGTGTTATGGATTATACGATATTTTTACCGGTGATTATTGCATTTGCGCTGAGTGCGGTTATGGGGCCTTTGATCATTCCGGTGCTGAGAAGACTGAAAATGGATCAGACAGAACGCGAGGATGGTGTGAAGTCTCATTTGAAAAAAGCAGGAACTCCGACTATGGGAGGAGTTATGATCCTGCTTAGTGTTGTGATCACATCCGTATTTTATATTAAAGACTATCCGAAGATTATCCCAATCTTGTTTCTGACACTTGGATTCGGTCTGATTGGATTTTTAGACGATTATCTGAAAGTTGTTATGAAACGTTCTGATGGTTTATATCCAAAGCAGAAAATGGCACTTCAGATTGTAGTGACAGCAATTTTTGCGTTTTATATGGTAAAGTACAGTGGAGTTTCTCTTGCAATGCTGATTCCGTTCTCTGGTGGAAAGTATCTGGATATCGGCTGGCTTGCGATTCCTTTGATGTTCTTTGTCGTGATTGGTACTGTTAACGGAACAAATTTTACAGATGGTCTGGATGGTCTTGCTTCAAGCGTGACTGTTCTGGTAGCAACATTTTTTACAGTTGTTGCAGTTGGAACAAAGAGTGGAATTGAGCCGATTACATGTGCAGTTGTAGGTGCATTGCTTGGGTTTTTATTGTTTAATGTGTATCCGGCAAGTGTGTTTATGGGAGATACAGGATCTCTGGCACTGGGCGGTTTTGTTGCGTCCGCAGCTTATATGCTCCAGATGCCGATTTTTATTGTGATTGTCGGACTCATTTATCTGGTAGAAGTATTATCTGTTATGATTCAGGTAACTTACTTTAAAAAGACAGGTGGAAAGAGATTTTTCAAAATGGCTCCGATTCATCATCATTTTGAATTATGTGGCTGGTCAGAAACAAGAGTTGTCGCTGTATTTTCCATTATTACAGCACTTCTGTGCCTGATCGCACTGATGGCCATGTAATGATGCCAAATCTCAAAAGTCCAAAGCACGGAGCCGAGGCATTACGTGAAGTAGAGAGAAAATATGAAAATACCGAATCGCGAGATTGGGTATGAATGCAGGAGGAAGATAAAATGGTAGTAGCAGGAAAGAAAGTGCTGGTATTCGGTTCTGGAATCAGTGGAATCGGGGCAGTGAAATTACTGGAAGAGAATGGAGCGGATGTGGTGCTCTATGACGGAAATGAAAAACTGACTGAAGCAGACGTGCGCGCAAAGCTTCAGGAAGGAAGCAAAGCCCGGATCATAATCGGTGCTTTTCCAGAGGAACTTCCAAATACGCTGGATCTGGTGATCTTAAGTCCGGGTGTACCGACAGATCTTCCGATTATTTTAAAGATGAAAGAAAAAGAGATTCCGGTTATCGGAGAAGTGGAACTTGCATATACATTTGGTAAGGGAGACGTACTTGCAATTACCGGAACGAATGGCAAGACGACAACAACAACACTTCTCGGTGAGATCATGAAGGCTTATCAGGATGATGTGTTCGTAGTTGGAAATATCGGGAATCCGTATACTGTTGCAGCAGATCTTATGACAGAGCATTCCATTGCCGTGGCAGAGATGAGTAGTTTTCAGCTAGAGAGTATCGTGTCATTCCGCCCAAACGTAAGTGCGATCCTGAATTATACACCGGATCATTTGAACCGGCATCATACGATGGAAGCTTATATTGCTGCTAAGGAGAACATTGCAAGAAATCAGACAGAAGACGATTATTGTGTTCTGAACTATGAAGAGCCGGTTATGCGTAAATTCGCAGAGACATTAAAGTGTCATGTTCTGTTCTTCAGCAGTCAGCATAAGCTGGAAAAAGGTATTTATCTGGATAACGATAAAATTATTTACAAGAATCCTGATGAAGTCGAAGTCTGCCATGTTGACGAACTTCAGATTTTAGGAACGCACAATTATGAAAATGTTATGACAGCTGTATGCATGGCAGCTGTTTATGGCGTTCCGATGGAGACGATCAGGAAGGCAATTCTTGCATTTAAAGGAGTCGCACATCGTATAGAATATGTGGCTGAGAAAAACGGAGTTGTTTATTACAATGATTCTAAAGGAACGAATCCGGATGCCGCAATTAAGGCAATCCAGGCAATGCGCCGGCCGACAATCCTGTTAGGCGGGGGATACGACAAGGATTCCGAGTATACAGAGTGGATTAACAGTTTTGATGGAAAAGTCAAGAAACTGATCCTGATGGGTGCGACAAAAGAAAAGATTGCGAGAGACTGTGAAAAATGTGATTTTCATGATTATGTGTATGTGGACACATTTGAAGAAGCTATGAATCTTGCAGTGGAGATGGCAGAGCCGGGAGATGCAGTGCTTCTGTCTCCGGCGTGTGCAAGCTGGGGCATGTTCCCGAATTATGAAGTACGTGGAGATAAATTTAAAGAGATTGTAAATTCCTTATAAGGAGTGCGAATGGATTGACACGTATGGCAGCAAGAGGCAGATACGATTATACGCTCCTGACAGTACTGGGAATTCTGGTGCTGTCAGGTCTTATCATTCTGTATAGTACAAGTGCGTATAATGGGGAAGTGAAATTCTGTGACAGTTCCTATTATCTGAAAAAGCAGGTATTTGCGACTTGTCTTGGTTTTCTGGCAATGTTTTTTACTGCACAGCTTGATTATCACAGATTGAAGAACATAGCGTGGCTTTGTTACCTTGTGGCGCTGCTTCTGTCGATTGCTGTCATATTTGTGGGCAGGGAGTATAATGGTTCCAAGCGCTGGCTTGCACTTGGTCCACTGTCATTTCAACCATCGGAATTTGCAAAGGTTGCGGTTATTTTATTTCTGGCTTCTTACGTCACACGCAATGTGAAAAAAATGTACCGTATGCGGACATTGATAAAAATCATGATAGTCGTGCTGCCGATAGTAGGATTGGTCGGAGCCAGTAACTTGAGCACAGCAATCATTATTCTGAGTATAGCAGTCGTTTTGATTTTTGTGGCGAGTCCAAAGTACGGGCAGTTTATTTTTCTGGGAGCGGCCGGGGCAGGATTTATGGGAATCTTTCTTGCTTTGGAGAGCTACCGGCTGGAACGGCTTGCAGTCTGGAAGAATCCGGAAGCTTATGAAAAGGGATATCAGACTCTGCAGGGATTGTATGCAATTGGGAGTGGAGGATTATTTGGAAGAGGGCTGGGACAGAGTATTCAAAAGCTTGGCTTTGTACCGGAAGCCCAAAATGATATGATTTTTTCCATCATTTGTGAAGAACTTGGATTATTTGGCGCATGTTTTATTCTGATGCTTTTTCTGCTTCTGATCTGGCGTTTTTTTGTCATTGCAACGCAGGCAAAAGATCTGTTTGGAGCATTGATTGCTTCCGGGGCAATGGCACATATGATGATTCAGGTCATCTTAAATATTGCGGTCGTGACCAATACGATCCCCAATACTGGAATTACGTTGCCATTCATTAGTTATGGCGGAACTTCAGTTGTATTTTTACTGGTAGAAATGGGGCTTGTACTAAGCGTCTCGAAAAATGGAAGTTACTGTGAAGAGGAGATTACAGAATAAGGAGCAGGGGTGAATGAAAAGGGAAGAATACCTGGACGACTATCAAGATCATGCAGAAAGACGTCCGAAAAAGAAAAAAAAGAAGAAAAAACGAAAACATAGAGTTTATGCTTTTTTTGTATTGCTCTTTGCCTTTTTAATTCTTGTACTTGGAATTTTTATTTTGTTTCATGTCCAGAAAGTAGAAGTGAAGGGAAATGATTATTGCAGTACAGAAGAAATTGTAAAATCTGTTCAGAACGATAAATATTCGGTCAATGGGCTGTATGTGCTTGCAAAATATAAACTCGGTTATGGAAAACAGCCGGACTGTTTTGAAAGTATTAAGGTAAGCCTTAAAAATCCGTGGACGCTTAAGATTACGGTTCAGGAGAAGGAAAGAATCGGATATGTAATGGATTCAGATGGAAAGTATTACTATTTTGACCAGGATGGTATGGTCGTAGATGTAGAGGAAGCGCCGGTAGATGGAATTCCGCTTGTAGACGGTATGGATCCGGATGAACTTAAGCTTTACCACAAATTGAAAAAGAAAAGTTCGATTATCTATCAGGAGATACTGGAAGCTACCAGAGAGATGAAAAAGTACGAGTTGTCTGTCACAAAGATTATGTGTCGTTCTGACAGAATTTATGTGTACATCGGGAATGTATGTGTGAGCCTTGGAAATGATGTCACTTCCGTGAAAGTTGCGCAGATTCCTAAGATTCTTGAAAAGCTGGAAGGAAAAGAAGGAACGCTTCATCTGGAAAATTTTTCTGATGAGAGTGACACAGCGACTTTTGATATTGGAGTTTTTCCGGAAGATGCAGGATAAAACAAAAAAAATTGAAAAAGTCATGAAATTCTATTGATATTTTGGACAAAAGTCTATATTATAGAAATATATATGGGTGTATAATGTATAATAAGGATAACAAAGGAGGAGAAACCCTTGCTAGAAATTAAAACCAACGAGTCAGAAGCAGCGGCTAAGATCATAGTTGTAGGAGTCGGCGGTGGCGGTAACAACGCTGTGAACCGAATGATCGACGAGCAGATTGCCGGTGTGGAATTTATTGCAATTAATACAGATAAACAGGCACTTCAGTTAAGTAAGGCTCCGACACTTTTACAGATCGGAGATAAGATTACCAAAGGTCTTGGTGCGGGAGCAAGACCGGAGATTGGTGAGAAAGCTGCAGAGGAAAGTTCCGAAGAGATTGCAGCAGCATTAAAAGGAGCAGACATGGTCTTCGTTACCTGTGGTATGGGTGGCGGAACAGGAACAGGAGCTACACCGGTTGTAGCACGTATTGCCAAGGAACAGGGTTCCCTGACAGTCGGAGTTGTAACAAAACCGTTCCGTTTTGAGTCCAAGACACGTATGAACAATGCTCTTGCAGGAATTGAAAAATTAAAAGAAAGTGTAGACACACTGATCGTCATTCCAAATGATAAGCTTCTTGAGGTTGTTGATAGACGTACAACTATGCCGGAAGCACTTAAGAAGGCTGATGAGGTGTTACAGCAGGGTATTCAGGGTATCACAGACCTGATCAATGTACCATCCTTGATCAACCTGGACTTTGCAGATGTTCAGACTGTTATGACAGACAAGGGAATCGCACATATCGGTATCGGTATGGGACGCGGTGACGATAAAGCGCTTGAGGCAGTAAAACAGGCAGTTGCCAGTCCTCTTCTGGAGACAACAATTGCCGGAGCTTCTCATGTTATCATCAATGTATCCGGAGATATCACTCTTATGGATGCATCAGATGCAGCTGAGTATGTTCAGGATCTTGCCGGAGAAGATGCGAATATTATCTTTGGTGCAATGTATGATGATTCCAAGGCTGATGAGGCTACGATCACAGTTATCGCAACAGGACTTCACAATGTAGGAGGTACAGCTTCCAAATTAAAATCCAGACTGGAGAGCCAGCGCCCGGCAGCAAATGTGGGGCATACGGCTACACATACAGGACATGCTTCTGCATATGACAGACAGCCGGTTCGCCAGCAGGCAGCTCCAAAACTTGATATGAGTATGGGATCTGTGAACAGAACAGTGGAAGAGCCGGAAGTTCCTAGAAGAACAGTTGGAGGAACATCACCTTCCATGGAGACACCGAGAACTCCGACAAGTCGTGTAAAAGAGCAGTCTATCAAGATTCCGGATTTCTTTAAAAAATAGGAATTCATATTAGAATACAAGATTGAATGAATAAAAGAGTCAAAGAAACGAATAAGTTTCTTTGACTCTTTTTGTATATAATAGGAAATTGCATTTCCTATTATATACAAAAAGCCTCCGGCAGGATGCGCACTGCGGCGTACAATGATGATGTGGCAAACGACTGCCGCAGGCGCCAGAATATGCCAAGGCACATTCTTTATTCATCATTGTAAAAATACATCGACAAAAAATTCGTTCATTTGTGGTAAATACATGAATTATGTCATATAAAATTACATGGCGAAAAAACATGGAAAAAGAAGGGATAATGCGTAAAATCCTGTCGTAATAAACTGAATTGTTTCTTTCATTATCTGACAAAATCTACGTGTGGTCACACGTATAATAAAATCACTCAAAAGTACAAAATCGATTGCGTATACAAGAGGAAGAAGGTGGAACATGCACTATGAGCTGTACATAGATCTGTTTTTTCTTATTAATTTTCTGATGGATTATTTCCTGTTATTAATGGTAGGAAAGATGCTTAAGTGCCGGATCAGACGTCTGCGAATTATTGCGGGAGCAATGGTCGGTGCGTTTCTGACTTGCATATTTGTGGTCTTTTTGCGAGGAAAGATATGGAGGCTTGTGTTGTTTCACGGAGTCATGAATATGTGTCTGTTGAAAACAGGACTTGGGATAAAAGAAAAGCGTACTCTGATAAAGGCATGGATATTGCTGTATGTCAGTGCATTTTTGCTGGGCGGAATACTGAATGTATTTCAGCCATACGTTCGTGGAGGTGCGGTGTTTTTAATACTTGCATTTGCAGGATATCATCTTTGTCTTGGAATATGGGATTTGCTGGCTTATTTTCATAAAAATATGGCTGGCTCCTGTAGAGCCAGGCTGTATCAAAACGGAAGAGAATGTGAGATTTATGCCATTATTGACACTGGAAACAGGTTGCGGGATTCGTTGACGGGAAGACCAGTTCATGTAATTACAGGAGAGATAGCCGAAAAACTTGGCTGCACAGATTTTTCAAGTAAACGTGTAATCACCTATCAGAGTATTGGAAAGGAAAATGGTACGATGCCGATCCTTATGCTGGATTGTTTGTGTTGTCAGTGTGAAAAGGAAGAAAAATGGGTGGAAAAACCACTTGTGGCAGTCAGTGAGAGACAGAAGCTTTCCAATGTATATGACATGATCTTGAATCCTGATGATTTATAGCAGGCAGAAGAATAAATCGGACATTGAAAAATGTATTTATAGTCATTGTCGAAGTAAATAGTGGATTTAATATGGAAAGACATCTGTGAAAATGGAAGCTATGAAATGACTGATAAGTAAATAAAAAAGTTAATTTGTAAATGGAGGAATAGATATGTTAATGAAAGCAGTTATGCCAAAAAAGTTTCAGTTAAACGTAATTCCGGATTTTCGGACATTTTTATTTCCGGACGGAGGAGAGATACACTATATCGGAGGGTCAGACATTTTGCCTGCACCGTTAGAAGCAGATGATGAGGCGAGAGCAATCGGTTATCTGGGAAGTGCACATGACGAAGAGGCGAGGAAACTTCTGATAGAACATAATTTGCGCCTGGTCGTTTATATAGCGAAAAAATTTGATAATACTGGTATCGGAGTGGAAGATCTTATTTCCATCGGAACAATTGGATTGATTAAGGCAATTAATACATTTAACCCGACGAAAAATATAAAACTTGCGACCTATGCTTCCCGCTGTATTGAAAACGAGATTTTAATGTATCTGCGACGTAATAATAAAACGAAACTGGAAGTGTCGATCGATGAGCCGCTGAATGTGGACTGGGATGGAAATGAACTCTTGCTGTCAGATATTCTGGGCACGGAGGAGGATACGATTTATAAGGATCTGGAGCAGGAGGCAGAGAGGAAGATTCTGATAAAAGCACTGAATCTGTTGTCAGCAAGAGAACGTTCCATCATACAGATGCGCTTTGGTATCGGAACTGTGGACGGGGAGGAAAAGACGCAAAAAGAGGTGGCAGATCTGCTGGGGATTTCCCAGTCCTACATATCCAGACTTGAGAAAAAAATTATGGTGCGCCTGAGAAAAGAAATGGTGAAGTATTCCTGAAAAAGTGGTAGAATGAAAATAAAAAGGGGATACGTGTATGAAGCTTACTTTTATAGGAGCGGACCACGAAGTGACAGGCAGCTGCCACCTTGTTGAGGCCTGCGGAAAGAACATTCTGGTAGACTGCGGTATGGAGCAGGGGCCAGATCTTTACGAGAACCAGGAAATCCCGGTCGCATCGGGAGATATAGATTATATTCTCCTGACGCATGCACATATCGATCACTCCGGAAAGATTCCGATGCTCTGCAAACAGGGATTTCATGGAGAAATCGTAACAACATTTGCCACATCAGATCTGTGTAATATCATGCTGCGTGACAGTGCCCATATTCAAGAGTTTGAGGCGGAATGGCGGAATCGTAAAGCAAGGCGAAGCGGCGGACCGGAATATGAGCCGCTCTATACAATGGCGGATGCCGATGCAGCGATCAAATTGCTGGCACCGTGTGATTATGATCAAAGAATTACACTGTGTGACGGAATAGATATTCGTTTTACGGATGTAGGGCATCTTCTTGGCTCTGCGGCAATCGAGATGTGGATCACAGAGGGAGACATTTCCAAAAAGATCGTATTTTCCGGAGATGTGGGAAATCTGGATCAGCCGATTATCAAGGATCCAAAGAAAGTGACAGAAGCAGATTATATTTTGATTGAATCTACATATGGAGACCGGGTGCATGGGGATGTAAGACCGGATTATGTCGGAGAGTTTACAAGAATTTTAAAGGAGACTTTTGAACGCGGAGGGAATGTGGTCGTTCCGTCCTTTGCAGTGGGACGTACACAGGAGCTTCTGTATTTTATCCGTGAGATCAAGGAGAAAAACTTGCTGCCGGACTATCCGAATTTCGAGGTTTATGTGGATAGCCCGTTGGCAATTGAAGCAACGAACGTATTTAATAAGAATGTAAAATCCTGTTTTGACGAGGATGCACTTGCGATTATTGAGAAAGGAATCAATCCACTTGTTTTTCCGGGCTTAAAAACAACGATTACAAGTGATGAGTCCCGGATGATCAATTTTGATACAAAACCGAAGGTTATCTTATCGGCATCAGGAATGTGTGAGGCGGGACGAATCCGCCACCATTTGAAGCACAATCTATGGAAAAAAGAAAGTACAATCTGTTTTGTAGGATATCAGGCGGTGGGAACACTGGGGCGAAAGCTGATTGAGGGTGCGGAATGCGTCAAGCTTTTTGGTGAGACAGTCGAAGTCAATGCGAAGATCGAAAGTCTGAAAGGTATCAGCGGACATGCAGACCGGAACGGACTTTTAGACTGGCTGTCAGGATTTGAGAACACACCGCAGCATGTATTCGTAGTTCATGGTGAAGATCAGGTTACGGATACATTTGCAGAAGCAATTACGGAAAAGTTTGGCTGGCCGGCCATGGCACCGTATTCTGGAGGATGTGTGGATCTTGCTACAGGTGAAATCCTGTCAGTTGGAATTAAAGAACCGAAAAAGGCAGTGGAAAAACCAGCACAGATCCGTAAGCAGAATGCATTTTACAGAGTGGTCGCAGCGGCAAAGAGGCTGCTTGATGTGGTATATAAGAATGAAGGACTTGCAAACAAAGAACTGATGAAGTTCGAGAATCAGATTAATAATCTGGCAGACAAGTGGGACAGATAAGAGTGTCAGATTTGGCAAAATAATCAGACCTATAAAGTGGTTTGCATGGCTGGCGGGATAAGATGATGCCGGACGTGTGATGTCAAGGGGCAAAAATTTTTTAATTTCATGACACTTACGAATAAGTAACCTGCATATGGAGAGAATTTCTACTAGACGTAATCAGAAAACATCTGGCAGGAGGTTCGAAAAAATGCAGGGAAAAGTTGAAATATGTGGTGTGAATACGGCAAAGCTTCCTATCCTGAAAGAAGAGGAGAAGGAAGCTTTGTTTGCGCGTATTAAAGCGGGAGATGATGAGGCAAAAGAGGAATATATCAAAGGAAATTTAAGACTGGTTCTAAGTGTGATCAAACGATTTCATTCCAGTAATGAAAACCCCGATGACTTATTTCAGATTGGTTGTATCGGGCTGATTAAGGCAATCAATAATTTTAATACGGAGCTGGACGTCAAATTCAGTACTTATGCAGTGCCTATGATCATTGGAGAAATTCGGCGTTATATGCGGGATAACAGCAGTATACGAGTCAGCCGTTCCCTTCGTGATACCGCATACAAAGCAATTTATGCGAAAGAAAATTATGTGAAACAGAATATGCGAGAGCCTACAGTTCAGGAAATCGCACAGGAGATTGGAATAGCCAAGGAGGACATTGTCTATGCGCTAGATGCCATTCAGGCACCTATGAGCCTCCAGGAGCCAGTGTACAGTGACGGAGGCGACGCACTTTACGTGATGGACCAGATCAGCGATCACAAGAATAAAGAAGAAAAATGGGTCGAAAGCCTGTCGCTACAGGCTGCCATGGAACATTTAAACGAACGGGAAAGATACATTATTTCCCTTCGCTTTTTTGACGGGAGAACCCAGATGGAAGTGGCAAGAGATGTGGGGATCAGCCAGGCACAAGTAAGCCGCCTGGAAAAAAACGCACTTCGCATAATGAGGCAGTATTTGGTGGAAAGTTAAAAAGGGACAGGTGTGAGAAGCACTAAAGCCCGTAAAAACGTAGGTGGGGTTAAAAAAAGGGACAGGTTAAAGTCCAATTGGGGACGGGGTTTTTTTGAAAACAATGTCATTAAGTTAAGGATAAAATTGTAATTATTGAGGCTTTGACACTTCTTT
>ERZ773103.1692-NODE-1692-length-22616-cov-5.777536_pt1 | contig 22616 bp, 17 predicted proteins | sample MGYA00511118_ERZ773103 | MGnify/ENA primary metagenome ERZ773103 (study PRJEB29015, sample SAMEA2737821) | human gut metagenome | biome: human gut; feature: human-associated habitat; material: faeces | place: China | collected 2012 ... | reverse complement strand
CTGTGATACAGAAGGAAATCCATCCGTGGAGACTGTGGAACGTGCAGCAGAAGCGGTCCGGGCAAGTGGAGCGGACTTTATTGTTGCTCTTGGCGGCGGTTCCCCTATGGATGTGGCAAAAGCTGTCGGTGTTGTGGCAAAATATGGCGGCAGCATCACGGAATATGAAGGGGCAGACAAGGTGCCGGGGGCGATCATCCCGCTGATCGCCATTCCTACAACAGCAGGAACCGGATCTGAGGTGACTGCCTTTTCCGTCATCACGGATCATAAGAGAAATTATAAGCTGACCGTATTTTCTTATGAGCTGATCCCGGCATACGCGCTGCTGGATCCGACACTTCTTACATCTGCTCCGGCATCTGTGGCAGCTGCCTGTGGGGTGGATGCGCTGATCCATGCAGAGGAAGCATACGTTTCTCTGGATGCCTCTCCTTTTTCAGAGGCCATGAGCGAAAAGGCAATGGAACTCATTGGGCGGAGCATCCGGACTTACGTGGCAGACCGCAGTAATAGGGAAGCAGCTTCCGACATGCTGGCAGGCTCTCTTTTTGCAGGGATGGCTTTTTCCTGGGCAAGGCTTGGAAACATCCATGCCATGAGCCATCCGGTCAGTGCCTTTTATAATGTGCCTCACGGCGTGGCAAACGGGATCCTGTTCCCTTACGTTGTGAAATATAATGAAGAAGCAGCCTTTGAAAAATACCGGAAGATCTACAACAATATTTCCACGGAAAAGAAAAGCGCAGAGGAATTTTCCAAAGGAATGCTGGAGCAGGCGGTACGGGAGCTGAATAAACAGCTGGGAATTCCCGCAAAATTATCGGACGTGGGAGTAACCAGAGAGCATTTTTCCCAGATGACAGAGGATGCCATGAAAAGCGGAAACATTGCAGTAAATCCCCGGAAAACAGGCAGCGAGGATATTCTGGGGATTTATGAAGAAGCGTTATAAAGGAGCTCCGGAAAGGCAAAGATAGCTGAAATATAAAAACAGAGACCAGAAGTTTCCAAAATTCTGGTCTCTGTTTTTTGTGTGCCCAAAAGAAGCAAAACATAAAAATCTCCCCGGAAAAAAGAAAAATATCCATATTATCCGGACCAAGATCTTCTGGTATGATGGTATCAGGAAAAGTTTAGGCTGATGGGAGGAGAAACTTTATGGAATATATATTTAAGCAGGCAAAGCCTGTGTGGGGAACGGATCTGAAGAACAGATATAATCAGTTTCTGGGATTTTATGCGGAAATCAAAGAGCACAGAAAGATCAGGATCGCCATTGCGGCAAGAAGTAGCTATCGTTTATTTGTGAATGGGAAATTATATGCCTGTGGGCCGGCACGATGTGCAGATCATTATTGCAGAGTGGATGTACTTAATATCGAGGGCAGTCAGACAGAGGGAGGAGCGGAAAAAAGTTCTGTTGCTGTGGAAATAGCGGCGTTTGATAAAATGGGTAAATACTGCAATGATAATACACTGGAAAAAGGAATTTTTATTGCAGAGATAGAAGATGAGAATGGGAATGTTCTTGCAGCCACAGGAAAAAACGGAGAATTTTTATATCAGGAGCTTGCTTACAGAAGATCAAATGTGGAAACCATGAGCCATTCCAGAGGAATCCTTGAGTGGTATGATCTGAAGCCGGACAGCTATGCCTGGATCCGGGGAAAAGGGAACTGGCAGACACCACAGGAGGTTTCGGAAAAGATCACTTTTCTGGAAAGAAGAGCGCCCTATGCTACGCTGAATTCAATCAGGATCAGTCATTTTATGGGAATCTATGATATGATAGATACAAAAAATGCAGGAGAAGGCTTTGTGCTTCAATTAGCAAGAACCTTTAACCGGGAATGGTATGAACAGCTGCCGGAAGAAAATCAGTTTCTGCAAAAATTGCGGGGACTTGAGGAAAGAGCTTTCAGCGGAAGCTTCAGGCTGAAACGGGATCTTCAGATAAAGCCGGAGACAGGCATAGTCAGCGCGGTGTTTGAACATCCGGTTTCGGAACTGGGATTTGTGGAATTTGATGTCAAAGTTGAAAAAGAGACGATCCTGGATCTGATCAATACGGATCATTTAAGTTACGAAGGCGAACTGAAGGCCAATACCTATGTGACAAGATATAATCTGAAACCGGGCAGTTATCATCTGATCACCTTTGAACCGAAGCTGGTAAGATATCTCCGTTTTCTTTTCCATACAGAAGGAGAGATCCGGCTTGGATGGCCATCTGTTCTGGATGACAGTTATCCGGATCCGGGCATCTGCAGTTTCTTTACAAATGACGGTGATCTGAACCGGATCTATGAAGGCGCAAAACGTACTTTGCGGCTCAGTACACTGGATATTTTTATGGACTGTCCTCAGAGAGAACGAGGCGGCTGGCTTTGTGATTCTACGTTTTCAGCAGAGGCTGCATGGCAGCTGTTTGGAAACCTCGGAACGGAAAAAGATTTCCTGGAGAATTTTCTGCTGACAGAAAATATGTGGAAGGGATTTTTTCCGGAAGTTTATCCCGGAAGTAAAAAAGATAAAACAGATCCCGGAATCATAAACTGGTCTTACTGGCTTGCCATAGAACTTTGTGACTACTATCAACGTTCCGGAGACCGGGCATTTCTGGAAAAGTTCCGGTGCAGAATAGAAGAATTCGTTAATGGAATGTTATCTCTCAGGGGAAAAACAGGTCTTATAGAAACAGAAAAGGGAGAATTTGTGGACTGGTCTCTGGCAAACCGGGATTTTGCCCTGAAACCCATCAGTATTGCAAATAATTGCCTGGCAGTAAAAGTTCTGGAAAGACTGGGAGAGATCTACGGGCAGCCTTCATGGAAAAAAGCTGCGCAGGATATGCGGGCGATCATAGAAAGGCTGGATGATACGGCAGGTATCTTTGGCGGAGGCGGAGACGGAGCAATCGTGGAAGACGGGAAACTGAAGCGAAACGATTGTCCTTCGGAAGGTGGACGCAGTCTGGAAATCTACAGTGGTTTTCACAGAAACGACAGGATCTATCTCCGGCAGTTTATAAAGACTATGGGCCCCTGTCCGGAATTTCCGGCAAATCCCAATATTGCAGGTTCCAATCTTTTTATTGGATTAATGATACGATTTGCCGTACTGTCGGAACTGGGAGAAACAGAAGAACTGATCCGGGAGCTGAAGCAGGTATATCTGGAGGAACTTAAAGTCGGCTCAGGAACATTTTTTGAAAATATCAATGCAATATCAGGATGCCACGGATTTAACGGAATGGCCGGAGCATTACTGAAAAAAAACATACTGGGATTAGACCAGCCGTCTGAACTGGAAAAGAAGATTCTTTTTTCGCCTCATCCCTGCGGTCTGAGATGGGCAGAGGGAACTTCTCTGTGCAGCGACGGAATGATATTCTGCAAATGGCAGGCAGATTATGAGGAACATGAGCTGAGGATTATCCTGCAGCTGCCACAGGAATGGAAAGCAGAGTTTGTAAGACCTTTTGAGCTTTCCGGGTGGAAAGTCCTGTTAAATGGACAGATGGCAGAAATATAAAAAAACATGTGGGCAAGGGAAGGAGCTGTTATGAATAAATTTCATTTTCGAACGATCCGGGGAAGGATGACAGTAAGCTTTGTAGCAGTTTTTCTTATCATTATAGCGTTTATGGGATGCAGTATATATATTTTTACAGGAAGACTCCTGGAAAAAAAGAATGAGCAGTCCTATATAAAGATCCTGGATGCAACCGATGAAGTATTGAATGATAAGGTAACTTCTTATGCTGGCGTGTCACGTATGATCCTTGGAGATGAAAAAGTTCAGAAAATCCTGCAGACAAAAGATTCCGGTGTTGGAAGGATCATGGAGCCCTCCCGCTGGTATGGCCTGGAAGCGATAGGAAGTACGTATATTTATAATCTGCAGGATCTGGTCGGAATTTATATTTTTGACAATGATGGAAAATTTTATTATCAGGAGCCGGGAAAAACAAGTTCAGAGGCAGAGCTGGATGCAGATTATGAAAAAATCTCTTCCGCAGACTGGTATCATCAGGCAGAAGAAGCAGCGGGAAAAGAGATCATGTACGGTTATGATGTTTTAGGAAATTCGGAGAATATTATTTCCTGTGTAAAAATACTGAATAAACTGAATACATCTGACAAGATCGGACTTCTGATACTTCAGATCAACAAAAACACCATGCGGAATGTGATCGGCCAGTTTCCCACAGATGGTGATATCTATGTTCTGAAGAATCAGGAACGGATCGTTTATCAGAATGGATATCAGGAGAAGCTGTTTCAGGAAAAACTGGAAGAGATCCTGAAAAATTCGGAAAACAAATATCTGATCACAACGCTGGAATCCGCTCAGGATGACTGGACTCTGATCCATGCAGTTCCCAGGAACTCCGTTTTCCGGGAGGCAGGACAGATGCGGACGATCATTCTCATCGTTGCGGTAGCTGCTGTTATCTTTACGGTAATTCTTTGCGTGACAGAAGCAAGAATGATCACAAAGCCATTGTTGAAGCTAAAAGAGGATATTGCCAGAGTAGGGAGGGGAAAAAGATCTTTTTACCATTCTTACGGGAATGATGAGGTAGGAGTGATCGGTACGGAATTTCAGAATATGGTTATGAAGGAACTGAAACTAAAAGAACAGATATCGAAAGAGGAGCTGTTAAGAAAGGATTCTCAGCTTCAGCTTTTGCAGTCACAGATAAATCCCCATTTTCTGTATAATACATTGGATACGCTGTATTGGATGGCACTGGAAGAAGGAGCAGAGCAGGTGGCAGATCTGACCCAGGCCTTGTCCGAAATCTTCAAGATCAGCTTAAGTGAGGGTGTGGAATTTATTTCCGTGGGAGATGAGATCCGATTTATAGAAGATTACCTGCATATTCAGAATGTCAGATTTGAGAACAAATTTCTGGTAAAGATCCTGGTTGATGAGGAAATCATGGATATGCATATTATCAAACAGATCCTGCAGCCTTTTGTAGAAAACGCAATATATCACGGTCTGGAGCCGAAGATAGGAAAAGGCTGTATCACCATAACAGGAAAAACACAGGAAGATCATCTGATATTTACCGTGGAGGATGACGGCGTGGGCCTTCCGGACGGAGTTGATGTAATGCAGGGATACGCAGTGTCCAATGTATATCAGAGAATACGGCTTCACTATGGAGAAAAGGCGGATATTCAATTTGAAAGCTGTCCTAGTGAAGGAACGACTGTGAAACTTATTTTGCCTGTGGAGGAGGTAAAGAATGTTAAAGATCGCGTTGATCGATGATGAAAAGATCGTGCTCAGGGGGATTGCGGCTCTGATGAAAAAAGAGCCTGGTTTTGAACTGGTGGGAACTGCAGAAAATGGAATTGATGGACTGCAGATGATCCTGGAAACAAAACCGGACATTGTTATGACAGATATCCGAATGCCGGGAATGAGCGGACTTGAGATGATAAAAAAAGCGAAAAAAGAAGTTCCGGAAAGTATCTATATTGTCTTCAGCGGATTTAACGAATTTAAATACGTTAAGGAAGCCATTGGTTTGGGAGTGATCGATTACTTGGAAAAACCGGTTACCGTTCCGAAACTGCGGGAGGTTTTGAAAAAAGCAGGGGATCTTTATAACTACCAGAAAAACTATCAGGAAATGACCAGAAATCTGGAAAAGGCGGACAGGGTCTACGTGGAAAAATTTTTGCGGGATCTGTATGAGAATCCGCAAAAAGAAGAAGAGATCCTGCAGATGATCATGGAGAAAGACGGAAAATTCCGGAATATCCATTCCGTTTGTGTTGCTAAGGTATGTGAGACACAGCGACAGGAAATTGATGATTACAGAGAGATCATTCATAAGATGACCTTTGAAATGATAGAAGGGAATCCGGTAGAGGTATATTCTTTTTATGAAAAAGAATGTCTGATGATCGTATATTTTAATTTTGGTGCCATGGAATTTCCTTTCCGGGAAAAGCTGAAAAAAAAGAAAAAAGAGATAGAGGACAGGGAGGATCTGTTTACGGTGGGATTCAGCCGCACGCATAGAGAAATCTATGAAATCAGTAAAGCTTTCGAGGAGGCAGGCAGTGCCTTGCAATATGCCAGATATCTGGAGATGGAAGAAGCGGTCTGTATTGATGAAGTGGAATATTCAGAACCTCTTTCGGGAGAGCTGAATCAGGACCAAGAATCCCTGGAATTTAATTTCCGCATGGGGCAGTATGAGGAATGTAGAAGGCAGATACAAACCTATATCGGATATTTGAAGAGCATGGATCTGATTCCGGAACTTTTTGTTCGGAAATGTCGGGAATTATTATATCTGCTTCAGAGAATGTTTAATGAAGCAGGAACAGAAAAAGAACAGTATCTGGATATTGATTATCAGGAACTACAGCAGCAGATATCAGAAAGTAAGATCGCGGAATGGACACTGGAACAGACAGAGCTTATTTTTTCCAAAGCAGAAAAATCCAGAGAGGATGATTCCTGCTGGGCTGTGAGAGAGGTTAAGAATTACGTGGAGCATCATTATGCCCAGGGAATCTCCCTGGATGAAGCGGCAGAAAATGTTCATATGAGTAAGACCTATCTCAGTATGCTGTTTAAAAAAGAAGAAGGAATCACATACATCAAATATCTGACAAAGATCCGAATGGAAAAGGCCATGGAATTCCTGCAGAAGGGATATAAAGCAAAAGAAGTCTGTGAAATGGTAGGATATCATGATTATAAGTATTTCAGTACACAGTTTAAAAAGAGTACGGGAATGACGCTGGATAATTATAAAAAATCCCTATAAGCATAAAAAATCCCCCAGGCATCATAAAATCCTCCGGATTTTAGGGAAAGAGTTTTTTCGGTACAATATAATCAGCTTAAGAAATAGCGGAGTGATAAAAAGGAAAAATCAGGAGGATGAACTATGAAGCTGAAAAAAGTTACAGGAAGTCTGATCGCTGCAGCGGCAGCAGTTTCACTTATGGCAGGAGGAACCGTACCGGTATCCGCAGCAAAAAAAGACGCCGGAAAAGAAAAAACCGTGCATTTTCTTACCGCATGGAATGAAGATAAGGATACCACGGCAGTAGTTAAACAGCTGACAGAGGAATATAATGCCACGAATCCGGAAACACCGATCAATCTGGAGATTGAGGTAGTAGCACAGTCAGATATGAACCAGAAGCTTTCCGTACTGGCTGCAAGCAATGATCTGCCGGATCTCTTTGTTACAGGAACACAGGAGTACATCGAAAAATATGTAGATCAGGGAATCCTGAAAAATATTGATGATGTGATCGCTGAGCAGGGGGTTACGTCTATTTCTGATGAAGACAGACAGGCAATCCTGAACCTGACCAAGCTGGATGCTATGTACGTAATGCCTACGAACAAAAACATTGAAGGTATCTGGTATAACAAACAGATCTTTAAAGATAACGGACTGGATGTGCCGAAAACCATGGACGAATTTATGGATGTATGCGCAAAACTAAGTGACGCAGGAATCCAGCCAATGGCAGTGGCAGGAAAAGAACAGTGGCCGCTTACAAGACTGATCGGAGCCTATGCAACGCAGGCAGGTGGAAATGATCTACTTGTAAAAGCAAATGCCGGAGAGGTTTCCTGGAAGGATGATGCATTCCTTGAAGCTTACAAATGGATCGCTGAAATGGGCGAAAAAGGATATATGGGCGAAGGTATGACAACCGTTGATTCCGATACACAGAATTCTCTGTTTACTTCCGGTATGGCAGCAATGTGCTATAATGGCTCCTGGTTTACAGAAAGCCTTAGCAGTGACCAGAATACTCTTGGAGAAAATGTGGGATTTTTTGCCTTTCCTACTGTTAAAGATGGAAAAGGAACTGCAAACACCTATACAACTTCCTACGGAATGTACATGTGTGTAAAAAATGATTCCTATGATGATGCTATGGGTGCATGGCTTGGATACATAATGAAAAACTTTGGAAACAAAGGAATGGAACTTCATAACTGGATCACACCATATGCAACAACAGAAGATTTTGATATGGGTTACTTTACAAAGCTTCTCTCCGATGCAACAGAGTCTGAAGGTGCAGCTTCCGTATGGCCGGAATATGCAATGCCTACCAGTGTGCAGGATGTAGAATATCAGGGCGCACAGATGGTAGCTCTTGGCCAGATGAGTCCGGAAGATTACGGAACATCAATTGATGATGCATGGGCCATGGTACAGTAACAATTATAAAAAAAGAAGGCTGGCGAAAACAGCCAGCTTTCTTTTTTTGGCCTTTTTTCAGGAAAAAGGGAGGAAAGAATGAATAAAGTACTGGGAAATAAAAAAGCGATCGCGTTATTTATATTACCGGCAGTGATCTTGTTTACCTGTCTGGTATTCATTCCGTTGATCTGGTCATTTGTGTATACATTTTTCAGCGGCCAGCCGGGACTGGATTTTAAATTTGCCGGAATGAAAAACTATGCCAGGATCTTTGCAGACAAGACTCTGTGGGTCACAGTGAAAAATAATCTTCTCTATGTGGTAGTTGTCGGTGGAGCACAGATCATTCTTGGATTTCTGATCGCAATGCTGATCAATTTCGGAGTAAAGAAGCATCAGAATCTGGTGAGAACTCTTTTATTTGTTCCGGTTGTACTTCCAGGTGTTGCAGTGGCACAGATGTTTATTAAAATCTATGCGATTACGCCACAGTATGGTCTGCTGAACAGCTTTTTTTCAGCAGTGGGATTGGACAGTCTGGTAAAAGGCTGGATCGGTGATCCGAAGACAGCCATGCTTGCATTGATCATCATGGATATCTGGAAAGCGGTAGGTATGTACATTCTGGTTTTCTATTCGGGAATCATCGAGCTTCCGGAGGATTCTGTGGAAGCGGCGCGAATTGACGGAGCAACAACATGGCAGATTATTACAAAGATTCAGATTCCGCAGCTGAAGCCGGTTTTCAGAATGGCGATTGTTATCTGTATCACGGCATGCTTTAAGGTTTACGATTCTCCGGTTGCTTTAACAGGCGGTGGTCCGGGAACGACAACCATGATGCCATCTATGTATATGTACAATACGGCATTTAATTATGCACAGTTTGGCTATGGAAGTGTTCTGGCAGTGATCATTCTGATCGAATGTGCGATCTTTACCTTTGTGGTGGGACGCATTTTTAAGACAAAAGACGGAGAGTGAGGAGGAAAGTGATGAAAGATAGCAGACATATTGTATCAAGGAGTATCAGCATGATACTGATCGCTGTTTTGCTCATTGCTGCGATCTATCCGGTTTTGTGGCTGATCTTGTGTACTTTTAAAACCCAGACAGAGTTTACGATGAATTCCGCATTTTCGCTGCCCAAGTCCTTTAATTTTGAAAATTATATAAAAGCATGGAATACCGGAAATATGGGAACATCCTTTGTAAACAGTATCATCTGTACAGCAGGTTCCATGCTGCTGATTGTGATCACGGCAGTGCCGTTATCCTTTGCTCTGGCAAAAATGAAATGGAAACACAGATCAAACATCAATGGTTACATCCTTATTGGAATGATGGTTCCGATACAGGTAGCGCTGATCCCTTTATTTACGATCTATAATAAGATTGGATTTACTAACAGCAGAATTGGTCTGATCCTGATCTACACGGCATATTCCCTGCCGCTTTCGGTTACACTTCTGACAGGATTCTTTGAATCTGTGCCAAATGAAATGATAGAAGCGGCGGTTATTGACGGATGCAGTATTTATCAGGTTGTAGGAAAAATCGTATTTCCGCTTATGACAAATTCCATTATGACAGTTCTTACCTTACAGTTTATGTCTTCCTGGAATGACCTGATCTTTTCCCAGACCATGATCTCGAAAACAGAAATGCAGACCATTCCCACAGCGCTGATCATGTTCAACGGTTCTTACGGACAGGTTGACTGGGGGCCTTTGTTTGCGGCAATGGCTATTGCAGTGGTTCCGACATTGGTACTGTATATGTTCCTGAGCAAATTTATGATCCGAGGTCTCACTGCGGGTGCGATCAAAGGATAAATCATACTTTTAGAACGTACAGGAGTAAAAAGCTATGAAAAGCTTTTTGCTCCTGTTTTGGTATAAAAAGAAAATAGGGCAGCAGTGGGGTCTGTTATCTGGGAGAGGTGTAGTGTATAATAGGGAAAGATGCGTTTGAGAAGATTTGTTTTATGAAAAAATAAAAGATGGGATACAGAATGGACTTTCGAATACTGAGATATTTTCTGGCTGTTGCCAGGGAGCAGAGTTTTACAAAAGCAGCAGAGCAGCTGCATATCACACAGCCTACCCTTTCCAGACAGCTGGCAGCTCTGGAGGAGGAACTGGGAGTGAAGCTTCTGGTGCGGTCCGGAAGAAATATCACATTAACAGATCAGGGAATCTTTTTTAAGAGGCGGGCCCAGGAGCTTCTTGATCTGGAAGAACGTAAAGAGAAGAGCTGAAAGGTGAAGATGAGCTTATGGAAGGTACGGTCACAGTAGGCTGCGGAGAGTTTACGGCAGTGGAGGTACTGGCAGAATTCTGCAGGCAGTACAGGGAAAAATATCCGCTGGTTCAGATCGCCATCCATACAGCAACTGCGGATATCACCTATGAAATGATGAACAAAGGTCTTGTGGATGTTGGACTGTTTATGGAACCGGTAAATACGGAAGGACTGGAATATATCCGGATCACAGACAGTGATCACTGGGTAGTAGGACTGCGGCCGGATGATCCTCTTGTGAAAAAGGATTTCATAGAAAAAGAGGATCTTATTGACAAGCCGCTGATCCTGCCGGAGCGTACAGGGGCCAGGAGTCTCCTTGCAACTGGTTCGGAAAGGATTTCCACAGGTTTCATGTGGCATACACCAGTAATCTGGGAACCAATGCGGAGATCCTGGCATCCAAGGGTGCCGGTTATCCGGTTTCCTTGGAAGGGGCAGGACGGTACTGGCGGGAGGATCTTCTTATCCAGAAAAGACTGTATCCGGAGATCACTTCCAATACGGTGGTAGCCTGGAGAAGAAACATCCCCAATTCCCCTGTGGTGAATAAATTTATTGAAGAGATCAAGGCGTTTGATGGATGGAAGAACTGAGAGGGAATCCGTTGGATTTACAGAAAAATGGTTTCATGGTATCATAGTTTCAGAAAGAAAAGGATACTGTGAAGCCATTTTTTTAAGAGGGAGAGAAGCTGAATGGGAAGTTATCTGAATCCGGGCGGTGGAATGTTTAAAGCCTGTCTGCGGTCAAAAATCTATGTGGATAAAAGCGGGCTGATCACAAAAACAAATGAAGTACTGGGAACAGAGCAGCGTTTTGTCTGCGTGAGCAGACCGAGACGATTTGGAAAATCCATGGCTGCCAATATGCTGGCTGCATATTATGGCAGAGGGGAAGATAGTGCAGAACTGTTTTCTGCTCTCAGAATCCATACAGACAAAAGCTTCCGGGAACATCTGAATCAATATGATGTGATCCGGATCAATATGCAGGAATTTTTAAGCGCTGCACCGGATATGGATGAGATGCTAAAGCTTCTTCAGAAGCGTATTCTCAGAGAGCTGAAGATGTAGTATCCGGATTATATCGACAGTGATTATCTGGTCTTTGCCATGCAGGATGTTTTTGCATATACCAGACATCCTTTTGTCATTCTGATCGATGAATGGGATTGTATATTCCGTGAATTTAAACAGAATATGGAAGCACAGAAAAAATATCTGGATTTTCTGCGTGTATGGCTGAAAGATCAGGAATATGTGGCATTAGCCTATATGACCGGAATCCTTCCGGTAAAAAAATATGGTTCCCATTCTGCATTAAATAATTAAATATGTTTACGGAATATTCCATGATCAATCCAAGAGAAATGGCAGAGTTTTTTGGATTTACAGAAGAGGAAGTAAAGGAACTTTGCAGCCGGTATAAACGGAATTTTCAGGAGGCACAGGTATGGTATGATGGCTATGAGCTGGTTGCTATAGAAGAGGGAAGAAAGAAGACATATTCCATGTACAGCCCGAAATCTGTGGTGGATGCCATGTTAAGTGGAATTTTTGACAATTACTGGAACCAGACAGAAACCTATGAAGCGCTGAAAGTTTATATCCGTATGAATTATGATGGCCTGAAAGATGCAGTGATAAGAATGCTGGCAGGCGATAAGGTGCAGATCAATACAGGGACTTTTTCCAACGATATGACAACATTTCAGGGAAAGGATGATGTACTGACACTTCTGGTACATTTGGGCTACTTAAACTATCACTGGCCGGACAAAACTGTGGCGATTCCAAATAAAGAGGTGTCGCAGGAGTATGATATAAGCAACTAAATATATTGTGAAAAGGTATTAAATGTGTTTAAATATACTTATGGAGGTATATTGTGAACACATCAAATATCACAAATTATAAACCAAAAGATTTTGCTGAATTATTAGGTGTTTCTGTAAAAACGCTTCAGAGATGGGACAGAGAGGGAATCTTAAAAGCAAACCGAACTCCAACAGACAGGCGTTATTACACATATGACCAGTATCTTCAATTTAAAGGTATAAATATAGAACATGATAAACGAAAAGTTGTTATTTATGCAAGAGTATCTACCAAAAACCAAAGGGATGATCTTCAAGATCAGACAGCATTTCTGCGTCAGTTCTGTAATGCCAGAGGAATGATCGTAGACCAGTGCATTGAAGACTATGGAAGCGGACTTGATTATAACCGCAAGAAATGGAATGGATTACTGGACGAAGTCATGGAGCAGAAGGTCAAAACCATAGTGATCACGCATAAAGACAGATTTATCCGTTTTGGATACGACTGGTTTGAAAGATTCTGCATGAGATTCCACACAACGATACTGGTGGTGAACAATGAAGAACTGTCACCACAGGAAGAACTTGTACAGGATATTATTTCCATCCTTCATGTGTTTTCCCGTAGATTATATGGACTTCGTAAGTATAAAAAACAGATAGAAAAGGATGAGGAGATTGCTGAAGAGCTTCAAGACAGAGATCGATCCTACAGAAGAGCAGAAGATCAAAATACATAAGACAATCGGCACATGCAGATATATTTATAATTTCTACCTGTTTCATAATAAAGAACGTTATGATGCCGGTGAAAGATTTATGAGCGGCAAGTCGTTCAGTGTATGGCTGAACAATGAATACCTTCCAAGGCATCCGGAATATTTCTGGATCAGAGAAGTCAGTTCCAAATCGGTAAAGAATGCAATCGAAAATGCCTGTACCGCTTTTTCAAGATTTTTTCATCATCAGAGTAGTTTCCCGAGATATAAGAAAAAAGGAAGATCTGATGTAAAAATGTATTTTGTAAAGAATAATCCCAAAGACTGTCTCTGTGAACGTCACAGGATCAAGATCCCAACACTTGGCTGGGTAAGGCTGAAAGAAAAAGGTTACATTCCGACCTCTAAGGATGGATATGTGATCCGAAGCGGGGCAGTTTCCGTGAAAGCAGGCAGATATTATGTGTCTGCACTTGTCGATATACCTGCTCCGGAAGCAGCTGGAAATTTCACTGATGGGATCGGAATTGATCTGGGGCTGAAAGACTTTGCAGTTGTGTCAAATGGAACTGTATACAGAAATATCAATAAAACAGCACGGATCAGAAAACTTGAGAAACAATTAAGACGGGCACAGCGAAAGCTTTCCCGTAAATATGAGAACTTAAAGAAAGGAGAGTCCACTCAAAGAGCAAATATATGCAAACAAAAGCTTAAAGTACAGAAACTTCATCATCGGATAGAAAATATCCGTACAGATCATATCAACAAGGTAATATCTGAGATAGTGAAAACCAAGCCGTCTCATATAACGATTGAGGATCTGAACATATCCGGGATGATGAAGAACCGGCATCTCTCAAAAGCAGTTGCGTCCCAGAAATTCTATGAATTCCGGACAAAATTGAAAACAAAATGTGCTGAATATGGAATCGAACTGAGGGTAGTTGACCGATGGTATCCATCTTCCAGGATCTGCCACTGCTGCAGCTGTATTAAAAAAGATCTGAAACTTTCAGACAGGATCTACAGATGCACATGTGGATATATTGAGGACAGAGATCTCAATGCAGCACTGAATCTGAGAGATGCAGAGACTTACGAAGTTGCATGATTCCGCAAACGTAAGTATGTACCGAAGGCTATTTCGGGAATTAACGACTGTGGAGTGTACTTAGGATCTGTGAGTAGAGATAACTCCGGTTACTCAAAAGCATACACAAAGAAACAGTAAGCGGTATTCGTGAGAATCCGCATTATCTCGATGTGAGTATGTTTAATCACATTTTGAGTGGCAGTATATAAATGCCATCAGCACCATGGACTGGAAAGAAGTCATACAGTCGGTAGAGTCTTCCAGAAAACTCCTGGAAGCATTGTGGAATCTGGATGGGGAAGCAGTTGCAAAAGGAATTGATCAGGCACACAGAGAAATTTCGGTTCTTCAGTACAACGATGAAAATTCTTTGAGCTGCACCATTAATCTGGCATTTTATTTTGCCAGAGAGTACTATACAGTTATCCGGGAACTGCCAACCGGAAAAGGCTTTGCAGATATCTGCTTTATCCCAAGAAAGTTATACGCTGACAAACCGGCAGCAGTCATTGAACTGAAATGGGACAAAGATGCCCATGGAGCCATATCACAGATTAAAGAAAAGCAATATGTAGATGCACTGAAAGACTATCATGGAAATCTCCTGCTTGCAGGAATCAATTATGATAAAAAAATAAAGCAACATACCTGTGTGATCGAGAGGTATCATAAACAATAAAATAGATGCAAGTGAAGAAAAAGAGTCCCCTGAATACGGAATCCTATCCGTGTTCCGGGGATTTTTTGCAGTGAAAATTATATTATAAACATAAAGATTTATACAATGAACATGTACGGATAAAATATACGATGCTATTGTATAGACAGTAACTGAGATTACAGAAACAGAGCAAAATACAGAGAAAGAAGAATGCCTATGGAGAGCATAGAGGTTAAATAAAATGATCATAGCACTGGGAATATTGTCAGTTGGAATAAAAAGCTGTAAAATAAGACTAGACGGTCATAAAAATTCTGTATTTTGTATTGAAAGGGAAAAGCAGCACATGGGAAAATTAATCATTCTCAGAGGAAACTCAGGAAGTGGAAAAACAACCGTAGCGAAGACATTACAGAAAAAGCTAGGACGTAATACAATGCTGATATCACAGGATGAGGTCAGAAGAAATATGCTGTGGGTTGATGATGGCATAGATACAAAGGCTTTGCCGCTTATGGCAGAACTTTTACGATACGGAAGGGAACACAGCGAATTTTCTATCCTGGAAGGGATCATGTATGATGAATGGTATCGTTCGTTGTTTGAACTGGCAAATGAATTATATGGTTCAAATGTATACGCATATTATTTTGATCTGTCGTTTGAAGAAACCGTGAGACGACATAATACAAGAAACAGAGAATTTGGTGAAAAAGATATGCGCAGATGGTGGAGAGAAAAAGATTTTTCTTCAGTTCTCAGGGAACAGGCTATTACCTGCGAAATGGATACAGACAGTATTGTTGAAAAAATATACTCGGATTTGAACGCAGATCGCAAAGCGATTGCGTTCATGAGCATATAAAGTAAATGTAATACAAACATGTTCAGACTGGCAGCATAATTGCGATCATGCTGCCCTTTTTGCTGCTTTCCAGTACTTTTACCTGTCCGTTATGCTGTCTGACAATTTCACTGACAAGTGCAAGCCCCAGGCCGGCACCGCCCATAGCGCGGCTTCTTGATTTGTCTACACGGAAGAACGGGGTGAAGATTTTTTCCTGATATTCAGGAGGAATGCCGATTCCGGTGTCGGAGACTTCAAGAAAGACGTAATTGACAGACGTGGATGTATCTGTTATTTCTTCAGAAATATGGATATTTACGGTTACTTTTCCACCGGAGTGATTGTATTTGATCGCATTTTCCACAAGATTGTACACAGCGCGATACAGCAGCAGGTAGCTTCCGGTAATGATGCAGTCCCCCTCCTGCTGGATCAGTTCAACATCCTTCTGTTCCGCTACAGAAGCCAGGTCGCAGAAAACCTCATCCGTCAGTGCTGCCAGAGAGATCCTTTCGGAACGTTCAACAGTCTGTACACCGGTCATATCCAGGAGGATTTCAGCTAGATGGGAAAGTCGCCCGGTCTGTTCCTGGAGCATGGAAAAAATCTCCTGATAATCCTTTAAAGCAGGTGTTTCCCTGCGGGCAAAGACCTCCAGATTTGTCTGGATAACGGCAAGAGGAGTCCTAAGCTCATGTGCTGCATTGGCAGAAAACTGCTTCTGTGCAGTAAAGGACTCATCCAGGCGTGCGAGCATTTTGTTAAATGAAATTGTCAGGCGGGAAATTTCGTCATTGGTAGCAGGAACTTCAAGAGCCTCTGAAAGGTTCTGGACCTCTATTTGGTTTACCTCCTGGCTGAGTCTGCGAAGCGGAAGTAATGCCTGACGGCTGATAAAATAAGTGCAGATGCTGCTGAGAAGGATGATGATCCCTGTTACCATGAGTCCTTTGGTGAGAAACAGTTTTTTTGTTAGCTGCAGCTGATCGGAAAGCTCCGGAAATAAGACGGAGGGATTCATATTAAAGGTGATGGGAGCAGAATCTGTGTTATCGATCCGTATCATGTAATCTCCCAGATCCTCCATTCCGGCAACTGCGGACTGGCTGATAAAAAAATACATCAGAATGCAGGTGACTGTCATAAGCAGTGCAGTGATCAGTGTCAGACGCCATTGAAGAGAAAGCTTTCCGGTTATTTTTTTCATTGTATATCCTCCGTTAAAATGTAACCCTGGCCGATCTTATTCTGTATTGGATCAAAGCCGAGAGCAGTGCGCAGTTTTTTTCGAAGAGAAGAAATGTGGACACGAATGGAATTGCTGAGACTGTTGACGCTTCCGTCCCAGATATGCTCGATCATTTCTTCCGGGCTTATGATACGGTTCTGATGAAGAAGGAAATATTCCAGAAGAGAACTTTCCTTTCGGGTCAGAGAAAGGGGGAGTCCATCGATACTGGCCTTTCTTGTACGGGTATCAAAGCTGATACGTCCGCATTGCAGACACACATCCTGCTGGATGAATTTTCTTCGTGTCAGACTTCGGATCCGTGCCTCCAGCTCTTCAAAATGAAAAGGCTTTGTGAGATAGTCATTGGCACCGAGATCAAGCCCTTCAACCTTGTCCTGGATCTGTCCTCTGGCAGAGAGGATCAAAACGGGAGTGGAAGTATCGGATTCCCGAAACTGGCGCAGGATTTCCAGACCGTCAACGCCTGGAAGATTCAGATCAAGAAGGATGAGATCATAATTTTCCACAAGACATAATTCCAGTCCTTCATCCCCGTCAAAACATGTGTCCGCTTCATAGCCATCCATACGAAGTCCCTCCGCAATAGACTGGCAGAGCTGCTGTTCATCTTCGATTATCAATATATGCATAATAAATCCTCCAAAAAAACAGTTGATTTTGCTTTGTTATCTATAATATCATGTATAGCATAAAATTCCTGTAAATTTTTTTGTTTCTTAACAGAGATTTTATACAGGGGATGATATAGTAAGGCTACAGAGAACAAAATTTACATGTAAAATATATGCTGGTTCCGGATATGGGCCGGTGATATCAGAAGGGAGAATAGAAACAATGAAATTAAGAACACAGAAAATAACAGCACTTATGGCAGCTGCGGTATTAGGAATATCTGCATTTGGAAGCGTACCGGTAACAGCGGCAGAAAGCACGGAAACAGCAGATATTGGAGAGGCAATGGCGGTGGATGGAGAGGCAGTTTCATCAGATCTGGTAGCAGGTACATTTAAGCCTTCCGACGTAACCTGCAAGGCACAGGATTCTTATGAATATCCGTTTCTGGGACTGAAGCTTTCACTTTCGAAGGAGCTGTTAAAGCAGATCAAGGACCAGAGCATTGCAATGCTTACCACGGAAGATTTTGAGAATCAGACCAATGCAGTGACATATGCCTACGTAAGCTGGAGCAAAATGACAGAGGAACAGAAAAATGCCGAAATACAGAAGATGGGAACAGGATATGACGACTGGGTGGCAGGTCTGGACAGAATTGGTACAATTGGCGTTTATGACGAAGCTTCACAGAAAAAGCTGGATGAGATCACCGGCTGTACAGAGCATAAAGAGCTTGGAAGCAGCAGTGACGGGAAATACAAATATTATCTGAGCACCAACAAAGATGCAGATGAAAAGCTGACAAAGGAGCTGGAAAAGATCAAAACCGATATTACGGAAATGACACCGTATCAGAATATTTCCGTGTTTGATCAGCCACAGGATACCAGCATCAACCCGGAGGACGTAAAATCTGTAGGAAAATTTGAAACAACAGGAATAGATGGAAAAACATATACAGAAAAAGTGTTCAGTGACTATGACCTGACGCTGGTAAATGTTTTTACAACCTGGTGCTCACCATGCGTAAAAGAGATTCCGGAACTTCAGGAGCTCTATAAAGAAATGAAAGATAAAGGCGTCGGAGTAGCAGGCGTAGTGCTTGATACTACAGATGAAAAGGGAAATCAGGACGAGGAGGCTGTAAAGAAAGCAGGCATTCTTCAGGAAAAAACAAAAGCAGAATATCCGTTCCTGACACCGGATACCACTATGATGAACGGTCGTCTGCAGGGGATTTCCGCATTTCCTGAAACATTTTTTGTTGACAAAGATGGAAACATTGTAGGCGATACCTATACAGGAAGCCATACACTGGACGAATGGAAGGAAATTGTGGAAAAAGAGCTTAAAAACGTTTCAAAGTAAAACATGATCATTATGGAGAGTGGAAAAATGATTCGGAAAATAACAGAATCCAGGTGGATCGGACCAGCTCTGGCGCTTTTTGGGATTTTACTGATGATACTGGGAATCAGCAGGGGCGAGGTATCTGTAGTTTTTACAAAAGCGATCAACATCTGTATGGAGTGTATAGGCATTGGATAATAAGAAGATGAAAATAAATGAATGGCCGCGGCATGGGATCCAGGCATTGTGGGCGGCCCTTACAAATAGTCACATATCAGGGTTTATAACTGGCAAGATCTACACCGGAAAACTGAAAAATGTATGTGTTCCGGGGCTGAACTGCTATTCCTGCCCCGGAGCAAGAGGGGCCTGCCCCATTGGTTCTCTTCAGGCTGTGATCGGAAGCTGGAACTTCAAAATGGCATATTATGTAGCTGGATTTCTGATCTTTGTGGGAGCGTTGCTTGGAAGACTGGTGTGCGGATTTCTCTGCCCCTTTGGACTGATCCAGGATCTGTTGAACAAGATTCCTTTTCCAAAGAAGATCCGGACATTTCGTGGAGATAAGCTTCTGCGAAAACTGAAATATGTGATCTTTCTTGTATTTGTGATCATACTCCCCATGTTTGTAGTAGATATCATGGGGCAGGGAGCGCCATATTTCTGCAAGCTGATCTGCCCGGCAGGAACGCTGGAGGGAGGTATCCCGCTGGTGCTGCTGAACAAATCCATGCGAAGTGCAGTAGGCTGGCTGTACATGTGGAAAAATACGATCCTGGTGATCACCATTATCTTATCAATTATGATATACCGGCCATTCTGTAAGTATATCTGTCCGCTGGGAGCTTTTTATTCGGTATTTAATAAAGTTTCCGTTTTTCGTTACAGAGTAGATAAAGAAAAATGTGTTCACTGCGGAAAATGCAGAAATATCTGCCAGATGGAGGTCGATCCGACGGAAAATCCCAACAGTGCAGAGTGCATCCGATGTGGAAGATGTAAAAAGATATGTCCGACACAGGCGATCCGGTGTGGGTTTGCAGGCAAAGATCAGACCTGATTTACGTTAATTGACGAAAAACAGTGTTTTCCTTATAACGTTCAGTATCTGATGAATAGTATGGAAAACTGAAATAATTCAGAAAATTAGACTCAGCTCACTTTAAAAGTGGAAAAAATAATTTGATAATTTCTTGACAAGTACTAATAAATATGTTAGTATTCAATCATCAAATTAATAAAGTCTTCGGTGACTGACGGAATTGTGGGATAACCACGAGGGAGCCGGAGATTCGATGAGTCGACCGTCTGGGCAGTATTTGAAGAAATTCAGATACTGCTCTTTTTTATGGGATAAAAAGATCTGGACGGTTGCTGCGGAGAAAGGAGAACATTATGGGATTCAAAAGTGACATCGAAATTGCACAGGAGTGCACAATGGAGCCAATTACCAAGATTGCAGAGAAAGCAGGTATTGATGACAAGTATCTGGAGCAGTATGGTAAATACAAAGCAAAGATTGACTATAATCTCCTGAAAGAAACAGACAAAAAAGACGGCAAACTGATTCTTGTAACAGCTATCAACCCGACACCGGCCGGGGAGGGAAAAACTACGACAACGGTAGGTCTTGCAGATGGAATGCAGAGACTTGGAAAAAATGTTATGGTAGCTCTTCGTGAGCCATCCCTGGGACCGGTATTCGGTGTCAAAGGTGGTGCGGCAGGCGGCGGCTATGCACAGGTAGTTCCGATGGAGGATATCAACCTTCATTTTACCGGTGATTTTCATGCGATCGGTGCGGCAAACAACCTTCTTGCAGCAATGATCGACAACCATATCTTCCAGGGCAATGAGCTGAACATCGACCCGAGAAAGATCACATGGAGACGTTGCGTGGATATGAACGACCGTCAGCTTCGTAATGTAGTAGACGGACTTGGCGGAAGAACAAACGGTATGCCGCGTGAGGACGGATATGACATCACTGTAGCATCTGAGATTATGGCAGTTCTCTGTCTGGCAAGTGATATCAAGGATCTGAAAGAGAGACTTTCCAGAATCATCATCGGATATACTTACGGCAAGGTTGCTGAGCAGAAACCGGTAACAGCAGGAGACCTTCACGCAGAGGGTGCTATGACAGCACTTCTGAAGGATGCCCTGAAACCAAACCTTGTTCAGACACTGGAGCATGTTCCGGCGATCGTTCACGGTGGACCATTCGCAAACATCGCTCACGGATGTAACTCCGTAACAGCTACAAAGATGGCTATGAAGCTTGCTGATTATGCGATCACAGAGGCTGGCTTCGGTGCTGACCTTGGAGCAGAGAAATTCCTGGATATCAAGTGCCGTATGGCAGGTCTTACACCAAGTGCAGTTGTTATCGTAGCAACCGTACGTGCCCTGAAATACAACGGTGGCGTTGCAAAAGCGGATCTTAACAATGAGAACCTTGAGGCTCTTGAAAAGGGTATCCCGAACCTTCTGAAGCATGTAAGCAATATCAAAAATGTATACAAGCTTCCATGTGTGGTAGCTATTAACGCATTCCCGACCGATACCAAGGCAGAGCTTGATTTTGTGGAAGCAAAATGCAAGGAGCTTGGCGTAAACGTAGCACTTTCCGAGGTATGGGCAAAAGGTGGCGAAGGCGGAATTAAGCTCGCTGAGGAAGTAATCCGTCTTGTTGAAGAGCCGAATGACTTCACATATGCTTATGAACTGGAAGGCTCCATCGAGGATAAGCTGAACCAGATTGTACAGAAGGTTTACGGTGGAAAGAAAGTGGTTCTTACAGCAAATGCCCAGAAGCAGGCGAAACAGCTGGAGGCACTTGGATTTGGCAACTGCCCGATCTGTGTAGCTAAGACCCAGTACAGCTTAACAGACGACCAGACAAAGCTTGGTGCTCCGACAGATTTCGAGGTAACAGTAAGAAATCTTAAGATTTCCGCAGGTGCAGGATTTATTGTTGCACTGACAGGTGAGATCATGACCATGCCAGGACTTCCGAAAGTACCGGCAGCAACCAAGATCGACGTAGACGAGAGCGGTAAGATCACAGGACTGTTCTAATATAAAGATTTTTTGAGGGGAATTCAGATAGAAAGCGGTAGAGCCTGCAAAAATAGAGGCTCTGCCGCTTTTTCTTATATTGTTGTCTATTGCTCATGGCGGCGGTCCAGCCATTTACAGATGTAGTGGCCAACAATGTTCCCGGCCAGAAGGGTAAAGAACAAAGCAACATATTTCTGCATGGTGCTCACCTCTTTCATTCAGGATTGTATCTGCATTATATCATATTTCAAAACTGCGGCAGCAACAGCATTATAGCATGTTCAGAACAAAAATGGTATAATATTATAAATTGTCAAGAATGTCAGCAATCTCCTGCTGCTTGGTGGGATAAAACTCACAATGTCGAGGAAATCGCAGAGGGGACGCGCATGTGACATTTGCGTTAATTAAGAGGAATGCTATAGAAAATATTGTAGAGATAAATGAATGTGGGGGAAAATATGGTATACACATGCAATTATAAATCGCTAATCGGAGATATTTTACTTGCCGCAGATGAAATCGGACTTACCGGTTTGTGGTTTGAAGGACAGAAATATTTTGCAAATACACTTCCGGAAGATTATGTTCCACAGGAAACGAAAATTCTCACAGAAGCAAAAAAATGGCTGGATGTATATTTCTCCGGTGAAGAACCGAAATTTACTCCGCCAC